>Ga0247725_1000142_pt1 | contig 81397 bp, 79 predicted proteins | sample OKSTACKMCFT3sol_FD_183021 | JGI IMG/M metagenome (GOLD analysis project Ga0247725, IMG submission 183021) | Subsurface sediment microbial communities from gas well in Oklahoma, United States - OK STACK MC-FT3-sol | ecosystem: Environmental > Terrestrial > Deep subsurface > Rock core/Sediment...
AATGACAACAAAGCTCTATAAAGAGCGTCGATGGGCAAGAAACTGTGAAAAAGCAAAGACCTGTAAATCTAGACCTTACAACAATATCTTTTCCTGCTCCTGCGTTAGCGTCGATCCTGCACCGCGTAACTGGCGTAGCCATGTTTTTCGCTCTGGTGTTTGTGATCTGGGCTTGGGCAGTCTCTTTGTCTTCTCCGGAAGGCTTTGAGCAAGTGAAATTGGTATTACAATCCTTCATCGCCAAGTTTATCGCTTGGGGTACTATCACAGTTTTGCTGTATCACATGATTGGTGGCATTCGTCATTTGATTATGGACATGGGGCACTGGGAAGAACTTCAATCCGGTAAAACCAGCGCAGTCGTGACTATCGTACTGTGGATTGTATTAGCTGTTTTAGCAGGAGTTTGGTTATGGTTCTGAATCAAGCCAGTTTAAAGCGCGACGGTGTCCAGGACTACGTCTCGTTACGTGCCACAGCAGTCATTCTGACGCTGTACACTCTGTTTATTCTGGGATTTTTCCTGGTTACTCCTGAAGTAACCTACGATGTCTGGAAAGCGCTGTTTTCCAGTCTGCTGATGAAAGCTTTCACTTTATTAACCTTAGTTTGTATCGCAGTGCACACCAAAATCGGTCTGTGGCAGGTATTAACTGACTACGTCAAAAACGCAGCGTTGCGTGGCGTGTTGCAGTTCCTGTTATACACCTTAGCTTTTGGCTATGTAGCTGTTGGTCTCTTTGTTCTGTGGGGTGTTTAAGTGAATATTCCAGTACGCGAATTTGATGCCGTAGTAATAGGCGCAGGTGGTGCAGGTATGCGCGCCGCTCTGCAAATTACTGAATCAGGTTTAACCTGTGCTTTGTTATCCAAAGTATTCCCAACCCGTTCTCACACTGTATCTGCGCAAGGTGGTATCACTGTTGCGTTAGGTAACTCTCACCCGGACAACTGGGAATGGCACATGTTTGATACCGTTAAAGGTTCCGACTATATCGGTGACCAGGACGCTATCGAATACATGTGTAAAACTGGCCCTGAAGCCATTACTGAACTGGAAAACATGGGTTTACCTTTCTCTCGTTTCGAGAATGGTCGTGTTTATCAGCGTCCTTTTGGTGGTCAGTCTAAAAACTTTGGTGGCGAACAGGCTGCCCGCACAGCAGCTGCAGCAGACCGTACTGGTCATGCTTTATTGCACTTGCTGTACCAACAAAACGTGAAAAACAAAACTCAGGTTTTCTCTGAATGGTATGCACTGGATCTGGTGAAAAACCAGGACGGCGCCGTGGTAGGTTGTACTGCCATTGAAATCGAAACCGGTGAAATTGTTTACTTCAAATCCCGTGCAGTAGTTTTAGCTACTGGTGGTGCAGGCCGTATCTTCGCCTCTACTACGAACGCGCACATCAACACCGGTGACGGCGTTGGTATGGCCTTACGTGCCGGTGTGCCACTGCAGGATATGGAAATGTGGCAATTCCACCCGACAGGTATTGCAGGTGCTGGTACGCTGGTGACTGAAGGTTGTCGTGGTGAAGGCGGTTACTTATTAAATAAAGACGGCGAGCGTTTCATGGAGCGTTATGCACCAAACGCCAAAGACTTAGCGGGTCGTGACGTTGTAGCTCGTTCTATGATGACTGAAATCCGTGAAGGCCGTGGTTGTGATGGTCCATGGGGCCCACACATCAAACTGAAACTGGACCACTTAGGTGCGGAAGTTTTAGAAAGCCGTTTACCAGGTGTTTGTGAACTGTCGAAGACATTTGCTCACGTTGACCCTGTAAAAGAGCCAATTCCTGTAATCCCAACTTGTCACTATATGATGGGTGGTATTCCAACCAACGTTCATGGTCAGGTTATTCACCCGAAAGCCGATGGTTCTGAAGTTGTAGTTCCAGGTTTATTCGCTTGTGGTGAAATCGCTTGTGTGTCTGTACATGGTGCTAACCGTTTAGGCGGTAACTCTCTGTTAGACTTAGTTGTATTCGGTCGCGCTACAGGTTTACACCTGGGTGAAGCTCTGGCTGCAACTTCTGAATACCGTGCTGCCTCTGATTCCGATCTGCAAGCTGCTTTAGAGCGTACACAACGCTGGGAAGCAACCAAGCCAGGTCAGGGTGAAGATCCGGTTCAAATCAAAAAAGACTTACAGCAATGTATGCAACTGAACTTCTCGGTATTCCGTGAAGGTGCTGCTATGGCTGAAGGTTTAGAGCAATTAAAAGTGATCCGTGAACGTCTGAAATATGCACGTCTGGATGACAAGAGCTCAGATTTCAATACCATGCGTATTGAATGTTTAGAACTGGACAACCTGATGGAAACCGCGTTTTCTACTGCAGTTGCTGCCAACTACAGAACAGAAAGCCGTGGCGCCCACGCTCGTTTTGACTTCCCGGACCGTGATGACGAGAACTGGTTATGCCACAGCGTCTACACGCCTGATACTGAATCAATGTTTAAGCGTAAAGTGAATATGGAACCTAAGTTCCGTGACGCTTTCCCGCCTAAAGCACGTACGTACTAAGAGGGATGCAGAATGAAGAAGTTAGTATTCTCTGTCTATCGTTACAACCCTGACGTTGATAAAGCGCCACGTATGCAAGACTATACTCTGGATAATCCAGAGGGTCGTGACATGATGGTGTTAGACGCACTGTTGAAATTAAAAGAACAAGACCCAACCTTATCATTCCGTCGCAGCTGCCGTGAAGGGGTTTGTGGTTCAGATGGTCTGAACATGAATGGTAAAAATGGTCTGGCTTGTATCACTCCATTGTCTGCATTGGGCAAAGGCAAAGGCGGCAAGCTGGTGATCCGTCCATTACCGGGTTTACCTGTAGTGCGTGACTTAGTGGTCGATATGACTCAGTTCTACACTCAGTATGAAAAGGTCAAACCTTACCTGATCAATGACGAGTTACCGCCAGCAGGTGAATACCTGCAATCGCCTGAAGATCGTGAAAAGTTAGATGGCCTGTACGAATGTATTTTGTGCGCCTGCTGTTCAACTTCTTGCCCTTCATTCTGGTGGAATCCGGATAAATTTATCGGCCCAGCTGGTTTGTTACACGCCTACCGCTTCTTAGCTGACAGCCGTGATACTGCCACTGAACAGCGTTTAAACGATTTAGACGATGCATTCAGCGTGTTCCGCTGCCACGGCATCATGAACTGTGTCAACGTATGTCCTAAAGGTTTGAACCCGACCAAAGCTATAGGTCAGATCAAATCTATGCTGTTAAACCGGGCGCTGTAAGCGCCCTTTGTCAGAGCGAAACAGCCCTGATTGGTATAAAATGAAGCGCGCTCATATGTATGGGGCGCTTTTTGCTAATTTTTTCCAGGTGCTTCGAATAAGGGAAACTAAATGCACGAAGGTGTAATGAAGGCGTGGTTAGAGTCTTCTCATTTAGGCGGTGGTAACATGGCCTATGTAGATGAGCTCTATGAATCCTACTTAGCTGAACCTACCAGCGTCAGTGATGAATGGCGTGAGTTTTTTGCCAGTCTGCCCAAAATTGACGGCGTAGAACTCGAATCCCGTCACAGTGACATTCGCCAGCAGTTCGCTGAACTTGCCAAAAACAAACACCGTGAAGTCATTACGGTGAATGCAGGTGGTTCAGATCAACGTCAGGTGAAAGTTCTGCAACTAATCAATGCCTTCCGTTTCCGTGGCCATCAGCATGCAAACCTCGACCCGCTGAACCTGTGGAAGCAGCCGCGAGTGCGTGATTTGGAGTTGTCCTACCACGACCTGACTCAGGCTGATTTTGATACCGAATTTAATGTCGGCTCTTTTGCTGGTGGCGAAACCAGTATGAAGTTAGGCGACTTATACAAAGCGCTGGAGTCCACTTATTGTGGTTCTATCGGTGCTGAGTATATGCATATAGTGTCGACAGACGAAAAACGTTGGATCCAACAACGTTTAGAAGGCCAACAGGCCTCACGTGCGCTTGGCAAAGAAGAAAAAACCAAACTGTTGCAAGGCTTAGTGGCTGCAGACGGTCTGGAAAAATATCTGGCTTCTAAATTCCCTGGCGCCAAGCGTTTTGGTTTAGAAGGCGGCGACGCCATGATCCCAATGCTCAAAGCCATGATCCACAGAGCAGGCGAGCAGGGCGCTAAAGACTGTATTATCGGTATGGCGCACCGTGGTCGTTTAAACACCCTGATCAACGTACTGGGCAAAAACCCAAGCAAGTTGTTTGATGAGTTCGCCGGTAAATACGAAGTAGTTGGCGCAGGTGATGTGAAATACCATATGGGTTTCTCATCTGACTTCGAAACTAAAGGTGGTAATGTCCATTTAGCGTTAGCTTTCAACCCGTCGCACTTAGAAATCGTGAACCCTGTGGTAATGGGCTCTGTCCGCGCCCGTTTAGACCGCCGCGGTAGCACTGACGGTACCTTGGCTCTGCCTATCACCATTCACGGTGACTCTGCTTTTGCTGGTCAGGGCGTGGTTGCAGAAACCTTTAATATCTCTCAAACCCGTGCTTTCAAAGTGGGTGGTTCTATCCGTCTGGTGATTAACAACCAGGTTGGTTTCACTACCTCTAACCCGGAAGATACCCGTTCTACGCCATACTGTACTGATATCGCCAAGATGGTTCAGGCACCGATTTTCCACGTCAATGGGGATGATCCGGAAGCTGTGATTTTTGTCGCTCAGCTGGCTGTAGACTACCGCAACACCTTCAAACGTGATGTGGTGATTGACTTAGTTTGTTACCGTCGTAACGGTCACAACGAAGCGGACGAGCCAAATGCAACTCAGCCGTTGATGTACCAGAAAATCAAAAAACACCCAACACCACGAGAGTTGTACGCCCAGAAGCTGATTGCTGAAGGTGTGGTGACTGCTGAACAAGTGCAGCAGATGGTTGACAGTTACCGTGATGCTTTAGATAAAGGCGATTGCGTGGTAGAAGAATGGCGGCCAATGACTGAAGTTGCAGTCGACTGGACGCCTTACTTAGGCCACGACTGGACTGCAGCGTACGATGCCAGCATGTCTGTGGCTGATTTGGTTGCATTAGGCGAAAAAGCCATTGTAGTGCCTGAAACTCATGCATTGCAGCGTCAGGTTGGCAAAGTCTACGAAGACCGCGCGTTAATGCTTAAAGGCGAGAAGAAAATTGACTGGGGTTTCGCAGAGATTCTGGCCTACGCTTCTATCGTCGGTGCAGGTAACCGCATTCGTATTGTTGGTCAGGATTCTGGCCGTGGTACTTTCTTCCACCGTCATGCTGTACTGCACAATCAGAACGATGCGACGACCTATACACCACTGGAGCATATCAGCGACTCTCAAGGTCCTTTCCAAGTGTACGACTCAGCCTTGTCTGAAGAAGCGGTCTTAGCGTTCGAATACGGTTATGCCACAGCTGAACCTCGCGCTTTAGTAATTTGGGAAGGCCAGTTCGGTGACTTCGCCAACGGCGCTCAGGTGGTGATTGACCAGTTCTTAAGCTCAGGCGAGCAGAAGTGGGGCCGTTTATGTGGTTTGACCTTATTATTACCTCACGGTTATGAAGGACAGGGCCCGGAGCACTCCTCAGCCCGTTTAGAGCGTTTCCTGCAACTTTGTGCTGATCACAATATGCAGGTTGTGGTGCCTACTACGCCGGCTCAGGTCTATGCCATGATCCGTCGTCAGATGGTGCGCCCAATGCGTCGTCCTCTGATTGTGATGTCGCCTAAGTCTTTATTACGTCACCCGCTAGCGACCTCTTCATTAGAAGAAATCGCCTCTGGTGTATTCCAGAACGCCATCGCTGAAATTGATCCAATTAAGCCAGCTGATGTGAAACGTGTGGTGATGTGTAGCGGTAAAGTGTACTACGATCTGTTGGAAGAACGCCGCAAACGTAATATCACTGACATTGCTATAGTTCGGATTGAACAGTTGTATCCTTTCCCGGCGGAAGAGATGGCAACCATCATGAAAGACTACCAGCATGTAAAAGATTTTGTCTGGTGTCAGGAAGAACCGCAAAACCAGGGCGCCTGGTACTGCAGTCAACACCACTTCTGGTCGTCAATACCAGCAACTGGAAAACTGACGTATGCCGGCCGCGAAGCATCGTCTTCACCTGCGGTAGGTTACTTGTCTGTTCACAACAAACAGCAACAGGCTTTAGTCAACGCAGCTTTAACTATTGCTTAAAAATTAAGGCGCAGCATCAGCTGCGCCCTTTTGTATTCTGTCAGTGCGGCCGTAAGGCGCTCTGATTTTAGTTTTAGTAACGAAACAAAACCCAATTTTAAAAAAGGTGACAAAGTGGAAATTAAAGTCCCGGTACTACCAGAATCAGTTGCAGACGCAACAATCGCCACCTGGCATGTAAAAACAGGTGAAGCCGTTAGCCGTGATCAAGTCCTGGTTGACATTGAAACCGATAAAGTTGTTTTAGAAGTTGTTGCTCAGGCTGATGGCGTGATGGGCGAAATCGTTCACGCTGAAGGTGCGACTGTTTTGGCTGAACAAGTGATTGGTCACATGAACGCTGGCGCTGCTGCTCCTGCCGCCGCACCTGCTGCTAAAGCTGAGGCTGCTCCGGCCGCTGCTGCTCCTGCTGCAGAATCAGATGAGGTGTTAACTCCATCTGTGCGCCGCTTGATTGCTGAAAAAGGCTTAGACGCTGCTAAAATCCAGGGTTCTGGTAAAAATGGCCGCGTCACCAAAGAAGATGTAGAGAAATTCCTGGCCGGTGCTCCAGCTGCTCCTGCGAAAGCTGCTGCTGTTGCTGCGCCAGCTCCGGTACAAGGTGATCGTTCACAAAAACGTGTGCCTATGACACGTTTACGTAAAACTATCGCGAACCGTCTGTTGGAAGCGAAAAATTCTACAGCCATGTTAACGACCTTCAATGAAGTGAACATGAAGCCAATTATGGATCTGCGTAAGCAGTATCAGGATGTGTTTGAGAAGAAACACGGCATCCGTTTAGGTTTTATGTCTTTCTACGTCAAAGCTGTAACCGAAGCGCTGAAACGTTTCCCTGAAGTGAACGCTGCTATCGATGGCGATGACATCGTGTACCATAATTTCTTCGACGTCAGCATCGCAGTGTCTACACCTCGTGGCCTGGTGACACCAGTTCTGCGTGACTGTGACAAAATGAATTTGGCTGAAATCGAAAAAGCCATCAAAGATTTAGCCATCAAAGGCCGTGACGGTAAGTTGTCTATGGACGACTTAACAGGCGGTAACTTCACTATCACCAACGGTGGTGTGTTTGGTTCTCTGATGTCTACTCCAATCATCAACCCACCACAGTCTGCTATTCTTGGCATGCACAAGATCCAGGACCGTGTGATGGTTGTTGACGGCAAGATGGAAATTCTGCCAATGATGTACTTAGCACTGTCATACGACCACCGTATCATCGATGGTAAAGAGTCAGTTGGCTTCCTGGTCACTATCAAAGAGTTACTGGAAGATCCAACCCGTATTCTGCTGGATATCTAATATCTGGAAAAAGTAACTAAAAATGCTGTTGTTTTCGGGCAACAGCATTTTTTATCAGACTGATTGGCACTATAATACGCGCCGATCTAAAGGTCAGGTCGCACCACCGGTGTGGCCTTCAATGTCAAAATGAACGGAAAATAGCCATGAATTTGCACGAGTATCAGGGTAAGCAACTGTTTGCCCAATATGGTTTGCCTGTATCCAAAGGCATCGCCGCAGCAACTGTTGAAGAAGCGGTAGAAGCTGCAGATAAAATCGGCGGCGACATGTTTGTTGTCAAGGCTCAGGTTCACGCTGGTGGTCGCGGTAAAGCGGGCGGTGTGAAGCTGGTGAAAAGCAAAGAAGATATCCGCGCTTTCGCTGAAAAATGGCTTGGAAAAAACCTGGTGACTTACCAGACAGACGAAAAAGGTCAGCCTGTAAGCCGTATCCTGGTTGAAACCTGTACTGACATCGCTAAAGAGTTGTATTTAGGTGCTGTAGTAGACCGTTCTTCACGTCGTATCGTGTTTATGGCCTCTACTGAAGGCGGCGTGGAAATTGAAACTGTTGCCCACGAAACGCCGGAAAAAATTCTGAAAGCTGCAATCGATCCACTGGTTGGCGCTCAGCCATTCCAGGGTCGTGAATTAGCCTTCAAATTAGGCCTGGAAGGCAAGCAAATTAACCAGTTCGTGAAAATTTTCATGGGTCTGGCTCAATTGTTCCAGGAAAAAGATTTAGCTCTGTTGGAAGTAAACCCTCTGGTTATTACTCCAGCTGGCGATCTGCACTGCTTAGACGCCAAACTGGTGATCGACGGCAACGCTCTGTACCGTCACCCAGAATTAAAAGCTATGCAAGACCCTTCACAGGAAGATCCACGTGAAGCTCATGCAGCTTCGTGGGAGTTGAACTACGTAGCTTTAGGTGGTGACATCGGTTGTATGGTGAACGGTGCCGGTTTAGCTATGGGTACTATGGACATAGTTAAATTACACGGTGGCCAACCAGCTAACTTCCTGGACGTTGGCGGCGGTGCGACGAAAGAGCGTGTGGTTGAAGCCTTCAAAATTATCCTGTCTGATGACGCTGTGAAAGCCGTATTCATCAACATCTTCGGCGGTATCGTTCGTTGCGATATGATTGCTGAAGGTGTAATTGGCGCAGTGAAAGAAGTTGGCGTGAAAGTACCAGTAGTCGTTCGTCTGCAAGGTAACAACGCTGAGCTGGGTGCTAAGGTGCTGGGTGAAAGTGGCCTGAACATTATCGCTGACACAGACCTGACAAGCGCTGCACAAAAAGTTGTAGCTGCTGCAGCGGCTAAGGCATAAGGGGTAATCCATGAGCGTTTTAATTAATAAAGATACCAAAGTAATTTGTCAGGGCTTCACTGGTGCTCAGGGTACTTTCCACTCTGAACAAGCCATTGCTTACGGCACTAAAATGGTTGGTGGTGTGACTCCGGGTAAAGGCGGTCAGACTCACTTAGGTTTACCAGTATTCAATACAGTAAAAGAAGCGGTAGAAGCGACTGGTGCTGAAGCATCAGTAATTTACGTACCTGCAGCTTTTTGTAAAGATTCTATCCTAGAAGCTGCTAACGGCGGTATCAAACTGATCGTTTGTATCACTGAAGGTATTCCAACTCTGGATATGCTGGATGCCAAAGTAAAATGTGACGAATTAGGCGTACGCTTAATCGGCCCTAACTGCCCAGGCGTGATCACTCCAGGCGAATGTAAAATTGGTATTATGCCAGGCCACATTCACTTGCCAGGTAAAGTAGGTATTGTTTCACGTTCAGGTACTCTGACGTATGAAGCAGTAAAACAAACTACGGATTACGGTTTCGGCCAGTCTACTTGTGTAGGTATTGGTGGTGACCCAATCCCAGGTTCTAACTTCATCGACATCCTGAAATTATTCCAGGAAGACCCACAGACTGAAGCCATCGTGATGATCGGTGAAATCGGTGGTTCAGCTGAAGAAGAAGCTGCTGCTTACATCAAAAAACACGTGACTAAGCCAGTTGTGTCTTACATTGCCGGTGTAACTGCACCAGCTGGTAAGCGCATGGGCCACGCAGGCGCCATCATCTCTGGTGGTAAAGGTACAGCTGACGAGAAGTTCGCTGCATTGGAAGACGCAGGCGTGAAAACCGTGAAAAGCTTAGCCGATATCGGTAAAGCACTGAAAGAACTGACTGGCTGGTAATCCAACCTTTAGTCATCTCAGTTAAGAAACCCGTCCTTGTGACGGGTTTTTTTATACCTTGATGATGCCTCTAAAATTCTGTTGAAATAGCGGTACATCGACGTTAGTTTTGTACTCTGTGGATTCCTGGAGACAAGATCTTAAGCATTCGTTTCTGAGTAAAGCCCCTGCATTTTTCGGAGATAGTAGAGATGATCACCATATCTGAACGAGATTGGAAAATAATCCGGGATCTAAAGCCTGAGCTGCTGAACTTAGCCTGTGAACAAATTTTCCATCGCATTGAAAAGCTTTCAGCGGGCAGAGCAGGGCAACCGCATCAAACCTAGCTGGAGCTCTACACACTCATTCAGAGAGAAGACGACAAAATTGCCAAAATGTTTGACGACCTGAAGCGCAGCAACGCCTTTTTTAAAATTGCCGCGCTTCGGCAATATGATGTGTTGACGGATGCACAGATGGGGTTATTTTCTGAGTAAACTCAAACCATAGTGAAAGATCTGTGTCAGTTTAGGAGGTAAGTTAATATTTTTACGAAAAAAAAGCCTACCGCTGAGCTTGAGCTTGGTTCATATACAAATTAGTGAGAGTACATTGTGTCAGAGTAAAAATACTGGCACGGAAGAGTTCTCAGGTTTAAAAGTTGGTGATCAATGAATAAATTTATAGCTGATAGCGACGCATTAAAACGCCGGATCCGTTATCTGAAAACACCAGTTTATCTGCTGTTAGCACTTTGGCTTTTTCTGATTTATTACAAACCTGAACTTATCAACAACAGCACTATCCTAGGGTTAATCAGTGGTGTGGTTGTGTTTATGTTTTTTGATGCTTTGCTGCGTCATTATCAGCATGCGCTTGATCTACATGGTACTGAGCAGTTGATCTTCAGTCAGAGTGGATTTGAGTTTATACAAAAGAGTACGGGTTATAGCTTTGTAAAGAAAAACGAGGATATTGTCTCTGTCGACTATAGGCGATTTCTTGGAGCTCCGAGAATCAGAGTTAACTTTAAAAACAATGAATTGTATGACTTTAAGTGGTTTTTGCATTCAGAGCTTCTATACAGGGAATTGCAAAAAAGACAAGGCGACAGCGCCCATCGCTCAGCTTCTTTGCGTTAAGGTAAAGGGGTCTGAATAGATGAAAAGCGAGTTTGTAATTACAAACCAGATGTAACCATCTCCAACTGCGCGACAGCTTATGGGCTCTCGTCTTTCGTCAAACTTAGCTGCCTGGCGCAAAAACTCAGCAAACAAGACGGTCAGGGTGCTTGTCTATATATCAACAGCAACCTTAACTCACATGTTTAATAATTTATTTGTATTAGAATAAGCTAATCTTGTTATTCTCTTTGGGTATATTTATATATATTATTTGTATAAGCGTGTGGCCATAATCGGGCAATCCCTACGGAGTACAAGATGAGTCAAATACATGTAGAAGCCTTTTTAGACAAAGACAGTGAAACCTTCAGTTATGTCGTCAGTGATATCGCTTCAAAGCATGCGGTTATTATCGACCCTGTGCTGGATTTTGATTACAAATCTGGTCGCACCGCCACACAAAGCGCAGCAGTTATTCTGTCTTATATTCAGCAACAGCATCTGACTGTGGACTGGGTGTTAGAAACTCATGCGCATGCCGACCATTTATCTGCCGCACCCTATTTCAAACAGCAGCTGGGTGCTCAGATTGGCATAGGCGCCCAGATCACGCAGGTGCAAACTATCTTTAAGCAGGTGTTCAATCTGGAAAAAGAGTTTTTGCCCAACGGTGCACAATTTGACCGGTTATTCCATGATGGTGAGATTATTCAAGTCGGAACTATGCAAATCCGGGTCATACATACTCCGGGTCATACGCCGGCTGATTTAGCTTATCTGGTTAATGAAGAAGCCGCTTTTGTTGGTGATACCCTCTTTATGCCGGATGTGGGCACGTCACGATGTGATTTCCCTGGCGGCAGTGCATCGACTTTATTCCATTCCATCAGCAGGTTATTGGCACTGCCTGCTGAAACCAAAATTTATGTTTGCCACGACTATCCAACGAAAGGGCGTGAGCATCACTATCAAACTACAGTAGGTGCTCAGCGTCAGCATAACATCCATGTGCGAGATGGTGTCACTGAAGCGCAATTTGTCGCCATGCGTGAAGCTCGTGATGCAACGCTTGCCATGCCAAGGCTGATTTTACCCTCTATACAGGTCAATATCCGGGCTGGTCATATGCCACCTGCCGACGAGCAGGGCAAGGTGTATTTAAAGTTACCTATCAATCAGTTGTGAGCCTAATCGGGGCTGGATGGTTTAAGCATAACGAGGTGATATTATGATACACGCGATATTAGGTGCCCTGTTTATTGGATTGAGTTTAGGGATTTTTGGCTCAGGCGGTTCTATCCTGACCGTACCTGTTCTGATGTATCTGGTGGATATGCCCGCAAATTTGGCCATAGCGTCGTCTTTGCTGATCGTGGCTGGGATCAGTTTATTCGGCAGTATTCCGAATATCTGGAATAACAGGGTATCCTGGCCTCACGTACTGCTGTTTGGCGTTCCCGGTATGCTGGGTACTTATGGTGGCGCCTGGTTGGGTACCTTAGTCGACAGTGTGGTTCAACTCTCTGTTTTTGTGCTACTGATGCTTGTTGCTGCCGTCATGATGTGGCGAAGTAATAACTCAGAGCAGAGCGCTGGCGAGATCAAGTTTTTAAAAGTGGCTCTGGACGGCCTTATTGTTGGTGTGATCACTGGTTTTGTTGGTGTGGGCGGCGGCTTTCTTATTGTACCAGCTCTGGTTCTGCTAGGTGGTGTGCCCATGGTGCTTGCTATTGGCACCAGCTTACTGATCATCACGCTTAAATCTTTCGTAGGTTTTGCCAAGTACTACGAAGTGCTCACGGCTCAGCAGTTTTCATTCGACTGGACAGTGATGGGCATTATGGTCGTGGGTGGGGTTGTCGGTAGTCTGTTTGGGTCATGGCTAGGTCACACACTGCCGAAAGAAAAACTGCAAAAAGCGTTTTCAGTATTCCTGATCGTGATGGCATCAGTGGTACTTACTCAATCCATTTTGAATTAATGAAGGTTCTCTGTATGAAAAGTTCGCAGCAATTAGTCAATGAGGCGAAAGCCAGAATAAAGGAAGTATCGGTACAGCAGTTGAGGTCTGCTTTGCAGGATCATCACACTGTATTGATCGATGTACGTGAACCTGATGAATATGCGCAGGGCTTCATTGACCGTTCGGTAAACTATCCGCGTGGTGTGCTGGAAATGCGCATTCATCAGCACCCGAGTGTCAGTGCACACAGTGATACCATGGCGGCCTTGGAACAATTGGCGACAAAGCCGGTGTATTTGATCTGCCGCTCCGGCGCCCGTTCGGCTTTGGCTGCCGACTCTTTAAGACAGATGGGATTTAGTCAGGCTATATCTGTCGCCGGAGGTTTTCAGGCATGGCTGGATGCTGGTTTTCCAACTCGACCTTAATACGCAGCAAAAAACCAAGCTCAGGCCAATCTTCTTTTTACAACTAATCATTTCCTTAAGTTTTCTTTAAGCTTCCTGACGCACACTGCATGCTAAATCGGTATGCAGGAGTGCGTTTATGTTGTCTTCTTATCAGTTCGACCCCTCTGTTGCGGTCAGATTGCCGGTCCAATCCGACACTGACAGCAAAGCGCTGCTGCAATTAGTGAAAGCATCAGATCTGCAGCGATCTTCCATTGAGCAGTTTATTGCCTCAGGTTTTGCCAAAGCCTATCAGGCTGATGTGCAGAGTTTTATGCCAAATCTTTTAGGAGTCAGCCGCTCAGGTGAATGGCAGGCTGTGTTGGGATTACGCAGTGCTGCGGATAATTCATTATTTATCGAACAGTACCTGTCTGCTCCGGTTGAGCAGGTACTTGGCCAGCATGGCATGGATGCTAAGCGTTCTCAACTGATTGAAATTGGTCATTTATATGCCATTAACAGACAAAGTTTATTGCAGTTGTTTGTCTTAATGGCTTATGCACTCGATCAACTGAATTACCGGTATTTGTTATGTGCAGCGACCACACAAGTGCGCAGCATTTTAAGTCGCCATGGTATTGAGCTGACAGAGCTTGGCGAAGCGAAAGCTGAAGCTTTAGGCGAAGATGCGGCCAGTTGGGGCAGTTACTACGATACTAACCCAAAAGTTTGTGTAATGGATTTAGCTGCGGTGACTGGCCTTATTCACAGCGATGAAAAATTAACAGCGCTGGCCCATCAACACTGGCCACAGCTGCATCAGTTAGTCGCACGTTTACCGGAAGGAGACTGCTAATGCGTTTTGAATTACCAACGACAGCGGTACTGCGTGACTTAGCCAGTGGTGTGGCGTATTCACAGCTTCAAATCAAACAGCAGATGGCTTTATGGCAGGAATTATTGTTGGGGTATGGTGCACAGCGTATCGCTTTGGCGGCCAATAGTTCTGCGCAGTGGGCTTTACTCGATTTAGCTTGTCTGGACGCAAATTTACTCTTGGTGCCGCTGCCCACTTATTTATCTGAAAGTCAGTGTGCTCATGTGATGGCGCAGCTGGAGCCTGATGTCTATATCACGGATCAGGAACAACTCTCGTCAGAATTTACCTTGCTGGAGCAAATCGGGGATTTATTGTTGTATCGCCGTGAGCTAAAAAGTTCTGGTGCAGCTATTCCATCGACTTGCCAGAAAATTACTTTTACTTCGGGCTCTACAGGCCAGCCCAAGGGCGTATGTTTGTCAGCCCAAAGTCAGTTCGATGTCGCCTTTAGTCTGCTGGAGCGCATCAATCAAAACGCACCTAAACATTTGTGTTTATTGCCGTTAAGCACCTTGCTGGAAAATATTGCCGGTATTTACGCGCCTTTATTAGCGGGTGGCGAAGTGTTAATAGCGCCTGACTCCTTACGTGGCTTCAACGGTAGTCAGTTAAGCAATCCGCAGGCCTTGCTAAGCCTTATCAGCGGCACAACACCAAAAAGTTTAATTCTCGTGCCTGAGCTGCTGCAACTATTGGTGATGGCGCGCGCTCAGGGCTGGCAAGCTCCGGCATCACTGGAGTTTATTGCCGTTGGTGGTGCTCACGTATCTGCAGCACTTTTGCAACAGGCTGCACGTCTTGGTTTACCTGTGTATCAGGGCTATGGCTTAAGCGAATGTGCGTCAGTGGTGGCTTTATCTGCTGTGGATGCCCGTCAGAGTTGTGCTTCAGAGCTTGAATTAGTCGGCTTGCCCCTAGCGCATCGCGATATTGAGATTGTTAATGGCGAAATAGTCGTGAAACAGCCATTCCTGGGTTATTTAGGTGATGCAGAATCAGCAAGTGACAAAGTCTTTACCGGCGATTTAGGCGAGCTGGATGCACAAGGCCGGTTACGTATTTTAGGCCGTCGTAAAAACTTACTGATCTCAAGCCTGGGTCGAAATATTTCACCCGAATGGCCTGAGGCCTTATTAACTCAAAGCGGTTTAATTCGTCAGGCGGTGTTGGTGGGCGATGCTCAGCCTTATTGTGCCGCCTTGTTGTACGTAGCGGATACCAAAGCGCTAGCGCAGGTGCCAGCTTATCTGGCGCAGGTGAACCAGCAGTTACCCGATTACGCGCAAATTAAAGCCTATCAGTTGTTAACTCAACCTTTGTCTGTGGCCGATGGCACCTTAACCGCCAATGGCCGGCCACGCCGAGCTGAGGTATTTAAGAAATACCAAAGCGAAATCAATAATTTATTTGTTTCTAATCATGTTGTTGGAGAGTCCTATGAGTTTTTATCAAACGCTGGTTAATGCAACCCAGGCAGAGCGTGCTTATTTACTGGAAGCTCCGATGATCCGTCGTACTTTCGCAGGCGACTTTACTCTGGATCATTATGTAGCTTTTTTAAATCAGGCTTACCACCACGTTAAACATACAGTACCCTTGTTGATGTCGGTTGGGGCTTTATTACCTGAATCGAAAGAGTGGCTGCGTGAAGCCGTAGCTGAATATATTGAAGAGGAATTAGGGCATCAGGAATGGGTATTAAACGACATTGCCGCTTGTGGTTATGACAAAGAGCAGGCAAGACGCAGCACTCCGGCTTTTGCTACTGAGCTGATGGTGTCTTATGCCTACGACTCGGTGCGCCGGGTGAATCCATTGTGCTTCTTTGGCATGGTGCTGGTGTTGGAAGGCACCTCCATTGCTTTAGCAGAGCAGGCAGCCAGTAAAATTGCCGGCACCTTACAGCTGCCACGTAAGGCGTTTAGTTATCTGAACTCGCATGGCGCTTTGGATCAGGACCATATCAAGTTCTTTGAAAGCCTGATGGACAAGATCACCGATCCAACCGATCAGGCGCTGATTATCCACAGTGCAAAACGCTTTTTTCACTTATACGGCGATGTATTTCGTAGCCTGGAGCAACCTCATGGTCTGACTAAAAAAGTTGTGCCAGAGGAGGCGACCGTATGAGCTTGCTAGCAGGCAAAACTGTGCTGCTGACAGGGGCGACGGGTGGCATTGGGGCTGAAGTTGCCAGGCAATTAAGCGGCGAGGGCGCGCGGTTGATTTTAACTGGCCGCTCAGTTGAAAAACTGCGCGCCCTACAAAACCAACTGGCTGCTGAAACTTTAATTTACCCCTGTGATTTAACCCGCACTGCAGAGCAACAAGGCTTGCTGCAATTTTGCCAGCAGCATGGCGGCATTGATGTGCTAATTAATAACGCGGGGATTAGTCAGTTTGGCTTGTGCCAGCAACAACAGTTTAGCGATTTGGTCAGTATTAATCTGTTGGTGCCTATGCAGCTTTGTCAGCTGTTTCTGCCGATGTTGCATCAGCACAAAGGCCAAATTCTCAACGTGGGTTCGGCCTTTGGCAGCATAGGCCATCCCGGCTTTACCGGCTACTGCGCGACCAAGTTTGGCTTGCGTGGTTTTACTGAAGCCTTACAGCGAGAGTTAGCTGAGAGTGGCGTACAGGTGAAGTACTTCGCGCCAAGAGCCACAGAAACCAGTATTAACTCCAGCGATGTAGTGCAGCTGAATCAGCAGCTTGGCAATAGTATGGATAGTCCAACCTGGGTTGCAGCACAGTTGGTAAAACAACTGACATCGAATCAGCTTCGCCGTTTTCTCGGCTGGCCTGAACGGATTTTTGTTCGCCTGAACGGAGTATTCCCGGCTCTGGTCGATATGGGATTAAAAAGTAAACTCACACTCATTGAATTATTTGCAGTGGGCAAAAACCACTAAAGAGGTAAAGATGAACAGATTATCGAAAAAATTAGCCTTGGTCCCTGTATTTTTGTTAGCTTTTGCTACACAAGCCGATGTATTGCAGGATATTAAACCTTTACAAGACCGCTGGGCTGAAGTGAATTACAGCATGAGCGAAGAGCAAAAAGAACAAGCCTTTCCGGAGCTGGTCAAGCAAGCCAACGCCGTAGTGGCGGCCAATCCGGATAAAGCAGAAGCGCTGATCTGGCGTGGTATTATCAAATCCAGTTATGCCGGTGCAAAAGGCGGCTTGGGCGCTATGTCGCTGGCTGAAGAGTCCAAAGCGGACCTTGAGGCTGCGCTTAAAATTGATAGCCAGGCTTTACAAGGTTCGGCCTACACCAGTTTAGGTGTGTTGTACTACAAAGTCCCAGGCTGGCCTATTGGCTTTGGTAGCGACAAAAATGCCAAAAAAATGTTGGAAAAAGCGCTGAGTATTCATCCTCAAGGTATTGATCCTAATTATTTTTATGCAGAATTTTTAACGGAAGAGCGCGACTACAAAGCCGCTATGAGTTACATTGAAAAGGCAAAGCAGGCAGCTCCGCGTCCGGATCGTATTAGTGCGGATCAGGGCAGGTTGCAGGAAATCGCTGCACTGGAAGCTAAAGTAGCGAAAAAGCTTAAACGTTAATCTGTATTGAAAAACCGGGGCGGGGCTTGGCCCCGCACGTATTCAGGTTCGAACACAGCGCTGCCAAAGTAATTGATGTTGCAGCGAGGCGGCAGGTAAAGCAGTCTCCATGAACATAGAGCTGCTATGTGATTGGGGCGAGAGCGCGCAGCCAACACAGCTGCGGCTTCAAGTACAAAGGCGGGAGAGCTATGAGACTATTGCTGGTCGAAGATGATCTGGACTTAGCCAAAGGCCTGGTGCTGGCCTTGTCCGGTCAGGGCTTTGCTGTCAATCATGTAAGTCTGGGTCAACATGCCTTAAGCAGCATTAAAGCCAAAGATTGCGATGCTGTGATCCTGGATTTAGGTCTGCCCGATATGGACGGTTTGGATGTACTGAAACAAAGCCGTCAAAAAGACACTCATTTGCCGGTCTTGGTGCTGACGGCCCGCGATGGAGTGGATGATCGTATTCGTGGCCTGGATTTAGGCGCAGATGACTACCTGGTGAAGCCTTTTGCCATGGCTGAGCTCTTTGCCCGTTTGCGTGTGATAGAGCGTCGTCTGGGCACTGCAGCCACTCACCTGATTAAGTTGCAGCAAGTCGAGTTGGATACCAGCGCGCATCTGGTAAGAGTTGAAGGTGAATCGGTAGGCTTGTCACGCCGCGAATATATGCTGCTAAAAGAGCTGATGGAGTCAGCTGGCCGGATTAAAACCCGCGAGCAGCTTGAAGCCAGTTTGTATGCCTGGGGTGAGGAAGTCGCCAGCAACGCGCTTGAAGTACATATCTCTAATTTGCGGAAAAAACTGCCGAAAGATTTTATTAAAACTCTACGAGGCGTAGGGTACAGTGTGAGTGCGGCCTGACGCTATGAGGTCACTACGCCGCTATTTAGTCACAGTGCTGATTGCGCTTTTTACGTTGATAAGCTTTGTTGCTGCGTTACAAAGCTATAAACAAAGCGTGAGCCGCGCCGAAGCTTTGTTTGATCAGGATTTACAGGTGCTGGCGTCCAGTTTATCGCAGCAGTATCAGGCAGATTCAGCGCAAGAGTTAGGTCTGGCGTTGCAAGTCTGGCAGCAAGGTAAGCTGGTGTATCGTAGCGCTTTGGCCCCTGAACGTACGATGTCGGACGCTGAAGGTTTTAGTGAGCATAATTTTGGCGGTAAAAGGTGGCGGGTATTTCGTCAAACCCCCAACGATGTGCTTACGGTGATAGTGGCGCAACCCCTGCAACAACGGCAGCAATTGGCAGATGAAGTGATCACGGCCTCTATTTATCCTGTTGTGCTGAGTTTGCCGCTACAAGCCGTATTGATTTGGTTAGTGGTGAGTAAAGCCTTATCACCAATCCAACGTTTTTCTGCTCAGCTGTCGTCAAAAAAAGCTAATGATTTAAGTCCGGTAGAGCTGGATCAGGTTCCGGCGGAGCTGGATCAGATGCTGAAAACCACTAATCAGTTATTTGCCCGTTTAGCCGAAGCCTTTGAGCGGGAAAAACGTTTTGCCTCTGATGTAGCGCACGAGCTGCGTACACCTTTAAGCGTATTGCAAGTCAACCTGCACAATGCATCGCAGCAGTGGCAGCGCGGTGGTATCAGCGATCCTGAAGGTTCGATGTTGGCTTTACAGTCAGGTGTTGAGCGGATGAGCGCGCTGATTGAACAGATTATGCTTTTGAACCGCACCAATCCTGAGCATTTTCAGGCTCGGACAGAACAGTTGGATTTGGCAGGTTTATGCCGTCAGGTGGTAGCCGATTGGTATCCACAAATTGATAATAAACAGCAACAAATAGAACTGCTGGGGCTGGAGCATTTGTCACTGAAAGGCGACGCTTTTGCCTTGCGTTTGCTGGTCAGCAATCTGGTGGGCAATGCCAGTAAATACACTCAGACTGGCGGTATTATTCAACTGGAGTTATCTGCTACACAGGACAAAGCTGTGTTGGTGGTGCAGGATAATGGCCCAGGCATAGCGCCGCAAGAATACAGCAGAGTCTTTGATCGTTTCTATCGGGTCGGAGGTGACAGGCATCAATCCGGTACTACAGGTTCAGGGTTGGGGCTTGCTATAGTGCGGGACATCGTGATTTTGCATCAAGGTCAAATTCGGCTTGGGCCTTCGGATTTTAGTAGTGGACTAAAAGTGACAGTGGAGCTGCCGCTTTGAAAAACAAAGAGTTAAAAAGAAGATCCTTGAAAAAAAATAAGGATAATGCCTTATCTGTTGCCGCTTTATTCTTACTGACTTTGCCTGCTGTGGCGGAGCAACATATATTTGAGCTGAAGATTAAAGATCATCTGTTTCAACCCTCTGTGCTTTACGTGCCCGCAGGTGAGAAGGTAAAGCTTATGGTGCTGAATCAGGATCCGTCGCCTGAAGAGTTTGAAAGTTTCAGCTTAAATCGCGAAAAAGTCATTTTAGGTAAAGGTAAAGCAACATTATTTGTCGGGCCTTTGAAACCCGGAGAATACCAGTTTTTTGGCGAATACAATCCAGACAGCGCACAAGGGGTACTGATCGCTCTGCCCGAGGCCGAGTGGCGACAGCATAAGGCAAATCATGCTTATTAATACGGTACTGATGTTTTTACGCGAGCTATTACCGCTTTGTATACTGCTGGCCACTTTACTGGTGTGGCACAGAGTTCTTTGGCGTCAGTTTGCTTTGTATTTTGCCTTACCCTCGTTGCTGCTACTGAGCCTTGTCAGCCTGAAAATGGTCTGGATCTCCGAGCAACTGGACGGTTTAGGACTGGAGCTGTTGTACAGCTTGTTTTATCTGAGCTGTTTTATCTTGCTTTGTGTCTCAGTCCTCAAAGCTCAGCACGCACTATGGACTTCAGCTTTGGCTGCTGCGTGTTTATTCAGTATCAGTGGCAGTAACTTATTGTTATATATTTGGCTACCGACACAGACTGAAAACACACCCGCTGATTTGTTGTTAGGTGCGGCTTTAGGTGTTGGCATTGGTGCCAGCATCGCCGTGCTTTGGTACTACCTCTTAACTGAACTAAAGCAATGGCGCAGCAGCAGTTTTGCCTTGTTGTTGTCGTTGTCTGGTGCCAGACAGGTGATGATGGCATCGGCTTTGTTGATCCAATCTGACTGGTTGGTCGCCGGGCCGCAGCTCTGGCAAACCGAGCAGTGGTTGTCGGAGCAGTCCGAATTAGGTTTCTTTTTGCAGGCACTGATGGGTTATGAAGCGACACCCAGCCTGTCGCAGATCCTGTTGTATCTGTTGTGTTTTGTTGTGTTGTTCTGGTGTTGCAGCTTGATGGAGAGAAAAAGATGAAGCTTTACAGCAAAGAGGCCGTAGTAAAAGCTTTGTGTTTTGTTTGTTTGGCCACAGGTACACAAACATGGGCTGATGGCAGGGTGGTGGATAAGGTGTATCACCCTTATGTACAGCCGCTGGAGCGTGAGTTTGAATACCGCTATTTTTATCAGCGGCAGGCCGATCATCCGGACAACAATACCATGGGCCAGAAACTAGGTTATGGCTTTTCGCTCTCTGAACGCACTGCGCTTGAAATTTACGCTATCGCCGACCGGGTCCACGACCAAGACTACAAGTTATCGGGATACGAGTTGGAGCTGCGTTGGATGCTGACCGAACAAGGCCAGTACAGCGCGGATTGGGGTATGCTGTTCGAGCTGGAACGGCAAAATAATCAGGACAATTACGAGTTCACCAGCGGCCTTTTAATGGAAAAAGAATTCGGCCCAACCAGTCTGACATTAAATGCGTTGGCTGTGTATGAGTGGGGCCAAACCCTGAACGCCGAATGGGAGGGGGAGTTCCGTGCTCAGTACCGCTACCGCTGGTTACCCGCAGTGCAACCAGCCATTGAATTGTACGCCGGTGAAAACTACAAAGGTGCAGGTCCAAGCCTAATGGGGGTGCATAAGTTTGATAAACAAGAGCAGCTGAAATGGGAGCTGGCAGTCATAGTGGCTATCGACAACCAAACGGTCGATCGTACCTTACGTTTTGCGCTGGAGTATGAGTTTTAGTGTTCAGTCGATACTGGCCACTGCGCCACCGACTTATTTCAATGCAAGCTTAAACCAATCCAGTTGGCTTTCAGAGACGGATTTTGCCTGCCCCAACATACTTAACAGGCTGAGTAAGTCCTGATTCTCTTCGATATCGAGTAATTTCTTCACGCCCAGACTCCAGCGGGAGAAATCACGTTCCGCTATTTCTTTATGCAATAACAAACGAACGTTGCTATGGCGAGGATCGCTGCAAATAGTGTTGTATAAACTATTAATAGCGTTAAGTTCACCTTCAATATATTGCAGAAAATAGCGTTCGTTAAAAAGCAGAGCGCCGGTGATGTTCAGTTTGTGATTGTTACTCTCCGCTTGTAATTTGATATCGTTAATCACCTGATCACCATCGGCTTTGCAACGCTCGCTGATATACACCAATTGGTATAAATTCGCTTCCGCATTTTTAGTGATCATAGTACTGCTACTCCAGGCAAAATTAATCTCTGTTTCAGGGGGGAGTTGAGCTGAACCCGGTATAAAGGCACATGTTGGCCTGAAGTGGCTTTTCACTGCGCTTAGCGTCGTTTTATCTCCGTTTGTTATCAGTCTGTACGTACGACCTATCAGGCGTCAAGTTTTTGCTTTAAATACTCGGAGCCAGACAGGTGCGACTTACCGGAGAAAACGGCTGTTCAGTGGTGCGGTGGAGTTGTGCGCTAAGGTTTTTTCTCTTAAGTCTGCCTTAAGTATCCACTTTTATGCTGGCTTTAATTAAAACTACAAGCCTGTCTCTATTTATGATTACTGCTGAAAAACCGTCTTTCTGGTCCAATTTATTTTGTTTAGGCCCTTTTCGTTATTTGATCCGCACTGCGGTTTTGGGGCTGGTGCTGTTGAGTTTGAGCAGACTGGCTTTGGTGTTGTGGCAATACGATAGAGTGGAAGCCGCAGGGCTGTTGTTCGATGTTCTAATCCAAGGTCTGCGCGCCGATATTATTGTGGTGTCATTGTTCTTAGTGCTCCCAGTGCTGCTGCTTCCACTGGCGTCGTTGCGTAGCCTGAGCAAGCTCTGGTTTCAGTTTAGCTATTTATGGTGTCTGGCGGCTTTAGTGCTGTTGGTGTTTATGGAGCTGGCGACGCCGGCTTTTATTCTGCAATATGATGTGCGGCCAAACCGGCTTTTTATCGAGTATCTGAAATACCCCAAAGAAGTTTTATCGACCTTATGGTTTGGTTTTCGCTTGCCTTTAGTTTTTGGTCTGGTTGCGACTCTGGCTTTAACCTGGTTAATGCGGCAGGTCTTTCGTTCAGGAAAATGCAGCCTGAAGCGCTGGTCTTTATTTAAAACTCTTGGGCTTTGGGTTCTGGCGCTGGTACTGCTTTTTGCTGGTATTCGTTCGACCACAGATCACAGACCCGCTAATCCGGCCATTTTTGCTATTACTTCAGACGCCATGGTCAATTCGCTGGTGTTAAGTTCCGGTTATTCAGTACTGTATGCTTTGTATAATTTAAGGCATGAAGCGCACTCCAGTGAGATTTATGGCAAGTTGCCGACCAATCAAATGCTGCAACAAAGTCTGGACTGGCCTTGGCTACAGTCCTACAGCTTTACTGATCCTAAGTACCCAACAGCACATTGGCAACAGGCTGTGGTCAAGCGCGCAAAACCACTGAATCTGGTAATCGTGCTGCAGGAAAGTTTAGGCGCGACTTTTGTACAATCTTTAGGTGGGGTGGCCGTGACACCAGAGCTTGAACAGTTAAAACAGCAGGGCATTTGGTTTGAAAATTTGTATGCCACAGGCACCCGTTCAGTGCGTGGTATTGAAGCTGTAGTGGCTGGTTTTCCGCCGACGCCAGCACAAAGCACAGTAAAGTTATCCAACAGCCAGCAACATTTCACTACGCTTGCGTCCATCCTGAAAGCTCAGGGTTATCAGACCCAGTTTATTTATGGTGGTGAAGCGCATTTTGACAATATGCGCAGCTTCTTTACCGGCAATGGTGTGGATCAGATTGTCGATCAAAGTCAGATGCAAAACCCAGTATTTACCGGCAGTTGGGGCGCTAGTGATGAGGATGTATTTACTACTGCGCACCAACAACTAACGGCTTTGCATCAACAGAATAAGCCATTTTTCAGTCTGATATTCACCTCCAGCAATCATGAGCCTTTTGAGTTTCCGGATGGCCGCATCGAGTTAAACGAAGAGCCAAAAGCTCGTGTCAATAACGCGGTGAAATACGCCGACTGGGCTATGGGGCAGTTTTTCAGAAAGGCCAAACAAAGCGATTATTGGCAAGATACCTTGTTTTTGATAGTGGCCGATCATGACAACAGAGTGTATGGCAACAACCTGATCCCGGTCGAAAAGTTCCATATTCCGGGGCTGATTTTAGGTGCTGATACAAAACCAGAGCTGCTGACCTCCCTTGCCAGTCAGATTGATCTGGCGCCCACCTTATTATCTATGATGGGTATATCCAGTTGCCATACCATGACAGGCCGTGATTTTACGCTGGACCGAAAGAGTCCGGGCCGCGCTTTGCTGCAGTTTGAAAACTATTTCGCCTTGATGCAGCAAGGACCACAGCAGCCAGAATTAGTGATCCTAAAACCTAACGGTGAAACCGTTGCCGGGTTGTATCAGCCCCAACAGAAACAACTAAATTTAAGCGCTCAGGCTGTGTCGCTTGCAGATAAAAACACTGCTCTGGCTTTAGTGCAGTTGCCTTCCTATTTATACAGAGAGCAGAAAAACTCCAGTTCCGCTCATTGCGGGCAACACGGATCCAATCGAATGAAAACGGCGGAATGATCCGGCCGTTTTTTATGCTTTAAGTATGTCTTAAGTTTTGAGCTTTAGTTTGAAGGCTACAACAGCAGTGACTGACCCGGAGTAGAAATTTTGCCTCTTTTAACTTCTTCTTATACTGGCACTTTAATAAAAACAACAATGAAAACAGTGCTGCTGCCTTTGCTTATTTTGGGCCTGATGTTTTATTTGTGTTACCAGTTGAAACTGGATTTTGTAGTGGCCGACTGGTTGTATCAACTGCAAGGGAGCCGTTGGGTTTTCAGCAACATTGGCTGATGCAGACGATTTTACATGACAGAGTGCGGGATTTAAATCTGATGCTGGTCGTGGCGTTGAGTTGCTACGGAGTATGGCTGTACTTTGCCGGACAATCTGCTGTGCTGCGCCGTGCTGTGGCGACTTTGTTGTGTTCAGTACTCAGTTGTTTTGCTGTGGTTTCCTTACTGAAGCATGTTTTACCTATGGAATGCCCATGGGATCTGCAGCAGTTTGGCGGAGATCTGCCATTTTATGGCCTGTTGGAGCCAAGACCTGACGGCACACCCATTCATCTGTGTTTTCCGGCTGGGCATGCCAGCATAGGCTTTGCCTGGCTTGGGCTTTATTATTTTTTCCTCGATGTTAAGCCGCAGTGGGCCTCCAACGCTTTGATTGGTGCTGCGGTGACAGGCTTGCTTCTGGGGGCAGTACAACAAAGCCGGGGCGCTCATTTTTTATCTCATGATATTGCTACCGCCGCTATTTGCTGGGCACTTTGCAGTGTCATTTATTATAGCCGGCGACAAAAACTGAGTTTTGATACTTCGGGTATATCTGCTGGAGGGCGCCAGAATGGCTGAGTCGTTGATTTCTGCGTTACCGACGGCGAGCGTACATCAAAGTGCGGTTCAGGTACAAAAGCTCTGGCATCCGTTATGGTTTGCGCTGATTTCTGCGCTTGGTATGACGTTGCTGCTCAATGGACCTTTTTTGTCCAGTATTCAGGCTAAAGTTCCAGGTCAGTTTAAATTGCAGCTCAGTTTGATTTTATTGTTGTTTTTACTGAATTTTTTACTGTCTGTTTTAGCGAGTTTCAGAGCAATTCAAAAACCTGTGATGCTGCTGTTGTTTGCCGCTGGGGCTGTGAGTTATCACTTTATTACCAGCTTTGGCATAGTGATTGACACTTCTATGCTACAAAACGCTATGGAAACGGATGCAGCAGAGGCGAGGGGATTGCTCAGTATTACTATGCTATGGACTGTCAGCACTGTGATGTTGTTTCCGCTATTGTGCAGCAGTCTGATCAAAGTTCGGGTGATGCCATTGCGGCAGTTTTTGCTGCATTGGTTGTTTTGTCTGGTGCTGATTTTCGTTGCGCTTTTTAGTCTGGCTGCGTCCGCTTATTCAGATCTTGCGCCTTTTTTCCGTAATTTCAGGGATATTAAACATCTGGCTTTGCCTGTCAGTCCTGTATCTGCCGCGGTATCCTTTTCCGGTTCCTGGTTAAAAAGCCGTTTCCCTGAGCAATTTATACAGCTCGGTACTGATGCTGTGCAACCTGTTGCTGCGAAAACAGCAAAACCTCGATTGGTCGTGCTGGTTCTGGGAGAAACGGCGCGAGCGGATCATTTTCAGCTCAATGGATATCACAGAGCCACTAACCCCGGATTATCTGCCTTACCTCTGTACAGTTTTCGCGATGTCAGCTCTTGCGGCACAGCCACAACGCATTCTGTACCTTGTATGTTTTCCGCTATGGGGCGCGATAAATATGTCGAGTCTGTAGCAAAAAACTCCAGTAATGTGCTGGATATACTTAAGCGCAGTGGTATAGCTGTCAGCTGGTTTGATAACAATTCGGGCTGCAAAACGGTGTGTGACAGAGTACCTTCGGAGTTTTTATTTAACGACAGCACCAATTCACTCTGTAAAGACGGGCAATGTCAGGACGAGATTTTAGTACAGGCATTGCAAGCTCAGCTCACTAAACAATACAGCTCAGATCGGCTGATTGTGTTGCACCAGTTGGGCAGTCATGGCCCTGAGTATTTCAAACGTAGCTCTGATAGCCAAAAGCACTTTTTACCAGAATGTACCAACAAACAACTGCAATTGTGTCAGCAAGCTGAAATTATCAATGCCTATGACAACAGCATTGTGGCGACTGACGAGCTGCTTAGTCGTATTATCCAAACCTTACAGGGTCAGCAGGACTATCAGACGGCGATGCTGTATCTGTCTGATCACGGTGAATCGCTGGGTGAAAACGGTGTTTATTTGCATGGTTTACCTTACTGGATGGCGCCTGATGCCCAGACCAAAGTACCTATGTTGTGGTGGATGTCGGATACTTATGCCAGTACTCAGCAGTTAAAAGCTGAATGCATGGCGCAAAGAACAACACAAAAGCTCAGCCATGACAATTTGTTCCATAGTTTGTTGGGCATTTTTCAAATTAGCAGCAACATTCATCGACAAAGTCTGGATGTATTTCGCCCCTGCTGAGCCGGAACATCTATCTTTTAGTCATAATCAGCTTCAGGTAATCTGGTGGTTGATGCCGATGAAAGGAAACAGCATGAAGCGTACATTATTTATCAACTTAGCTGCGGCCGATTTAAAAGCCTCCACCGACTTTTATTTGCAGCTGGGTTTTGGTTTTCATCCGCAGTTTAGTGATAATACAGCCAGTTGCATTGTGCTCGGCGATCACTTGTACCTGATGTTGCTCAGCAAAGAGAAGTTTGTCTCTTTTAGCCCGAATCCTTTAATTAACAGCCATCAGCAAACCCAAGTGCTGAACTGCTTAAGTTGCCACAGCAAAGCTGAAGTGGATGAATTGGTGCAAAAGGCGGTTGATGCGGGGGGCAGAACTTATAACCAGCCCCAGGATCATGACTTTATGTATGCGCATGGTTTTCAGGATTTGGATGGTCATGTCTGGGAACTGTTGTATATGGAAATGCTGCAAGCATCTGTTTGAAACTCGCTTCTTGCGCTCAGTTGAGTATATAATCCGACAATATTTTATGTCTCCAAACTGACACCTTTGCTGTCGGTGCATTTAGATAAGGATTTGAATTTTATGGCGGACGTTGAACATCGCCCCACTAACTTTATTCGTCAGATCATCGATGCCGATCTGGCTTCAGGTAAACACAACACCACTGTTACCCGTTTCCCGCCAGAGCCGAATGGTTATCTGCACATAGGTCATGCCAAATCGATTTGTCTGAACTTTGGTATAGCACAGGATTACAACGGTCAGTGTAACTTGCGTTTTGACGACACCAATCCTGAAAAAGAAGACATCGACTTTGTAAATTCAATTCAGCAAGACGTGCAATGGTTAGGCTTTCAGTGGTCTGGCAATGTGCGTTATTCGTCAGATTATTTTGATACTTTGTATGGTTATGCGGTGGAGCTGATTAACAAAGGTTTGGCTTACGTTTGTTTCTTAAACGCTGAACAAATGCGCGAATACCGCGGCAATTTAACTCAGCCTGGAAAAAACAGCCCAACCCGTGATACTTCCCCTGCAGAAAACCTGGCCTTGTTTGAAAAAATGCGAGCCGGTGGTTTTAAAGAAGGTGAATGTTCGCTGCGCGCTAAAATTGATATGAGCTCAGCTTTTATCTGTATGCGCGACCCTGTGATTTACCGCGTTAAGTTTGCGCATCACCATCAAACGGGTGACAAGTGGTGTATTTACCCAATGTACGATTTCACGCACTGTATCTCTGATGCGCTGGAAGGTATAACCCATTCGTTATGTACATTGGAATTCCAGGATAACCGCCGTTTATACGACTGGATTTTGGACAACATCACTATTGATTGCCATCCACAGCAAATTGAATTCTCCCGTCTGAACCTTGAGTATCAGGTGATGAGTAAACGTAAGTTGCATACGCTGGTCGAAGGTGGTCATGTTGCAGGTTGGGATGACCCTCGTATGCCGACTATTGCAGGTTTACGCCGTCGTGGTTTTACGCCAGCGTCTTTGCGTGAATTCGCCAAACGTATTGGTGTGACCAAGCAAGACAATATGATTGAAATCAGTGCGTTGGACTCTTGTATCCGTGAAGATCTGGATGCCAATGCGCCACGGGCGATGGCAGTGATTGATCCGTTAAAAGTCACTATCAGCAATTACCCGGCCGATAAGCTGGAATGGTTAGAAGTACATAACCATCCAAAAGAAGAAAGCATGGGTAGCCGTAAAGTGCCTTTTGGCCGTACTTTGTATATTGATAAAGCGGATTTTCGTGAAGAAGCCAATAAAAAGTACAAACGTATGATAACAGGTGGTGAAGTTCGCTTGCGTGGCGCTTATGTACTTAGAGCTGATGAAGTGATTAAAAACGAAGCTGGTGATATTGTTGAACTGATTTGTTCGTACGATCCGGAGACTTTAGGCGTGAATCCAGCCGATGGCCGCAAAGTGCGTGGCGTGATCCATTGGGTAGAAGCGTCACAAGCTGTGCCTGCTGAGTTCCGTATTTACGACAAGTTATTCACAGTGCCAAACCCTGCTGCTGAAGAAGACTTTTTAGCTGTGATTAACCCTGCTTCTTTAACTGTGAAGAGAGGTTTAGTTGAGCCAAGCTTAAAAGCAGCTGAAGCAGAAAAAGCTTTCCAGTTTGAGCGGGAAGGCTATTACTGTGCTGACAACAAAGATTCAACGCCAGATCATTTAGTCTTTAACCGCACCGTAGCGCTGCGCGATACCTTCTTCGAAGATTAAAGTCTTTCATTCAGGTCAGAGTAAAATTAAACCTACTGGTCTAATTTTACTCTGACCTGATTTCTTCTAGACTCTAAGCAGTTCATTTTTCAGGATATGCCTGATGTACAGATCGCGCTTTTATCTGCTGCTTTGTCTGGCGTTTTTTCCCTTCAACTCGTTGTCTGCTGACATTGTGCGTTATCCAGCCATCGAAGATCCAGCTGATAAACGTTCAAACTATCCTATTGCTTTAGTTGAACTGGCTTTAAAAAAAGCTGGTAGCACTGCTACTTTGCAAAGCACCTCTGCGCGGGTGTCCAAAAGCCGGGCTTTGCATTTACTGGAAACCGGCGTTGAAGTAGATATAGTCTGGACCATGACATCCATTGAACGTGAAAAACGCTTTTTACCCATACGTATTCCTATTTACAAAGGCCTTGGTAGCTACAGGTTGTTGCTGATCCGGCATGAAGATCAGGCAAAGTTCAGCGCTTTAAAAGATGAAGCAGCACTGAAACAGCTTATGCTGTCGCAGGTGCATGACTGGGTCGACACCGATGTTTTGCGTCAGAACAAATTTAAAGTGCTGAACGCTTCCAGCTATCAGAGTTTGTTTCAGATGCTGCTGCACAAAAGAGTGGATGCGGTGCCACGCAGTGTGCTGGAAATAGAAGCTGAGCAGCAACTTTTTGCAGCGCAAGGGCTAGATATTGAAACCGATTGGCTGCTGCATTATCCGGGTGCTGTGTATTTTTTTGTCTCGAATAAAAATCCGCAACTGGCAGAAAAAATTGAGTCGGGTTTACGCAAGGCACTCAAAGATGGCAGCTTTGATCTATTGTTCCAAAAACACTTTGTCAGTCAGTTAAAAACAATGAGGTTGTCAGAGCGTAAACTGGTTGAACTTCAAAACCCATTGTTACCTCCGGAAACGCCGCTGGGGGAGTCAGTCCTCTGGTACAAGCCGAATTAACTATTTTTTGGTTGTATTACTAGCCTGATCTGCTTTAGATTCAATGCATTAAACCCTTGAGATCCGGAGTTGAAGTGGACGTTTTTTTCGCCGTTTTGTTTTTTGCCTTTTCTACCACTATTACCCCTGGTCCGAATAACATCATGATGTTGTCCTCTGGTGTGAACTATGGGGTTAAAGCCAGCCTGCCGCATTTTTTCGGTATTTGTTTTGGGTTCCCGTTGATGGTGTTGTTGGTTGGTTTGGGTTTTGGTGTGGTATTTGAACGCTTCCCCCAGTTGCATATCTGGATCAAAGTTATAGGTGTGTTGTATTTACTGTGGCTGGCCTGGAAAATTGGTTCCAGCACGCCCAGCAGTATTGAAGGCTCAGACGCTAAACCTTTTAGTTTTCTGCAGGCCGCTTTATTTCAGTGGGTCAATGGCAAAGCCTGGATTATGGCCTCTGGCGCAGTCGCTGCTTTTACCACTGTGGCAGGTAATGCCTGGTGGGACGTGACTCAAATCACGACCGCCTTTTTACTGGTCAGTTTCCCTTGTGTGGGTGTCTGGTTAACCTGTGGTGCTTTGCTGCGTACCTTGCTCAATCAGCCTTTGTATCAGCGTATTTTTAATTGGGCTATGGCATTGCTGTTGGTGTTATCGGTAGGGCCTGTGTTGGCTGAGCTTTATGCAGAGTGGATGCTGTAAATGCTGAGTATTGAGAATCTAACTTTTAGTTATGGCAAACAGCATCTGTTCTCCAATTTAAAGCTGCAGTTGGAACCCGGTTTACACTGGTTAAGTGGTGCTAATGGCTCTGGTAAATCCAGTTTGTTACGAATATTAGCCGCTCTGGATAAAGCATCGCAGGGCAGTATCAGCTTTCATCAGCATCAGGTTGGCAGCTCTGCTTATCAGGCTTTGGTGAGTATTAGCGCTGATGCGGTGGCGCCTTTGCAGGACAATACAGTGCTTGGCGTGCTGCAGTTGGTGGCGCGTTGTCGTGGCACTGAGATGGAACAGTTGCTAATGCATGCTAAAGCTTTTGCATTAGAGCCTTTGTTGCAGCAAAAAGTGGCAGTATTGTCGTTAGGGCAGCAAAAGAAGCTGAGTTTAACTTTGGCTTTGGCGGCAAAACCACAACTGCTATTACTGGATGAACCTTTTAACGCATTGGACCCGAATTCTTTAGTCTATTGCTGCACGCAGTTACAGGCGGCGAAAGAGCGGGGGGCCTTGGTGCTGATCGCCAGCCATTTATCACCCCAAAGTTTTCAGCTTGAGCTGAGTCAACATCTGGAGTTAAAGGCCGGTGGGCACTTATCTTTTGCTCCGCTATGAGCTATTTCGGCAACAGGCTGAGGATGCTTTTGCGCCTCTGAAGCAGTTTTCTTTGATGCTGTTGCTGATTGCTGGCCATGCGCTGATAGGGCTCTGGGCGCCTTTGGTCTTACTGGGTTTTCAGTTGTTTAACCCGGAGCTGGCTACCGTTGAGCGTTGGCCTTATCTGCAAATGTTACTGGTTATTATATTCTGTTGGCAGGGCTCCATAGCCTGGCAACAAAAATCTGTGGCAGAACAGTATTTTGTTGAAAGTCTGGCACCTTCAGCACGCGTAGCCTGGCTGAGCAATAAGCTGATGGCGCTGTTAAACCAGTTACCCTTCTGGTTTTTAGCCTTGCCGGTATTGGTTTATCTGCTGTTCAGTGGAAAGACGATGGCATGGCTGGATGCCACGCAGTTGTTGTTGGTGCTATTGGTGTTATGTTGGGGTTTTAAAGCCCGCCAGACCAGCTGGTTCGCTCTTTTGGCTGTATTTGTGTTGCCTGTTGTCACGGTTTGGAGCCTACCGCTGGTGGCTTTGATGCTGTTCGAGAGAGCTTTACAGCATCACCTGAGCGGAAACCCTTTGTCGGCTGGTTCTTTATTTCGGTATTGGCTGTATTGGTTTATCGGGCAGCAGCAAAACAAGGCACTATTGTTGCTGATTATTTTTGTGCTGGCGTTGTGGCAATACTGGCTGGTGCAACCACTAAAAGCTGAAGCTTTGCTTTTTATAAATTGTGTGTTTATCTGGGTTTTAGCGCTTTTGTGTTATGCCCAGCAAAAACTCTGGCAGCGGCAGTTGTTATCGCAGCATTACTTCTGGTTAAGCTGCTGTACTTCAAAGCAGCGGTTTGTTTTAAAACTGATGAATGTTTTGCCTGTGCTGATAGGTTCTGTACTGGCGCTGACTTTTTTGGATATGGCATCAGCCGTCTGGACCATCACTCTGGCTGTTGTTTTGAGTTTTTGGTCTAAGCCAGGTTTGTTGTCGGTTGCAGTCTGCTGTTTTATGCTTTTGTTATTAGTAAATGGACAAGGACTTTGGGCATGAAAAAATTACTGATGTTACTGTATTTGTTTTTGTGGGGGTGGGGGCCAATGGCCTTAGCGCAAAGCCTGTGGATTGATGTGCGCACTGCCGAAGAATACAACACCGGGCATTTAGAAGGCGCGATTAATATTCCTTATGACGAAATTGAACAAAAAATTGAAGCAGTCGCTGCTGATAAAACGGCCGATATTCAGCTGTATTGCCGCAGTGGCCGTCGCTCAGGTATTGCGCTGGAAAGCTTAAGAAGTCTTGGCTACAGCAAGGTGACGAATGCCGGTGCTTATGAGCAGCTGAAACAAAAACAAGCTAAAACGAACGAGTAGCTTGTGTTGGTTTGGCCTGATAAGCCGGGCGTTTTAATTCAGTTTTAAAAGCCACAAAACTGGCACGTAACGAGCTTAAGGTCAGTTGTTTTACCAGCCATTCAGGTAATTCACCACCAGGGTCGGCACTGCCCTGATACTGCAGCTCAAACCCCTGATCTTTGGCAGTTAAAGTCCAGACTGCTTTCACGTCCCGAATTCTCACATAGTTTTTAGCTTCTGCTACTAAATCTGAGCAATCGGTGATTTGGATTTGTTGCTCTTTTTCCTTTTTGATGACATCGGCACAGGTCACCATATCCCGTGGGCTGACGGGCCAGACTGCTTTAAAGCGGCTATAGACCTTCCAGTGCCGCTCTGTACTGCCATCCAACAAACTGGCGCTCTCACTTTGTTTCAGCCAGCGCCTGACGGATTTGGTATCTTTGAGTAACAATAAAAAGCGCTCTGGATTGCCAGGATAAAAAGCACTGGCTTTGACTTCCAGCTTCGGGTTATATCGGTAACTCAAACTAATGCCGGCTTTAGTTTTCAAAGAAATCCATGCCGACTCCGACGCTCCGGAGGGCAGTGCCAGCAAAGAGATCACCACAGCGAATAAAAAATACATAACCACCTGACTTTTTCGTTAAGATACAAGCTTATACGAAACACAACGCCCTTGGGTAAGATGAAAAGCAGTAGTGAAGAAAAAATAGCGCTGGAACATCAGGCTGCCAGAATTTTTATGCGGCTTTACCAGCACAAGTTTGGTGTCAAAATGCAGCACATCTGGCATAACGAACCGGCGAAGCCTGACGTTTCCTGTTATCTGGACCAACAGCGGTTGGATCTGGAAATAGCTCACTTGTATGGCAGTGAGGCTGAGGCTATGAAAATTCTTGGCCGTGAACTCAAAGGGGGTACACAGGAGGCATTGCAGTCTCTTCGCCAATGTCCGCTGGCTGATCGTTTATTGCTGGCACTGGATAAGCTTATCAGTAATAAAGCGCAAAAAAGTTATGACTCAGAAAGGGTCTGGTTAGTGATCCGTAATGCACACCCAGACTGGCATGCACAAGAACTGGAACAGACCCCCCATTTATTAAAAATTCCAGCCCAACATCCGTTTGAACAAATCTGGTTAGTGGCGGATATGACAGGGCTAGCAGGGCTGGTGCCTTTATTTCCCGTTCCCACAGAGCTGTCACAAGCATGAAATTGCTCAATAAGGCACAGCAAGTGGCAGAGCGGCTTTATGTCTGGCGTTTTGGTCTGGTCTTCCTGGGTCTTTATGCACTTAGTTTTGGGGTCTATTACCTGCTGCAAGGCCCTTCAGTCGCGTTTGAAGTTGCTCTGTTGTTATCTGTGGTGTTACTCGGCTGGGTGTTACTGGCCTGGCTGGCTTTGTTGCTATTCAGACAATTACCGGACTGGCAAACACCACAGAGTTTTTGGCAAAAACTAAAACAAAGCGCACATAAATTATGGTATCAGCTCTTGCTTTGGGGCTGTCTGCTGCTTAGTATCGCCACCCTGTATTTAATGGCAAAAGCGTTAAAAGCGTTACTAAGCCAACTGATCTGAAAGGTAAAGCATGCGCTGCGATTTGTTCTGCTCTGTGGTCGATAACTTTGGTGACATTGGCATTTGCTGGCGTTTAGCCAGGCAATTACAGAATGAACACCAATGGCAGGTGACCTTATGGGTTGATGACTTAGCAAGCTTTCAGAAAATCTGTCACAGCGTAAACCCAAGCCTTGCCAGTCAGTGGCAACATGATGTAATGGTCAGGCATTGGACTGCGGTATTGCCAACGCTTACAGAGTCAGATAAACCGGATTTGGTGATAGAAGCGTTAGCCTGCACTATTCCGCCATCTTATTTACAGTGGATGGCTTCTTTTACTGACAAAGCTTTATGGCTGAATCTGGAATACCTGTCGGCGGAAGACTGGGTACATGGCTGCCATGCCTTGCCTTCGCCTCATCCTTATTTACCGCTGCAAAAGTATTTCTTTTTCCCGGGTTTTACTGAGCAAACAGGTGGATTATTAAGAGAGCAGGGGCGGGTTGATTTTTTGACCAAACTGCGAGACTCAACTGAACTACAGCAAGAGTTCTGGCAACAGCTCGGCCTTGTGGACGCCATGAATTATCAGCAAAAAATATCTTTATTTGCTTACAGTCAGTCGCAGATCCGTCCCTGGCTTGAGTTATTAGCCAGGTCAGCACAAAGTACCTTGTTGCTGGTGCCTCAAGGCCAGCTGGCGACAGATTTAACCCAACTTTACTCCGGACTAAAAACAGGCCGTTTTGATGATAAGTCGTTAAGTATCCGCATTTTAGATTTTATGCCACAGCCTATGTACGACCAATTGCTGGCGTGCTGCGATATTAATTTTGTCCGGGGTGAAGACTCGGTGATCCGCGCTCACTGGGCTGGGCGGCCTTTTATCTGGCAAATTTACCGGCAGGAAGAGCAGGCCCACTTAATCAAACTACAGGCCTTTTTTGACAAGTACTTGCAGCACGCACCACCACAACAAAAAGCCTGTATAGAAAAGCTGCATATGGCCTGGAATCTGGAGCAGGATATCAGTGCAGAATTCAGTTTATTTAGTAATTTTAGTGAGCAAATTCAGGTGCATAACAAAAAATGGCAGGAATATTTAACACAACAGCAAGATCTTGCCAGCAACCTCGTGCGTTTTGCCGAAAATAAATTTATAATGTCGCGCAATTTTTCCTAACAAGAAGATATTTCAATTATGATGAAGACTGCTCAAGAAGTACGCGCTGGCCAGGTGATCATGGTCAACAACGAGCCAATGGTTGTTCAGAAAGCTGAATTTAACAAATCTGGCCGTAACGCTGCTGTTGTAAAAATGAAAATGAAAGGTCTGTTAACTGGTGGCGGTCTTGAGACTGTATACCGTGCTGACGACAAGTTTGAACAAGTTATGTTAGACACCAAAGAAGTAACTTATTCTTACTACGCAGATCCAATGTATGTATTCATGGATGCTGAGTACAACCAGTACGAGATCGAAGCTGAAAACATGACTGAAGCTCTGAAGTATTTGGTTCCTGATATGCAGTGTTCAGTCGTATTCTACGGCGAGCGCGCTATCTCTGTTGACTTGCCTCCATTCGTAGTACGTGAAGTGGTTTACTCTGAACCAGCTGCACGTGGCGATACTTCAGGTAAAGTGATGAAGCCAGCTAAGCTGGACACAGGTTTCGAATTAATGGTTCCTGCTTTCGTTGAAATCGGCGACAAGATTGAAATCGATACCCGTACTGACGAATACCGCAGCCGCGCTAAGTAATTAGTTCGTTGCCGGCCAAGGGGTCAGAGTCATTGATGTGCTGATAGCGGATTAATGACTCTGACCCCTTTGTTTTTATGTTGTTATTTTTCTGACCTACTTCTTTGTTAAGGAATTCTGATGAGCATTATTTCAACCCGTATTGATGGCCTTGAACTGCGTTTGGCGACTGAAGCTGATGTGCCCGCTATTTTAAGTTTTATTCAACAGCTGGCTGATTATGAAAAGCTGTCGGATCAGGTGGTAGCGACTGAACAAAAGCTGCGTGATACCTTATTTGCAGATAAAGCTTATGCTGAAGTGGTGCTGGCAAATTATCAGGGAAAAGACGTAGGTTTTGCGCTGTTTTTCCATAACTATTCTACCTTTTTGGCCAAACCAGGAATTTATCTGGAAGACTTATTTGTTGAGCCTGCTTGCCGTGGCGTGGGTGTCGGTAAAGCCTTGATTACTTATCTGGCGAAGCTGGCGGTTGAACGCGATTGTGGCCGTCTGGAATGGTCTGTTTTGGACTGGAATCAGCCTGCTATCGACTTCTATCAGTCGTTGGGGGCTGTGATGCTGCACGACTGGCGCATTAATAGAGTGACTGGTGCCACTTTAGCGCAGATGGCTGAGCTGTTTCCGGCTTAAAGCGGATGATCCGGATACAATAAATAGGGCCTGCGTTGCTGCCTGAATTTTTGCAGATCCGCCTGCCAGCTCTGGCGGATTTGTGCTTCGCTCCAGCCTTGTTCTACCTGTTGTCTGAGCTTACTCGTACCAGATAACTTATCCATAAAATCCGGCGAGTTAAATAGCTTCAGCTGATGTTTGGCAAAAAGCGCCTGTGCCTGAATTAAATAACTTAAATCCAGGCCTCCCGCTTTTACTTTACGCAAATCTTGTCCTAACACCAGTTGGTTTTTCAAGGGGGGGGTTAATGCTGCGCCAGCTTTAGCGACAGGGCTAAAAGCAAAAGGGCCTAAAGGCGGATTGGTGTAACCCAGCACCTGAAATGGAAAGTCAGTGCCACGGCCGATACTTAAAGGCGTGGCTTCAAAAAATCCTAAAGAGGGATACAAAACCACTGCCTGAGCATTCGGCAGATTGGGGCTTGGCCGCACCGGCAGATCATATGGTATGTCCCGCTGATAGTTTTTTATCGGTAATACGAAAAGCTTTAATTGCTCCGCTTTGTTAATCCAAGTTTCTCCTTTGATCATCAGCGCCAACTCACCCAGTGTCATACCATGTAAAAGTGGGATAGGGTGCATCCCAACAAAAGACTGGTAGTGGTTTTCAAGCACAGGCCCGTCAACATAAGCACCATTCGGATTGGGTCTGTCCAGTACCAGCAGAGGAATATCCTGCTCTGCTGCGGCTTCCATCACATAATGCAAAGTGGATAAATAGGTGTAATACCGTACCCCCACATCCTGTAAATCAAAAATGAGCAGGTTGATGCCTTTTAACGCTTCAACCTTTGGTTTTTTATGTTGGCCATACAATGACACTACTACTACACCAGTCTCTGGATCTATGCTGTTGTCTACTTTGGCTCCTGCATCGGCGTTACCACGAAAACCATGTTCGGGTGAGAATACCGTTTTGACCTGAAGGCCTTGTTGCAGTAAAAGCTCCAACAGATGAGTACCGCCCACAAGCGAGCTTTGATTCGCTACCAAAGCTATGTGTTTGGCTTTTAGCTCAACAGGGGAGATATCAGGCTGATTCACGAGCTGCTCGGCACCAGTTTGTAGTGCTTCGCCCTGAGCAAAACAGGTGGCGACGAAACAAAGTAACAGCAGAGTCATACGCATCAGGCGGGCACTCCATTTAGTTCTGTCCTAGCCACTGAGTCACTACTTTTCCCCAACTGGCAAATGATAAAAGAGCAGGCAAAACCTATACAGAGTTGCCAGCTAAAGGCTAAATCAAACTGCCAGTCTGGTGGTAAATAGTAGCTTTGCAGATAAGGCTGCATCAAAAGGGTAATAATAAAACCACCAAGTAAAGCCGCTAAAACGGATGTCGGGCTGCCTCGCTGACTAAAGAGCGCACTGGCATAGACCCCAAGCAGACCACTGTAGCTAAAGACCATCACGCCCAACGCAAAGGTCAGCAGTGGCATATCGCTGCTTTGCTGCCAGTAAAAACACAGCAGCGCCATCAAAGCCAAAGCTATTGCGCAGCACAACATGGAGATGCGCGCAGCACCCACATAATACTGCTCTGATTTCAGCTGTCGTTGTTGCTGCCAGGGTTTATACAAGTCCTGAATAATCACAGAGGCCATGGAGTTTAAGCCTGACGTCAGGGTAGACACAGCCGCAGCTATCACACCTACTGTGACCAAGCCACGCAAACCCGCTGGCATTTCATGCAAGACGTAATACAAAAACACAGTAATAGTTTCGCCGCTGAATTGACTGCTTTGCATCACAGCGCCAGAACCCGCCATCAAGTCGGGCCTTTGATAAAAGATATGCAGCAAAAAACCAATCAGTATAAAAACAAGCGTGACAGGCACCACCAATACCACCGACCAGAGAATGGCTAACGAACCCTGACGGGCATTTTTGCAGGTTAAAGCACGTTGGGTTAAATCCTGATCCAAACCAAAAGAAGCGATATAAAGCAAAAACAAGCCAGTGACACTGGAATAGATACTAAAAGCTCCGGCAGAACTGAAATCCCAGCTGGTATCTATCAAGGTTAGTTTACTGGCTGCATTGTGCGGTGGACGATCTAAAGCCTGCCAAACGCTTGAAAAATCGGCCGGAATTGAGCTCCATAAATACAACAGCACCAGAACAGCAGCTCCAACATAAACAAAACACTGCAATGCGTCGCCATAAATCACAGATTTAATACCGCCAAAAATGGAATATAGCACTGAGACCAGACAAAGCAGGGCTACGGAGTATATGACATGCTGCACTGCTATATCGGTAAATAAAATCATCGACACTGCAATAGCTGCCATATAAAGCCTGGCACCATTAGCAAAAATACGACCAAATAAATACATCAAGCCAGCTTGTTTTTTTGCTCTGCTGCCAAAGCGTAGTTCAAGCAATTCATAGACAGTGCTGACTTTGTAGCGGTAAAAGCGAGGAATTAAAAAGTAACCAACAAAAAACGCCGCCATTAAAGCACCAAAAGTGCTGGCAAGGTAGGTCAGGTTGCTACGATACCCACTATCAGGTCCACCTAAAAAAGTAGCCGCAGATTGTGCTGTAGCCAGAACGGATATGGCTGCCAGCCAGGTTGGTATGTTGTGGCTGCCAATAAAATACTCCTGACTATTTTTTGCGCCACTACGATTAATCCACCAGCCAGTTAGGGTCAGCAGCACAAAATACAAAACGAACACCAGCCAGTCTAAAGCAACAAAAGTGGAGGTCATGGTTTCTCTGAAGGCTAATGGATTAATTTCAATTGCCATTGAAACGTATTCAAAATCTGTTGGCAAGGATTGATTCCAGCTACGCATACCAGTCAAAAAGCTGTGCAATTAATGTACGAAATTAACAATTTGCGTTCTGTTTCAAAGCCGACTCTGGCATAATTAAGTTATTATGCAAACGGTTACATTGATAAAAGTAAAGAAACTAGTTGGATTTCTGCCGCTTTATTGAATAAAATGATAAAAATGAAATGTTGTGGTATTGTTTTAACCATAACTTTTTATTAAATCATCTTAGTCTGGCGTCAGGATCTGTATCGTTTTAGCCCGGGTGCGACCGGACTAAATATTTCGTAGCAAATAGGGATGTTGGTTACGAAAACTGGGTGTATACCCTCATTCTCGATGAATGTCCTGAAACAGCAGAACCCTTTTCTTTGCTGGGTTTGCGGGGCCAGTCCTTGTGACTGGCCTTTTTTTGATTTTAAAAAGCCTTTCCAGTGACGCAAAACTTTACAGGCTAAACTATTTTATTACGTAATACTTTGATCCAGGTCGCCTTTAGTAAAGGTAATCACAAACCACAAAGGAACTTTTATGTCGGTACAACGCAAATTTATGTTAACACTCACCGGCCTGGTTTTACTGGCGATGCTGGGCTCCATAGTGGTGATTTCGTTTTCTAAATATCAGCAGATAGAAAGTTCTGTTAACACAGATAAAGCGCGCTTAAACCGCGAAATTACGAATATCTTAACTGTTACTGATGCCCTGTTAAGTCAGCAGGTGCAAAGTAGCATGAAGCTGTTTCGTAAACGTATTGCCGATCTTGGGCCTGTCTCCCAAGGCGAGCTGTTATCCTTTGGTCCGCAACAAGTACCGGATTTAATCTTAGGCTCTGAAGCTCAGGGCAACAGCTACCAGTTGGTTGATGATCTGACAGCTATTATGGGCGGCACTGCGACTCTTTTCAGCCGCACTGGCGATGATTTTGTCCGGATCTCCACCAACGTCATCACTGACACTGGCCGGGCAACAGGTACTTTATTAGCACCCACAGGGGCAGCAATGGCGGCTATCCGTCAAGGCAATGCTTTTTATGGTTCAGTGGATATTTTAGGCAACCCTTTTGTCACAGGTTATGAACCTCTGGTCAATGCACAAGGCGAGGTGGTGGGGATAGGTTATGTGGGCTACAAAGCCGATTTAGAAGCTTTGCGTCAGTTGCTGGCGTCCAGCCGTTTACTGAATTCAGGTTTCGTTGCTTTGCTCGACAGAAACGGCGCTATCCGTGCTCAGTCCAGCCATATCAAAGCAGAAGAGCTGGAGCAGATTGTAAAAACGAAAAATCCGGAGTGGACTATTCAGACAGAGCAGTTTGCGCCCTGGGGTTATCAGATAGTCTTGGCGTATTCTAACGACGAACTCAGCGCCGAAGTACGTGATGAAGTGATAAAGACCTCGTTGATTATCGTCATAGCAGCAATAGTTCTGTTACTGGTGGTGTACTGGTTAACCCATAGCATCGTCGTGACCCGGGTCAACGATACTATTAGAGCTATTAAAGCTATTACCGAAGGTGAAGGTGATTTAACCCGCCGTTTTTCCAACTACAGCAGTGACGAATTTGGTGAAATGGCGCGCTGTTTTGACCAGTTACTTGAGCAATTACGCCTAACTATAGTAGAGCTGAGCTCTATGACTCATGGTCTGGTGCAGGCTTCGGTAGAACTGGCTCATGTGGCAGAAGAATCCAGTGCCGAGGTGGTGAAACAAACTGTTGATTTGGAAGTCACCGCATCCTCTGTGCATGAGCTGGCGACAACCGCCTCTGTGGTGGCTCATAACGCCGAGCAAGCAGAACAAGCCAGTGTTGAAGCCTCACGTTTGACGCAAGGTGCAATGAAGACACTGGAAGCGTCAGTGAAAAATGCCGCTCAGCAGTTATTGGATTCACAAGAGTCTCAGCGCTCTATTGCTACTTTATCAGCCTCCAGTGCTGAAATCGGTAAAGTACTTGAAGTCATTAACACTATAGCCGAACAAACCAACCTGCTGGCGCTGAATGCCGCTATTGAAGCCGCACGGGCCGGTGAGCAAGGCCGTGGTTTTAGTGTGGTGGCCGATGAAGTACGTTTATTAGCTGGCCGTACTCAGTCATCCACTGGCGAAATCAAACGTATGATTGAACAGTTACAACAAGGTGTAAACGCAGTACAAAGCTTAAACTCAACGGCTCAGGCGACGGTCAAAGATAACGAGATCAAAGCTGCTGAAGCCAGTCAGGCCATGGATTTAGTGCTTAAAGCCATAGAGGAAATTAATCACCTGAACAGCCAAATCAGTACTGCAGCGGCTGAGCAACGTGATGTAGCTGATGGTGTCAGTCAAAAAACCAACCATATTCATTCTGCAGCACAACAGAATGCGGTGCACAGTGCCACAACCAAAGATTCCAGTCAGGGTTTAAAGCGCATCGCTGAGAATTTTAGTGCTGTATTGTCGAAGTTTAAGGTGTAAAGCGGTAACTCAGGTTGAAAAGCAGGCTGGACCTGCTTTTTGTCCGTTCTAGTCAGACAGCGTCAATTGGTCACAGACTGCATTCTGATCCACTCAATCAAGCTATCCAGGACCACGCGGCCACGGCTGGCTTTAGAGTGGTTGATAAAACTGGCAACAACCCAACTGTGGCCGCTTTGGTCCGTGACAAAACCAGCGAGTGCCGTGACATTACGCAAAGTGCCGGTTTTTAAACGGGCTTTGCCTTTGGCCGGGCTCTCAGTAAAACGGCGCTTTAAGGTGCCATCGACACCTGCAAGTGGCATGCTACTGAGAAGTTCTGGCTGATACTGTGCTTGGTAAGCATACTGCAGCACAGCTGCCATTAGTTCCGGGCTAATACGTTCAGTGCGGGATAATCCCGAACCATTTTCCAGCACCAGGCTGCTGTGATCCAGTTCGATACGGCTCAGAAAACTGCGAACCTGTAACTCTGAGCGGTCCGCCGTCCGTTCAGCCGGGGTGTTAATTTGTTGGGCGCCTAAAGCTAAATACAGCTGGCGGGTGAGGGCATTGTCAGAGCTTTTATTAATGTCTCGTAAGACCTCGGCTAAAGCTCGGCTTTGATGTTCTGCCAGCAGCACTGTGGCTTCAGTCGCGCCTTGTTCCAGCACTGGGACTCGTGTTTGTCCTGAAATCTGTTGCCATAACTGCTGTACCAGTAAACGACTGAGATCGGTGCGGTTGATCAACTGCAAATAATCCCTTTTCTGACAATGTTTCGGAAACTCTCCCTGTACTATCAGTTGCAAGCTGTCGGGCTGGCGTTTAAAGGCTAAATGATAGGGATGGGGATACCAATCTGCACAGTGGCTGTCGGTTAACACAACCTGACTGGTTATGAGCTCCAGATCGTGTAGTGCAGGATAAAACTGGCCTGTGACGCTATCAGCGGTGGATTGCAGTTGGATGCCCAGCATATTCCGTTGTAAAAACAAAGCATCGGGCAGCAGGTTGTAATATTCTCTTGGCGTTTCATCAAAAGGCAAAGCAGTTAGCTCAGGACGTGAAGGATTAAACCAGCTGCGATCAATCTGGATGGCTGGTACCTGACGTATGCCCTGATCATAAGCCTGTTGCAGCAAAGACCAGAGTTCCTGCACATTAAAGTCCATATCCCCCAAGCCCTTCAGCACCAAAGGCTGTTGCATCTTCTGCGCAGGGGCTTCGTAAGAGCGTAACTGAGTTTTTGCCCGGTAGGCCGGACCCAGTTGCTCCAGTGCGACAATACTGGTGACGAGTTTCATGGTGGAAGCGGGTTGCATGGCTTTGTCAGACTGATAACCCAATGGTGCTACAGACCTATCCAGTGGGTAGGCGATAAAAGCCAGCGCGTCTGTGGGCAGTTGCGCCTGTTGTAATTGTGCTGACAGTTGAGTCATTAGCTGCTGTTGTTTTGTGGGCAGGAAGCCGGTACTAGTGCAGGCACAAAGTCCTGCAGTGATCAGCAACACTATGCCAGAGGCCGACTGGCGCAAAGAGGGCATAACAGCTCCTTTTAATTCACCACAAAGTCAAAATAGCTGTTTGGGTAGCGTTCGTTATGCAGCGTAAAATGCCACCATTCCAGCTCGTAAGGGGTAAAGCCTTGCTGCTGCATTAAATCTTTTAATAACAATCGGTTGGCTTTTTGTTCTGAGGTAATAGCTGTACTATTTAAATGAGACATAGGGTCAAATAAATCATAAGTACCACCCATATCTACAGGGCGCCACTGACCCGCAGCGTTTTTTCGCAGTAAAGTTAAATCCACAGTGGAAGCACGGCTATGCCCCGAGTGTCCAGCAATATAGCCCTGATGTAAGTCTGCTTTATTCAGACGAGGATAATAGGTTGCTTTGGTTTTTTGATCTGAAGCATCTGCCACCCAACTGATAAAATAATTGGATGCGCGTTGGGGCCGGTAACAATCCAGTAATTGCAACTGATAACCCAAAAGAGCGGCTTGTATCGCAACTTGCGCTACAGCTTGCGCGGCTTTTTGCTGCAAATAGCAGTGATTCGCCTGATAACCAGGCACTGGTGTTGCTGTGAAATTATCAGCACCAGCATAGGCCATGTTCACCTGTATTTGCTGAGTGAGAGTAGTGACATTCACAATATCAGCAGGTTTATCAGTTTCAATCCGGATCTCGCTTTGAGACTTCACTGCCGCTGAGCTTATTGGTTTGGCTTGTGGCTGCGTTTTTTGTGGCTCTGTGGCAGCACAGGATAGTAACAAAATGCAGCTCAGAGCGACTGTGGCTTGTGTTTTCATCGACTGTACTTCCCGTATAAATCCATAGCTTGTTTGCGCTTTAGCCGCCAATCATCACCCAGCCGCTGATTAAAAAGGCGATCAGTGCCAGCACGCCACAAAACAGCGCATAAGGCAGCTGAGTTTTTACATGCTCTAATAAATCACAGCCTGATGCGACTGCACTGACTACTGTGGTATCTGAGATGGGCGAGCAGTGATCGCCCCAAATACCACCACTTAAAATAGCAGCCAGAATAAGCGAAGGCGGTAATCCGAGCATCTCGACCAAAGGCATACCTATAGGAATTAAAATGGCAAATGTTCCCCATGAAGTGCCAGTGGTAAAAGAGATAATGGCTCCAGCGATAAAAAGCAGGGCCGGAATTAACACCAAAGGAGTGGACTCTTTGACAAAAGAAGCGACATAAACTCCAGTGCCTAAATCCTTCATCGCGCTGCCTAACGCCAAAGATAACAGCACTATGCTGACTAAAGGCAAGAGTTCTCCCATACCTCTAAAACCTATAGTCACCAGTTGCTGATGGTTAAATTTTCGAGTCAGAGCCATCAAGCCATAAGCCACTACACAAGCCAGAGTCGTAGCATAAAGAGCAGCCTTAGCACCCGAGCCTTCGACTAAACTGCCATTTCCTGTCCACAGCATAAAGCCGACCATACCGGCAATCAGAGTCAGTAAAGGCACTAACATTAACGACACACTACTTGCTGGAGTATCAATATCGCTATGGCTGGCGACTGTATTGAGCTCAAGTTCGGCTTGTTTCATCGGACCATAAACTTTGTCGGTGTAGATGGTGTAGAACACCATCATCAGGGTAAACAAAGCATAAAAATTCAGTGGAATAGTGCCAATGAGCACGGAGACAGCAGACTCCGGCAGGTTATAAGTGCTCAGCAGCCCCAGCACATAAGCACCCCAGCCGTTGAGCAAAATTAAAATACAGACAGGAGCACTGGTACTGTCGACTATATAAGCCAGGCGGGCACGACTCATTTTGAATTTATCGTACAAACCACGCGACACTATACCTGCGGTTAACGCACTCAAATTGGATTCGATAAATACCAGAATACCTATGCCGTAGCTGATAAAACCAGCCTGACGTTTAGTGCGGGCAATTCCTTTGCGGATGAACCAGTCGACCATAGCAGAGACACCACCTGAGTCGCGCATATAGGCCATCAGGGCACCAATCAGCAGGGAGAACAATAAAATTCTGCTGTTATCGGCTGAAGAAGTGACAGAGATTATGCGTTCTAAACTTTGCACCGGGCCATACAACAAAGCACCAAAGACGCTTAGTTCAGGCTGTTTTAAATACAATAAAACTTCAGCACAGGCTACGGCTAAAATAAGTGCCAGTATCACTTCCTTACGCCAAATCACTACAGCTATCGCCAGAATGGCAGGTAATAAACTTAAACTATCGGGCACTGGGACTTCCCTGTATTCAATGTTGAGCAATCAATTCTGTTTATACTGCAGTAATTAGTGTCCTGTTACCAGTTCGCTTTGGTTGTTTGTCTGATTTCTATTCAAAAAAAAGCTTTTTTTGTGACTGATCTGTAGTACACCAAAATGGTTACAACTTGTTACCCTTTTGGCAGGACTGAAACTTCCGACTGTTTTATAGTGGCTTTAATAAAAAATTATCTATGCTTGCTTGAACTATCGGATGGGTTGGGACCATGAAAACTATAAAACTAACATTAATCGCCTTATGTGTTGCCAGCGCTTTAGCGGCTTGTTCTAAGCCCGAAGTAGCCAAAGTGCAAGAGGACAGTGCAAAACCATTACAACTAGTGGGGCAGGATTTACTCACCTTAGCGGAAAGTAATTTAGCGCGCGGTCCTGTGATTTCAGGGTCGTTGCAACCCGTGGTGAAAGCTGAGCTCAACGCAGAAGTATCCGGCATTGTCATGCAGGTATTCAAAGACAATGGCGATCTGGTCAAAGCCGGTGATGTATTAGTGAAGCTGGACCAAACGACCTACCGCGACAAATTGTTATCAGCCCAGGAAGCCGAACGTTCGGCGATAGTGACGCTGGAGCAATCCAACCGCCAACTTAAACGCATGCAGTCTTTGTCCAAACAGAGTTTAGTGACCCAGGAAGGGTTAGAAGCGGCGGAAAACAAAGCCAACCAAGCTCAATCTGATTTAGCCTCAGCCCGGGCTCGTTTGGTCGAAGCGCGTCAGCAGATGGAAAAAACCGAAGTTAAAGCGCCATTTTCGGGTGTAGTGGCAACCCGCAAAGTGTCTGCTGGTGATACAGCTCAGGTGGGTAAAGGTTTGATGGTGCTGATTGACCCTGCCAGTATTCGGTTTGAGGGCTATGTGGCCGCTGACCGTGTGGGGCAAGTCAAAGTAGGCAATAAAGTGACCTTTAAAGTAAATGGCTATAGCGGTCAGTTTTTCACTGGTACTGTAGAGCGCATTAATCCACTGGCCAATGAAAGTACCCGTCAGGTGCAATTGTTAGTCAGTATGGATTTGAAAGAACAGTCGCTGGTTGCAGGTTTGTATGCAGAGGGGCATGTTGAAGTGCAAAACAGCGATGCCTTGATGGTGCCAGAGTCGGCGTTGATCCGTGAGGGCGATAAACACTTTGTCTGGCAGTTTGCCAACAACGAACTGAAAAAGACCGAAGTAGAAGTGGGTGATAAGGATGAACGTTGGGGAACTCAACAGGTTTTGTCCGGTATAAGCTCAGGTGCTCAGATTTTGCGTCATCCACAAGGTGCGTTAACGGACGGCGTTAAAGCCGAGCTGGCTGCCGCAGCCTTGGCTGTGGAAGAGCAAACCTCAGCTAAAGTCAGCACAGGAAATTAAACCATGTTTTTATCTGATTTTAGTATCAAGCGCCCTATGGTGGTGGTGGCCGTCACTCTGGCTATGATGATATTTGGTTATTTTGCGATGACCAATTTGAAAACTAACCAATTCCCTGATGTTCAGCCTCCTGTACTGGTGATGACTATCCCTTATCCTGGTGCTTCGCCTGAAACTGTCGAGCGTGAAGTGTTAAACCGGGTGGAAGACTCGATGGCGACTATTACCGGTATGCGGGAACTACGCTCTTATGCCCGGGAATCCAATGCGGTAATAGTGGCAATTTTTGAGTTTGATAAAGACCTGATTGAAGCCTCGCAGGAAATGCGGGATGCAGTGGCCGTAGTACGGGACAAACTGCCGACGGAGATGAAGGAACCTTTTCTGCGTCGTGAAGATCCGAATGCTTTCCCTATTATGTCGCTGGCTTTATCGTCCAAATCAATGGATCCGATAGAACTGTCGCAACTGGCTGAACATCAAATCGCCCGCGAAATACGAGCTGTGCCTGGTGTAGCGCTGGTCAATCTGGAAGGGGAAAAAGAACGTGAAATGACAGTGTTCTTGAACTCCAATGCGATGCGTGAAGCCAATGTGTCGGCTATGGATGTGGTCAATGCTTTGCGTGCGCAAAACGTGGCTGCACCAGTAGGCCGGGTTGTGAACGGTATGGAAGAGCAGGGTATTCGTATCCAGGGCCGTCTGCGCGATGTGCGTGAATTTGAACAAATGGTGGTAAAACGTAACGGCGATCAGGCCATACGGTTAGAGCAAGTCGCTGAGGTGGTGGATGGCGCCGCAGAGCAGCGCCGTTTGTCTATCTTTAATGGTACGCCTTCTTTGGGTATCGACGTGATTAAAGCCCGTGACGCTTCCACTATCAGTGTGACGGACGATATCAAAGCAAAAATTGAAGAGTTAAAGAAAACCTTACCTGCCGATTTTGAATTAGTGGTGGTACGTGACTCAGGTGAAGACGTCGCGGCTAGTATGCGCAACGTGACAGAAGCACTGTCTATGGGCGCTTTACTGACTATTGTCACCGTTTTTGTGTTTTTAAACTCCTGGCGTTCGACACTTATTACCTCATTGGCTCTGCCAACCTCAGTGTTAGCCTCTTTTATCGCGGTCTGGGCCTGTGGTTTTACGCTGAACTTTATGTCGCTGTTAGGCTTGTCACTGGCGATTGGTATTCTGATTGACGATGCCATCGTAGTGCGGGAAAACATTGTCCGCCATATGGAAATGGGCAAAGACAACATGACCGCCGCCCGTGATGGCACCAAAGAAATTGGAATGGCGGTTATCGCTACCACTATGTCTATTGTGGCGGTATTTATTCCTATCGCCTTTTTGGATGGTATTACCGGGCAGTGGTTTAAGCCTTTTGGTTTAACTGTGGCTTGTTCTGTGTTGGTGTCTTTGTTTATCTCCTTTACGCTGGATCCGATGATGTCCGCCTATTGGCACGATCCGGATCACGATAAAAATGCCAAACGCCGTGGCCTTGGCAAGGTATTACAACGTTTTAATATCTGGTTTGATCATCAGGCCGAACGGTACTCCAGATTAATAGGCTGGGCGTTAAAGCACCGCAAATCCATGTGGATCCTGGCTTTTGGTTCCTTCTTTGGTGCTATCTATCTGCAAGGTGCTCATGGTGGTTCAGGTTTCCTGCCTGAAACTGACGATGGTGGTGTGGTGATTTCAGTGCGTGCGCCTTCAGAAGCCAGTATCGAGTACACCAGTATAAAAGCCGAGCAGGCGGCAGCTATAGCCCGCCAGTTGCCTGAACAGTTATATACCCAAACCACTGTAGGAACTCAGGGCAATATTACCCGGGCTCAAATCTTTGTCCGGTTGAAAAAAGAATATGAACGTGATCGTAGTTCCCGTGAAGTGGCGGCGGAATTACGTGCCAAGGTGCAGCAACTGGTGGGGGCTGAATACACTGTCTCCGCTGATTTAAATGGCGGTGGTGGCGGTAAAGCACTTCAAATTCAGTTCCGTGGGCCGGATAGCCGAGTGTTGGAAGGTCTGGTGATGGATTACATGGAAAAGTTGAAAACTGTGCCCGGTGCTGTGGATGTTGGCTTGTCGACTCAGGATCCTAAACCTGAACTTCAAATTGAGTTTAACCGTGGTTTGGCGTCCAGCTTGGGGTTGTCGATGAGTGATGCGGCCAGTGCCCTACGTCTGGCATTTGCTGGTGCTGAGATTGGCGATTGGATAGATCCAACAGGGGAAACCCGTAACGTTTATGTTCGTATTAAACCGGAAGAACGGATGACAGTGCAGGATTTGGAACGCTTGCCGCTATTATCTAATCGCACCGGCGCTATGATCCCGCTGGAACAAATAGCCACAGTGACAGTAGGCAAAGGGCCTGCAGTGATTGAGCACTTAGACCGCGAGAGTATGATGGCGGTTGGTGCCAACGTACAAGGTCGCAGTTTTGGTGAAGTAGATGCCGATGCGAAAAAACTGCTGAAAACTATTCCATTCCCGCCTGGTTATGATGTGGTGTCCGGTGGTCAGAGCCGTGATCAGGAAGAAGTCTTCGGCAGCATTTTTGGGGCTTTGGGTTTAGCTGTGATGTTGATGTATCTGATTTTAGTGGTGCAGTTCCACAGCTTCCTGGCACCAGTCTCTATTATGATGTCTTTGCCTTTATCTCTGATCGGTGTGGTGTTGTCCTTGTTGATAGCCGGTGCAACCTTAAACCTGATGAGTTTAATAGGCGTGGTGATGTTGATGGGGATAGTCGTGAAAAACGGTATTTTGCTGATTGATTGTGCCCGTAAAAAGGAAAGTGAGGGTTTTGGGCTGGAAGAGGCATTAATTGCTGCTGGTCGTGAGCGTCTACGTCCAATTCTGATGACCACTTTTGCTTTAGTTGCAGGTATGTTACCTGTGGCTATTGGTATAGGTGAGGGCGCTGCGTTCTACAAACCTTTGGGGATTTCAGTGATAGGTGGGGTATTGACCTCTACTGTGTTGACTTTGTTGGTGGTACCCACTTTCTATGACAGTCTGGAAACCTTTAAACGTAAAGTGAAGGCCAGATTCAGCCGCAACAGAAAACCAGCCGTAACCAGTTATGGCGAACCATTGACTTCAAAATAAACTCGGGCTGATCGCATGAAAAGAGCACTTCGGTGCTCTTTTTTATGTTTTGCATCCATGTAAAACATCCCGACCAGACCGCTTCGTCCTGCGGGCAATTTCTTATGTTTAACCAGGTAAATTATGCTTTTGTCACAGAGGGTTGGGAAAGATCACTAAATCCGCTAGTATGGATTTATTCCATCCTTTTGCTTTAGATGATGATGAATAGTCTTAGCCCTTATCAGTTACGTCAACAGATCCGAACAGGTCTGTTCAGCAGCCAGACCAGCGGCTTAGCGTCCGGTTATGTGCAGTGCAATATGGCGATTTTGCCGCAGAGCTGGGCGGCGGAGTTTTTGCTGTTTTGCCAGCGCAATCCTAAAGCCTGCCCTTTAGTGGCGGTATCTGAACCTGGTCAATTTTTACTGCCTGAATTGGGAAAGGACATTGACCTTCGAACCGATTTACCTGGCTATCGTATTTTCCGCCATGGCAAGCTGACAGAAGAAGTGCAAGATATTAGCGCTTTATGGCAAGAAAATTTAGTTAGTTTTCTGATTGGTTGCTCGTTTTCCTTTGAGGACGCGTTAATTGCTGCAGGGCTGGAAATCCGCCATATTAGCGAAGGTAAAAATGTCCCCATGTACAATACCAATCTGCCATGTGTCCCTGCCGGGCGCTATTCCGGCACTATGGTGGTCAGTATGAGACCGATGAAGCCTGCTGATGCGATACGCGCTATTCAGATTTGTAGTCGTTTTCCTGCAGTGCACGGCGCTCCGGTGCATTTTGGCGCTCCGGAAGCTATTGGTATTTTTGATCTCCGATCACCGGATTATGGCGATGCCGTAAGCATTCAGCAGGACGAAGTGCCTGTATTTTGGGCCTGCGGTGTTACACCGCAAGCTGTGATCACCCAGGCAAAACCTGAATTTTGTATCACCCACAGTCCGGGCCATATGCTGGTGACGGATCTGCTGAACAGTTCTTTGGCGAGTTTTTAATGCACACCTTGCTCAAATTAAATTGTGACTTAGGCGAAAGTTTTGGTGCCTGGCACATGGGACTAGACTCAGAGGTCATGCCTTTGATTGACCAGGCCAATATTGCCTGTGGTTTTCATGCTGGTGATCCGACAGTACTGGTTCGTACCTTAACTTTAGCAAAACAGCATCAGGTCGAAATAGGCGCTCACCCCAGTTATGACGATAGACAAGGCTTTGGCCGTCGCTCCATCAAAATGCAGGCAGAGGAGCTGAAGCATTTGCTGTGGTATCAGATTGCTGCCGTGGATGGCGTAGCAAAAAGCCTTGGGCTGGAGCTTAGTTATGTGAAACCTCACGGTGCTTTGTATAACGATATGATGGCAAGCCCAGCCTTGCTTGATACTGTGATGCGGACTGTAGCTAGTTATCATAAACCTTTAAAGCTGATGCTATTGGCGAGTACTTTCGCACCAGAGCACAGACAACTGGCCAAAGGCTATCAGCTGGAATTATTGTTTGAAGCTTTCGCCGACCGGCGCTACAAAACAGATGGCTCTTTAACACCTCGCAGTCAGACAGGTAGTGTGCTGGATCATCAGGCCGCGCTGGAGCAAGTACAGCTGTTACTGCAAACTGGCACTGTTGTCAGTGATACGGGGGATAAAGTCGCTCTTGTTGCTGATACTCTATGTGTGCATGGCGATAATCCAGCGGCCGTTGTTTTAGTCAAATCCATTCGTCAGTTGCTGAGGGGGACATGATCCAATTGGAGCTGGCGGGTGAAAACGCGCTGATTTTATATTTACCAGCAGAAATATCAGAGAAAAACCTGAGTCAGTTGCAGCAGCTGCAACTGCAAGTCCGGTTGTTGTTGGGTGAGCAGCTGCAGGAATTATTGCCCTCTTATGCATCCTTACTCATTGTATTAAAACCTGAACATCGGGGGCTGTTGGTCATTAAAACCTTGCTAGAGCAGCGGCTTAAGGTGCACGACAGCAGTTGTGAACAATCAGGTCAGCTAGTCGTGTTGCCAGTGTATTATCATTCGGCCTGGGACTTGGCTGCGGTAGCAGAGCGTGCAGGTTTGAGCACAACACAAGTGATTGATGTACATCAGTCAGTGGAATACAGAGTCTATGCCATAGGTTTTGCGCCCGGTTTTGCTTATTTGGGTGAGCTGGATGAACGTCTTGCGACACCGCGTTTAGTGAGTCCCCGTCCTAAAGTTCCCAAAGGCGCTGTGGGGATAGCGGACAGGCAAACTGCGGTTTATCCGGCTGAATCACCGGGTGGCTGGAATATTCTGGGGTTATGTCCAACGGCTTTATTCAAACCAGAGTATGCCGGAACCGCCGAAGCATTGATGCCGTTTGCGGTAGGCGACAGAGTACGTTTTCAATCAATAAGCCGAAGTGAATTTTTGGCTTTAGGTGGCCAATTGCCGCAGGAATTGTGCTGATGTCTGCTTTTGTGGTGGTAAATCCTGGCGTGCTTGCGACCTTGCAGGATCAGGGGCGTTTTGGTTATGCCCATTTAGGTTTAACTCAGGGCGGACCAGCAGATGCGGTCAGCTACCGTAGTGCCGATCTGTTGCTGCAAAACCCACATCCAAGCTGCCAGATCGAAATCTCAGTCGGTGGTTTGACCGCAGTGGCTTTGGCTGACACAGTGTTTTGTGTGACCGGCGCTCAAATGCCACTCAAGGTGAATGGCCAGTCTAAGGCCTTGTGGCAAAGTCATCGAATTAAAAAAGACGATGTAATTGAGTTAGGCTTTGCCAAATCCGGGCTGAGGTGTTATCTGGCGGTAGCGGGAGGTTTTCAGCTACCAAAACACTTTGGCAGCAACAGCACTGTCCTGCGGGAAAAAGTCGGAGGTATTGCCGGGGCTGCATTACAACAAGGTCAGTTTTTACCTGTACGCCCGGCCTACAGATCTTTACTTTGGTCCTTGCCGGAAAAATTTTGGCCGGACTTCTCAGCTTCGCTCGAACTGGGTTTAGTGCCAGGGTATCAACAGCACTGGTTTGACAATTCACAGTGGCAGCAGCTATGCAATACTGAGTATCAGGTGTCTGGCTTGTATGACCGCATGGGCTATCGATTACAGGGCGAACCGCTATTGTGCCAGCCTAAATCTTTGTTATCTGAGGGCATTTGTTATGGCGCTGTGCAACTACCACCGGATGGCTTGCCTATAGTGCTGCTAAATGACCGGCAAACTCTGGGAGGCTACCCCAAGCCTGGCGTGATACTCGCCCGGGATGCCGCCGCTTTGGCTCAGCGCCGACAGGGTCAGAGGATTAGTTTTTATACAGTGGAACCGAAAAAGCTCCTGTCTTATCAGCATGAACAACAAAACTATTGGGCTCAGTTGGCTATGGAATTACGGAGTTAAGGTCAATGGATTTACTCAGGCTCAGTGCTGACATAGAGCAGATGATGGTCAGACAAAACCTGCGTGGTATGGCCACTTTATCGGCGCATTTACCAACAGGTAGTTATTTGCGGGTAGCTCAACTCATCGTCGGTTGCAAAGGCTTAGTACTGATAGGTACTGGCTTTCCGGTCGCCGATAGCTTTGAAACTGACGGCCCTGTTGGTGCTCTGGTGTTATACAAGGTACTGGAAAAACTGGGGGCCACACCCTTACTCTGTTGTGGAGATCCGTTATTTTCGGCGTTAAAAGACGGTTATTCCTGCTTACAATTACCGGTAAACAGTGCAGATGCTGCATCTTTTGCCCAGCAGTTTTTGCAGCAACACCATCCTGAACTAATTATTTCCATAGAAAGACCAGGTTTGGCCGCCGATGGTCGCTATTACAATATGAGAGGACAGGATATCTCGGCACGTTGCGCCAATTTTGATGTATTTTTTCAACAGGCCTGTTGTCCAGCTATAGCAATAGGTGATGGTGGCAACGAAATTGGGATGGGGAAGCTTTATCAGGCGGTATCGCAGCTGGCTATCACACCGTCAGTCACTGGCAGTGATGAATTATTACTGGCCGACGTATCTAACTGGGCTGCTTATGGGGTACTGGCACTAGTGTCAAAACTAAAAGATGCAGAGACGGGTTGTGGCTGGCTGCTCGACTGTCAGCCTAAAGAACTCTTAGCGTATTTAGTTGAGCGCGGTGCTGTTGACGGCGTGACAGGCCTTGCCTGTCAGACTGAGGATAGTTTGCCGCCTGCCCATGCAGAGTTACTAATTGCTGACTTACAGCGTCTTTGTTTTCCAGAATAAAAAACAGACAGGATAAAACAGATGAGTGTGGTGTATTTAAACGGACAATTTATGCCGGCGGCTGAGGCAAAAATTTCTCCTATGGACAGAGGTTTTTTATTTGGGGATGGCATCTATGAGGTGATCCCGTCTTATGGTGGGCGTTGCGTGGGGTTTGCTGCTCATATCCAGCGCTTACAAACAGGTCTGGCAGCTTTAGATATTCAGTGTGCGATGACAGTGCAGGATTGGCAGCAGCTGGTGCAGCAGTTAATCCAGTCCAATGGTGAGGGCAATCTTGGCATCTACCTGCACGTAAGTCGTGGAACTGATACAAAGAGAGCTCATGCCTATCCAAAAGCTATTGCTGCTACTATTTTTGCGTATGCCTTTGAGATAAGCGCAGAACCTCTGGCGGATACAGAGACTGCACCTTGTTACAAAGTGATCACAGCTGAGGATTTACGCTGGCAGCGTTGTCATATCAAGTCTACCGCTTTACTGGGCAATGTGATGCATCACCAGCAGGCAGCTGTTTTGGGGTTGAACGAGTGTATTTTATTCGATGAGCATGGATTTTTAACCGAAGGCAGCTCAACCAATGTATTTATTGTAAAGGATACGGTAGTCATCACGCCGCCTCTAAGTCACAAGATACTACCCGGCATTACGCGTCAGCTATTACTGAGTATTTTACGTCAGCATAGCAAGCTGACCGTAGAAGAACGGCCTGTAAGTAAACATGAGCTGCTGATTGCTGATGAAGTCTGGTTAACCAGCTCCAGCAAAGAAGTGGCAGCAGTGGTCGAGGTGGATGGTCTGCGGATTGGAAATCAAAGGCCTGGGCCTGTCTGGCAGTTAGCTCAGTCTTTGTTTTCTCAGTATAAATATGAATATTAGTGCGTAATTAACTGAAAAAAATTGAGTTTTTTTTATATTGTCGCCTAGACTTTTATGGAAATAACGCTCGTCTCTAAAAATCAATCACAGGAAAGACACAGATGTTTTTAAGGAATTATAAAATTGGCGCCCGCTTATTGGCTGGGTTCGCAGTATTGGGTTTGTTGGTGGTATTACAAGGCAGCATGGCACTGATGAATATGGCGCAAATGCGAACTGTCTCCGATGAGATTGAGGGTAACACTATTCCAACGCTGGATACTCTGGCCGCATTAAATTTGGATATGATGCGGGTACGAATTTTTACTTTTCGTTTGATGTTAGCGGAGACGGAGCAGCAAAAAACGGATTATCAGGCGGCTTTGGCCAAAGTCAGGGCTGATGTAGCTGTTCATCAACAGAAGTACGGAACACTAATTTCTATCGAAGGGGAACGCGAAGTTTATCAGCAGTTTGTTGCTGCACAAGAAAGTTATTTTGCAAGCCAGGCTCGCTTATTACAGGCGCTTGATTCGGGTAATAAAACGGAAGCAACCCGGATCAGTCATGAAGAGTTAACAGGCCATTCAGATAAAATGACTAAAGCTTTACTACAATTGGCGCAGATCAACAGAGAGCATTCTACACAACAGACAGCACTTTCCACTGAAAACTATGAGACCAGTAAAATTTTTGTGATTCTCGCTATCCTCGTCGGTATTAGCATCAGTATTTTTATTGCGCTGTGGATGACTCGTAGTATTACCGCTCCTATGAATGAGGCGGTTACTGTGGCAGAAACTGTGGCCTCAGGCGATTTAACGCAGAAAATCGCAGTCAGTGGTGCAGATGAATCTAGTCGTTTGATGGCCGCACTACAAAAAATGCAGCAAAATTTGCGGGATGCGATGAGCCATATTTCTAATTCCTCGGATCAGTTGGCTTCCGCTGCTGAGGAATTAAATTCTGTCACCGAAGACTCGTCCCGTGGTTTACAACAGCAAAATGACGAAATTCAGCAAGCCGCAACGGCTATTACTGAGATGAGTTCTGCCGTCGATGAGGTGGCACAAACTGCAGTACAAACCTCTGAGCAGTCGACAGAATCCGCCAAAATGGCGGTACAGGGCCAACAGCAAGTCGATGAAACCGTCAAAGCCATCCGCGATATGAATCAGGATGTGGCGTTAACGTCGGATTTGATCCAGGGTCTGGCTGTGCAGTCTCAGGACATTGGTAAGGTTCTTGACGTGATCCGTGCTATTGCCGAACAAACAAACTTACTGGCATTAAACGCTGCTATTGAAGCGGCGCGGGCAGGGGATGCGGGTCGTGGTTTTGCTGTAGTAGCCGATGAGGTGCGTGCGCTGGCGCATCGTACTCAAACTTCAACCCGTGAAATTGAAGAGATGATCGCAAAAATCCGCAGCGGTACAGGGGATGCGGTCAGTGCAATGAAACATAGCAGCGACAAAGCAGGCCATGCGTTAACCGTAGCGCAGGCTGCAGGTGAGGCTTTGAGTATTATTACCCAACGCATTAATAAAATAAGCGACAGTAATCTGGTGATCGCAAGTGCGGCCGAAGAGCAAGCCAAAGTAGCGCGTGAAATTGACCGCAACATTGTCAATATCAGCGATCTGGCCGCACAAACTGCCGCTGGAGCCAACCAAACCAGCGCCTCCGCTCATGAATTGTCGCGCCTGGCTGTGGATTTGAATGCGTTGGTAACCCGCTTTAAAGTCTGATGTTTCTGAGTGAAAAACAAAGCCGCCTTTTCAGGCGGCTTTTATCTATGTTGGACAACAGATTCAAAATCTATATGCATAAGATAAGGCAATAAAATCAAGACCCGGATTAGGTTTTTGCAGTCCAGCATTGGAGTAATGCATGTAACGCAGTGCCAGTTGAGCTTGACTTTGCACCTGCCAGATCAATCCTATGCGGTCTTCAAATTGATAATGAGAGCCTAAATCTTTGCCAGCAAAACGTTGTTTATTGAGCAAACTAAAACCTATACCAAATTCCCAAAATAAGGCTCTGTCATAGAAGGTACTGAATTGTTTCACCAGCACTGGAGACAAGGCGAGCGCAAGGTTACTTTCATATTCGGGCTCCTCGCCGTAACGCCACAGATTTGCGCTGACTTCCATATATAGGTGGGCATCGCCTACGACAGGTATGTGAGACAGATACCACTCAGAGGGCCTATAGCCCAAACGCAAACCTAAAACTTCGCCTTCGCCTTTGACGATATCAATAGCTGCTACTTGTGCCTGAGCTTGCAGGCCCAGCAATAGCATCACTAAAACCAATAAAATTTTTTGCATCAAGACTCCTGCTGTATTCCGTAGTGACGCCTGTGGTTTTTGCAGAAGGGGCCACTTTAGATAACGACCTAAAACTTCATAGCTATTACCTAATCCTCAGCACTTTGATTTTGTAGGTGACTACATGTAAATAGTGATGGACTGGCTAATAAATATGCATTGTGTAACGAGCGGTACATAAATGAGGATTAAAAAATGGATATCAAGAGTGCTGTGGAAATATTTAGGGAAAAAACGCAGTTTAATAAGCACTGTGGATTAGCCGATAAAAGCAGAGAAGAAGTTGACCTTTGGCTATGGGCTGATTAACCTTGCGGTTTGTTAGCTCCTAGACAGGCAATTTCAGCATGGCCAATTCATCAGACCAAATCCCAACCCCTTTGGATGCTCAAAGCCAAAAAGCTTTGCATCTGGATCAGCAGCTTTGTTTTGCTTTATATTCCACCTCGCTGGCGATGACGAAGGTCTACAAGCCTTTGCTGGATAAATTGGGTCTGACCTATCCGCAGTACTTAATTATGCTGATTTTGTGGCAAAACGATGGTTTGGCGTTAAAAGATGTGGGCGAGCAACTGCAAATAGACTCAGGTGCTTTAACTCCTGTAATTAAGCGGATGGAAGCTATGGGTTTATTGATCCGAAGCCGTAATCCGCAAAATGAACGGACTCTGGAAATTCGTTTAACCAAAGCGGGCTGGGCTATGCGGGTGCAGGCAGCTGAAGTGAATCGTACTGTAGGTGTCAGTTGTGGTATGGCTGAACCAGAGATCCATGCATTACGCCAGGAGTTAGTGCAGTTACGAGCACAGTTAAGCAAGAAACTTTGAATCAGAGTAAAACACTAGTGTTCGCAGAAGGGCCTTGATGGCCCTTTTTTAATGCCGCCTATTTCATTTAATGACCACTTTAAATCATTTAAAAACAATCACATAAGAGCTACCAGTAAAATAATCAGAAAATAAACTTGCGAAATAACAGTTATTGCAATAACATTATCGCAAGTCGGGTCGAACAGCTGGTTTAACGGCAATAAAACGACCGGATACAGCAGCTAGAAAAGAGTTTTTAAGCAGTACAGATTAGGTCCGTAAGGACTGGCAGTAACGATAGTAAAACCGGGTGGATTCACCCATTTTTTTAAAGTAAGCAATTATCGCGATAATATATATCGCAAACAAATGAACTTAACAGAGGAATACATCATGCAAGTACTTTACAAAGCAACAGCAACTTCAACTTCAGGTCGTGACGGTCGTTCAGTATCTTCTGACGGCGTATTGGATGTGAAATTAAGTACTCCTAAAGAATTAGGTGGCGCAGGTGGCGCAGCGACTAACCCTGAGCAGTTATTTGCTGCCGGTTACTCAGCGTGTTTCTTAGGTGCCATTAAATATGTCGCTTCACAACAAAAAGTGCTGATTGCCAGCGACGCAAAAATCACAGCTGAAGTAGGTATTGGTCAAATCCCAGGTGGCTTTGGTCTGGATATTGAGCTGCAAATCAGCCTACCAGGTGTAAGTTTGGAAGTAGCGCAGGACTTAGTGACTAAGGCTCATCAGGTTTGTCCTTACTCCAACGCAACCCGCGGCAATATTGATGTGCGTTTAGTGATTGTCAGCTAACAGCACAACATTCAGCTCAATAAACTAAATTTTTTAATTATTAATATATCGCGATAACAGTTAGATGAGTAATCAACCTGTTATCGCTACCCGCTAACCACTAACCGCTGCCCGCTGCGGCGAGGAGATGAATATGAACACATTTCGTAAAATTGTAGGTTTAACAGTCATTGCTTTAGGCATTAACAGTGCTTTCGCCGCTGGTGGTCCTGCTCTTGATGTACAGGTAGAACAACAAACTCAGGGCTTTTTAAATGCACTGGCTCAGAGCGGAGGTACACCTTTAGAGCAACTGTCGCCTAAAGATGCCCGCGCTGTGTTAACAGGTGCTCAGGCCGGTGCCACATTACCAGCTGCTGATGTCAGTGAAAAAACCATCACTATCGATGGCAAGCCATTAAAACTGGTGGTGGTTCGTCCTGCAGGCAGCAAAGGTGTATTACCAGCCTTTATGTTCTTCCACGGTGGTGGCTGGGTGTTAGGCGATTTCCCAACTCACGAGCGTTTAATCCGTGATTTAGTCAGCCGCTCTGGTGCAGTAGCTGTGTATGTGGATTACACGCCATCACCAGAAGCCAAATACCCAACAGCTATTAATCAGGCTTATGCCGCAACCAAATGGGTGGCAGAGCATGGCAAAGAGCTGAACATCGACAGCTCACGTTTAGCGGTCGCCGGTAACAGTGTCGGTGGCAATATGGCGGCAGTGGTGGCGTTAAAAGCCAAAGAAGCGGGTACTCCAGCACTTAAATTCCAGTTGCTGTTATGGCCTGTGACAGATGCGAACTTTGAAAATGCGTCCTACAACCAGTTTGCAGAAGGCTACTTCCTGAGCAAAAACATGATGCGGTGGTTTTGGGATAATTACACCACGAATCCTGCAGAGCGTAACGAGATTTATGCCTCACCACTGCGTGCCAGCATAGAGCAGTTAAAAGGTTTACCGCCAGCTCTGGTACAAACCGCCGCTTTAGATGTACTGCGTGACGAGGGGGAAGCTTATGCCAACAAACTGGATGCGGCAGGTGTGACAGTGACGTCAGTGCGCTACAACGGCATGATCCACGATTTTGGTTTACTGAATGTACTCTCTGATGTCCCTGGTACACAAGCCGCATTGGACCAAGCCGGTCAGGCGCTGAAAACATATCTGAACTAAGTGAGTTTCTAACTGTAGCTGAAAGGATCAGAGCTTTGGCTCTGATCCTTATTTTGGTAACACCAGCCAGATTTTGCCGTAATGGCGCAAACTGTCGCTGCGCTGCTGAGCTTCATCACCAATGCCCTGATATACATCAATCCGGCCCGGGGTTTTAATAGCCGCGCCTTTATCCTGAGCCAGCATTAATCTGAACTCATGGCCTGTTAATTCACCTTTGCCGTCCAGCACCGGCACCTGCGCCAGTACTACCGAACCTAAAGGAATAAAAGCCGGGTCTACCGCTATAGAGTGTAATGGCGTTAAAGGCACATTGGCGGCACCTACGGGTTTATCCAAACCTGCAGAAAAAAAAGTATAGCTGGGGTTGCGGCTCATCAGTTCACGTTGTCTGTGCGGATGTTTCGCCAGCCATTCTTTAATGGCTGAAGCGGATATGGTGTCGGCTGTGTATTCGCCCATTTCAATCAAAACTTTGCCTAAACTGCGGTACGAATGACCGTTGCCGCCACCATAACTTAATAAATGCTGCTGACCATATTCATCTTCGACTACACCAGAGCCTTGTACCTGCATAAAAAAATTATCGACCAGGCTGTTGCTGTAAAACAGTTCCAGTCCTTGACCCGCCAGCGCTTGTTCGAAGTCAATTTGCTCGCGATTAGGATAGTTTGTTAACCCTGCAGGTTTACGATAAATAGGGTATTTGTATTCTGCATTCGTTGTGGTCCGTACTTTAAACACCGGCACGTAGTAACCGGTAAACTGCACATTGCCTTTGCCATCTTCACCTGAGAGTTGGTGCAGTGCAAAAGCTTTACCTCCTTGAGCCGTGGGGTGCTCCGCCCATTGCAGTAAGTCATGGATGCTTTGCTGCAACTGGCTTTTAGTGATGGTTAAACCCGGCAAATTATGCTGCTGTGCTACTGACTTTTTGTTCAGGTACTTCAATTGCTCTTCAAGACCGGATAACAACTCCGGTGTCAGCCACTGAGCTTTTAATGCTGCGCCTTGCTGCAACTGATAGGTGCCACTTAATAGTTTGGCTTTTTTATCCAGCCCATTGTTATCAAACTGATTAGATTGATGAATACCGGACGTTTGACTGCAGGCAGACAAAACTAAGCTGGCGATACCAAACCACAAAAGGTGTTGTTTCATAACTCACTAAAATTCAGAAAAATAAGATGTGGCGGCACTCTAAGTCACTGTTGGTTCACTGACAACAGTCAGGCCATAATTTTTCGGAGGACTCTGGCTAAAAACAAGTATTTGATAAAAACGCTAATGCTAGTATCATCGACTTAATCGACAGATAGCTTTTGGTCTGGTTAGACGGATAACGGTATGAAACTATTAAAAGTACTGATTTTGATGCTGGTCACTTCAGGGAGCTGTGTCGTTGCGAAACCGCTTGACCCCACACCGGCTGATCTTAAATTTGTGCTTTATTACCCTCAGGTGCCGCCTTATATGTATCAGGACGAAACTACTCAAAAGGTGGTTGGTTTGGTTCCTGAGATATTGCAGGACTTTTTTCAGCAGCAAAATATTGCTGTGCACTATGTGTCAGATAACAGAACCCGGTCTGAGCATCGACTCTACCAAGGGGAAGTAGACGCTATTTTATTAGCGAAAGAGTGGACACAACATCCAGAAAAATTATTGTTTTCTGAGCCTTTACTGGAACACAAAGATTATTTACTGGCTCGCCATCCTATAGCAGCGCAGGCTCAATTGCCTGAGTTGATTAAGGGCAAAACGGTGTGCACCCGCCAGTATTATATCTATGAAGCCTTAGAGCCTTATTTTAGTAGTAATGAGACGGCACGGGTTGATTCCTCCAGTGAGCTCACTCAGCTGAAAATGTTGCTTAATGGTCGTTGTGATTTTGCCTTTATCAACGAGCATGTCGCGAATTGGTTATTACATCATTACTTTCCCGATGAGGCGCTGTATCGCTCTGCACAAGGTTTTAATGCTGTGGCTCTGACGGTCGCATTTCACCCTCGCTGGAAGCCGAAACTAGCTGCCTTTAACCTTTACCTGCAAGAACAACGGCAGCAAGGCACCATAGAGCAATGGCTAAAGTTTTATGTCACAAAGTCCAGGATCTGGAACTGATGTTTACAGAACTGTCTGTTGAACTTGCCAGTTGAAGCTGTCAAAAACTGCGTTAGATCAAAGCCATATAATCTTATTTCGTCCATACTCCGTAAGGTATACAGCCAAGTAACGTCAAGGGGCAGAACACCTTGATGCAACAATGACAAAAACGGAGTAACAAGATGGGAAATTTAGACAGACGTAATTTTTTAAAACTATCGGCCTCTACCTTAGTAGGTATTACCTTAGGTGGCACAGCATTGCATGCATTGGCGCAGGAGCAAGTAAAAGCGGATGACCCACTGGCAGTAGCAATGAAATATGTCGATAAGTCTACTGTCGCCGGAGCTAATTGTGCCAACTGTATGCAAGTGCAGGGCAAAGACGGCGATGCGTTAAGGGGATGTAACATTTTCCCCGGCAAATTGGTCAGTGCTGAAGGCTGGTGTGCAGCCTGGGCGAAAAAAGCCTGAGTTTAGTTTTAATCAGGAATACCAATTGATAGAAAAAGCCAGTTTTTTGAACACTGGCTTTTTATTGTTTCGCTGACTGTGATTAGGTTAAAAACGATAGCCAACGGACAAACGCACCATACGAGGCTCCAGCGGGTGAAAGTGTCTGTCTTCAACAGCTGTGGCTTCGTTTTCCAAACGGGATGGATAAAAATACACCATATCTGCCACTTTCCTGTTGGTTAGATTCAGCAATTCAGCACCAAATTCCCAGTGTTGCCATTGGTAGGACAAGTCCGCATTCAGGACTGTACTACTTGGCGCTTGCTGTTGGTTGTAGCTGTCGAGGGTTCTGTTGCCAAAATGGCGTAAACGCAGATTGGCATGCAGTCCTGTATCGTCATGGTAGTTGATGGCAATACTGGCAACGGCGGGCAGGGCTCCTTCAATAAACCGGCCTTCTTCTGCACTGTTACTTTTATACCTGCTGCGACTGGTGGCAAGTTCCAAATCCAAAGTCCAGACAGGGCTTATCCAGTAATACCAGGCCAGTTCAGCACCGGTTCTGCGGGATGCTCTGTCCGGTTCTGTGCCTCCGGCATCACCTATATAAACCAGCTCGGAATCAAGCTGCAAGGCCCAAACCGCGACCGAAATTTGCCATTGCTTCGATTGGAGATAACGCCAGCCCAGTTCTGCGCCTTCAGAGCGAACCCAAAGTGGAACGGCACTGGCCGATTCCCCAGTGACAGGATCTGTGGTGATGGTTGCGCCTCTTGCATCATTAGAATGCATGCCTTGTCCAACAGAAAAATCCCATTGCTGAGTTTCGTCGCTTTGGTAACGCAGCCCAAGTTTCACAGAGCTGATGCCTTGTGATGCGCGTCCACTGTTTTCCTGGCGAAGAAGGCTTTCTACTTTGGCAGACATCCAGTCATAACGAAGTCCAAGCTCTGCTTGCCAGTCGGGGTTTAACTGCAGTTGCTGCTGATGAAACACAGACCAGGACTGCTGTTGCACCTGATCCATTCTCACCGCCTGATATTGTATCTGGTTTTCAGTGAGCGACAAACCAAGTTGATCAATATCGTCATAACGGCTTTGCAGACCGAATTGATGGATCCAGTCTAAAGACCCTAGTTTTAGTTGCAACTCTTGGCTAAGTTCACCACCAAACAGTTGCCTTTGATCACTTTGTTCAAACTGGTCACCTTTGAGTGGATCATTGAGAAAGTAACTGAAATTCGACCAGAGCTGCAATTCACTCTGGATCCAATAGCCACTGGCTCTGAAGTTCTGCTGTTGCCAGTGCCCAGAGATGCTCTGCCTGTTACTATTGCCTCCTGAACTTGGGTCTATCACTCCCAACCTGTCGATCAGTCCCTGATCGATGGCCCGCTGTGGGATTTGATCCGCTGCATTCCAGCTATTGTCATACAGCATAAAGGTTAGTTGTTGTGCAGAGTCGTGTTGTTGCGTGCTGTAACGACTGACCAGATTCACTTTTTTAACCTGTTCATCGACACCTTGCCAGGGACCTGCATAACCTTGCAGCTCAACTGCATTAAGCCAGTCGGCGGAGTCGTAGCTACTGCTGCCACTGACTAAAAGCCTCTGATACTGATGCTGACCCAGGCTCAGCTGAAGCAGTTCTGGGCTTTGATTTTTTAATTCAAAATCAGCAGCTCCCGCGTTGGCAAAATCACCATCCTGCGCCTGATAGTTCCCTTTACGATAGCGGATATGCTCCACCAGTTCGGGGATCAGGAAATTCAGATCTGAATAGCCCTGACCATGGCCATGACTTCGCATATTGACAGGCATACCATCGACTGAAGTTGCAAAGTCGGTGCCGTGATCCAGATTAAAACCCCGTAAAAAATACTGATTGGCTTTGCCACTGCCACTGTGTTGAGTGACGACCATACCTGGCACAAACTCCAGCATATCACCGGGTCTTAGCAGGGCCCGTTGTTCAATGTCTACGCCGTGCACATGGCCTTCTGAGGCATTAATGGTGGACCCATGCTGGTGTTGATTGCCCCGTACTAAAATCAGTTCAGGTTCTGTTGCACTGGTCTGCTCTTGTGCTGTGACCAGAGCTGAACAAAGCACTAAGGTGTAGCTTAACATCTGTTGAGATTTGTTCATCAGGGAGCCATTTGGGTCAGATTCAGGGCAGGGCTTTGTTGCGAGACAACCCATTGTTTGTGTTGCCAGCTCACCAGCAGTTTATGATCATGCAGCTCGCTAAATAGCTGATAATGTAATGAACTTTGTTGCGCATCACAGGTGCTGAATAAGGGTAAACTTAAGTAATAGGTTTGGTTTTTTTCCACAGCTGTCCATGCATTGGCCTCAGTTTCCAACACGCAGCGGTTGTTTTGTTTGCTCTTTACATACAGATGTTGCTGCAGATAGCTAAAGATCTGTGTTTTATTTTTTTGGATATCACTCCAGCGTATATCCTGATCAGCAGGCCAGTTTAATGCTTGTTGTAAGTCGACAATACTCAGTTCCAGTCTGGCGGATAAGCCTGCCTCTGTGTTATGTAGTTGCATAAAGGCGGTGCTTAAACTGTGTGCAGAGACAGAGCAACTTAAACATAAACTTATGACTAAAAGCCATTTCATGGTTGTTCTCCTGTTTGGACTGAGGGAGAGGTGTCTTGTTGCGACTGCTTAAGCGCCAGAGTGAATAACAGCTGATCATCCGGCTCTTGTGCTTGCTGGACATTTAGTCTGGCGTAGTACAAGGCTTTCTTTGGGTCAGGGGCGAGTCGCAGATAATAATGAGCCAGGTCAGCGCTGTGCAGTGTGTCCTGACGCTGTTCCCGCAGTGAAACCCTTTGTTGCATCAGGACTTGATACTCTTGTCCTTCGGCCAGTTGTTGTTCCGCTAAAGCCAGGCGCAGCAGAAGGGCGTCTTCGAGCTGTTGGTGTTGATGTAGGTGCTGTAATTTCTGATACACCAAAGTTGCATCCTGCTTCAGCGTTAAATCGGCCCATTTCACCCAGAGTGGCAAAGGTGCAAGCTCAGATTGTGCTGCGAATAACAGCTGCTCTAACCAGGCTCGTGCTTGCTTGGGTTGGTGTAAGAATTCCGCTTGCTCAGCCAGCACGGCAATCAGCCACTGTTGTTGCGCCAGTGGGATACTTTGCTGTTGCCTTGCCAGTAGTTGCAAAGCCTTATAACTATCCTGAGTTTTGCCTTGACGTCCTGCAACTTCCAAACTGCACAAGGACAATAAAAACAGCTCTTGTTGCCCCAGCAACTTTTTGCATTCAGCCAGCGCCGCGGTAGTATTATTTTGTACCAGATAAATCCGGTTTTTCATTAACAAAGCATTGATATCGTCAGGCTGCAGCTTTTGGGCTTTTGCCAGATAATTCAGCGCATCCTCAAACTGATGTTGCTGCTGTGAAATATCTGCTAAAGCCAGCCAATAGGCGGCAGAAGAGGGGCTGTGAGCTTTTTTTAATAGCTGCTGCGCCTTGTCAAAGTAACGGCTCCAGCCCGGCTGACGAGCCAGTTGCAGGTAGGCTTGTGCCAGTGTTACCTGATCCTCAGCTGACTGAGATTGTGAGGACTGCTGTTCCACATGTCTCACCCAAGCGGGCAACACAACGCGACTTTTGCTCTGCAGCATCAATCCGCCTTCAGCAGATGCTGCAAAAGTGATAGTGGGTAAGGCTGTTGTACCTGCCATTAAAAGAAAAACCATTGTAATGCATGCTATTTTTTGTAACATCATCTGCTCCATAACAGCCCCGGTCAGACCGGGGCTTGCTTATTTCAGTCCATTGTTACTGAAACACTTCAGCGTAATCCGCTGTATCTTCAGTGTCCTGAGTAAAATCCCGCCCATTGGTCGATAACGCCATATCAGTTTCCTGTTGAGCAAACGCGGTTTTGCTGTATTGCAGGAAAGAGACTGTGGCCCTGTTGACTTCTAAGCGGATTGTCGCGCTTGCGGTGAGCTCTCCATCTGTTACCCGCGCGACAAAACTGTCACTGCCTGTATATTCAGCCTTGGGTTGGTAAACAAAATCACCATTGCTGTTCAGTGTCAGGCTGCCATTGACTGGCTGAGAGTCGATGCTATAGCTCAGCATATCCCCGTCAGGATCAGTAGCTATCAGTTTATCCATCACTTGTGTCTCTGTTTCTGTGGCAAAACTGGCTTCTGCAAATACAGGTGCCGAGTTTTTTTTGTCCTCAGACCCACAGGCGGATAACAGCGCTAGAGGGAAAAGCCATATTAATTTACGCATCATCAAGCTCCTTCTCAGTTAGGTGAACCAGCCAGTGGTGCACGTAAATAGGGAAAGCTGCTGTCCATCATACTGGCATCCAGCGGAGCTCCATCTGTAAAAGACACATTACCTACTGGTGCATCTGCAGGTTTGCAGAGTCCCAGATTAGTTGGGGTACTATTGACTGGAATATCATGACACAAAGCTCCCATCATGACCCTCAACGCAATATCGACTACATCATCACCAGGGCGACGGCCATTAGGGAAACCTGCCAAATCGTTGCCTGCAACACCAAAAGCAGATTGGTTAGCTGCTGGTGTAGCTGCAATGGCGGTGTTTAAGCGCAGCATTTCAGACGGTGTGACTGTGCTTAACTGATTCACACCAGGCACACCTGTTAAAAATGCCGTCACTAAGTCGTTGCGTGGAAAATTGGTGGGTGCTAGATCCTCAATGCTGGTGCCCAGCGTCGCATTGACCGCGTCTTTAAACAGCACATTCAGCAGGGCTGGTAAGCTAGGATGAGTGACATAGTCAGCAAATTGACCATCGTCTTTCGGGTGACTGGTTGAAAATTTATCTTTATCCGCCACACCTATGACCAGCTCGTTGACCAGCGGGTTACTTAAACGCGAGACTTGCACTAAAGCGCCGCCATTGACTTCAGTATTATCAAACGTCGGATTGGGGTTTAAGATCCTCGCTTGCGGCAGACTGGCTGTGGTCCAGGCGCCAATTACACCGTTACCAGTTCCTGTGACGCAAGAAGTAGGCAGTTCCAATGCCAGTGTGGTGACATTTTTACCACGTAAATCATCATTGGCAGCGTTTTGCGTAATGCCACCAGGGAAGCCAGCAGCATCACCTGCACCAGGGGCACTGTCGCCTTCGACCGGAACATAATTCACTAAATCAAAGGTTTCGCCGAGGTTCACAACAAAAGGATCTTTGCGCTGTCCGACAAACACTCGGGCCTTGGCGTCACAGCCAGGCAAGCTGGTTTCGTACATATATTGGTTCGCATAACTTTGGTAAGCTGCGCTGTTACCAAAGGTTTTTTCGCCAATATAGTCGTATGGCTTGATAAAACTACCGTCAGCAGATCCGGAACTTAAAGCTGTTTTCGTGCCACTTTGCTGCGGTCCATTGACCAGACTCAATTGATAGGTTTCTATAAAATTTAATGCCGCAGAGTTCCCTGTACTGATAGCACCGACATTTTTCAGCGGTACGGCCACCATTTTTTGGTTATCTGCCGGGCCTATAGGAAGTTTTACTCCCATGTTGTCATTGGCTAGTTGCTGACTAAAGCGGAACTGGAAGGTTAGATCTTCTACCGCATCCCCAGTGTTGTCTATGTGGATGCTATAAACAGCCGCAGGGTCGAGCGCAAAGTAATTTGGGCCGCCTTGCGGGTCTTGCAGCGGAATGTAGTTTGCCAGCACTGTGACATAACCCGAACGACCTGCCTCATAGCTGTTAAACAAATAAAAGTCAGTCGAATCGATTGTAGGCAGGCGGGTAATATTTGGAGCCTCCCGGTGACTGGATGCCTGAGCCATACCAGATAAGGCAATAGCGACGGCGAGACTGACAGTAGTTATGGTCTTTTGTAGTTTCATCATGGTGTTCCTCTGTTGATGTTGCAGAGGGAGTAACGACAAAGTGTTTTTTTTGGATGCAGCAAAAAGAAAATAAATAAATTATTTTTTCACGCCTTTTTAGCGGCAGAGAAAAACAGGACAAAGAGGCATAAAAAAACGGAACCTAATGGCTCCGTTTTAATTCAATCACACAATTCATCACTCAGATTAGAGTGTCATCAATTCGCTGGTATGCAGCACAGCTCCGGTCGGCTGTCCTGTAGGTGAGCCGCCTTTAGGTTCTAAACTAACCGCAAGGACAGCTACCACTAAACCTGTAGCAGCTTTTGGCCATGGATAACTAACTTTGCCGCTTTGTGGCAATAATCCCAACGAGATAGGGGACTGACCAGAGGTCGGTAGCATCCAGAGTTCATAATCATGCGCAGGATCGGCAGGCACAGCAGCACTGGCTTGCAGTACCACTGTGTCACCTTGTTTTGAAACTAACCACAATGCTTTTGCCTCTTTGGTTTGGATCACAGCCAGCTCCACTGGTGCTGTAGCCGGAGGTGGCAGCAATAACACCAGAGCTAGGCTGGCAGCAGCGGCCACAGCCACCCAATTTGCCGGATGCAACCAACTACCTTTAGGCTTGAGTTGCACCACATCTGCTTTTTGCCAGCCGAGGCGTTGTTGCAGTTTTTGCCATAGACTCTCATCAGGTTCTACCGCAGTCAGGGACTCTGACAGTGGATTCAGATGTTGTTCCCAGCGCCATACTGACTCACGTGCCTGCTGCTGTTGCATCAATAGCCGCTGAAATCTTTGTCTGGCTTTTCCCCTCATGCCCCCCAACACATAGTTAACACTTAAGGCGTCCAGCCGTTCTTGCTGTAAATAATTCATGCTTCAAGACACCTCTTTAAGCGGGCCAAGCCCCGTCTGATCCAGCTTTTAACCGAACCTAAAGGCGCGCCGGTATGGCTGGTAATTTCGTGATGTGTCAGGCCGTTTACAAAAGCCAGATAAATAGACTGACGGTGTTCAGCCTCCAATGCAGACATACAGTCATCCAGTTTAACCCTCTCCCTGGGCAGGCTGACAGACTCCTCCTCTGTATCGTCCGCTCTCCAGTCCGGGTCCAACTCTATATGCTCGGCTTTAAATTGTCGGGTTTTAATCAGGTCCAATGCCCGGTAACGGGTGATACTGATCATCCAGGTCATCACTGTGCCTTTGTCAGTATGATAATCTGCCGCATTGTGCCAGATGCGGACAAAGGCATCCTGCAACACATCTTCTGCCCAATCCCGGCGTCTGAGCAATTGCAAGCTTACGGCAAAAAGTTTTCCTGACGTTGCTTTGTAGAGTTGTGCAAAGGCGCTTTTATCGCCCTGAGCAGTGGCCTGTAGCCATTGGATCAACTGTTCCTGTGGTCCCATCTATTATTTTTCCACTCCGTTACTTTTACATCTTTAGCAGCTACGAAGGTTACAGAGCTTTGGATGCGCTCTGGTGAAACTTTTTTGTTGCAGCTAAGATAGCGGCCAAGTTAAATAACAAGGTCCTTTTATGGCCTCCTGGGTAACCGCCTTTTTAGATTCTGCAGTAGGTCGTTGGTGTGGCGTTCCACAGGCTACTTTGCTACAAAGACCAGACGGGGAAAACCAGTATTTTACAGGGAGTTTGCTGCTGTGTGGCAAAGCCTCTGATTATAGTGTCTTGTTGCGTCAACAGTTAAGTGATTTGGCAGCTGTGAGCCTGGAAGATAAAGCACAGCCGCTGCAGGCATTGATATTTGATGCGACACAACTACAAAGTACCTCCGAGTTGGATATGCTGTGGCAGCAGTTAACTCCTCTGTTGCCACGGTTAACTAAAAATGGCCGCTTGATTGTACTGGCCCGCGCAATAGATGATGTATCCAGTGCTGATGCCGCTGCAGCCGCTGCTGCTTTATCGGGGTTTACCCGTTCGATAGCCAAAGAGCTGGGACGTTTTGGCACCACAGCAAATCTGTTAACTGTGCACACAGATGTGCGACAGGAACTGCTGCCCGTCGTGGAGTTTTTCCTGTCCAGGGCCTCAGCTTATGTCACAGGGCAAGTATTGCCTGTCTCTACGGCACCTGTCACGGTAGTAAACCGCCAGCAACAACCTCTGCAGGGGAAAACCGCGTTAGTGACTGGGGCTGCCCGTGGTATCGGCGCTGCTATAGCTAAAACGCTGACGGAGCAGGGCGCTACCGTGATTGGATTGGATATTCCACAAGCTGCACAAGCACTCACGGACTTAATGCAGCAGTTAGCCGGTAAAGCTTTGCTACTGGATATCAGTCAAACCCAAAGCGCTGAAACCTTAAGTGACTGGCTGACACAACAAGGGATCCAACTGGATATTCTGGTGCATAACGCTGGCATTACCCGGGATAAGTTGTTTCATCGTATGACTGAAATACAGTGGACGCAGACGCTGGATATTAACCTGCGTGCGGTACAGCGGATCAACACACTTTTACTCGAACGGAATCAGATACAACACAATGGTCGTGTGCTGCTGTTGTCGTCCATGAATGGCCTGGCAGGCCAGAAAGGCCAGACCAACTATGCCAGTTCAAAAGCTGCGTTAATCGGATACTGTCAGTTTATGGCAAAACAAGCAGTCAAGGGCATCACCTTTAATGCCATAGCACCTGGTTTTATTGAGACCCAAATGACAGCCGCCATGCCAGTGATGGTGAGGGAAGTAGGGCGCAGAATGAACTCACTGCATCAGGCTGGTTTACCTGAAGATGTTGCTTTGGCTGTAGCTTTTTTCGCCAGACCTGATGCGTCAGGTTTAAATGGCTCTGTACTTAGAGTCTGCGGTCAATGCTTTATCGGTGCCTGAGATAGTTGCTGCGCCACCTATACAGGCTTTGGCCCAGACATCAGGCAGCAGCCAGGCTTTTTTCCACGGCATAAATTGCTCGGCCGGCATGGGGCGCGCTATACCGTAGCCCTGTGCATGAGTACAGCCTAATTGCAGCAAAAGCTCACCATGTTCTGTGGTTTCCACACCTTCTGCGACAATTTCACGTTTAAACTCATTGGCAAGCACAATAATGCCTTTGAGGATGGCCAAATCGTCCGGGTCGACCAACATATCACGGACAAAGCTCTGATCGATTTTTAACACTTTTGCAGGCAAACGTTTTAAGTAAGTTAAAGAAGAGTAGCCCGTGCCAAAGTCGTCCAAAGCAAAACTGACACCGCTGCGGATACAGGCCTGCATCACGGCTTGTACATGGGTTAAATCATTCAGCGCGCTGGTTTCCAGAATCTCCAGCTGTAGTAAGGACGCCGGCACGTCTGAATAAAAATGCAGCAACAACTGCAGACGATTGACAAAGTCCAGTTGTTGTAAATGATAGGCGGAAATATTGACGCTTACAGGGATAGTCATACCCTGACGTTGCCATTCAGCCAGTTGACGTAATGCCTCTTCAATCACCCAATAACCTAACTCCACACCCAGACTATGCTGCTCTATAGCGGGTAGAAACAGGGCTGGAGCCACCATCCCTTTTTGAGGATGCAACCAGCGGATCAGGGCTTCTGCTCCTATCACTTCTCCTGTGTGCATATTAACCTTTGGCTGATAAAACAACCTGAATTGCTTTTGCGCCAGACCTTGACGAATATCCAGTATAGTTTCCTGATGCCCACGCAAACTACGGGCGTAGTCGGTATCAAAGACGTGACAGCGGTTTTTGCCATCCTGTTTGGCCTGATACATCGCATGATCCGCTTGTCGTATCAATTGCTCAGCTTCTGTTGTATCGGCCTGTGGATAAAAGGTAAGACCTATACTGGCGGATACCGAGAGCATCCATTCATCGATTTTTACAGGTTTAGCCACGACATCCAGCAATTGCTGGATCTTTTGCATGCCTGCTTTTTTATCGCTAAGTTGTGGCAATAACACCACAAATTCATCACCGCCAATACGAGCCAATAGCTCATCTTTGGTCAATTGAGCTTGTAAACGTTCAGACAAAGCAATTAAAAACTGATCCCCTGTCTCATGGCCATGGCGATCATTAATTTCTTTAAATCCATCCAAATCCAGATAGGCGATAGCGAGCAGTTGATCGGCGCTGGTTTTTTTTAGTAATGACTGCAGCTGTTGAGTTAAAGCACTGCGATTTGAGAGGCCGGTCAAGCCATCATAAAGCGCTATCTTTTCCAGATACTGTTGTTGTTGGTACTGGTTCGTGATGTCGGAAAACAAACCCACATAATGTTGCAATTGACCTTTATCATCCAGCACAGCGCTTAGCGTTAAACTTTGGAAATAATCTTCGCCTGATGCTTTTCTGCTCCACAGCTCTCCGGACCAGAAGCCTTGTTGCTGCAGACTTTGCCATAATGCGTTAAAGCTTTGTTCATCCTGATGTTCTGACTGCAGCAAGCGTGGCGTACAGCCTATCGCTTGTGTGGCACTATAGCCTGTGATCTCAGTAAAGGCCTGATTGACGTCTATCATCACACCCAAGGGGTCGGTGATCATAATGCCTTCGCGGGCGTGGGTGAATACGCTGGCAGATAAGCGCAGTTTATTGGCTGCTGTATGTTCCAGCGTAATATCGCGCGATAAGCCCACTGTACCAACATACTCACCTTCGACTAAAACAGGTGCTTTATAGGTTTCGAACCAATGCTGTTCGACTCCGACTTTACGCTGGGTTTGGATCAACTGGGGCTGGCCTGATGAGAGCACTTGTTTATCATGTACAACATGGCTTAACGCACGTTGTGCGTCAAATAACTGCGCGTCAGTTTTGCCTGTTAAATCATTGATATCTTTGCCGGGGAATTCTTCTGCGAATTTGCGGTTTACTTCAAGGTAGCGGCCGTGGATGTCTTTTAACCAGACGACAAAAGGGATGCTGTCAATCAGGGTGCGCTGATACTGTTCTTTTTGTTGCAATCTGTGGATCAGGCTCTGACGTTCTTGAATAGAGCTGTTTAGGCGAAGTTGAGTCGCGCCGAGCCAACTCATAATACTGCCGGGTTTTGCCTTTCGCAGTTCAGTACTTTGCAGCACTTCTCCCCGACCCATAGCTTTAATTTGCTCGTATAGGTGACTGACAGAAGCGCCCAGAATGCTGTTATGAACCCGTTTAATATCCCACAGTGCATAAAACAGCAGTAAACCAGACAAAATAAACAGGATGCGCATCGTCAAGGCGTAAAACATGGCATCCTCGACTTCGTCCGCGGTGCGTTCATCCACCAGACTGTAGACGGTGGCAACGGGTTGCATTATGGCTTTCTTCCCCGTGTTATAGTTCTGGTCAAACACAGCAAGCAAGGCTTGTTCTTTATTTTTTGCTTTTTGAACAGGATCAGTCTCTGGCCGTTCCAGCAGCTGCATAGCTTTAATTTCGTTGAGTGCCAGCGCATCAGATTGAATTTTGGCTTGCTGCAACGCAGCGAGTTCCGTTGATGTGAATCCAGCATTTTTAGCTAAATCAAGCAGCGCTATCCGCGAGCCCGCGGGTCTGGGTCTTTGATTCTCGTCATCAACCAAATCCCAGTACACTTGATGGTAGTTGATTGGACGAGCGGCCTGACCATTGCGAATGGCAATAATTTCGTCAAAGTGATTTTTATAACGGTATTCACCTGTGGCTATATAACTTCTGGCCATTCGGCTTAAATCGTCTGAAGACTGACGCAATTCACCTATCACTTTTAATGAGAAGACCCGCTGCTCATTGGCTGCATCAATACGTTTTTCTGCATAGACATAAGCGATAAAAATAGCGCTAAAGGTCAGCAGTAATAACAACGCGGCCCAAAACCTTAATGTAAGTTCAGAAGTTGTATAACGCCTTACCTGCACAAAAACTCCTGCTCTTGCTCTGTTCAGTTGAAGTAGGTTTTGAAACTATTGATAGTCTGTCTGTCAATAGTTAGTGAGCCGGATCACGAAAGCAAGCTGATCTGTTCTATTTTTGCTGTTTTATTTCCAGAAATTTAGAAAAAATGACCAAATAATGCTAACACTTTGTTTTCTCAGTGAACCTCTATTAGTCTTATCAGGTCAATAAATATACTGTTTGAAGTAAAGCTGAGGCTTGTGTGATGGATAAGTACCAGACTTTTTATCAGCCGGATACAGAGCTATCTAATCTTATACAAAGTATTGGGGTCCAGTTAGCAGATTGGGTTTGCGCTCTATCTCAGGCTTCAGTGCTGCAACTGGAGGCTTTAAAGCTCAAATCCATTCAGGCTAGCCTGGCACTTGATCATAATTCTCTGTCTTTAATTCAGTTGCAACAATTGGCTGCAGGCAAAAGGGTTGTGGCTTTAGTGCAGGATATTCGGCAGGCAAAAAATGCTTTGGCGTTGTATCAACAACTGGATAGCTTTCGGCCTTATCAGAGCGAGGATCTACGTAAAGCTCATGCAGCTTTTATGCTCAATGTTACATCGGATGCAGGTCAGTACCGTCAGCAGGGGGCTGGAGTTTATGAGGACCATAAACTAGTTCATATGCCGCCAGCGCCCTCTGTGGTTGCAGCTCAGGTCGAAGAGCTTATTACTTCGTTGCAACAGTACCCGCTTCATCCTTTATTGCTATCTTGCCTGATGCATTTTCAACTGGCCTCTATTCATCCGTTTTCAGATGGCAATGGTCGCTTATGCCGTTTGTGGCAACAGTTGGTTTTAATGCAGTGGCATGCATCCTTTTGTTATTTGCCTTTTACGGTGATGCTGAAAGAAAAGTCCCGCGATTATTACAAAAGCCTCAGACAAGCGAACCCCAAACACGACGCGACCAGTTTTATACTCTTTATGCTGCGGTGTATCCAGGAGTCCTTAGCCACTGAACTTACAACTGATGCAGAGCCATCAGCCAGCTATGGGTTTACCTGAGCAGCCGTTCATCGAGTTGTCTCAGTTTGTGCAGCTAAAAGCACAAAAAGTAAAAACAAAAACTTCAGGCCCTTGGTATAAAACTGAAGATCAAATTTTGAAAAAGCTGAAAAAAGATAATAGGCTCAGTGCCAAAACTATAGCGGATAAACTGGGTTTAAGTTCCAGAGCTATTGAAAAGCAATTGGCGAAGCTCAAAGCTGAAGGTAGGTTGGTGCGCACTGGCCCTGCCAAAGGTGGACGCTGGCAGGTGGTAGCCTGACTGAGTTTTACTGGTTTTGGGCTCTGAATGCTTTTGTATTGTCCACTGATAGCATTTTTTTTACCTTTGGTCGGTTTTGTCATCTGACTGCCTGAAAGGCTCAGTACACTAGTGTTTTTGAGTCTGGCTTAGGGTTGTCTGATGCGTAATTTCTTTATAGTGTTGTGTTTTGTCTTTATTTGTCCAGACCTTAATGCTTCCCCTGCTATACAACAACCAGCAAATAGCTTATTACTGATCTCTATCGACGGTTTTGCTCAGGACTATCTGCAGCGGTATAAAGCACCAACTTTGCATCGACTGGCGCAAAACGGAGTCACTGCGGTGGCTATGCAGCCCTCATTTCCGACTAAAACTTTCCCTAATCATTACAGCATAGCCACAGGTTTATATCCTGCTCATCACGGTATAGTGGAAAACAATATTTATGATACGGATTTTGACGCTGTGTTTCGTATGAGTAAACCTGAAGAGGTAAAGAATGCGCGCTGGTGGCTGGGTGAACCAGTCTGGGTTACAGCGGAAAAACAAGGTGTAAAAACCGGTACCTATTTTTTTCCTGGCTCTGAGGCGGCCATTAAAGGTGTGAGGCCCGGTTTATGGCAGGCTTATGATGGTTCTGTCAGTAACATCGACAGAGTAAAATCTGTGTTGGCCTGGCTGGATTTGCCAGAAGAGAAACGCCCTCAGTTTCTGACTTTGTATTTCAGCTCAGTGGATGATGCAGGTCATGCGTACGGACCTGATTCTGAGCAAGTAGCCGAAGCGATAACGGACGTCGATCAGGCACTTGCGGTGTTAGTCGCAGGTCTTGAACAAAGAGGTTTGATGAGCACCATCAATTTGATGGTGGTTTCAGATCACGGCATGGCCAAAGTACCGCAGCAGCAGGTGATTGAATTGGATCAACTGTTTGATGAAAAGAAAGCTGCTCTTATTTTATGGACTCCTGAAATAGTATCGATTTTTCCTAAAGCTGGTGAATTAGAGTCGATTTATCAGCAACTTAATACTTCATTACCACCTCAAGCCCGAGTCTATAAAAAGTCAGAATTACCAGAGCGCTGGCATTATCAGAACAGCAAACGTATCGCACCTATATTGGTTGTACCTCAAAGCGGCTGGCGTTTAATGCAAAAACATAAACACAAAGAATGGCAGGAAAAACCGGGGCGTAGTCTTGTTACAGGCAGTCATGGTTATGATAACAATAGCCCTGAAATGCAGGCCATTTTTATCGGACATGGTCCTGTATTCAAATCGGGTAGCCAGATCCCGGCTTTTGCCAATATCGAATTGTATAACCTGATGTGCCGCATTTTGGGCATTGAAGCTGCAGCCAATGATGGAGATCCGGCTTGGGTAGATACGGTATTTAAAGCTGACGCTAAAAAGCGTCAGCCAGCAGATTAAAGCTGTTTTGTCATAAAATGTTTGCAACCTGTCAAAGGGTAGTTGGTTTGGGTCCACTGTACCTGATAACCATGACGTTCATAAAAAGGCCTGGCCTGAAAGTCCAGTGTGTCGAGAATCACAAAGCTGCAGCCACGAGCCTTCGCAATCTGTTCAGCCTCTGCCAGTATGCTTGAGCCTATACCTTGGCCACGAATACTCTGATCTAACCATAATGACTCCAGATAAAACCAGTGACCAAAAGTACGCCCAGCCAAAGCCGCTACTAGTTCACCTTTATCGTTTTCCAGTTTTAAGCCCAGTTGTTGGCGCTTTGATGCATCCCAGTGTAGGGCATTAAATTCAGCAATTTTTTGTTTTGCCAGTTCAGCAAACTCGTAGGTATGCACAGGGGTAAACATCTGCAACTCCAAAAGGTGAGGTATGATGGCGAATATATCACTGAAATCATTATTATTGCCTCACGGTTCAGGATGGAAGCACTGATTATCAGACTAAGCGTTTAAAATAACAGCAAACAACAGCAGTTTTAAAAAAAATACTTGCAAGCAAAGCAGTGGCTGCATAACATAGCGCCCGTTGTCACAACTTAGTTGCAACACAACAATGCGTCCTTAGCTCAGTTGGTTAGAGCACCACCTTGACATGGTGGGGGTCGGTGGTTCGAATCCACTAGGACGCACCAAATTCCTAAATAAAAACAGCACCTTACGGGTGCTGTTTTTATTTCTAATTACATAATTGACTTCCAAATACTTCTAGCTTGTTCCTGTTATGTTCTTGCTTTACCTTGGCTTATTTTAAAACTCGCTGACTTATAGCAGGTAGCAGGCCTATTCCTAGGCGTGCAGCAAAACCAGTTACAAGCTTCACTCGCTTTAAAAGGTCAATTCGCGTACACTCCCCAGTCAACGATCAATTCCTGTTGTATTGATCTGACGTCAAATTTGGAGAAATTGATGACAAAACCACTATGGACTATCGGCCTTGACGTCATAGTTACTGATTCGACGAGCGAATGTTATGGTCAGGTTGGTCATATTGTCCGGATCTCTTCGCCGGGAAACAGTGTTCGTTTATCTGTTGATTTTGAAGGTAACGTATTCGGTTTTGATCAAGACGATATTGAAGTCGCTTTAATCTAGCGTTGAGTGAAGTGAAAACAGCTGTTTATTTGAAAGTCCTTGCCTTTAATCCTGCTGCCCTGCAAGAGCAGATAGCTAGCAGATCATGATTAGTGGACAGTCCGTTTTGACCTGTCCGATCACGTCCTTAATCAGCAACCAGAAGAATATAAGCTTCAGTGACCTGAGCTATATGCTCTTGCATTGCTGCTTTGGCGCCTGGTGCGTCGCGGCGGCTTAAGCACTGATAAATTTTTTCATGCGCCTGAATATTTGGGCCCGCCATCTGGCGGCGCACTTTTTCTGTAAATGCTCTGCTTATCTCAGATGACTCCCTTAAGCTCCATAACCATTCCACCATAGACTGCAGCGCACTATTGCGGGTAGCGCTGGCAATTAGCTGATGAAATTTGCCGTCAAAAGCTTCGGTTTCAGCCGTTTTTTGTGCGGCTACCAAAGCTGTCATCTGGTTCAAATACGCTTTCAGTTTTAATAACTCTTCATTACTGATGCGCTCTGCAGCTAATGCAGCAGCGTCACCCTCCACTAAAAGCCGTGCTTCCATAATCTCCAGAGGACCCGGCGCGTCATCGGTCAAAATAGAGCTTTTTAATGCTGCAGATTTCAGTACATAAACCCCTGAGCCGGGTTTAATTTCCACCAATCCTGATACTTCCAGCGCTATTAAGGCTTCACGCACTGTCTGACGGCTGACGTCGAAATGCTGCGCCAAATCGCGCTCTGCTGGCAGCCGATCGCCTGGATTCAGTTCGCCTTTAGCAATGTTTTGCGCCAGCTTGTCGGCGATTAATAAATATAAGCGGGGGCTATTGGCCTGGCTGCGTTCTGTATTGAGCTTCAGTGGTGAGTCTGTTGTTTGTGTCATGGTGGCTTCAAATTTATTTTGGTCTGTCCAAATTCTTTATATTGAAATTGGACGGGCCAAATGTTAGTGTTAATCAATAGGCCTGACCAATTTAATCTGTTAACCCGGACAATTCAAGTCTGAGGGGCCGGGCGGCAGTCAAACCGAGCTGATTCTGAGGACGCTTATGAAAATTATTGATGCAAAAGTTATTGTCACCTGCCCGGGCAGGAACTTTGTCACTATTAAAATCACCACAGATCAAGGTTTGTATGGCATAGGGGACGCGACCCTGAATGGTCGTGAGCTGGCTGTTGCCAGCTATTTGCAGGACCACCTGATCCCTTGCCTGATTGGCCGTGATGCCAGCCGTATCGAGGATATCTGGCAGTTTTTTTATCGTGGCGCTTACTGGCGTCGTGGCCCAGTGGGTATGACAGCTATTGCTGCCATAGACGTGGCGCTGTGGGACATTAAAGCCAAAGCTGCTAATATGCCTTTGTATCAGTTGCTCGGTGGCCGCAGCCGCGATGGTGTGATGGTGTATGGTCACGCCAATGGCCGTGATATCGCCGAAACAGTCTCTGAAGTAGGGCGTTATATCGATATGGGCTACAAAGCTATTCGGGCTCAGACTGGTGTGCCGGGGCTTGCCAGCACTTATGGTGTGTCGGGTGATAAAATGTACTACGAACCGGCCGATGGTAATTTACCCACTGAAAACCTCTGGTCGACCAGTAAGTATTTAAACTCTGTGCCTAAGCTGTTTGAAACGCTGCGCGAGACTTATGGTTTTGACCATCAGTTATTACACGACACCCATCACCGCTTAACGCCTATTGAAGCAGCGCAACTGGGTAAGTCGTTAGAACCCTATAAATTATTCTGGTTAGAAGATGCTGTGCCTGCCGAATTACAGGAAGGTTTCCGTTTATTCCGCCAGCATACGACTACGCCTATTGCTGTGGGCGAAGTGTTTTCTTCTATTCATGACTGCCAGCAACTGATCAGTGAACAGCTGATTGACTATATCCGTACCACCATAGTGCATGGTGGCGGTATCACCCATTTACGCCGTATTGCGCATCTGGCTGAGCTGTATCATGTCCGTACTGGTTTTCACGGTGCAACCGACTTAAGCCCTGTCACTATGGGCGCTGCGCTGCATTTTGATACCTGGGTGCCGAATTTTGGTATTCAGGAATATATGCGCCATACCCCGGAAACAGACGCCGTATTCCCGCATGACTATCATTTTGACAATGGCTATCTGAAGATTGGTGAAACACCAGGTCATGGTGTCGATATCGACGAAGCGAAAGCCGCCAAATACCCGTACCAACGTGCTTATCTGCCGGTGAACCGGTTGGAGGATGGCACCATGTTTAACTGGTAGTTTTAATAGGGGACTATTGCCAATAGCTATCAGCCTCAGATTTTGTACTGTACAAAAAAGATGCAGTCAAATAGAGAGAATAGGTGGATACATTTTGTGATTTTTTAGAGTTGCAGGCATTGCCATATGGCGTTCGGATCGAGCAAACCTCTTCAGTCAATCTTTGGCAGAGTGAGTGTGCAAGCTTGCAAGATACCGATGTTGAAATGTAGATAAATCAGATGATTGTTGTCACTACTCAGTGCAGAAACTTACTGATCTCTTCGACACCCAAGCGTTATACTAGGGCTTGTTGATCTTTGGTGTTTAAAAAAACAACACATCACATAGGCAGCCATAACATACAACACGCCAAAGCTAATGTACTGGTGTAATTCCTGATTAATTTGTCATATCGTGTTGCTACTGCTCGGTAATGCTTCAGCCGGGCAAACACATTTTCTACTAGATGTCGGTATTTGTACAAACACCAATCAATGTCGGCATTACCACTTTTCGAATTACGTTTCCTTGGAATGATTGGCACACCGTTCTTTTTACGCACCAGTTCACGGATCTTCTCGCTATCATAGC
>Ga0247725_1000143_pt1 | contig 81369 bp, 67 predicted proteins | sample OKSTACKMCFT3sol_FD_183021 | JGI IMG/M metagenome (GOLD analysis project Ga0247725, IMG submission 183021) | Subsurface sediment microbial communities from gas well in Oklahoma, United States - OK STACK MC-FT3-sol | ecosystem: Environmental > Terrestrial > Deep subsurface > Rock core/Sediment...
GCGTACATAGTTAACTCCGTACAAAGCACGCCGACTTTTAAGGGCGTGTTAATTATAATCACAGGGCGCGAATTGTACGCAATTTCCCCTACCCTCGCAAGCACAATTATTAAAAAGATCAGTGAGCCACAAAAAGGATCGGGTTTTACTTTAGCTGATCAGCTGCAATGGTGTAGAATCAGCCACATTCTATACCTAAGCAGTTGTTTTACCAGATGACGCTCGAAGAGATCCGCCAGCTCAGTCTTAACGACATGACGGCCGTGAACCAACATATATTCTCTCAGCTTAGTTCTGAGGTGGCGCTGATTAATCAGCTTGGCATCTACATAGTCAATAGTGGTGGTAAACGCTTACGCCCGCTATTAGCTGTGTTGGCAGCTCGTGCGCTGGGTTATGAAGGCCAGCAGCATATTACGCTTGCCACTATAGTGGAGTTTATTCACACCGCGACCTTGTTGCACGACGACGTAGTGGATGAATCCATGCTACGCCGTGGTAAGGAAACCGCCAACGCTGTGTTTGGTAACCAAGCCAGTGTGCTAGTAGGTGACTTTCTTTATACACGAGCTTTTCAGCTGATGGTGTCGCTGGATAAAATGCAAATCATGCAAATTCTGGCTGATGCGACCAATATCATCGCTGAGGGTGAAGTGTTGCAGTTGATGAACGTCAACGACCCACAAACCTCCGAACAGAACTATATGCAGGTGATTTACTGCAAAACCGCTAAATTATTTGAAGCAGCTACCCAGCTTGCCGCTATTCTGGCAAATCAGCCTGAATCTGTGGTGAACGCCATGAAACTCTATGGCATGCATCTGGGCACGGCCTTCCAACTGATTGACGATGTGCTGGATTATCAAGCAGATGCGGATGAATTGGGCAAAAACATCGGTGACGATTTGGCAGAAGGGAAACCGACACTGCCACTGATTTATGCACTGCGCCACACCAGCGGTGATGACCAGCAACTGCTGAAAGATGCGATTGAACATGCCAACGGTATGCAGCATCTGGAGCGCATTATGGCGATTCTGGAGCACACTAAAGCTTTTGAATACACCCGTTCTATGGCTGAACTGGAAGCTGAAAAAGCCCGCCAGTGCATCGCCTTCTTACCAGAGTCTGGTTACAAAGACGCTTTATTAACCTTGGCCGATATAGCTGTGCAACGCAATCACTAAAAAGCAGATACACTTCAAAAAAACAAAAGCCAGCTAATGCTGGCTTTTCTCTATAAAAACAATCTTAGTTTGCTTTAGCAACAAAGTCTTCGCCTAAGGTGATGTCAGCTTTTAACGTGCCTAACATATCGTTCATCGCTTTTTGCTCGTATGCACTTAATGCACCAATAGGTAATAGCGCTTCAACGCCGTTTTTGCCTAATACGATTGGCTGAGCGAAGAAACGGGCATGTTCACCCTGACCTTCAACATAAGCATACTCAGTGACTTTTTCGCCTTGTAAGCCTTTGACTAAAGACACACAGAAACGAGCAGCCGCCTGACCCATAGACAGAGTGGCAGATCCGCCACCAGCTTTAGCTTCCACAACTTCAGTACCGGCATTCTGGATACGGTAAGTTAATGAAGATACTTCTTCATCTGTGAAAGTGACATCTTTGACTTGAGACAACAGAGGCAGAATAGTAGTACCGCTGTGACCACCGATCACTGGAACAGTAATTTCAGCAGGGTTTTTGCCTTTTAATTCAGCAACAAAAGTCTCAGCACGGATCACGTCCAACGTAGTTACACCGAATAAACGCTTAGGATCATAAGTACCGGCTTTTTTGAACACTTCAGCTGCGATAGCAACAGTGGTGTTCACAGGGTTAGTGATTACACCAACCAAGGCTTTAGGGCAGTTCACTACTATGGCTTCAGCCAGAGTTTTTACAACACCAGCGTTGATGTTGAATAAATCAGAGCGGTCCATGCCTGGCTTGCGTGGCATACCGGCAGGGATCATCACGATATCTGCACCGATCAGCGCTTTATCCAGGTCTTCTTTACCAAAACCTGTAATTTTTACCGCTGTAGGGATATGACTTAAATCAACAGCTACACCTGGAGTCACTGGGGCTAAATCGTACAGAGCTAAATCAGTACCAGCCGGTAAGTTTAACTTTAATAATAAAGACAGCGCCTGACCTATACCACCAGCAGCACCTAATACGGCAACTTTCATACTATTCTCCCAATTTACGGTTCAAAAGAAACGCGCCAACAATACTGAAATGTGGCACAAAATACAAATCACTTACGCCTAAAGTCTAAGCATTTTATCCGATTTTGGTGTAATTTACTTGCTGAACCACAGTATTAGTCCAAGTTCAGTTAATTCGGCCTAAAAAATAAAAAGTTTAAATAAAAATGATGACTAAACAATCGAAACAAGAAGCTTTGATCCAAGCCTTTAAGTCTTTATTAAAAGAAGAGCGTTTTGGTTCCCAAAGCGATATTGTGGATGCGCTGAAAGCGGAAGGCTTTGATAATATAAGTCAGTCTAAAGTGTCCCGCATGCTAAGCAAATATGGTGCTGTACGTACCCGTAATGCCAAGCAGGAGATGGTGTATTGTTTGCCTCCTGAGCTAGGTGTGCCCACCACTAAAAGCCCATTACGGCAATTAGTACTGGATATCGAACATAACGATGTGATGATCATTATCCGCACCAGTCCTGGTGCAGCTCAGTTGATAGCTCGTTTGCTGGATTCTGTTGGTAAAGCCGAAGGCGTGTTGGGCACCATAGCTGGCGATGACACTATTTTTATCGCGCCGACCAGTGTCAAAAACATTAACTTCACCTTGAATAAGGTGACAGAGTTATTTGAAAAGGTCTGATCCGGCCTGCTCTTCAAGAAAACTGATGGAGGGGGCAAAAAATGCAGCCCCCGCCTCAATTTGGCAATACTCTAACAATAAATCTGCATCTTCGCTGTTATGCCCTAAACGATTCGACAACCACAAAGGCACCTCTGTGGCGTTAGCTGAAAACCCGACGGAAATCATACCCTGAGCACGAACATTAGCTACAGGCATGTTTTGCCAGAGGATCTGTTTGCGGCCTGTTGTATTTTCCAGTGCTGTTTTATCCGCATGAGAATTTGCCAAACGTTGTGCTGATGGCAACAGTTGACCATCCAGCTTATTACGCCCCATCACAGCTTCCTGCTCTGGCATCGTCAGTTGTTGCCAACGTTGTAAATCATATTGATAACGTAACATGTAGACATAACTGCCTGCACTCATAGCGCTTTTCGGCTCGTTACTGATCAAAGCACAGGAGCGCCGTAATTTGCCTTTTGGATTATCCGGGCTGTCATGGAATCCAGTCAAATTACGACCATCCAGATAACGAAATGCATGGCACTGTTCGTACAGATCCACATGCTGCTGTAACACATGATAAATTTGCTGAGTCGCGATATGAATCACATCAAAACGGTCAGCCCGAATTTGGATCAATAAATCCGAAGCAACCACAGCTATATCTGCCAGATTATCGGAAAAGTCAGGCCAGGGGTCAGGTCGCTGCTCAGGATACAAATGAAGCCAGTAATTTTGACCTACAGCAACTACAACATTAAGCATCGCCTCTGAAAACTGCTCGGATAAACGCTCTGCTAATAGGGGAACTTTAGCCAACTGCAAGCGCAAATACTGTTCATGACCATCCAGGGCATTTAACAATAAATAACAACAGTGCAAGTTTGCTTCGGCACAAATGCCAGATTGTTCCCGGGCCATATCTATCTCATCAGAATCAAGAAAGAATGATCATATCAATTTGGCTGCTCCCGGTCAGTAGTTTTCACGCAAGCCAAAGTTCAGGCAGACAATCGCCCTATTTCTTTGTGAGATATATCTCACAAATCAGTAAGCTAATATAGCTTTTACTGCAAGAAACACTCCTATAACAAATTCACAAACATATGATTCATAATAGAAAAACTCAAAAAACACCAAGATTACAATAATATTTCACTACAAGTATTTAACAAAGAAGGTCCTTTTCCGACGCTAAATGTAAGATAATTATTTCGTCGCTGGATGTGACAGTTAAACAAGATGTTTAACAGGACAAGCTACATGAAGTAGCCGCAGGAAGCTGGGATATCAAAGGATTGTGCAGGGCTGCACAAGGATGAACAGGACAGGCTCCGGAGTGAGCATACATCTTCAGGATGAAGATTCAAGGATAGGGACTCTGCCGGAGGCAGAAGGTACTCTCAGGATAGAGAGTTAAATGGAAAGGGATGCTGCAGGATTGCAGTTGGAATGTTCAGGACGAGCACAGGGATGATCCATCAGGGATAGTGGTTGGAAGGACGCCACCAAGTTTTAGGGGCCGCGAAGTTCGCGGCCCGTCTTGTTTTCAGAGCACCGGTTTTTATTTTCTCCCCCGTTCTAGTCAGCTGCCTCACAAATGCACCATATTAATGCACCTCTTGCGTCACCCTGAAGCAATTTAGAGTTTTCGCACTAACAATAATGTTGTTTTTTTCAACAGGGCCCTTTTCCTGTTTGAAAACAGCTGTTAGATTACATCCGTTCTTTGCAAAATGATTTGGCGACTGCACTAAAACAGCGCACAGGTCCGTGGCTAAGACCACAAGAAAAAACCCCGGAAGCTTACGCCGCCGGGGTTGTCTGATAAAGACAAAGGACAAGGATAGACGAATTTGGTGGTACGGGTTTAGTTGCCAAGACCAACTGCTACTCGCGTAGCTGCTGGCTTGGCAACCAGCTCCTGAGAAGCCCCACCGGCTCTTCCCAGGCTGCCTACTTTACTGTCGATACAAATTCAGGATAGGCTTCTACACCACACTCAGAACGATCGACACCTTCATATTCTTCCTGCTCTGTGACACGGATACCCACTGTCATTTTTAAAGCAAACCACACTATTAAACTCGCCGCAAAAACCCAGACGAAAATAGTAGCAGCACCAGCCAGTTGACCCACTAATGAGGCAGACGGTTTGGTCAGAGGAACAATTAATAATCCAAATAAACCTACAGTACCGTGCACAGAAATCGCACCTACAGGGTCATCAATTTTTAACTTGTCTAAGGCCAGAATAGAACCAACCACTAACACACCAGCAATAGCACCGAAGATAGACGCTTCTAAAGGCGTTGGCGTTGAAGGTTCTGCGGTAATAGCCACCAGACCAGCCAAAGCACCATTTAACGCCATGGTTAAATCTGCCTTTTTGAACAACAGCATAGACAAGCCTATTGCAGCAATAGTTCCGGCAGCAGCGGCAGCATTGGTATTTAAGAACACCACGGCAACCGAATTAGCGTTGGTAATATCGCCTAATTTCAGTACAGAACCACCGTTAAAGCCAAACCAACCTAACCACAAAATTAAGGTACCTAAAGCAGCCAGTGGCATGTTAGAACCAGGGAAAGCATGTGCTTTGCCATCTTTACCATATTTACCTTTACGGGCACCTAACAGTAATACACCAGCCAAAGCCGCAGCCGAACCAGCCAAGTGCACTATGCCTGAACCAGCGAAGTCAGAGAAACCTAAGTCACCTAAGCTGTATAAACCAAACACAGACTGACCACCCCATGTCCACGAGCCTTCCATTGGGTAAATCACACCTGTCATCACCACAGCGAAAGTCAGGAACGCCCATAACTTCATGCGCTCAGCTACTGCACCAGAGACGATAGACATAGCTGTTGCTACGAATACCACCTGAAAGAAGAAATCTGAGGCTTTAGAATAAATCGCTTTCCCTTCAAAACCATTTTCACGTTCAGCAAAACTGGTTAAGGTTTTTGCCACATCGACTTCACCTATACCTGTTAAGAAATAACCACCACCATACATCAGCTGGTAGCCACAGATCAGATACATAACACAAGCCACTGAATACAGAACGATATTTTTTGTCAGTATTTCCGTGGTATTTTTAGCACGGACCAGACCAGCTTCCAGCATGGAGAAGCCAGCGGCCATCCACATCACTAAAGCGCCACACACCAAAAAGTAAAAGGTGTCCATCGCAAACTGTAAATGATAAATTTGTTCCTGCATGATTTACCCCTTTAGATGGCTTCTGAGTCCATTTCACCTGTGCGGATCCGCACCACTTGCTCCAGATCGTAAACGAAGATTTTTCCGTCCCCGATCCGGCCTGTATGGGCAGCCTTTTGGATCACTTCCAACAAACGCTCGACGTTTTCATCCAATACCGCGATCTCCAATTTTACCTTAGGTAAAAAATCGACCTGATATTCCGCTCCCCGATAGAGTTCTGTATGACCTTTCTGACGACCGAAGCCTTTCACTTCTGTCACAGTAAGACCTTCAATACCAATGTCCGCAATCGCTTCACGGACATCGTCAAGCTTGAACGGCTTGATGATGGCACATACGAGTTTCATGGTTATTATCCTTATGGTGTCTTGTTGCATTTGCCAATAAGACAAGAAAACCTTGTGCCAAGATTTTTAATCTTTAATTTTCAATAAGTTAAGATTTATTTTTTTGAAAGCCCAAAAAAAACGCACCAATAAGGTGCGTTTTTTCACTGCCAGAGTGCAGCGGATGGAGCTAAATCCTCAATCAGGTAGGTAAAAATTGTTGCCATTGCTGTACTAAATGCAGCAGATCTTCCAGGCCACATTCTGCATAAAGCTGGCTTTGGTCCAGCTCCAAATCCTGCTCTGGATCCCACTCAATGGTTGAGCTTCCTTCCTGCAACAGCGAGAAATGACAAACAACCACTTCAGAGGCCTGCACCGTCAGCCGATACTCCTTACCATCCCATTGGTACTGACTCTGCACATTTAAGCGCTGTAGCTGTTCTAGCAGGCTTTGATAAGCACTGGCACGTTGCTCAAACTCATCCAGTAAAAAACACTGCAAAGCCAGTTGCTCAGAACTTAACTTCAGGCTGTAGCGCTTCGCCTCAGAGTTGTAGATAAAATCGAATTCCATGCCATGGTTCCTAAAAAGCAAAAGACCCGCTAAGTGCGGGCCTTTTAGCTAAAAGCACTATTGCCAGTAAATTACACAGCTTGCTGGATAATTACATTGGCCGCTTTGCTGGTGTACTGGCTCATCTGATGGAAATTCAGGTAGCGGTAGGTATCCGCAGCCGTAGTTTCAATCTGTTTCGCATACTCCAGGTATTCAGGCACTGTTGGCAGACGGCCGATAATAGATGCCACAGCAGCTAATTCAGCAGAAGCCAGATAAACGTTAGCGCCCTGACCTAAACGGTTCGGGAAGTTACGGGTAGAAGTAGAGACCACAGTGGTATTGTCGCCGACGCGAGCCTGGTTACCCATACACAATGAACAACCCGGGATCTCAATACGGGCACCGACGCGACCGTAAATACCGTAATAACCTTCTTCGGTCAGCTGATCTTTATCCATCTTGGTGGGTGGAGCTATCCACAGACGGGTTGGGATCTGGCCTTTGAACTTATCTAACAATTTACCGGCAGCACGGAAGTGACCGATGTTGGTCATACAAGAACCGATAAAGACTTCATCAATCTTATCGCCTGCAACTTGAGACAGTAAACGGGCGTCATCCGGGTCGTTTGGTGCACACAGGATTGGCTCTTTGATGTCAGCCAGATCGATTTCAATTACCGCAGCATATTCAGCATCAGCGTCAGCACGTTCCAGTTTTGGATCAGCTAACCAGGCTTGCATCGCCTGAATACGACGCTCGATAGTACGCACATCACCGTAACCTTCGCTCAGCATCCACTTTAACATCACGATGTTGGATTCTAAGTATTCAGCCACTGAAGCTTCAGACAAGGTGATAGTACAACCTGCAGCTGAACGCTCAGCTGAAGCGTCAGATAATTCAAACGCCTGTTCAGCCGTTAAATGCTCCAGACCTTCAATCTCTAACACACGGCCAGAGAAAATGTTGACCTTGCCTTTCTTCTCAACAGTCAGTAAGCCTTGCTGGATAGCGTAGTAAGGGATTGCGTGCACTAAATCACGTAATGTGATACCAGGCTGCATTTCGCCTTTAAAACGCACCAACACAGACTCAGGCATATCCAGTGGCATTACACCAGTGGCAGCAGCAAAAGCTACTAAGCCAGAACCTGCCGGGAAAGAAATACCGATAGGGAAACGGGTGTGAGAATCACCACCAGTACCTACTGTATCTGGTAACAGCATGCGGTTTAACCAGCTGTGGATTACACCATCACCTGGACGTAAAGAGATACCACCACGGTTCATAATGAAATCTGGCAGTGTGTGATGCGTGTTCACGTCAACTGGCTTCGGATAAGCCGCAGTGTGACAGAACGACTGCATCACTAAGTCAGCAGAGAAACCTAAACAAGCTAAATCTTTTAACTCATCACGAGTCATTGGGCCTGTCGTATCCTGAGAACCTACAGTGGTCATTTTTGGTTCACAGTATTGGCCAGGACGAATACCTTTCACGCCACAGGCTTTACCAACCAGCTTCTGAGCTAAGGTGAAACCTTTGTTAGTCACTTCAGTCACAGCAGGACGTTCAAACACTGTAGAGTGAGATAAACCTAAAGCTTCACGGGCTTTGTCTGTTAAACCACGACCAATGATCAGAGGAATACGGCCACCGGCACGCACTTCGTCCAATAACACATTTGAACGCAGTTCAAAGGTAGAGATGACTTCCTCAGTGCCATGGCGTTTTACCACACCCTGATGTGGGAAAATGTCGATCACATCACCCATGTTCATCTTAGAGACGTCTAATTCGATAGGTAATGAACCTGAGTCTTCCATAGTGTTGAAGAAAATAGGTGCAATTTTGCCACCTAAACAAACACCACCAGTGCGCTTATTTGGCACAAATGGCATATCTTCACCCATAAACCACAGAACTGAGTTCGTGGCTGATTTACGGCTTGAACCTGTGCCTACTACATCACCCACATAAGCCAGTGGGAAACCTTTGGCGATTAAAGCTTCGATTTGCTTCACAGGGCCTTTTGAACCAGGCACATCCGGCTCAATGCCGTCACGCACGTTTTTCAGCATAGCCAAAGCGTGCAGAGGAATATCAGGGCGTGACCAGGCATCCGGAGCCGGCGATAAATCGTCGGTATTGGTTTCACCTGTGACTTTAAATACAGTCACAGTGATTTTTTCAGGGATAGCTGGCTTGCTGGTAAACCACTCGGCATCAGCCCAGCTTTGTAATACCGCTTTGGCGTTAGCATTGCCTTTGTCGGCTTTTTCTTTCACATCGTGGAAAGAATCAAACATCAGCAAAGTGTGAGATAAACCTTTGGCAGCCAGACCACCTAATTTCGCATCATCCAGCAAGTCGATCATCGGCTGGATATTGTAACCACCAAACATGGTGCCTAATAATTCAGTCGCACGCTCTGGAGTCACTAACGGACTTGTGACTTCGCCTTTGGCGACAGCAGTCAAGAAACCAGCTTTAACATAAGCCGCTTCATCCACGCCTGGTGGGATACGGTTTTCTAACAAATCAACTAAGAATTCACCTTCACCTGCTGGTGGGTTTTTCAATAAATCAGTCAATGATGCCACTTGTTGCGCATTCAGTGGCAACGGAGGAATGCCTTGAGCCGCACGTTCGGCCACATGTTCACGGTATTGTTGAAGCACAGTAATGTCCTCTGGTTAGGTCGCCACAGAGTACTGTATCAGTACCGCAGCGATAGACAGGAATCTCGAACAGGCTGGATTATAAGAAAAAACCGCCTGAATTGACACCTGAGTATAAGCAAGCAAGCTTATAGTGGCTATAAGTTTTGTGAATACCACTCCTAGTTGAGAATCATTCTCAGGAATAATACTAAAACTGGTCGTGCAGATAACCAAATGGCCGCATCAAGCGGCCATTTGTCAGTAATAAAAAACGAATTACCAAATCTTCACGCGGTTTTCCGGCGCTATATACAGCTTATCGCCTTCTTTCACATCAAAAGCTGTGTAGAACACTGGCAGGCTGGACACTATGCCATTGACGCGATAATGCGGTGGTGAATGTGGGTCAGTCGCTAACTGCTCTTTCATTACTTCATCGCGGTATTTAGAACGCCATACCTGAGCCCAGCTTAATAACACGCGCTGATCGCCGGTAAAACCATCCATCACTGGTGCTTCTTTGCCTTCAAGCGACAAATGGTAAGCCTTCAGTGCGACAGTTAAACCACCTAAGTCACCGATGTTTTCGCCTAAGGTCAAATCACCATTCACAAAATGGCCCGGCACTGGCTCATATTTGCTGTACTGTGCACTTAAAGCTTTGCCCAAAGCCTGGAACTTAGTTTCGTCCTGCTCTGTCCACCAGTTGCGTAAGTTACCTTCGCCATCATACTTAGCACCCTGATCGTCAAAACCATGGCCGATTTCGTGGCCAATCACAGCACCAATGCCACCATAGTTCACTGCATCTTCTGCCGCCATGTTAAAGAAAGGAGGTTGTAAAATAGCTGCAGGGAACACGATTTCGTTATTCGCCGGGTTGTAGTAAGCATTGACTGTTTGTGGTGTCATAAACCATTCGTCTTTGTCGATTGGCTTGCCTAACTTCGCCAGCATCTGATCGTAACTCCAGTGCGTGGAGCGCACAAAGTTACCAACTAAATCGTCTGCTTTGATTTCCAGATTGGAATAATCTTTCCACTTGTTCGGGTAACCGATTTTTGGCGTAAAAGTACCTAATTTAACCAATGCAGCTTTTTTGGTGTCTTCCGACATCCATTCCAGATCTTTAATCGACTGCTCATAGGCTTTGATTAAGTTTGCCACCAGCTTTTCCATATGAGCTTTGGCTTCTGGCTTGAAGTGACGCTCTACATACAGCTTGCCTGTTAACTCACCTAATACGGCATCACTGGCATCCACAGCTTTTTTCCAGCGTGGTTTTTGCTCTTTTACACCACGTAAGGTAGTGGAATAAAACTGGAATTGACGGTCAACAAAGGCTTTGCTCAGCTTGTCGGCATAATCATTGACCGTATGGAAGGTCAGATAGTCCTGCCAGCTTTGCAGATCGGTGGCAGCAACAATTTTGCCAAGAGCTTCAAAATAGCTTGGCTGACCAATAATGATTTCGTTGACGTTGGTCAGCTTAGAACCAGCAGCATAGTCGTTCCAGCTAAACTCACCTAAAGTTTTAGCTAAATCAGTAGTCGATACTTTGTTATAAGTTTTATCGGCATCGCGGTTTTGTACGCGGGTCCACTGGTTTTTCGCCAGCTCAGTTTCCAGCGCATACACACGTTTGGCAGCAGCTGCCGGGTCTGCATGCTTAGCTAAAGTGAATAAATCCAGCAGGTAGGCCTGGTACTCAGCCTGAATTTTTTTCGAAGCTTCATCATCTTTGGTGTAGTAATCACGGTCTGGTAAACCTAAACCGCTTTGATCGGCATACACTGCATATTCAGTGGATTTTTTCGCATCGTTGTTCACATACCAGCCCAATGGAATAGTCACACCGTCACGCTGTAGTGAGGCAAAAGTGCTGGCCAGTTGCTTTTTATCTTTTAAGCCCTGGATCAATTCCAGTTGAGGTTGTAAAGCGGTTAAACCCAGCTCTTCCAGTTTGGCTTCATTCATATAACTGTTGTAGAAGCTACCTAACTTATGGCCATCTGAACCAGGTGCTAAATCAGTTCGGCTGGCGACTTCATCAATAATGGCTTTAACGGCTAATTGAGAATTATCTGCCAATACATGAAAAGAGCCGTACGAAGATTTTTCTGCAGGGATTTCAGTTTTATTTAACCAGCCGCCGTTCACAGCTAAAAAGAAGTCATCCTGAAAACGAACTGCTGAATCAAAGTTTTCTTTGTCCACACCAGAGACTAAGGCTTTTACAGCAGCTGTAGCTTGTTGTTCTGCTGCTGGTTTTGCGGTTTCAGTGGTTTCCGGGGCTTTGCCACAGGCTGCCAGACCAAGCGCTATCGCAACGCTTAAGGCTGTTAAGGTAATTTTTTTCATCCGAAGGGTTCCTGCCAAAATTCAGAGGGTTGAGTAACGACACCATACTACTCTTGGCTGCGTTTTTTTGTTAATGGAAGTTGTAACAAAATATAAAAAAACCGGCAATGCGAAGCAGTTGCCGGTTTTTTCACTCAAAAGCTAAGCTTATTTTTTCTTGGCTTTTGGATTTGGCAGGTCCGTAATAGAACCTTCGTACATCTCAGCTGCTAAACCAATAGATTCGTTTAAGGTTGGGTGAGCATGGATGGTCAGAGCGATGTCTTCAGCGTCTGCGCCCATTTCTACTGCTAAGCAGATTTCACCTAACATTTCGCCAGCGTTAATACCGACAATAGCGCCACCTAAAATACGGTGCGTTTCTTTGTCGAAAATTAACTTAGTGAAGCCTTCAGTACGGGCTGAAGCGATAGCACGGCCAGAAGCAGCCCAAGGGAAAGTAGCGGTTTCAATAGCTACGCCTTTTTCTTTAGCTTCTTTTTCAGTGATACCTACCCATGCCATTTCCGGATCTGTGTAAGCCACAGAAGGAATGCAACGTGGGTCGAAGAAGTGCTTCAGACCAGAGATCACTTCAGCAGCCACATGACCTTCGTGTACAGCTTTGTGCGCTAACATTGGCTGGCCAATTACATCACCGATGGCGTAGATGTGTGGCACGTTAGTACGTAGTTGTTTATCTACATTGATAAAACCACGCTCATCTACGTTCACACCAGCTTTAGCTGCATCTAACAGAGAACCGTTTGGACGACGGCCAACAGCCACTAAAATTTTGTCGTAACGTACTGGTGTCGCAGGTGCGTTTTTGCCTTCGAAGGTCACGTACAAACCATCAGCTTTAGCTTCAACAGCTGTCACTTTAGTCGACAGCATAATGTTGAAGTTGTCTTTGTTGTATTTGGCATAAGCTTTAACCAAGTCAGCATCAGCAGCAGGCACTAACTGGTCAGCAAATTCAACTACAGAAACTTTAGAGCCTAAAGCACGGTACACAGTACCCATCTCTAAACCAATGATACCGCCACCTAATACCAGCATTTCGCCAGGAATGTCTTTTAATTCCAGAGCACCGGTAGAGTCGATCACACGTGGGTCATCTTTTGGAATGAATGGCAGAGCCACTGGCTCAGAACCAGCAGCGATAATAGCGCTTTCAAAAGTAATAGTAGTATCACCCACCACCAGCGTATTTGGGCCAGTGAATTTGCCGTAACCAGTCACGACTTTGACTTTACGCATTTTCGACATGCCCGCTAAGCCGTTGGTCAGTTGACCCACGACTTTGTCTTTCCAGGCACGGATTTTGTCTAAATCGATTTGTGGTGCACCAAAAGTAACACCGTGTGATGCCATTTCTTTCGCATCATCGATCACTTTGGCGACATGTAATAAAGCTTTAGATGGGATACAGCCAACATTTAAACAAACACCACCAAGTGTGCTGCGTGCTTCAACTAAAGTCACTTCCAGACCTAAGTCAGCTGCGCGGAATGCTGCAGAATATCCACCAGGGCCGGCGCCTAACACCACTACTTGCGTTTTGATTTCGTTGCTCATCGTTTTACCTTTTTATCTTTTGCTAAGATAGCCGCCAGTCAAAACAGGCGGCCAGGAAATAAAGTGACGGAATTTTATCACCCTACCTGAAAGATGTCCCGTATCTTTTCAGAGCACAGCACAACTTTCAGTCGCGTTTCGTCTTACATAATGATTTGGCGTATATCCGCTAAATAGGATGCCAGAGTCGCAGTAAAACGCGCAGCTAAAGCACCATCAATCACTCTGTGGTCATAAGAGACAGACAAAGGCACCATCAGGCGTGGTTCAAACTCTTTACCATTCCACTTAGGTTTAATGTCAGATTTTGACACACCAAGAATAGCCACTTCAGGCGCGTTGACGATAGGCGTAAAGGCCGTACCACCAATACCACCTAAGCTGGAGATGGTGAAACAACCACCCTGCATATCTGCAGCAGTCAATTTACCTTCACGAGCTTTTAACGAAATATCCTGCAGTTCGCGGGATAACTCGATAATGCCTTTTTTATTCACATCACGCACCACAGGCACCACTAAACCATTTGGTGTGTCGACCGCTATACCTAAATGCACATACTTTTTCAGGATCAGGCTGGAACCATCTTCAGATAACGAGCTGTTAAAGGTTGGGAACTCTTCCAGAGCTTTAGCAACGGCTTTCATAATAAAGACTAACGGGGTGTATTTGACGCCCATTTTCTTTTTATCAGCCAGTGTGTTTTGCTCTTTGCGGAATTCTTCCAGGCCTGTGATATCCGCTTCGTCAAACTGAGTGACGTGTGGAATACGCACCCAGTTGCGATGCAAGTTTGCACCGGATAACTTCTGAATACGCGACAGAGGTTTTTCTTCCACAGCACCAAACTTGCTGAAATCCACTTTTGGCCAAGGGATTAAATCAAAACCTACACTATTGCTACTGCTGGTGACGTTGCCCTTGCCTGATGCCACTTGCGCCAGAATGTTTTTCACATAATTTTGCACGTCTTCGCGCTGGACACGGCCTTTGCGGGCAGTACCCGTCACCTTGCTTAAATCCACACCAAATTCACGGGCTAAACGACGAACCACAGGAGAGGCATGGGCATAAGCCTGATTCTCGGTAAATTCGCTTGCTGGCGCAGATGGCGCTGCAGCCTGAGTTGACGCTGCAGGAGCTGGAGCTGACGCAACTGGTGCAGGTGCAGCAGCAGCCGGAGCCGGAGCCGCTACCGCAGCAGCTGCAGCTGATGGAGCGCTGCCAGCTACTTCAAATACAAAAACTGAAGATCCTGTTTGTACTTTGTCGCCTACTTTGACTTTGATTTCTTTGACAGTACCGGCAAATGGCGCTGGCACTTCCATTGACGCCTTATCACCTTCCACCGACAACAGCGACTGATCAGCGGTAACAGAGTCACCTACTTTCACCATCACTTCCGTTACTTCAACGGCGTCGCCACCAATATCAGGCACCTGAACTTCTTTTAACTCTGCAGCTGCAGGAGTGGCCGGAGCCGCAGCAACCGGAGCTGGTGCGGCAACAGGCGCAGGAGCAGGAGCAGCTGCTGGCGCTGCAACAGCAGCACCTTCAGCTTCAAACACCATAATCAGTGAGCCGGTTTTTACTTTATCGCCGGCTTTGACTTTAATTTCTTTAACAGTACCGGCCTGAGCTGCTGGTACTTCCATCGAAGCCTTGTCGCCCTCTACCGATAATAAAGACTGGTCCAGCGTGACTTTGTCGCCCACTTTCACCAGTACTTCGGTGACTTCAACTTCATCCGCACCTATATCCGGCACATGAATTTCAATCGTCATGACAAATCCTCTTATGCGTACAGTGGGTTAGTTTTATTGGTGTCGATACCAAAACGGGCAATGGCATCCGCCACTAACTGTTTGTCGATTTCACCACGTTTCGCCAGCTCACGTAACGACGCCAGAACTATGTAACCTGCGTTCACTTCGAAGTGACGACGCAGATTTTCACGGCTGTCAGAACGACCAAAACCATCTGTACCCAACACTTTATAAGATACCGCAGGTACAAAAGAACGCACCTGATCGGCATAGTTTTTAACATAGTCAGTGGCAGCAATGGCAGGAGCTGTGCCGAGCACTTTGGCAATGTATGGCACTTTTTCTTCAGCCATAGGATGCAACATGTTAAAGCGTTCACAATCCTGACCATCACGTGCCAGCTCGTTAAATGAAGTCACAGAGAACACATCTGAACCCACGCCGTAATCTTCACTTAAAATTTCAGCCGCTTTACGCACTTCATTCATGATAGTGCCGCTACCTAACAGCTGAACCTTGGCTTTGTCGCCAACATGGCTTTCCAATTTATAGATACCACGACGAATACCTTCTTCAGCACCAGCTGGCATAGCAGGGTGATGGTAGTTTTCGTTCATCACTGTGATGTAGTAGTAAATATTTTCCTGGGAAGCACCGTACATACGGCGGATACCATCCTGAATAATCACCGCCAGCTCGTAAGAGTAAGTCGGGTCGTAAGAAATACAGTTTGGTACTGTGCCTGCCAGAATATGGCTGTGACCATCTTCGTGCTGTAAGCCTTCACCGTTTAATGTAGTGCGGCCAGCAGTAGCACCTAACAGGAAACCACGGGCTTGCTGATCGCCCGCTAACCAGGCCATATCGCCAACACGCTGGAAACCAAACATGGAGTAGTAAATATAGAACGGGATCATCGGCAGATCGTTGGTGCTGTAGGATGTAGCAGCTGCGACCCATGACGCCATAGCGCCCAGCTCGTTAATACCTTCCTGCAATACCTGGCCCGAAGTTTCTTCTTTATAGTAAGACACCACAGCGCGGTCTTCCGGCGTGTAAGTCTGGCCACGTGGGTTATAAATACCAATCTGACGGAATAAACCTTCCATACCAAAAGTACGGGCTTCATCCGCAATAATAGGCACAATTTGCTGACCGATATTTGGATCTTTAAGCAGCACGTTCAGTGAACGCACAAAAGCCATGGTGGTCGAAATTTCACGTTTTTGTTCTTCTAAAAGAGGCTCAAACACATTCAGTTCAGGCAGAGTTAACGCCTTAGTGAAATTTGGTAAACGCACAGGAGTGTAACCATTTAATGCATTACGACGGGCATGCAGGTACTGATGCTCTGGTGAACCTTCAGGCAGCTGAATATAAGGCAGGCTTTGTACATCTTCCTCGCTGATGTAATCTTCCAGACCCAGACGCTTACGGATTTGTAGCACATGGGTCATATCCATTTTCTTGACCTGGTGCGCAATATTTTTGCCTTCAGCCGCTTCACCCATGCCATAGCCTTTGATGGTTTTGGCCAGAATGACAGTGGGGCGACCTTTGGTTTCCTGTGCAGATTTAAATGCGGCGTATAACTTAGACGGCTCATGACCACCACGTTTTAACGCGAAAATTTCTTCGTCTGTCATATCAGCCACTAAAGCTGCAGTTTCAGGGTAACGTCCGAAGAAATGCTGACGCACATAAGCACCATCTTTGGCTTTGTAAGTCTGGTAGTCACCATCTACAGTTTCGTTCATCAACTGCAGTAACTTGCCTGTGGTGTCTTTGGCCAGCAGCTTGTCCCAGCCACTGCCCCATACCACTTTAATCACGTTCCAGCCGGCGCCACGGAATAAACCTTCCAGTTCCTGGATGATTTTGCCGTTGCCCATTACAGGACCATCTAAACGCTGCAGGTTACAGTTCACCAGGAAACACAGGTTATCCAGCTTTTCACGGGCAGCAAAAGATAAAGAACCACGGCTTTCCGGTTCATCCATCTCACCGTCACCTAAGAAGGCATAAACCCGTTGTTGACTGGTGTCTTTTAAACCACGACCCTCTAAATACTTCAGGAAGCGGGCCTGATAAATAGAAGTGATAGGACCTAAGCCCATAGATACAGTAGGGAACTGCCAGAATTCAGGCATTAATTTAGGGTGTGGGTACGAAGATAAACCTTCACCACCCACTTCCTGACGGAAGTTATCCAACTGATCGGCTGTTAAACGCCCTTCAACAAAAGCACGGGCGTAAATACCAGGAGAGATATGGCCTTGGTAATACACCAAATCGCCGCCATCTTTTTCATTCGGCGCACGGAAGAAGTGGTTAAAACAGGTTTCGTAAAACGCAGCTGAAGACTGGTAAGACGCCATATGGCCGCCCAAATCCAGCTCTTTTTTCGAAGCGCGTAAAACGATCATAATAGCGTTCCAGCGGATCACGGAGCGGATACGTTTTTCCAGATTTACATCACCAGGATACGCAGGTTCCTGCTGTGGTGGAATGGTATTGATGTAATTGGTGGTGATGCCTGTTGGCATATCCACGCCTTCCAGACGAGCCTGTTCCAGCACTTGTTCTAACAGGAACTGAGCGCGCTCTACACCTTCGGTGCGAACTACAGATTCAAGAGCCTCTAACCATTCTTTGGTTTCGAGCGCGTCGATGTCAATCTTATTGACTTCAGACATATCAAAGTTTCCTTAATCAGTTCCACGCCAGAGAGCGGAACATTAACAGTTAAAAAGTATGCTTACGCTCATTCGCTCTGTTGTGAACGTCTGAGCGAGCGTTCAATGCGTGAGCGCTCCCGGTCAGCTTCCAGCAATGCCTCTTCAATAAAGGCTAAATGGCTGTTGCTGGCTTGCCGGGCTTGCTCCGGCTCGCCATTGATCACCGCTTGCATCAGGCGATGCCTGTGCGAATTCAGCTGGCTCACTATGCCTTCTTTTTTCCGCAAAACTTCAAGGTTTAACTTGATGTTTTGCTCTACCAGCGGCGTTAAGCCGCGCACCAAATGCAAAAGCACCACATTGTGTGATGCCTCTGCAACCGCCGAATAAAACTGGCCTACCGACCGCGCTTCAGCGTCTAAATCCTGTTGCTGCTGGGCAGCACAAATTTCTTCATAACGTTGTTTAATCAAGTCATAGTCAGCTTGTGTACCACGCAACGCAGCGTAATAAGCGCAAATGCCCTCTAAAGCATGACGAAACTCTAACAAATCAAATTGCGACTCCGGATGACGACCAATCAAAGCAAATAACGGGTCGGTTAAACCCACCGCCAGATTTTCACAGACATAAGTGCCACCACCCTGACGACGATTAACTAAACCTTTGGCTTCGAGCTTCTGGATAGCTTCACGTAAGGATGGACGGGAGACATCAAATTGCAGCGCAAGTTCACGCTCAGGCGGTAACTTTTGTCCGGGCGTGAAGGTGCCTTCCAGCAACATATGCTCCAGTTGCTGGACTATTTGGTCGGACAATTTGGCAGGTTTGATTCTCAGACTGGACATTGTCACCCTGATGTTAAGCGTTTGGTTTTTGCATTGACCACTTGTAAATTGGTCTTACCAATTAAAATTTATGCGGCATAACTTAGCAGAAAGGAATCAAACTGTAAATTAAACTGCGGAATTATGCGACCAAAGCGGATAAATAATTAGAGTAAAAGCTCGAGAAAAAACAGAGAAAAAGACAGCAAGAAAATTGGTCTGACCATTAGTGGTGAATACATACCGTCCTTCCATGGACATCGTCGCAACACTGTTCCCTACAGTTGCGACATACCGTCCTTCCATGGACATAAAAAAAGCAGCCGAAGCTGCTTTTTGTTAATTAGTCAGTTTAACGCAGCCAGCCTGATAGTGTTAACACCGCCACTAATGCAAGGAAAAACAGGACATTACGTTTAGCTAACTGCACCATACAAGAGGTTTCTTCAGCGCAGTTATAAGCATCATCCGGCAGAGGTTCTGCAGCTTTGGCTACTGTAGTCACTACTTTGTCTGCCGGCGTTGTGAAGTCGCCCAAGAAGGCCAACAAAGAAGCTGAAGCACGGGAGAAGTGCCCAACCAAAGCCAAACCTACACCAAATAAACGCGCAGGTACCCAATCAGCCCAGAACATCAATTGCTGGAATACCGCAGGAATATCAGGTGTGGCCTCAACAAATTCAGCAGTTTCATCTCCTTCGTTCGCCAGTTTCATTGGTTTATCCCAACTGACAGGCTCATTCATCTGACGTAGCAAGGCATAAGTAATAGCACCGGCTCCACCTAACAGCGCAAACCAAAACAGCACTGCGGCGTAATAACGGAAATTTAGCCACACCAGACGTTGGCCATAACTTAACTCAGCATCGGTTAAACCCACATCATTGCTGAGTTGCTGCATGGTTAAAAAAGCCGCTTCGTTATCTGCTCTTTCACTGGCATTTAAATACTGTTTGTACAACTGACGATAATGCCAGCAGCCAATGCAGACCAGTAATACTAGGGTGTTCAACACCAAAGTGACCAGACTACTACCGATTAACCACAGCAGCAGAGCATAAAGAATACCTGGCAACAGTACCCACAGATACTGGCCTTTGCTGTCATCTGACAATTTAGACAAAGCTGAACTGTGACTCAGAGACAAGTACTTTTTAGCATAAAACAAAAACTGCCAGGCCTCGCTGCGAACCGCCAGCCGTTCGATAATTAAGGCGATAAGCATACTGATCAAGGTCATTTATCCATTCTCCTTTAACGCAGATTGATAACGGTCCCAGTCAAATGACGGGCCAGGATCGGTTTTCCGACCAGGCGCAATCTGCTGATGTCCCACAATACGTTCCGTTGTGATAGCCGGAAAGTCTTGCATCAGTTGTCTGGTTAATAGCACCAGACTTTGGTACTGCGCATCGGTATAAGGCAGATGTTCAGTACCTTCTAATTCTATTCCTATCGAAAAATCGTTACAGTTTTGCCGCCCGTTAAATTCCGATACTCCGGCATGCCAGGCCCTGTAGTGAAAAGGCACATACTGCCGCACCACACCGTTTCTGAAAATAACACAATGCGCCGATACCCGTACGCCAGCTAAATCCGCAAAACTGTGATCGGCAGCAGTATCCAAAACACCCATAAATAAATCATCGATGTAACTGTTGCCAAACTGGCCAGCAGGCAAACTGATGCAATGGATCACCAACAGACTGATATCAATGTCATTCGGTCTTAAATTCCAATGTGGACTTGGTCGCTGTTCAAGTTCCAAGGAAACCGGTTCTTGATTCACCGTATCGATCCTGTTTTGCAAATGCGCTTCATGCTCGGTTAAGCTGATGCCTTTATTGTCAACCCTGAGACTTTGGAATGCAAGCATCTGACAATACAACTAAATTAGGCCGCTTATTTAGCTGGATCAGTTGGCTCTTGTTACTTGGGCTGCTGTACTGGTTTTTTGAAGATCAAATTTCGTTACAAATAAATCCGAATCAGCAGCTGCAAAGTCAGATTGGCAGTAGTGGTGAAAAAGTTACCGTACTCAAGCGCAATAAAGCCGGTCACTATGTAGGTACAGCATTATTTAACGGTATTGCGATGGAATTTATGCTCGATACCGGAGCTACCGTAGTGGCTGTATCAGAACAAGCCGCACAAAAACTGGGGATGCAGAAAGGACAAAGGTATCAGGTCAGCACAGCGAATGGCCCTACTATCGCATACGACAGCCAACTGTCCAGTCTACAACTGGGCGACATAGTTCTGACCGATATACGCGCCAGCATTACTCCTGGCTTACATGGCAACGATATTTTGTTAGGCATGAGCGCGCTAAAACAATTAGAATTCACTCAACAACAGGATGAGCTCAAACTTATCCAACACTAATTTGAATAGGCTCGAGAGCTTATTAGGACAGCGGAACTATATACAGATGATTAACGTCCCTTACCTTACTGATTTACAACGGGATATTGAACTGACGGTTCGTCAGGCTCTGGCCGAGGATTTAGGCCATTTACCGCTGGAGCAAGGCGATATTACTGCGTCTCTGATCCCTGCGACTCAACAAGCCAAAGCTACTATTATCAGCCGCGAAGACTGCGTATTTTGCGGCAGCGCCTGGCTAAGTGAAGTATTTCGTCAGTTATCGGCAGAAGTACAAGTGGAATGGTTTATTCAGGATGGTGATAAAGTGACGGCCAACTCCGTCTTGTGTGAGCTGACAGGCCCAGCCCGAATTTTATTAACAGGCGAGCGTACCGCACTTAACTTTATCCAAAGTTTAAGTGGCACAGCCACTACTACGGCTTTATATGTGTCTTTACTGGAAGGCAGCTCCACCCGTTTGCTGGATACCCGTAAAACTTTGCCTGGTATGCGGTTAGCACAAAAATATGCTGTAGCTTGTGGGGGCGGTAAAAACCACCGTCTGGGTTTATACGACGCGTTTTTAATCAAAGAAAATCATATTGCAGCCGCTGGTTCTATTGATAATGCCGTCAGCATAGCGCGGCAGAATTTCCCTGGGAAACCTGTTGAAGTTGAAGTGGAAGACTTGATTGAATTTGAACAGGCCCTTCAGGCTGGTGCTGACATTATCATGCTCGACAACTTTCATATCGCCGATATCCAACAAGCCGTTAGTCTGAATAAAGGCCAGGCCAAACTTGAAGTATCAGGTAATATCACTGCGGAATCTCTGCGTTCGTTAAGTAGTACAGGCGTAGATTATATCTCCAGTGGAGCCTTAACTAAAAATATACAAGCCATTGATTTATCAATGCGTTTACGCAGTATCTGAGGTTTAATCAGCAGGTGGAGGTTTCGATCTCCTCTGCTATCATTCGTCGCAGCGTCCGGCAAAGCAAAAAAAGATTGATACACTTTGTTTAGTGTTCCCGCAAAGCTGTGATCGCTATGACCCTTCCACTAAGGTTACAAGGTACTGTCTGCTACTGGCGTGATGACAAAGGTTTTGGCTTTGTCATTACAGACCACAAAGAACGGGTGTTTTTCCATATCCGTGATTTTAAACAGACACCAGCCAGACGCCCGCAACAAGGTGACAGGCTTAGTTTTGAGCTTGGTGTGGACAAACAACAACGTCGTTATGCTCAGTCACTACAACTTGAAGAAAGTAGCGTGGCGCAGATAAAACCAGCCAAAGCAACAGCACCAGACGTTTATCAAATCCAACAACAGGCCTGGTGTTTTCGTTATTTGTTTTTTGCCTTACTGCTGCTGTCGCTACTAGCTGGTTCCTTTGCCTTTATTGTGCCTTTGTTTTATCTCGAAGCCAGTCTTTTTACGTACTGGTTGTATCAAATCGATAAAAAAATGGCTGCTAGCGGGCACAGTAGCCGTTTGTCTGAAGAGAGTCTACAAATGTTTAGTCTGATAGGAGGCTGGCCAGGCGCGTTAATCGCACAAAAACGGTTGCACCATAAGGTGCACAAGATGTCTTTTCAACGCGAGTTCCGTTTTGTGGTTTATGGCAATAGTTGCTTTTTACTCTGGCTGCTATCAGAGTCTGGTTCAAATTTTTTGCAAAAAGTGACACTATTTTAATTTATCTAAGCTAAATCAATTATTTAACCAATGATTCACCTTTTTTCTTTGCTTGGTTTGCAACTGAAATTAAACATCAGAGCAAAGCTTGCTTAATAACAAATATTAACCAGAATTAAGTAGCCCCGGCTATGGGCAAACCAATCAGGAGATGTTCCATGAAACGTAACCAAGGTTTTACTCTTATTGAATTAATGATAGTTGTTGCCATCATCGGTATATTGGCTGCTATTGCTTTACCTGCTTATCAGGACTACACGGCAAAAGCCCGTGCCTCCAATGCTGTAGCCTCTTTGGGTGGTCAAAAAATTAAAGTCGCGGAAGCCTATGCCACCAGCGGTTCTCTGGGGTGTACAGATTCGTCAAACGTAGCTATTCCAGATTGCTCAGGCGCGGGCATTCTGTCGATGTCATACGATGGTATTACCGCAACCTTAACACCCACTGGACCAGCAGCCGCAGGTGAAAGCATCACTTGGGCTTGTACTTTATCAGGCACAGGAGCAGTACCGATTAAAGGCTGTACAGTTCCATAAAGTTTACTCCTGTTGTAGCTGCAGCGGCCCGTGCAGGGCCGTTTCTCCCTTGTCGATACCTGTATGAGATACGCTACGTTCTGCCACGGGGGTCTGTATGGCCTTAAACCCAAGCTCCATATTATTAAGACGTTTACAGCAAGCGAACTTGGTTGATCCACAGATCACTGCCAAATTGCTGCAAGAAAAAAGTCACCAATACCAAACTATTGCCGACCTGTTGATTGGCGAAAAACTGCTTCAGGCCAAAGCTTTAGCTGAAGCTGCAGCAGCTTTTACTCTGCATAGCGCGCTGGATTTAGATTTTTTTGATATCAATACCGTTCCGGAGTCACTGCGCAATGAAAAACTGATCCGCAAACACCATATTCTGCCCCTTGCTAAAAGACACAAAACTTTATTTCTGGCGGTAGTAGACCCGACAGACATGACCTCTGTAGAAGACTTCGAATTTAATACCGGCCTGAATGCTGAAATGATAGTGGTGGAATTTGATAAGCTGCATAGAGCCATCGACAAATTATTTGAAACCACAGCCACAGACAGTTTCACCGATACACAGTGGGATTTGGCCAAAATGGGCTTGGCCAGCGGTGAAGAAGAAGACACAAAAACGGTCGGCTCGGACAGTGAAGATCAACCTATTATTTCTTTTATCAACAAAATGCTACATGACGCTATTCGCAAAGGCGCCTCAGATCTGCATTTTGAACCTTACGAAAAAAGTTATCGCATCAGGTTTCGTATCGACGGTATTTTGCATGAAGTCGCCTCGCCGCCAGTGGCTCTATCCACCCGCTTATCCGCCCGTTTAAAAGTAATGTCCCGCTTAGATATTGCCGAAAAACGTGTACCACAGGATGGCCGTATTAAACTGAAACTGTCGCAAAAAAAGTCGATCGACTTTCGGGTTAGCACACTGCCAACCTTATGGGGCGAAAAAATAGTGATGCGGATCCTCGACTCGGACAGTGCCATGCTGGGTATAGATATCCTGGGTTACGAGCCGGAGCAAAAACAATTGTATCTGAACGCTTTGGCTCAACCCCAGGGCATGATTTTAGTGACAGGACCCACAGGTTCAGGCAAAACCGTATCGCTGTATACAGGGTTAAATATTCTCAATACCGAAGAAACCAATATCTCTACAGCTGAAGATCCGGTCGAAATAAACCTGCCGGGCATCAACCAGGTGCAAGTCAATCCAAGAGCTGGCCTGACTTTTCCCTCGGCTTTAAAAGCCTTTTTACGGCAAGACCCAGATGTGATCATGGTCGGTGAAATACGTGATTTGGAAACCGCAGAAATTGCCATTAAAGCGGCGCAAACCGGACATTTAGTGTTAAGCACCCTGCATACCAATTCGGCACCTGAGACCTTAACCCGCTTACTGAATATGGGCGTACCAGCTTATAACGTAGCCAGTTCAGTCACACTGATTATCGCGCAGCGTCTGGCCCGACGCTTATGCAATCACTGCAAAGCTGCTGAACAGCTCCCGGAACAAGAGGCTATCAAACAAGGCTTTACAGCGTCTCAGATCAGCCAGTTAAAACTCTTTAAGCCTGTAGGCTGTGATCACTGCACTGGCGGCTATAAAGGCCGTTTAGGTATTTACGAAGTACTGCCAATCACAGCACAAATCGCCGCTAAAATTATGGCTGGTGCCAATTCTCTTGATATAGCAGCTCAGGCTCAAATTGAGGGCTTTCCCAACTTACGTCAATCTGCGTTGAAAAAGGCAGCGGCAGGGCTCACCAGCCTGGCTGAAGTGAACAGAGTGACCAATGCTTAAAGCACGATAATGCGCAGCAAGGATTTGGATTATGGCCGAAGTAAAAGTGAAACAGCTGGACACATTTCTCTGGAAAGGCATTAATAAAAGGGGTAAAACCAGCCATGGAGAAATCAGAGCGAGCTCTATTGCTGACGCCAAAGCTTTATTGCGCCAACAAGGTTTTACTCCTTCATCCGTCAAGAAAAAAAGCAAACCTTTAGCTTTTACTCAACCCGGTATTAAATCCTCTGACATTAGCGTCGTAACCCGGCAAATTGCCACTATGCTGGGCGCTGGCGTACCTTTGGTACAGAGTATTGATTTGATTGCCAGCGGTGCCAGCAACGACACTTTGCGTCAGTTGATGACCAAAGTTTCAGTGAAGGTACAAGGCGGTACAGCTTTGTCTGAAGTATTGCGTGAGCATAAAGATTACTTCGACGAGTTGTATTGTGATTTGGTCAAATCTGGTGAGCAGTCCGGTGCTCTGGACAGGATTTTTGACCGAATCGCCGTCTATAAAGAAAAAGCTGAAGCCCTGAAATCTAAAATTAAAAAGGCGATGTTTTATCCGATAGCAGTCATTGTGGTTGCAGGCATAGTCACCTCTATTTTATTAATTTTTGTGGTACCTCAGTTTGCCGAAATTTTTGGCAACATGGGAGCTGAATTGCCGGCTTTTACTTTGTTTGTTTTGGGTATCTCTGATTTTATGAAAAATTATTGGTTTATAGTGCTTGGCGCTGTCATTGCTAGTGTGGTGGCCATCTCAAAGTCCTATAAGTCCAATCAGAGCTTTAAAGTCGCTGCCGACCATGCCATTTTAAAACTGCCTATTATCGGCATGATTTTAAACAAAGCAGCTGTGGCCCGGTATGCCCGTACTTTGTCGACCACTTTTGCCGCTGGCGTGCCCTTAATTGAAGCCCTGGAATCGGCAGCCGGAGCCGCAGGTAATGAGAAATACAGAGCGGCGATATTGTCAGTGCGCGAAGAAGTCGCGGCGGGCAATCAAATGCATCTGGCCATGAAAAACACTGCAGCTTTTCCAGAGATGGTGAACCAAATGGTTGCTATTGGGGAAGAATCCGGCGCACTAGACAGTATGCTGGCGAAAGTTGCTACTATTTATGAGCAAGAAGTAGACGATGCAGTGGATGGCCTCACCGCTTTGCTGGAACCCTTGATTATGGCCGTGTTAGGTGTCTTAATAGGCGGACTTATTATTGCGATGTATCTTCCAATCTTCCAACTGGGCAGTATTGTGTAATGGATTTTTTTTCTCCTCTGGTGCAAGTGTTCGAACAATCTGAACTTACTTTTTATATCACGGTAGCCCTGTTTAGTCTGGCCGTAGGGAGTTTTCTGAATGTGGTGATCTACAGATTACCAAAAATGATGGAACTCGCCTGGCAACAGGACTATCAACAGTATTTCAATCCAAACGCTGAGCCAACAAAAAACCGTTTTAATTTGGCCTTACCGCATTCACATTGCCCTAAATGCCAGCATCCGCTGTCGGCGCTGGACAATATTCCTTTAATCAGCTGGCTGCTGTTAAAAGCCAAATGCCGTTATTGTAAAGCCCCTATCAGTGTGCGTTATCCGGCTATTGAAGCCTTTACAGGCTTGTTATCTGTGCTGGTCGCCATACATTTTGGTGTCACAGAACAAACTCTGATTTATTTGCTGGTGACCTGGTGTCTGATTGCATTGTCCTTTATTGATATAGACAAAATGCTTTTACCCGATCAAATTACCCAGCCGCTGCTTTGGTTTGCCTTATTGCTCAGCGTCACAGGCTTTACTGTCTCCCCGACCGATTCATTGATAGGAGCAGCAGCAGGTTACTTAAGTTTATGGTCTGTTTTCTGGTTATTTAAACTGGTGACGGGCAAAGAAGGTATGGGTTATGGTGATTTTAAGTTGCTGGCTATTTTTGGTGCCCTGCTCGGCTGGCAATTATTACCGCTGATTATTTTATTATCTTCCGTGGTCGGTGCTGTGCTGGGCTCGCTGATGTTACTGGTGCAAGGCAAAGGCAAAGCCACACCTATCCCTTTTGGACCTTATATAGCAGCAGCAGGCTGGATTGCGATGTTATGGGGTAAGGATATTACCGCCTGGTATCTGAGCACTATGGGTCTATAAGTGATGAGGCTTTAAGCTTATGTCTGGCTATGTAGTAGGACTGACAGGTGGAATAGGCAGCGGTAAAACTACTGTCGCCAATGTATTTCATGAGTTAGGCATACAAAGTGTTGATGCTGATCTGGTAGCCCGTCAAGTGGTGATGCCAGGAGAAGCAGCATTAGATGCCATAGTTCAGCACTTTGGGGCGGACATTTTGCAGCACGATGGCCAGTTGGATCGAGCTGCTTTGCGGACTAAAATCTTCGCAAATGAAGCAGAAAAGCAATGGCTGAATCAGTTGTTACATCCTTTAATCCGTCAGCGTATGCTGCAGCAATTAGCCGCATGCACCTCAGATTATGCTTTGTTAATAGCACCTTTACTGCTGGAAAATAACCTACAGATCTACGCAGACAGAGTACTGGTGGTCGATGTGCCTGAAGAGCTACAACTAAGCCGCACTATACAACGGGATCAAGTGCCAGCAGAACAAGTGCAGAATATTCTGAACAGCCAGATATCAAGACCTGAACGCCTGCGCTTAGCAGACGATGTAGTACTCAATACAGTACCTGTTTTTGCGCTTCAGTCACAGATACAACAACTACATAGCCGTTATCAGCAGTTTGCCAAGGAAAAACTAGCAAAAAGCTCGACTCAGGTTTATGGTAATCAACATTGTTAACAAATGTTTCAGTTATGACCTCAATCATCTACGAACATCCGCTGAACGAAAAAGTGCGCACCTATTTGCGGGTGGAGTATTTGTTTCAGCAAGTCACCAAGCTGCTACCACTCGAAACTGAATGGCAGCAACAGGGTTTTTTTAACTCGTTATTTTCGTTGATTGAAGTATTGGAACGTAATGATGTGCGGCCGGATTTAATCAAAGATGTAGAGCGTTGTGAGTCCGCTTTGGTGAACTGGTCACGTCATCCATCCATTTCAGATGAAATGCTGCAAAGCATGTTACAAAAAGCAGTGCGCTTGCAACGTGATTTATTAAGATGCGGTAAGTTTGCCACCAGCTTAAAAGAAGACAAATTTCTGGCACCACTACGGCAGCGCTTTTTTATTCCGGGCGGCACCTGTTACTTTGATTTACCTCAACTGCAATATTGGTTTTCTCAACCTTTGGCGCAACGCAAAAAAGCGGCGCAAGATTGGCTGGAACAGTTGTCTTTGGTTGAAACTGCCATTGCTTATGTACTGACCTTTATCCGTGAACGCGGTCAATTTCAGCCTTTAGTGGCTGAGAATGGTTTTTTTCAAAGCAATACCGAGCAGTTTGAATTACTGCGTATTGAATACTCCATGGAGTATCAAAGTTATCCAACCATCAGCGGTAACAGATACCGCTACGCTATACGTTTTATGCAGCTCTGTGACAGCTTAGGTCGCACTACTATGGATAAAGCAATTCCCTTTAAGTTAGCTTGTTGCTAACCCAATCAGCATCAGTTGGTCATTTGAGACGGGCAGGGATAAACCACCGCCCCTACTATTTGCTCGCCTGAAATCCGCCTACTACGGTACACTAGCGCACTTTTGAATACGTTTTTTGGAGTACGTCTTATGGCCACTATCGTCAAATGCCCAACCTGCCAGAAAGAGGTGATTTGGGGTCCGGAGTCCGCCTTCCGGCCTTTTTGTTCTGACCGTTGCCGTTTAATAGATTTAGGCGCCTGGGCCAATGAAGAACACAAAATACCGGATAAAGGCCGCGCCGACTTGCCACTGTCTGAGCAGCAATTAGAACAACTGGAAAATGAGTTACTGGAGCAGGATAACGAGTTTTTTAAATAAAAAATTGCCTGGAGCAATTTTCAACAACGCGAAGCGTTGGTCCTTTAGGGGTGAGCACCATGGATGGTGGCGAATAATCCCCGTCGTACTTGAAGCCGCAGCTTTGTTGACTGCGTGCTCTCGCCCTAGTCATTTCGAAAATATATGGCTAACTTGGCCTGAGCATTCTCGCATCCATCCAATGACACATAGACAACTATGCTCCTGGGGTCTCGCTCACTTGTCGTCGCGCTGCAACTCCAATTACTTAGGGGATAGAATAAAAAAATTACCGGGAGCAATTTTTAACAGCTTTAGCTGGCCCGGCAGGGTGAGCGCCATGGATGGCGGCGAATAAAAAGGGCGCTATCAGCGCCCAAATTCATTAAGAAGCTTGTCAAGTATCGGCTGATTCGCATCAGGAAACTGATACTGATTCAGCTCCGACAAAGGCACCCAGCGCACTGGCTGCCCTTCCAAACCTTTAGCTTCACCTGCAAAATCTTGCACCAGATGAATATCCAGCAACACTGTCTTTTCTGGATAAGCATACTGCAGTTCAAACCAGGCAGTGGAACCCGCAATAGCCAGATCCACTTCCTCTTGCAGTTCACGTGCTAAAGCTTGTGCGGTAGTTTCCCCCGCTTCCACTTTGCCTCCGGGAAACTCCCAGCGACCGCCCTGGTGTAACTTGTCAGGACGAAGAGCTAACAGCACCTTATGGTCCTGTAAAACCACACCTACAGCGACATGAACCACTTTGACTGTCATGGCTTACACCAGCTTACCGTGACACTGTTTGTATTTCTTACCAGAACCACAAGGACATGCGTCATTACGGCCTACCTTTTCGGCGTCACGAAACACAGGTGCAGGACTGGTTTGTGGCACTTCAGTCGCTACTTGTTCCATTTCTTCATGCTGGAACTGCATCTCTGTGCTTTCTGCTTTACGACGCTGATCTTCTACTGCATCCACATCTTCAGCGGCACGGATTTGCACCCGTGATAACACACCAATGACATCCAGTTTCAGGTTATCCAGCATGGTAGAAAACAACTCGAAAGCTTCGCGCTTATATTCCTGTTTCGGGTTCTTCTGTGCGTAACCACGCAGGTTAATGCCCTGACGCAGGTGGTCCATCGCGGCTAAGTGTTCTTTCCAGTGTGTGTCTAAACTTTGCAGCATCACAGACTTTTCAAACTGGCGCAGTACGGAGGGGCCGACCATGTGTTCTTTCAGCTCATAAGACTTATCCACCACTTCGTGGATTTGTTCACGCAGTTTTTCTTCAAACAGTTTCTTATCGTCTGCCAACCACTTGGCTATAGGCATGTCGATGGCGAAATCAGCACGGAAACGGGCTTCTAAGCCTGGGATATCCCACATCTCATCCAGAGACTGAGGTGGAATGTATTGGTCCAGCACAGAAGCAACCACGTCATGACGAATCGCCTTGATGGTCTCAGAGATATCAGCAGCATCCATCAACTCGTTACGTTGCTCATACACCACTTTACGTTGATCGTTCGCCACATCATCGAATTCCAGTAATTGCTTACGGATATCAAAGTTACGGGCTTCGACTTTACGCTGGGCGTTTTCGATAGCACGGCTGACCCAAGGGTGTTCAATCGCCTCACCTGGCTCCATACCTAACTTACGCATCATGCCTGCCATACGGTCTGAAGCAAAAATACGCATTAAGGCATCGTCTAAAGACAGATAGAAACGAGAAGAACCAGGATCGCCCTGACGACCGGCACGACCACGTAACTGGTTGTCGATACGGCGTGACTCATGACGTTCAGTACCAATGATATGTAAACCACCTGCTTCAATCACAGCATCGTGACGTTGTTGCCAGTCAGCTTTAATTTTCTCGATCTGTTCTTCGCTGGCATCGGCGCCCAAAGCAGCTAATTCAGCCTGCAAGTTACCACCCAGTACTATGTCAGTACCACGACCCGCCATGTTAGTTGCTATAGTCACAGTACCAGGCTGACCAGCCTGCGCAATAATTTGCGCTTCGTTGGCATGGAACTTGGCGTTTAATACCTGATGCGGAATTTTAGCGTCATGCAGTAACTTCGACAGATACTCAGAGCTTTCAATGGAAGCAGTACCGACCAGGATAGGACGCTTCAGCGCTCGGTTTTCTTCAATGTCTTTGATAATAGCTTGATACTTTTCTTCCACCGTCAGATAGACCAAATCGGCCATATCTTTACGCACCATAGGTCTATTGGTAGGAACCACTATAGTCTCTAAACCATAAATAGACTGGAATTCAAAAGCTTCGGTATCGGCTGTACCTGTCATACCTGCCAGCTTGTCGTACAAACGGAACAGGTTCTGGAAGGTAATAGATGCCAAGGTCTGGTTTTCGTGGTTAATACGCACACCTTCTTTGGCTTCAATAGCCTGGTGCAAACCTTCAGACCAACGACGGCCTTCCATAGTACGGCCTGTATGCTCATCAACAATAACGATTTCGTTATCTTTGATCACATAATCGACGTCTTTTTTAAACAGGTTGTGCGCGCGCAAAGCGGCATAAGTATGATGCAGCAGAGTGATATTAGCGGCAGAGAATAAAGAGTCACCCGGCTGAATTAAGCCTAGTTCCTGCAGAATTTCTTCGACACGAATTTGCCCCAACTCAGTCAGATAAATTTGTTTCGCTTTTTCGTCGATGGTGAAGTGGCCATCACCCTCTACACCTTCTTCGTCTTCTTTTTCCTGCCTCACTAGCTGAGGCACTACTGTATTAATCACACGGTACAGCTCTGAACTGTCTTCAGCCTGACCGGATATGATCAGTGGCGTACGGGCTTCGTCTATCAAAATAGAGTCGACTTCATCAATAATGGCGTAAGCTAAGTGGCGCTGTACCCGTTCAATGGCAGAAAATGCCATGTTATCGCGCAGGTAATCAAAACCAAATTCGTTGTTGGTGCCGTAGGTAATATCAGCTTTGTAAGCGGCTTGTTTGTCTAAATGGCCCATACCAGGCACGTTGACACCTACGGTTAAGCCTAAAAAGTCAAACAAAGGCGCGTTCGTTTCGGCATCACGACGGGCCAGGTAATCGTTCACCGTAATGACATGCACAGCCTGACCACTTAACGCATTTAAGTAAGCCGGCAAAGTTGCGGTTAAGGTTTTACCTTCACCTGTGCGCATCTCAGAGATTTTGCCCTGATGCAGCACAATACCGCCTATCAGCTGCACATCAAAATGACGCATCTTGAAGATACGTTTACTGGCTTCGCGTACTGTGGCAAAAGCTTCTGGCAGTAAATCATCCAAGGTTGCGCCATCGGCAAAACGTTGCTTGAATTCAGCGGTTTTTAATTTGAGTTCTTCATCAGACAGAGCAACAAAAGCAGGTTCCAGGCTATTAATCAGATCAACCGTCTTTTTCAATTTCTTCAAATAACGATCATTACGGCTACCAATTAATTTGGCGAAAAATTTTCCAAACATTTTATAAATACCACTTCTTGGTTGAGACTCGCTCCGAGTCCGGCCTGAGCCTTTGTTACCCGACGTTCTGAAACGCCTGCCTCAGAAAACCGGGTATATATTATTGAATACGGCGATTAACAAACATCATAGGGTCAATTTGCTGACCATTTTTCAGAACTTCGTAATGCACATGTGGCCCTGTCGAACGGCCTGTGTTGCCCATAATGGCAACTTCCTGGCCTTTGGTTACCATCTGTCCAACCTGAACAGTGGTCTCCTGAGCATGAGCATAACGGGTGCGATACCCATCACTATGCTCAATCTCAACCATTTTACCGTAACCAAAACGTTCACCAGCCCAGGTCACTATGCCACCTGCTGTTGCAAAAATAGAATCACCTTCTTTACCGGCAAAATCCACTCCACGGTGCACTGCGGGTTCACCACTGAAGGGGTCGCTACGGACGCCAAAACTGGAAGACAGGTAACCACTTAACACAGGGCGGCCTGACAACTGAACGCTTTTTCCTATATGGTGATTCAAATCCAGAGATTCAAGCATGGCAAAGCGGGTTTGCTCGGACTGCAGATTTTGCTCCAGCTCGTTGAGCTGCAACAACACGGCATTCAGTTCAGCCAGACTGATTTCAGTAGGAGTTTGTGCCGGGCCTCCCATAGCTGGAGTTTCGTGCAGATTAAACTCTTCCGTCGACAAATTGGCGGCGTCAATTAAGCGTTCACCCACCATATTCAAACGGTTCACCTGAGCCTGCAGCGTGGCAACTTTAGCCGTTAATGCAGCCAGCTGATTTTCAGCACGGCGACGGATATCAGCAATTTCTTCTGTTTCTGCAGCGCGACTTAACTGCACTTTTTCAAGTTCAGCATTGCCTTGCTGAAATAAATTAGCAAAGGCCGCACCAGCACCAGAGGCGATGCAAAACAACAAGACGGCCGTGACTGTCAGTTGCGATGGCGTGCTGCCAAAGCTGAAGTGGCGATGTCGGCCACGATAGAAAACTGTTACACTCATGCAACCTCAGTATAAATTTATCAGTGAAGATGGCGCGCTATTCTCAGAAACCCGTGGATCTAAGTCAGTTGCTGCAACAAAGCTCTTTGTTGTCGACCATGCAGCACGCCGATCTGTTGCGCCAACTTAATACCGAATTAGCGCAGTTTCTGCAACTGGATCCATCCGGTTTTTGCAAAATTAGTACCATAAAAGCCGGTCGCTTAGTAATTTTGTGTCAATCACCCGCCTGGGCCACCCGGTTGAAAATGCAAAGAGAAGCCATTCTAGACAATTTCCGCCAGAAAATCTTGCCGGATTTGGCAGGGATAGACATTGAAGTCTCACCGAATACCCAACTGCAGTATGTCAAAGCGGAAGAAATCAAAACTGAAGGACCTAAAATCTCTGAACAAGCGGCGGTGTATTTACTGGCTTTAGCACAAAACAGTGAAGGTGAGTTAAAGCAGAAATTACAAAGGCTGGCAGAGCTGGCGCAAAGCCGCTCTGCCCCCAAGACTTAGGCCAGTTGAGGCGCTAAGTACGATATTGGCATTTGCGCTTCTTTATCGAAGCTGACAAATTCCCAGTTCGCCTGATCAGCCAGCACTGCAGACAATAACTGGTTATTTAAAGCGTGGCCCGTTTTATAAGAACGGAACTCACCCAGAATGCTGTAACCGGCCATGTATAAATCACCGATTGCATCCAGAATTTTGTGTTTGATAAATTCGTCTTCGTAACGCAGACCGTCCTGGTTTAACACCCGGAACTCATCTAGTACGACGGCGTTATCAAAACTACCGCCTAACGCCAGATTATTGGCGCGTAAATATTCAATATCCTGCAGGAAACCAAAAGTACGGGCACGGCTGATGTCTTTAATAAAAGACGCAGCAGAGAAGTCCAGCTTCATGCGCTGTTTAGTTTCAGAAATCACAGGGTGATCAAAGTCGATGGCAAAATCCATACGGAAACCGTGATGTGGCACAAACTCGGCCCACTTATCACCGTCTTCTACCCGTACTTTTTGCTTAATGCGGATAAACTTTTTGGCTTTTTTCTGTTCGCTGATACCGGCTTCCAGTAACAGGTAAACAAAAGGGTTGGCACTGCCATCCATAATTGGAATTTCAGCAGAGTCTACTTCGATAAACAGGTTATCGATACCTAAACCAGCCACTGCAGCCATTAAATGCTCAGTGGTGGACAGGCGTACGCCTTCGTCGTTGATCAAACACGTACACATTACTGTGTCGCCCACTAATTCAGGGGTGACTTTAAAATCAACGATCGGGTTCAGATCGACACGCCGGAATACAATACCGGTATTATCAGGAGCAGGCCGGAGAGTAAGCGTAACCTTTTCTCCCTTGTGTAAACCCACCCCGATCGAGCTGATTGATTTTGCAATGGTACGTTGTTTAATCATATTTTTTCCTGTTCAAATATTGAACAAATCCAAAATGGCGGCGAAGCATAACACAGCTGACCAGCTATGCCAACCTTTGAGCCTTTTGTCAGCTGACTAAAAATTAGTCAGCTTGTTTACGTAAAAACGCCGGAATATCGAAAATATCGATGTTCGCTTGTTTTTCCGCAACAGGTTTGTTTTGCGCTACAGGAGCTTCTAACGGTGCTTGTGACAAGTCACGGGCAGCGTTACCCTGATGATGCGCATAGCTTGTACCAGCATTGCCATAAACGTGCGCTGAACGAACTGGTTCATGACGGTGATTTGGTACCAGGCTGATATCAGGCTTACGCTCTGCACCTATACCTGTGGCAACCACAGTGACACGAAGTTCATCCGACATGTCAGGATCAATGACAGCACCTACAACCACAGTGGCATTTTCTGAAGCAAATGCTTTTACCGCATTACCTACAGTTTCAAACTCTTCAATGCTGATATCCAGGCCTGCAGTGATATTCACCAGAATACCCTTAGCACCTGATAAATCGATATCTTCCAGTAACGGGCTGGAAATCGCTTGTTCGGCGGCTTCTTCTGCACGATCCGGACCTGAAGCACGGCCAGTACCCATCATCGCAGTACCCATTTCTGACATCACAGTACGCACGTCGGCGAAGTCGACGTTAATCAGACCAGGACGAGTGATCAGCTCAGCAATACCTTGCACTGCACCTAACAACACGTTGTTGGCTGCTTTGAATGCATCCAGCAGGCTGGTGCCTTTGCCTAAGACTTTTAATAATTTGTCGTTAGGAATGGTGATCAGTGAATCGACATGTTTTGCCAGCTCAGCAATACCTTCGTCAGCATAAGCAGAACGCTTTTTACCTTCGAACGGGAATGGCTTAGTGACAACAGCCACAGTCAGAATACCCATTTCACGGGCTACTTCTGCCACTATTGGAGCAGCACCGGTACCAGTACCACCACCCATACCGGCAGCGATAAAGATCATGTCCGCGCCTTGCAACGTTTTCTTGATCGTTTCACGGTCTTCTTCTGCAGAACGACGGCCTACATCAGGGTTAGCACCAGCACCTAAACCTTTAGTCACACCAGCACCCAGTTGCAGGGTCATATGGGCAGACGAGTTACGCAGCGCCTGCGCGTCAGTATTGGCAGCAATAAACTCAACACCTTCGATGTTGCTTGCAACCATATACTCAACAGCGTTACCGCCACCACCACCAACACCTATGACTTTAATGACAGCTTCTTCGCTGTGGTTTTCCATTAACTCAAACATAGCTCTCTCTCCGTTTTAGTACGCTTACTCAAAAAAGTTAAAATTCGCCTTTAAACCAGCTGGTGAGTCGTTTCACCATGCCGCCGACTGACTCGCGGGCAGCGACAGCTTTTTTCTGCTGGGTCCGCATGTCTTTTCCATAAATCAGTAAACCCACTACGCTGGCGTAGGCCGGGTCTTGTACATATTCTCTTAAACCTGTAATGCCAATCGGATAACCCAAACGCACCGGCATCTGAAACACATCTTCAGCAAACTCGATAGCACCTTCCATTTTGGCGGTACCACCTGTCAGTACTATGCCGGCGGCAATTTGTTCTTCCAGACCGCTGCTTCGAATTTCTTCCAGCACCAATTCAAATAACTCCTGATAACGTGGTTCTACCACCTCAGCCAGGGTATGGCGCGACATGCTGCGGGCCGGGCGACCGCCTACGCTTGGCACCTCGATGTTTTCTTCTTTACCTACCATGCTGCGCAGCGCACAGGCGTATTGCACTTTAATGTCTTCGGCATGGCCTAAAGGCGTGCGGAAGATTTTTGCAATATCGCTGGTGACCTGATTACCAGCCACAGGGATCACTGCGGTATGGCGTAAAGCTCCATTGGTAAAAACCGAAATATCTATAGTGCCACCGCCCATATCCACCACACAGACACCCAGCTCTTTTTCATCGTCAGTCAGCACTGCATAGCTGGATGCCAAAGACGAAAAAATCAGCTGGTCGACATGCAGCTCACAGCGTTCAGCACATTTTTCGATATTTTTTGCCATATCATTGGCACAAGTGATGATGTGTGCCTTGGCTTCCATCCGCACTCCAGACATGCCGATTGGGCTTTTGATACCTTCCTGCATGTCGACTGAAAATTCCTGCGGCAATACATGCAACATTCGACGCTCAGCTGAAATAGGCACAGATTTAGCTGCATGAATGACGTTGATCACATCTTCAGCTGTCACTTCGGCGTCATTGATAGGCACCATGCCACTTTCGTTCTGACAACGAATATGCTTACCGGTAATACCTAAATACACAGAAGATACGCGGCAATCTGCCATCAGTTCGGCTTCTTCCACGGCGCGACGCACAGACTGCACCACCAGGTTCAGATCGTTGACTCCGCCTTTGTCCATGCCACGGGCCACATGAGTACCCACACCTACAATACTCAATTGATTGTCAGCGGTAATTTCACCCACTAAGGCTTTTACCTGTGCTGTGCCTATATCTAAGCCAACGATAAGATCACGTTCTGTCGACTTTGTCATCTTGTTCTCTTTGTTCTGGCGTTTCGACCCAGCGTACAGCGACGCCAGTGTCATAACGCAAATCAACTTCGGCGACTGCCTGAGTTTTATGTTTACTAATCACAGGGTACAAATCGATAAACCGCTGCACCCGCTTTGCCGTATCTTCCCGGCCCAGAGTCAATTGAATGCCCTCTGCTAAATTCAGTTGCCAGGCCTGACGGGCCGACACTGTTAGTCCAGTCGCTGCATGGCTGTGCACCTGCAACATCTGATTCAATTGATTGAACATGGTCAGGGCATCCTGCTCGGCCCCGTCCGGACCTTGTAACTTCGGCAATGGCTGTTTTAATTCAGCGACAGGAGCGGTAAAGACCTGACCTTGTTGATTGAGTAAATAATGGTCATTCCATACCGCGACTGGCTTATGTTCAGTCACCACCACCACGAGCGTATCAGGCCATTGTTTGCGCACGGCTGCCTGAGCTACCCAGGGTTGTTGCTGCAGAAACAGCTGCACCTGATCCACGTTCAAATTAAAAAAGTTACCCAGATACTGTTGTTGCAGCTTTTGATTTAACGCTGCAGCTTCAATCTGAGAAAAATCGCCATAAACCTTCACTTGCTGGATAGGTGCACTTTGTTGATCCTGACTCCAGAGCCAGATCTGATAGCCCATCCAGCAAACAAACCAGACGGCAAAACAGAAAAAGGCGACACCAGCCCAGAAGGCTTTGTTGATAGGTGCGCTCACTGTCTTGCCGTTTTTGCTCATAAGGTCTGTTCTAAAATCTGCAGAACTAACTGCTCAAAACTTAAACCCGCCGCTTTAGCCGCCATAGGCACCAATGACTTCTCTGTCATGCCTGGCACAGTATTGACTTCCAGCAGATAGAAATTACCCTGCTCGTCCAGCATTGCATCAACACGACCCCAGCCTGACGCACCAACTGCAGTAAAGGCAGCAGCTGCAGTTTGTTGCAAAAAGGCAGTCTGATCGGCTGTTAAAGGCGCAGGACAAAGGTATTCAGTGCTGTTGGACTGATACTTGGCTTCATAATCATAAAAAGAGCGGGGAGTACGCATTTCCACCACTGGCAATGCTTTGCCATTGAGGATAGATACCGTAAATTCACGGCCCTGGATCCACTGTTCAACCAGTACATCTGAGTCGTATTTAGTCGCAACCGCCAATGCCTGTTCCAGTTCTTCGGCTGTGCTTGCTGCACTCATGCCGATACTGGAGCCTTCATTCGCTGGTTTCACCATCACTTTACCAGCTAATTGCTGCAAAATATCCTGATAATTCAGTTGTTTTCCAGCTTCAGCCACTAAAAATTTTGCTGTAGGTAAGCCTTGTGCCTGAAATAGCCATTTGCAGCGGATTTTGTCCATCGCCAGGGCTGAACCTAAAACGCGACTACCGGTGTAAGGTAAGCCCATCAGCTGCAATGCACCTTGCATAGTACCGTCTTCACCGCCACGGCCATGCAGTACGATAAATACCCGATCAAAACCAGCAGAAGTTAAAGCACTTAACGGCTGATCTTTTGGATCAAAAGCATGGGCGTCGACACCTTGCTTTTGCAAAGCGGCCAGCACAGCGGCACCTGAACGTAACGACACTTCACGTTCTGCCGAGGTTCCACCAAACATCACAGCTACTTTGCCAAATTTGCTGCTCATACTTCAAGCTCCCTCGTTTGGTTTTAATGCAGAAATTGCTAATTTAGATGCTGCTAGTTGTTTAGCCAGTGCCCCTATATTGCCAGCGCCTTGAGTCAACAGCACATCACCGTCCTGCAACACATCAGCTAAAGCTGCGGGTAAGTCAGCTGGTGTTGCTACATAAATAGGGTCCAACTGACCACGGGCACGAATAGAGCGGCATAAACTGCGGCTGTCAGCACCTGGGATAGCGGCTTCGCCTGCGGCATAAACTTCAAGCAATAACAATAAGTCGACTGACGACAGCACTTTAGCGAAATCTTCGTATAAATCACGGGTTCTGGTGTACCTGTGTGGCTGATACGCCATCACAATACGGCGCTCTGGCCAGGCGTTGCGTGCTGCAGCTAACGTAGCCGCCACTTCGCTTGGATGGTGACCATAATCATCGACCAGCAGCACCTTGCCACGGCCTGTGTCAAACTCGCCGTACTGCTCAAAGCGACGGCCTATGCCTTCGAATTTTTTCAGCGCAGCCAAAATAGCAGAGGTTTCTATACCTTCATCTTTGGCCACGGCAAAAGCAGCGGTCGCATTTAATGCATTGTGACGACCGGCTAAATTCAGCTCAATCTGGCTGGCTACACCGTTTTTATCGGTAATTACAAAATGGCTTTGAGTACCGGTTTGACCGAAGTCGCTGATGACATAATCCGCATCTTCGCTAAAACCATAAGTAATGACAAAACGGCCAATCTGTGGGATCAGCTCACGCACCACGGCATCGTCGATACACATCACAGCGACACCATAAAATGGCAGGTTATGGCAAAACTCCAGATAGGTGGCTTTCATTTTTTCAAAGTCACCCTGATAAGTTTCCATATGATCAGGTTCGATATTGGTGATCACCGACGCCATAGGCTGTAAATGCAGGAAAGAGGCGTCGCTCTCGTCCGCTTCGGCAATTAAATAACGGCCAGCACCTAAACGTGCATTGGTGCCGGCAGAATTCAGTAAACCACCAATGACAAAAGTAGGATCTGTGCCCGCTTCAGCAAAAATAGAAGCGATTAAGCTGGTGGTGGTGGTTTTACCATGGGTACCGGCGATAGCAATACCATGGCGAAAACGCATGAGTTCAGCCAGCATTTCAGCACGGCGTACTACCGGAATACGGTGTTCAAGAGCAGCCGCCACTTCAGGGTTATCGGTTTTAATAGCACTGGAGACCACAACAACGCTGGCACCTTGGATGTTTTCAGCTTTATGGCCAATCACAATACAGGCACCTAACGAGGCCAAGCGGTCGACCACAGGGTTTGGAGCTATATCTGAACCTGAAACTTTATAACCTTCATTGACTAATACTTCAGCAATACCACCCATACCAGCGCCGCCGATCCCCACGAAGTGGATCCGCTCTACTCTGCGCATTGCATTTTTATTTTGTTGGTTGCTCATTTAGTCTTATCCATTACTTCACCACAGACTCTTACAACTTGTTCTGCGGCATCATCTATTGCTGTTCTGCGGGCATTATTTGCCAAATGACGCAGTGCACTTTTGTCCTGCAACCAGGACTGAAGTAAAGGCAACAATGCACCTTTACTGAATTCGTTTTGTGGCAGTAACACTGCGCCTTGTTTTTGCACTAACCAGCTGGCATTGGCGGTTTGGTGATCGTCAATAGCGGACGGTAAAGGTACAAAAACTGCCGCGACACCGGCACAAGCCACTTCAGAGACTGTTAAAGCTCCGGCGCGGCAAATCACCAGATCAGCCCAGGTGTAAGCTGCCGCCATATCGTCAATAAAAGCGCTGGCACTGGCGTTTAACTCAGGCAAAGCGGCATAGGCTTGCTGCACTTGCTGCTCCATCGCCTTACCGGTTTGATGGCGTATTTCCAGCTCACCAGATTGTGCAGCCTGTGCAAACAACGCAGGTAACTGCTGATTAAACACTTGCGCGCCTAAACTGCCACCGACCACTAACACTTTTAAGCTTGCTGTTGGCGCCTGTAGTTGCTTTTGAGCAGACACAGCCAGCACTTCAGCCCGCACTGGGTTACCCACCACCACTCTGTCTTTGCGATCGGCAAAAGCTTGCGGAAAAGCCACTAATACCTTTTTCGCAATGCGCGCCAACAGTCTGTTGGTGGTGCCTGCGACTGCATTTTGCTCATGCACTATTAAAGGTTTACCCGCTAACCAGGCGGCTAAACCACCAGGGCCACTGGCATAACCGCCAAAACCTAACACTAGTTCTGGATTGAGTTGCTTCACCAAAGCCCGGGCCTGACTGACAGAACGCCATAACATCAGCGGCGCTTTGAGCAGGCTCTTTAAACCTTTACCGCGTAAACCCGCCACAGCAATGCTGTGAAAAGGGATACCAAACTGGGGCACCAAAGTCGCTTCCATCCGATCAGCTGTACCCAGCCAATGAATAGTCCAGCCTTGTTGCTTTAATAGTTCAGCTACAGCTTTTGCCGGGAAGATATGGCCGCCTGTGCCGCCCGCCATAATCAGCGCTGTTTTTTGCTGTTTACCAGTAGTCTGCATCAGCTCAGGCATGAGGACCTCCGCTGATGGCATGCCGACCTTTCAGTCGCACTTCAAAATCGATACGAATTAATAAAGCCGCTGCCACTAACATAATGATTAAGCTACTGCCGCCTGAGCTGATAAAAGGCAAAGTTAAACCTTTAGTGGGTAAGACACCGCTGGCTACACCCACATTAACGCAGGTTTGAAAACCAATCCAAATCGCCAGGGCATAAGCTAAAAAGCCGTGAAAACTCATGCCTTTAAACAAGGCTTTATTACCAATCCACAAAGCACGACTAACCAGCAAAAACAGCAGTGTAAGTACAGCAAACACGCCTACTAAGCCGGTTTCTTCGGCTATCACAGCAAAAATAAAGTCGGTATGAGCTTCAGGTAAATATTCGAGTTTTTGTACGCTGTTACCCAGGCCCTGACCAAACCAACTGCCACGGCCAAACGCCATCAGGGATTGGGTTAACTGATAGCCACTCCCAAAAGGATCGGCCCATGGGTCTAAAAACGAAGTCACACGGCGCCAGCGGTATTCGCTGTAGACAATCAACACGCCTATCGCAGCTAAACCGGTAAAAATCAGGCAAAAGAATTGCCATAATTTAGCGCCAGCTAAAAACAGCAGTACCACAGAAGTGGCAAACATTACGATCACTGTTCCAAGATCAGGCTGCATTAACAGCAAAACCGCCAGAATAAACATAATGATCAGTGGCTTGATAAAGCCTTTAATGTTCTCTCTGACTTCCTCATGCTTACGTACCAGATAGCTGGACAGGTAGACAAAAAAGAATAACTTAGCAGGTTCAGCCGCCTGAATATTGATAGGGCCCAAGGCCAGCCAGCGGGTGGAACCATTGACATTACGGCCAAACAACAACACCGCAATAAGCAATACCAGGGCCAGCATCAATAGCAATAGATTGGTGTTATGCCACCAGGACACCGGGACATTAAGCACCATATAAGCTGCGGCGAAGCCTATCAACAAATACACTAAATGCCGGATGGTAAAATGCAGCGGATTACCGTGCAAACGCTCTGCCACAGGCACTGAAGCGCTGGTAACCATAATAATGCCGACAGCAAGCACCAGAACCAACAGCACCAAAAACAGCTTGTCGTAGCTATTGGCTTCGTCACGTTGCCACCACTGAGCTATAGCTTCAGCGGGTGAAGGGATCAGGTTGAGCAGCATTTGCTTCATAACCACACCTTCTGTACCGCTGCGGCAAATTGCTGACCACGGTCTTCGTAATTTTTAAACATATCTAAACTGGCGCAGGCTGGTGATAACAACACCAGATCATCTGCAGTGGCCAGTTGAGCTGCAGTTTTTACTGCAGCCATTAAATCTTTCACTTCAAAGCTGCCCGCTTTTAATGCAGCAATAGCTGGACCATCCTGCCCTAAGGTAATTAAGTGATCGACATCCGTATTCAGCACTGTGGCTAATTCGCTGAAATCAGCACCTTTGCCATCACCACCTGCTATTAAAATCAGTTTGCCCTTCACTTCTGCGCGCAAACCAGCAATAGCAGCCAAAGTTGCGCCTACATTAGTAGCTTTGGAGTCATTGACCCAACGCACGCCTTTATTATCCAGCACTAACTGGCAACGGTGTGGCAAGGAAACAAAGGTTTTTAATGCATCAATTAAACCAGCACGGCTTGCACCAGCGGCTAAAGCTAAAGCGCAGCTGGCCAGGGCATTATACTGGTTATGCAGACCCACTATGGTCATGTCGCGCACCGGCATTAAAGGAGAGCCAGCTACTACTAACCAGCTCTCGCCCTGATGTTGAATCACGCCGTATTCAGAACCTGCTAAATCTAAAGCCAGAGCTGCCACTGAAGTTTGTGGTGTGGTCAAAGCATCGGCCTTATTGTAAATCGCCAGTTCAGTGCCCTGATAGACTCGTTGTTTCGATGCAGCATAAGCGGCCATAGTGCCGTATCTGTCCATATGATCTTCAGTCACATTGAGAATACAGGCCGCTTTGCTGTGTAATGAATGCGTGGTATCCAGTTGGAAGCTCGAGAGTTCCAACACAAACACTTCAGCATCACTTTGCAGCGCATCCAGAATAGGCAAACCAATATTGCCAGCTGCGACCGCCCGTAGGCCAGAGCACTGCAGCATATGCGCGGTTAAACTGGTGACTGTCGACTTACCATTAGAACCGGTGATAGCCAGCACTGGTTTTTGATTTTGCAGTGCAAACAGCTCGACATCACCAATCAGATGGGCGCCTTGCGCCAAGGCAAAACGTATAGCCGGGTGCTTAGGATCTAAGCCAGGACTCACGACTAACACGTCCATATGAGCCAGACGATTGGCATCCAGCTCACCTAAATAAATCCCGTCCACTTTGTCAGTTGGGATCTGTTCCAGCCCTGCCACTTTTAAGCGGGTATCCATCAGAACAGGTTTGACGCCTTGTTTCAGCAAAAAGCGTACTGTGGCCAGACCTGAAAGGCCTAGTCCTATCACAGCAACACGTTTTCCCTGAAACAACTTAGCGTTCATGTTTTATCTCAGTTTTAAAGTAGCTAAACCAATCAGCACAAAAATGACGGACAAGATCCAGAACCGCACTATAACGCGGGGCTCAGGCCAGCCTTTTAATTCGTAATGGTGGTGAATAGGTGCCATACGGAAAATTCGCTGGCCGCGTAATTTGTAAGAACCGACCTGCAAAATCACAGACACAGTTTCCATCACAAACACACCGCCCATAATAAAGAGCACAATTTCCTGACGGACTAAAATGGCAATCACACCCAGCACTGCCCCCAGGGCCAAAGAGCCTACATCGCCCATAAAAACCTGAGCCGGATAAGTGTTAAACCAGAGGAAACCCAGGCCAGCGCCTACTAATGCAGCACAAACCACTACCAGCTCACTGGCATGGGGCAGATAAGGAATATTCAGGTAATTGGCAAAATTCACGTTACCGCTGGCATAGGCAATGATGGCAAAGGCAAAAGCCACCATAATAGTTGGCACTATGGCTAAACCGTCTAAACCATCAGTTAAATTCACCGCGTTGCTGGTACCCACAATGACGAAGTAACACAAAGCAATAAAGATAAAGCCCAACTGTGGCAGCACATCTTTAATAAACGGCACCACTAAACTGGTTTCAGCCGGACGTTCTGCCGTGGCATACAGGAAAAATGCAATAGCCACAGCAAACAGGGATTGCCAGAAGTATTTCCACTTCGCGATTAAACCTTTTGGATCTTTACGCACTACTTTGCGGTAATCGTCAATAAAACCAATCCAGCCAAAGCTGACCAGCGTAAAAATCACCACCCAGACATATTTATTCGCCAGGTCGGCCCATAACAGAATACTGGTTAGCACCGAACCTAAAATCAGCAAACCGCCCATTGTAGGGGTGCCTTTTTTCGAGAAGTGACTTTGCGGGCCATCATCCCGTACCGTTTGGCCTATTTGCAGCAGCTGCAGTTTGGCGATCAGCTTAGGCCCTAGGTACAGGCTTAACATTAAGGCGGTCAAAATACCCAGAATAGACCTGAAGGTCAGGTAACTGAATACGTTAAAGGCATTGATATATTGAGTTAAATACTCGGCTAACCACACTAACATGGGCTGATCTCCTGCTGACATCTCTCTAGCAAGTCCTGCACGACCAATTCCATTTTGGCGCTGCGCGATCCTTTGACCAGCACAGTCGCATCGGACTGCTCATCAAGGATCGGGCTTAACTTTTGGATCAGTTGCTGACGGGAACTAAAATGGGCACCTTGGCCGTTAAATAAATCACTGGCGCTCTGTGATAACACACCCAGGGTGAATAACAGATTAATCCCCTTTTGTTTGGCGTATAAACCTACTTCTTCATGGTACAAACGGGCATCAGCGCCCAGTTCGCCCATATCACCAAAAACTAACACTCTGAAGCCAGGATGCGTAGCTAACAAGTCGATGGCGGCTTTGGTGGATTCAGAGTTGGCATTATAGGTATCGTCAATCAGCCGCAACTTATCGCTGGCTTGCGTGACATTAATCCGGCCTTTGACTGGCTTCATTGCCGCTAAACCTAACTGCACATCAGTCAGGCTGGCACCTAAGGTCAAAGTTGCAGCAGCAGCAGCTAACGCATTGGCGACATTGTGTTTACCAGGCAATACCAGCTGAATAAAAATACGACCTTGTGGGCAAACTAAATCAAAACTGGCACAGCCCTGTTCATTCAGCACTATGTGTTCAGCGCTGAAATCAGCAGCTTGAGTACTGCTGAAAGTCAGTACCTTTTTGTCCTGTAAACGTTTTAACCAATACCCGGAAAACTCGCTATCCAGCGGCACTATAGCCACGCCATCAGCACCTAAAGAGCCATAAATTTCACCTTTGGCCCGGGCTACACCAAACAAATCACCAAAGCCTTCCAAATGAGCGGCTGCCACATTGGTGATGATGGATACTTCAGGTTTTACTAAAGACGAGGTATAAGCAATTTCACCTAAATGATTAGCGCCCAACTCCATCACTGCGTACTGATGCTGCTCTGTTAAACGTAATAAGGTCAGAGGCGCACCAATATCGTTATTAAAGTTACCAGCAGTCGCCAGTACATTACCGATGCGGTCCAAAATGGCAGCCATCATTTCTTTGACTGTGGTTTTACCTACACTGCCGGTCACGGCCACAGACTTAGGATTGACCTTGTGTTTTACCGCAGCGCCTAAAGCTCCCAACGCCAATCGGGTATCGGCAACAATAATTTGCGGCACAGCAAGGTCCAACTGCTGCTCTACAATCAAAGCCACAGCGCCCTTGGCAATCACGTCGGCGGCAAACTGATGACCGTCAAAGTTAGGGCCTTTTAAGGCAATAAATAAATCGCCCTGATTGATATTGCGGCTGTCTGTACTGACGCTTTGGATCTGAATATCAGCGCCAAGCAGTTGTCCCTGCACTAACTGTGCTATTTCTTTTGTTTGTAAAGGGATCATAAAGCAGTCTCCGTCACCAGTTGTCGGACAAAGGCACGTTCGTCGTAAGGTAAAACTTCATGGCCAATAATTTGATAATCTTCGTGCCCTTTGCCAGCGATCAGCACCAGATCACCAGCTTTGGCTTGTTCTAAAGCAGTGCGTATCGCGGTTTTACGATCAGTGATCAGCTGATACTGCTGCTGACTACAACCTGCTGCTATATCCAGACAAATCGCCATCACATCTTCAGTGCGTGGGTTATCTGCCGTGATAATCAGCTGATCCGCTAATCGCTCTGCGATTGCCCCCATTAAAGGACGTTTGCCTTTGTCGCGGTCGCCACCACAACCAAACACCACCCAAAGCTGGCCCTGACAATGGTGACGAACTGCGATTAAGCTTTGCTCCAGCGCATCCGGCGTATGGGCATAATCCACCACAGCCATCACGTTGCGACGCGCTTGATAAAACTGCTCGATACGGCCCGGTACACTGCTCAACTGCTGCACAGCCCGGACTAAAGCCTCAAAGCTATAACCTAACTGCAGCATGGCGCCCATGGCCGCCAATACGTTTTGAATATTAAATTCACCCAGCACTTTCAGTTGCAGCTGCTGTTGACCTAAATGGCTGGTTAAACGGAACTGATAACCTTGCGGGGTAATTTCCAATTGGTCATAAGCCAAATATTCGTTATAGCCAACACAATCTTTTAACTGACCATAAGCCAGTACAGGCAGAGTGCAGTCCGCAGCTAATTGGCGACCAAACTCATCGGAAACATTAATCACCGCTGTTTTGGCTAAATCCGCTTGAAACAACAAAGCCTTGGCTTCGCCGTAGGCTTGCATAGTGCCGTGATAATCCAGGTGATCGCGGGTTAAATTGGTAAACACAGCCACTTCAAACTGCAGACCAGCCACACGCTGTTGCACTAAGGCATGCGAAGATACTTCCATCGCCACCAGCGCATCGCCTTGAACAGCTTTTGTGCTCTGGATGCTATGCAGAATACGGTGAATATCCACCAGATGTGGTGTGGTGTTATTCAGTGGCGTCAGATGACGATAATCACCATAACCCAAAGTGCCAATCACGGCGCCTGGTTGCTGTAACAACACGGCCAGCTGATTGACAAAAATAGCAGTACTGGATTTACCGTTGGTGCCGGTAATACCCACCAGTTTTTGAGCATCATGCGGATAAAAAGCGGAAGCTAAAGTGCTCAGCAGTTCAACTAGCTGAGGTACAACGACAATACGCGGCTTGTTCAGCGCAGGCGGAGTATCAGTCAGCACTAACACTGCACCTGCGGCTAAAGCTTTTTCAATAAACTGATTACCATGAGTTTTAGTGCCAGGCAGGGCCAGAAACGCATCGCCCTTTTGCACTTCAGCGCTATTGATACGTAAATGCTGTAATGGCAAAGCTGCGATTGACGCTGGCAGCTGGATTTTAAAAGGAGTCAGCCACTGCTGCAGTGAGTTAGCCGGCATTAGGCACCCCACTGACTTTGGTAATACGACTGTCGTTGGCATCTGGCGCTATATTGAGTAACTGCAACGCAGCGCCAGAGACTGCAGAGAATACAGGAGCAGCCACTTCACCACCGTAGTAATAATCGCCGCTTGGTTCATTAATAATCACCACCACAGCAATACGAGGGTTTGAAATAGGAGCAATACCAGCGAAAGATCCAATGTAATCATCGCTGTAACCACGAATACCAGCTTTTTTCGCAGTACCTGTTTTACCACCTACACGGTAACCCGGCACCGCAGCTTTTTTCGCACTACCGCCAGGCCCAACCACAGCTTCCAGCATGGCAACCATGTTGTCAGCATGCTCTTCGCTGACCACTCGTTCCCCTAGAGGCTTTTTATGACTTTTGAAAATAGATAACGGATAAGACACACCGCCATTGGCGATAGTGGCGTAAATACGGGCCAGCTGCACCGCATTGACCGTAAAGCTATAACCAAAAGAGATAGTGGCTAAAGCGTGCTCGCCCCAACGGCGCTGTTCACGCAGGACCCCAGGAGTCTCGCCAGTCAGGCCTAAACCTGTTTCTGAACCCACACCCATCTTGTAATACATATCAAGAAACTTGTCAGTTGGCAGACCCAAAGCTAAACGCGTCACCCCTATGTTACTGGATTTGCGCATAATGCCGGTTAAATCCAAATCACCATAACCGTTGATATCCCGCACTAAACGACCGCCGATCCGCACCGGGCCATAACCTGTTGAAATAACGGTATCCATAGTCGCTGTACCATTCTCCAAAGCCGCTAATACAGGCAAAGGTTTGATGGTAGAACCGGGCTCGAACGTATCGGTAATAGCACGATTGCGATATCTGTTGCTGTCGGTATTTTTTCTGTTATTTGGGTTGTACGAAGGTGCATTAGCCAGCGCCAGCACTTCACCGTTATGCACATCCACGACCACCACAGAACCAGAAGTCGCACCAAACTGCATTACAGCTTTTTTCAGTTCACGGTAGGCTACGGCCTGAATACGCTGGTCGATACTCAATTGAATATTATTCGACGCCTGGCCATCGGTTTGTGACAGCACTTCAATTTCACGGCCTTTGGCATCTTTACGTATGGTTTTTAGTGCAGGTTTACCGGTTAACACGTCGTTAAACTGCCGCTCAATACCTTCCATGCCCTGATCGTCGACATTGGTAAAACCTAACAAATGTGCAGTCACTTCACCGGCAGGATAATAACGGCGTGATTCCTGCTGAAAGGCAATGCCCGGAATTTTCAACTGTTTGATGTAATCGACAGTAGCGGGACTGGCCTGACGTTGCAGATAAACAAAACGTTTGGAGTCATCGGCACCAATTTTATCCGACAGTTGCTGCGGACTGATCTGCAGCATATCGGCCAGCGCATGCCAACGACGTTCATCAATTTTGTGTCTGTTGCGGATCACCAGTTGCGGGTCTGCCCAAATCGACTGCACGGGCACACTGACCGCCAGTTCTTCGCCGTTACGGTCTAAAATCATGCCACGCATCGCAGCGTCAGATTTTACCCTTAAGGTCCGCATATCGCCCTGTTCCAGCAGCATTTCAGGTTCTAACACCTGCAAGTAAGCCGCACGGATAATCAGGCCACCGAATACTGCAAATAAGGACACAATTACAAAAGCAAAACGCCAACTGATGACAGTCGGCTGTTGATTCTTTTTTGCCTGCTTTTTAGGTGCTGCCGGTTTCTTTATCATGGTTCCTGCACCACCACATCTTGCGGGCCGCTGGGCCTGACCATATTCAGTTTGGTCGCTGCCAGCTCTTCCACCCTGCTGTGCTCAGACAAGGCGCGTTGCTCCAGCAATAGATTGCGCCACTCCATTTCCAAGGTGTCGCGATGTTGCAGTATTTTATCTTCGTGCATCGTCAGTTGGCGGTTCATATGAGTGAACTCCACCACGGCTAAAGCTGAACCTAAACAGCACAGGATCAACACCAGCAGAAACTTATGCTGCCAGATGTCGCTTACAATCAGACGGTTCAGTTTGATGGCGCTCATGCGGTTTTCTCCGCGATACGCAATACAGCACTGCGGGCTCTGACGTTGTGTTCCAGCTCGGCATCAGACGGCATAATAGCCTTGCCAATCAGCTTTAACGGGGTATACAGATTCAGTTGATCTTGCGTTAATGGCAAACCTTTAGGAATAGCAGCCCCTTTGCTTTTTAAGCGCATAAACTGTTTAACCATCCGATCTTCCAGCGAGTGGAAGCTGATCACTGTTAAACGACCGCCAGGTTTTAACACCTGCACAGCAGCGTCCAGCGCAGTTTTGATCTGGTCTAGTTCGCTATTGATGTAGATGCGAATACCTTGAAAACTGCGTGTCGCAGGATGCTTTTTCTCTTTATGGCTTTTTGGTACCACAGTACTGATTAAGTTGGCCAGTTGAGCTGTGCGGGTCAGTGGTTGCTCACTGCGGCTATCCACTATGGCATTGGCGATACGCCAGGCTGACTTTTCTTCGCCGTATTCACGCAGCACAAAAGTAATATCTTCGACATCGGCTTTGGCCAGCCAGTCAGCAGCAGAGATACCTGATGTAGGGTCCATCCGCATATCCAGCGGGCCATCGCGCATAAAGCTGAAACCACGTTCAGCATCATCCAGCTGGGGTGAAGACACACCTAAATCCAGCAGTATGCCGTCCACTTTGCCGCTAATGCCGTGGTCTTCAGCGATTTGGGCCAAAGCAGCAAAAGGACTGTGGGTAATAGAAAAACGAGGATCGGCTAATAAAGGCTCTGCGGCGGCAATAGCAGCAGGATCGCGATCGATAGCATACAAACGGCCTTGTTCGCCTAATTTGGATAAAATCACTCTGCTATGACCACCACGGCCAAAAGTACCGTCGAGATAAATCCCGTCGGGTTTAATGGCTAACCCGTCTATGGTCTCGGCCAATAGCACGGAGATATGGGCGCTTTGCTCCATCAGAGTACAAAATCCTGCAGCCGCTCGGAGATCTCAGCATCAGCAGACATATCACGTTCGATTGCCATATCTTCGGCAACACGTTTGTTCCATGTCTCTTCGTCCCAAATCTCGAATTTGTTAAGTTGTCCGACTAAGCGGATGTTTTTTGTCAGACTGGCATGGCTTCTTAGTGGCGCAGGTAATAGAATGCGGCCGCTTTTATCCATGTCACAATCCGACGCGTGGCCTATCAATAAACGTTTGAAGCGCAACTCTTGTGGGTTTTGGTTGGATAAACGCTGCAGTTGTTCTGCAACGTCTTCCCATTCAGGTAATGGATAGAGCAGCAAGCAAGGATCTTTGGTGTGAATAGTACAAACCATGGCCCCTTCAGCATCAGCAAATAAGGTATCGCGGTAACGCGTTGGTAGCGCTAACCGACCCTTATCATCCAATGTTAAAGAAAACGACCCACGGAACATGTTAATCCCACTTTCTTGTTGTTTGATCCTGATATTTGATCCACAAATACCCACAATTTCCCACTGATGTACAGTTTAGGGCTGCAGAAGAAAGCTTGTCAAGGTGAAAACCCCTTTGTTTGATCTTGATAGATCCAGTAAAAACAAGGCTTAGCGCGAAGATCCTGATTTCTGTGGGAAAAAGTGGAAGAAAAAAACTTTAAAATACTTTGAAATTTTTTATTAAGTTACGCATAACCAACCTTCTTAGACTAACGACCATAGGTATGCGACCAAGCTGCATCTCCTCACCTGGAGGCATCCATTTCTGAAATCAAAAAAATCAAATAACTCTATGATTCTATTTGATAAAAAAAAGATACTTATCCATGAATACTTAAAGAGAACAAGGTAAAGGCTAAAAAACACAATAACTGACAACAACGAAGATCAAAGCTGGAAACCTGAGTAAAATGGATAAAAGCCAAAGAAAAAACCAATAAAACAAAGACTCATGAAGTTAGCAAGCGCTCACAACTAACAATAAAAAAGCCCTGACGCTGGTGACAGAGTCAGGGCTAAAAACAGGAAGTTCAGCGACGGACTGCCGAAGCAGGTCGGGCTAATTGAAATATATCAGCAGCAACCCTGCTGTAACCTGAACCGCCAATACGACTGATCAAATCCATTTTGTATGGATCAGGTAAGCCATTGGCGTCCAATATCGCAGGATTAATGTATAACGCCAGTACCTTCGCAAAAATCACTTCACAGCTTGGGTTTTCCGGCGGATAAGGTTGTAGCTTCGCCAGGCGGCATTCAAGCGCCACCGGAGCTAAAGCCACACGAGGTACTTGAATCTGGCTGGATGGAGCCTGCTCCAGTCGCGCTAAGTCAAATTCGCTTTGATCCCCAGGTACAGCCGCAGCGCTGATATTCATCTCATTCGCCAGCGCAAATGACACCAGATTAACGACAAAATCGCGGGTAGCTTCGATATTTAAGCTGGTATCTTTACGACTGCCATCGGCTTTATGCTGAGTGGAAATCATCAAAGTAGGAGGCTGATCCGTCACCATTTGAAAAAAGCTAAAGGGCGCCAGATTCAGTACTCCGTCTGCAGACAAACTAGAAACCCAGGCAATGGGGCGCGGCGTTATAGTACTGGTGAGCAGCTTATAAGCTTTTGATGCATCCAGCTGATTCAAATCAATCCACATTAATTAAAACTCCAAAAAGACAACAACAGTCCCGCTATGGCAGCACCAACTATCACCCGCATCACATCCTGTTTGGCCACAAACAATGCCAATGCAGCCAGTACGGTAATAAGGCCGGCTTGCCAATCAAAAGTGGCGGAAAAACCTGCAGGCCAAAGCACATGATAAGCAAAAAACAGCGCTAAATTGACAATAACACCCACCACTGCGGCACTAATGGCAGTTAATGGTGCGGTCAGTTGCAGCTTGCCTTGAGTGGATTCCACCAAAGGACCACCGGCCAGAATAAAAATAAAGGAAGGTAAAAAAGTAAACCAGGTCACCAGCACTGCAGCTGTAAGACCGGCCAGGAGCATCAGATCAGGTCCGAAGCTGGCTTGCACATAAGCCCCGACAAAAGCGACAAACACCACCACCATAATCAGTGGTCCCGGTGTGGTTTCGCCCAACGCTAACCCATCCATCATTTGCCCCGGCGTTAACCAGCCAAATTTATCGACAGCGCCCTGATAGACATAAGGCAATACCGCATAAGCACCACCAAAGGTCAGCAAAGCCGCTTTGGTAAAAAACCAGCTCATTTGCGTCAGTTGATGTTGCCAGCCCAGGCTCAGGGTTAAAGCGGCCATAGGCAAAGCCCAAAGCAACAGACCACAACAAAACACCAGACTAAAACGGCGCCAGCGGAACAAGGCATGAGGCGGTGTTGGCGTGCTGTCGTCAATTAAAGCCGGGCCATAACTTTTCTGCGCACTTGTGTGTGCACTGCCGGAAAAAGCGGCGGGCACGAATTTACTGCCGATAAAACCAATAATGGCCGCTGCTATAACAATCAGCGGAAAGGGTAGCTTTAAGGCAAAAATAGCAACAAAAGCCGCAGTAGCTATAGCCCAAAGCAATGGATGTTTCATCACCCGGCCACCTATACGCCAGGCCGCATGCAGCACTATGGCCGCTATCGCAGGTTTGATGCCATAAAAAATACCGGCCACCCAAGGATGTTCACCGTAGACCAGATAAGCCCAGGACAGCAGCACCAGTAATAACAACGATGGCAAAATAAACAGTAAACCTGCAATCACCCCTCCTAAAGTGCGGTGCATCAGCCAGCCTAAGTAGGTCGCCAGTTGCTGTGCTTCAGGCCCAGGCAGCAACATGCAATAATTCAGCGCATGCAAAAACCGGCCTTCACTGATCCAGCGGCGTTTTTCCACCAGCTCAGTATGCATAATAGCAATCTGCCCAGCAGGCCCACCAAAGCTGATACAGCCCAGCTTTAACCAGAACCAGAAGGCTTGCCAGAAGGGGATGGATTCAGGTATCGAAGATTTTTTTGTTTGCATAACAATCAGAACGAAAGAACAGAGGCAGCAAGACTAGCAAAATTGACACAAGGCTAGCTACCTTGTTAAAAAAGAAAGGTGTGAGTCGGCCCGTTAAGCCGGGTTCTGTCGTGGACAATCATTCCTCTAGGACGTACGTCACCGTGCGCCTCAAGCAACCTACCCGCCCCCAACGCGGGCCGCGCCAATGGGGGCCTATTTGGTCTTGCTCCGGGTGGAGTTTACCGTGCCACGAACTGTTACCAGTCGCGCGGTGCGCTCTTACCGCACCCTTTCACCCTTACCTGATCCCACTTGCGTGGGCCATCGGCGGTTTGCTCTCTGTTGCACTAGTCGTAGGCTCGCGCCCCCCAGGCGTTACCTGGCACCCTGCCCTATGGAGCCCGGACTTTCCTCCCCCTGCTTACGCAGGCAGCGATTGTCTGGGCCAACTCACGGCGCGCATTATACCCTTCTTCCTCGAAGCTGCAACTTTGTTGGCTGCGCCATTTCGCCCCAATCACATAGTTTGTCTATGTTCATGGGGACTCAAGCTCTTGCCGCCGCGTTGCAACTCCGATGAATTTGGCTAAACGGAACTAAGCTGTCATCACCCAGCTTCAATTCCACAGCCGAAAATTTAGTCTTCAGCGCCCCAACTCAACCCCAGCTTATACAAGGCATTTTTCTTTTCACCGTGAATTTCTGCGGTTAAAGCAGCGGCTTTTTTCAGTGGTAATTCGCTCATCAAGAGTTTTAAGGTTTGCTGAGCGGCCGGGTTAATCTCTTCTTCGGCGGCTAAAGTCGGCGCTATCATCAGCACCATTTCGCCCTGACAACGGGCAGGATCTTCATCCAGCCATGCTGTAATTTCTGCAGCAGTACCATAAACAAAGTTTTCAAAAGTCTTCGTCAGCTCTTTGGCTAAAACCAGCTCGCGTTCTGCACCGAAGACTTTCACTACATCTTCTAAACAGTCTTTAATACGGCGCGCTGTTTCATAACAAATTAAGGTGCCCACGCCTTGAGGAATGGCGCTGAGTACGTTCTGACGCTGCTGACTTTTGGCCGGTAAAAAACCTATAAAGTGGAACTTGTCTGTAGGCAAACCCGCACAACATAAAGCACTGATCAAAGCACAAGGACCAGGAATGGGCACAACACGGACACCTGCGTCACGGCATAACCGCACCAGGCTGTAACCCGGGTCACTAATCAGCGGCGTGCCCGCATCTGAAATCAGGGCGACGTCTTCGCCTGCCTGTAATTTCTGTAATAAAGTAGCAGCACGTTGTTTTTCATTGTGGTCATGCATCGCCAGCATTTTGGCTGAAATACCCAGGTGGCTGAGTAACTTACCACTGTGTCTGGTATCTTCTGCAGCCACCCAGGCCACAGTGCTTAAAGTGTTGATAGCGCGTTGACTGATATCATCTAAATTGCCAATAGGCGTGGCTACTATGTATAAATTTCCGCTTTGTGCAGTCATATGGCGCTTATTCCGTTGTACTTGAATTACTTTGGCTGGAATTCATTGAGCTTAGGCACGGCACTGAGTAAGATACCTGCATGTTTCCTTCATTGTACCTGTGCATTGTGAAATCCAGCAAACTGAAGCCACTTATTCTATTAGGCAGCGCTATGGCGTTAGCCGGTTGTTCCTCCACGCCTGAGCAGACAGCTCCGGTAAAACAGGCTCCGATCGTCAAACCTGCTCCTTTGGCAGAAGAAGAAGTAGAGATTGTTAAAATAGAAAAGCCCTTGTCAGGCGCTGACTTTATTGAACAAGCCGGTCAGCAGCAAGGTTCAGAGCAGCAATGGCAATTGCTTGAAGCGGCCAAAGCGCATTTGCAGCAAGGTGAAACTGAACAGGCTCAGGCCATAAGCCGTGTACTGGCTAGCCAGGCGACTCCTGATGTGCAACAAGCCAACTTATTGCCCTTTTTCCAGGGCCTGATCGCAGCGGGCGATCATGACGATATCGAGAAATTCAGCAGCCAGTATTCGTTAAGTTCGTTCAGAGATGAAGACAAAGCTGCGTATTTGCAAAGCCTGGCAGAGTATCAAAGTAGCAGAAGAGAGCCGGAAAAAGCGGTAAAAACTTATCTGCAATTGCTGGCCTTGCAACCAGAGCAAAGCATTTATCAAAGCGCTTTATGGCAGCAATTAGGTATGCTGACACCAGACCAATTAACTAGTCTGAGCCAAAGCACTGACACCATCACTCAGGGCTGGGCCAAATTATTACAACTGCATCAACAGTATTTAGGTAATTCGCCAGCTTTAATTCAGGCGCTTGGCGACTGGCGGCAGCAGTATGCAAACCAGCCATCTTTACAGCAGCTGCCAGCAGAAATTCAGCAGTTAAGTGCTGTGGATGCGTTTTCGCCTCAAACTATTGCCGTTTTATTGCCTTTTAGCAGTAACTTCCGCCAACATGCTGAAGCCATACAACAAGGTATTCTGGCCGCCTCCGCCAACCAGCAGGCTCGCTTAATTTTTATCGACAGCCAAACGGAGATGAGCGAGCTGAAGCAGCAACTGGCAACAGAGCAAGTAGATTTTGTTATTGGGCCTTTGTTAAAAGAACAAGTAGATGCCATTTCACAACAAGCCGACTGGACTATTCCAACCTTGTTTTTAAATGGTAAAACCGATCTGGTACAACAAGCTGCCGATAAGTTTTATTTTTCCTTAAGTGTGGAAGATGAAGCGCACCAGATGGCCATGCTGTTTAAGCAAAAGAATTACAAACAACCCGTGTTGATGGCGTCCCGTAACTCATTGAGTCAGCGGATGGCAGAACAATTTGGCCGGGATTGGAAACAAATAGCGGGCAAAGAACCTGAAATCTACTGGTTTGCCGATCAGGCGGGGATGGAAAGCACCATCAAACAACTGCTGGAAACCGCAGCCAGTGAGCAACGTATTCGCGACATCAGCAAATTAGCGGGTGAAAATGTCAAAGCTGAACCTCATAGCCGTCAGGATATAGACGCGATTTATTTACTGGCGGATCCATCGCAAACCCGCTTGCTAAAACCTTATATTGATGTCTCCGTAGCGCCGACCAAAACCACAGTGCCTGTGTACGCCAGTTCACGTAGTCATCAAAAGTCAGCAGAATTTACTGACCGCCGCGACTTGCAGGGCCTCACTTTTACTGAAATGCCCTGGATGCTCAGTACTGGCCAGCAACAACAATTCCGTCAGCAATTTGAGCAATTGTTTCCACAACAGGACGAAACTTTGCAGCGTTTATTCGCTATGGGGTACGACGCCTATCATTTAATTTTCCGTTTAAAGCAGCAGCAACAATTTCCTGCACTGCGTTATCAGGGTTTAACCGGCAATCTGGCATTGTCCACAGGTGGACAGGTTCAGCGGCAGTTAACCTGGGGTAAATACAGTAAAGATGGTTTACTGACACCGCGGACACCGTAAATGAGCAAAAGCACTGGGCAGTTTTATGAACAACAGGCCTTAGTGTTTTTACAACAGCAAGGCTTACAACTGGTACAGCAAAACTACAGTTGTCGCTTTGGTGAAATTGATTTAGTAATGCGTGAGCAACAAACGCTGGTTTTTGTTGAAGTGAAGTTCAGGCGCAGCAGCAACTTTGGCGGTGCGGCTGCTGCGGTGACCCTGAGCAAACAGCAGAAACTAAGTCGTACAGCTTTGTGTTATTTACAAAGTGTTGGCCAACAGCATTGCCGTTTTGATGTAGTGGCCATTACCGAACAGCCAGCAGATATTCGCTGGATTAAAAACGCTTTTGCAGGAACAGTGAACTAATGCAAGACCATATCAGGCAACTTTTTACTGAAAATATTCAAACCATGATAGCGACAGGCGAAGCTTTGTCTGCCCCTATCGAAAATGCGGCTGTCAGTCTGGTGAACTGCCTGATCAATGGCGGCAAAGTAATTTGTTGCGGTGAAGGCGCATCTGCTGCTTTAGCCACGCATTTTGCCCAGCTGCTCCTGGATCAGTTTGAAGCCGAACGGCCTTGTTTACCGGCTTTCGCTTTGTTGAGCAATAACTCCAGCCTACAACCTGGCAATCAACAAAACCCTGACCATCTGGCTCGCCAGGTGCGGGCTTTGGGTCAGGCTGGTGATGTGCTGGTCGCTATCTCCATGACTGGCGAGGAGCATAATCTGATAAAAGCCGTTGAAGCTGCATTAACCAAAGATATGACTGTGGTGGCTTTAACAGTAGACAACAGTGGCGAATTATCGGGTTTATTAGGTAATCAGGACACAGAATTAAAGGTGCCGGCGCACAGACCAGCGCGGGTTTTTGAGTGTTATACCTTTTTATTGCATGCGTTATGCGAGCTGATCGACATAACACTGTTTCCGCAACAAGGAGATCTTTGATGTTGAATAAATTAATGCTGGTAGTACTGACCAGCTGGTTATTACAAGGTTGTGCCGCAGCTGTATTAGCTGGCGGCGCCACAGCTGTGAAATCAGCAGGCGATCCACGCACTCTGGGAAGTCAGATTGACGATAAAAGCATTCAGGTGAAAGTGATTCGGGCTTTAGACGACAATCCTGAAACCAAGAATAAGGGCAATATCAACATGACCAGTTACAACGGTGTAGTGCTGTTAACAGGTCAGGTACCTAACGAGCGTGTGCGCGAAGTCGCGGGTCAGGTATCCAGAGTCGAAGGCGTCAAAGACGTGCACAATCAGCTTCGTATTGCCAGCGAAATCAGCTTTGCAACCGGCAGCAAAGACAGCTGGATCACCACCCGTATCAAAGGCAAGTTTCTGGCCGATGAAAACGTCAGTGGTTTAAATATCAAAGTAGTGACGGAGAACGGCGAAGTGTTTTTAATGGGTCTGGTCAATCAGCAAGAAGCGGACAGAGCGGTGAATCTGGCCCGTAATGTGGATGGCGTAGCCCGTGTGATTAAAGCCTTTGAGTACAAGGCTGAGTAACGGACTTATCCGGGGCAGAGCAAAATGAGATCTCATTTTACTCTGCCCCCTGCAACTCAACACTCCTGCAAAGCCTTCAGTGCTTTGGAATGAAATTCCCGATGTTTCATCACCAACAACACAATCACTGCGGTTGCCATAAATAAACTGGGATCGATAAACCAGGACAAAGTGGCTAAAGAAAAATACATGGACCGCAAGCCGTAATTGAAGGAATGTCCTGCCTGATCTATCACTTTCGCTGTTCTGTTCGCATACAAGGCTTGTTCTTCTGTAGTCATTTCGCGGCCATCAGGGGCAGCACCAATCAAGACTCCGCCAAATCCATATTGACGTAACGACCAGGTAAACTGGAAAAATGCAAAAACATAAATTACAGCTAAAAATAGAATTTTCACCTGAATAGTTTCTTTGGTCTGAGTCACCCAAGGGGTGAGGTAACTTAAAACGTCGCTGATACTGTTGCTCGACGCTAAAGCTGTTAGCAAGCCGGCTAATATTAACAAGGTACTGGATGCAAAAAACGACACATTGCGCTCCAGAGTAGCCAGCAAGGTGACATCTGATATTTTGTTTTCTCTGCCTAACATCTGTTGCATCCAGTGAGTACGCTTACGACGCAATTCAAAGGATAAACAACTGACAGTGCGGGCCTTACGTTTAGCCACTATGGTGTAGCCTGTCCATAACGACAAAAACCAAACTACTGCGATTAAATCAAGTAACGTCAACATAACACGCCTTATTCAAGAGACAATTCAGTTGCCAGAGGCAAAGTAAAATAAAAACAAGCACCACCCGTTGTAGCGCTATGATAGCCGATGGTGCCACCCATAGCTTTGAGCAAATCTTTGCAAATAGCCAAGCCTAAGCCTGTGCCCGCTACTTGTCTGCGGTCTGATGAATCTGCCTGAGAGAACTTCTGAAACAAACGGGACTCAAAATCTGCCGCCACTCCATCGCCCTGATCCGTCACGCTGACACGAACTGTGTTGGCGGATAACTCCACACTGACCACCACCGCAGATCCGATGGGTGAATACCTGATGGCATTCGTCAGCAAGTTTGCCATCACCTGCTGCAATCGTACTTCATCCACCTCAACCCACAAGTCATCTTGCTCAGCACAGTGCAACTCTAGTTTCACCTGTCGCTGCAAAGCGACGGGCTGATTCAGCTCTATCGCCTGACGCAATAAAGCCGCTAAAGGCCATAACCTGAGTTTAAACTGCATCTTATTAACGGCGAGTTTTTCGATGTCGAGTAAATCGTTGATTAGTTTACCTAAACGCTGACTATTTTGCTCTGCCAGCGTCAGCATATGCTGCTGTTTATCATTCAATGGCCCTAAAGCGCCACCAACAGCCAGACCTAAAGCACCGCTGATCGCTGTCAAAGGTGTACGCAGTTCATGACTGACAGTGGAGACGAAATCATTTTTCAACTGCTCTACTTTTTTCCGCTCCGAAATGTCGCGGATCAACCAGACATAACGAGCCTTTCCCTGATGTTCAGTGCTGTTACGCGATAAATCTATCGCAAAAATTTCACCATTTTGGCGTCTACCTTTCAGTTCAACCGCCGCGCCTTCGCCTGGAGCTAAAGTAGCCAGAACCTCTGCCTGACCTGGCGCTAATAACAGGCTAAAAGGCTGACCAGCCAACTGCATAGGAAGGTAACCAAACACTGTACTGATGGCACTATTGACGCGATCAATGGTGCCGTCCAGGTCTGTGGTGACAATCACATCCAGCACACTATCCATAATACGACGCGAGTATATTTCGTTGTCTTGCAAGGCATCAGCAAACAATGCACTGCGGCGGTAGGAGTGCAGCAACCAGGCCAACATCAGGCAAAATACCACAGACAAAGAGGCGCCCAACAAACGCCATTGCCACAAACTCCAGCCAGCAGCCTCATCCAAAAACCGAACTGCAATCTGCCACTGTGCACCTTTGATATTTAAATCCAGCACCAGTGCTTCTTCATTAAATAAATGGGAGTAGCCAAATAAAGCTGGGGAGTCTTGATCTTTTTCGCGGATCCCCACTTGCACCTGATAGCTATTTGCCTGCTGCAACAGCATCTGATTAAAGGCGGTTAAATCCAGTACTGTACTGACAATACCCCAATAACTGCCATCATTTAAAAATAAGGGCACGCGGTAAACATAACCATCTCCTCCCTGAATCAGGGCAACTGGCCCCACTAATTTGGCTTCTTTGTTCTCAATTAACTGTTTAATCTCAGGCCATTGTTGCGGTAAGTTTTTGTAGTTCAGCCCCAAAGCACGCTCATTGCCCTGAACCGGATAAATCAGCGTCAGTATATTGTCAGGAGCCAACCCTATATTGCGGATATGTTTGCCTTGCTCCAGCAAGTTCTGCAGTAAAAACAGCATTTCTTTCTCAGACAGCTTGCCGTCGCTGGCTCGTATATGCGACGCCAGGCCCAGACTCATATACAAAGACGTGTTTAATTCAGCTTCGACAAAAGAGCGCAACTGGCCTGAAATACCAACTAACTGCTGCAACGCCTGATTTTGACGTTGTTCAACCAATTGTCGGGCCTGATATTCAGTAATCACGGCGGCACAAAGCAAACAAAATAACGGCATAATCCATTGCCAGGGCAATAGCCAATGAGATTGTTGCTTTAAAACGCTCTGCTGTTCCATGGTCTCTAGCCTGTTGAACATATTCTGTCATCACCACTGACTATAACCTATACCAGTGGTATGACTCCATGCCAGAGCAACAGAATAAAACTTGTGCAGAGTATCACCTCAAGCCGTGTTAAACTGCGACGCCCTGACGGCATGACACTGCATCAGTAGAGGAGAGCGCTGTGACTGAATTAATTCTGCAAACCCCGGACGACTGGCACTTACATTTTCGCGATGGCGATATGCTCAAAGAAACAGTGGCAGCTACTGCCCGTTGTTTCAAACGCGCTATCGTGATGCCCAATCTTGTTCCTCCTGTCACCAATGCCGCTGAAGCTTTAGCTTACAAAGAACGTATTCTGGCAGCCCGCCCTGCAGGCAGCAGTTTTGAACCTCTGATGGTGTTGTATTTAACAGACAAAACTACAGCCGAAGAGATTAAAGCCGCCAAAGCCGCTGGTGTTGTAGCTGCCAAACTCTATCCGGCAGGCGCCACCACCAACTCACATTCAGGTGTCAGCAGCTTAAGTAAACTCTACCCTGTGCTGGAAGTGATGGCAGAGCAGCAGATGCTGCTGTTGGTACATGGTGAAGTGACCGACAGCCATATCGATATTTTTGACCGAGAAAAAGTCTTTATCGACCAGCATTTAACTCAGCTGATAAACACTATTGCTGGCCTTAAAGTGGTGTTTGAACATATCACTACGGCTGACGCGGTTGAGTTTGTCAAAGCCGCACCAGAGCGTGTTGCAGCCACCATCACACCACAGCATTTATTATTGAACCGCAACGATATGTTAGTCGGTGGTGTACGGCCACATAACTACTGCCTGCCGGTGCTCAAACGTCGTACCCATCAGGAAGCGCTGCGTGCTGTAGTGGCCAGCGGCAATACCAAGTTTTTCTTAGGCACAGATTCAGCGCCACACGCTAAACACCGTAAAGAAGCAGCTTGTGGTTGCGCCGGTTGTTACAGTGCCTGGAGCGCTATTGAGCTGTACGCTCAGGTATTTGAAGACTTAGGTTGCTTAGACAAGTTAGAAGGTTTCGCCAGCCACTATGGCCCGGACTTCTACAACCTGCCACGCAACAGCGGCACCATCACTTTAGTGAAACAAGACTGGACTGTACCAGCAGAGATCACTTTGCCTGATGGCAGCCCTATAGTGCCATTTTTCGCTGAGCAGCAATTAAGCTGGCAGTTAAAGCAAGGTTTATAAGCTTATCAAGGGTCCAGTGGGACCCTTTTTTTATGCTTTTATTTCGCGGAGCAGTGCTGGTAACAGCCTGGCTCTCGTGGACAATGATTACCACGCGAGCAAATCAGCTGGGCTGGTTTATCTAAACTTCGGGCCACCCAGTTAATATTCAGAATATTCGACACTGTGGTCAAGGTAGAACGAATAGCTTTAGGTACCACAGCAGAGCCGCCCTGAGCGCGACACAATTGTTTTAACTCCTGCGCCATAGTCTCCACATCCATGCCCTGCGCCTCAATAGCCGGGTTTAAATCTATCCCGGCACAAAGCACATGAGCATTACCGGCTAAATCTGACACTTTGGTCGACTCACAACAATAAATCCGTGGCTGGCCCTGCACGTCTAAAATAGACAACTGCGCTGAATGGGCCGATTCGGCCGCTTCAAACATGCGAAATACCGCCCAGTGCTGGCACGGGTCTTCCACCTGGCGCATATTGCCCCAAGGCAAAGGAATACCATTGCCCCTATACACAGCCTTTAATTTACCCGGTGTATAGGCATCAAAATAATGCCAGTGGCTGTAAGGCGATACTGCCGTCATCCGGCGCATAGCGACAGAGGCCGATACACCAGCTAAGTGATGTGAACTGATTTCATAGCCTTGTTTATCCAGCAACTGGCGAAATGGCATTTTAGGACACAACAAAGCACCGGCAAAAAAGCTCGATTCAAAGTCACGCCAGGCATGCAGAATATCCTGCGGCGCCACAGCACTGTCGTCCGTTGGCACGGATTCAAAAGCCCCCCCCACCATCATGCCGCTTTTCACGCCATCTTTATTGTGCAGCACGGCATGGCCAATATGCACAGCCAGTTCGTATTTCAGCCGGGTCGGCCACTGCTGTAACAGCTTATTTAAATGCAAAGTAGCAGGAGGTAAAAAATAAGAGGTCGGTACGTTTTTTGACAATACGCCCAGCTCATCCAACACTTCTTTTGGCGTTTGCTCAAACCAGCGCACCTGCAAACCCAGTTGCTGCACTATCTGCATTAAATCGTCTACCGACAAGGGCATACGTTTTAAACCCACTTCTTCAGCGGCACGCTCCAGCTCAGGAAAATGGTTTTGGTGATGCTCTTGGTGCGCGCGAATCAACAACTGCGCAAACTGTCGACCGCTAATACCGGTTTGTGACAACATTTCCGGAATAGCAATTTGCAGAATATCGTTAGAAAACAAAAAGCCCGGTTCCAGCGCCATACCAGACACTCCGCCCCTGCTGCCTTTTTGCGGTGTGATATCCAGTTGCTGCTCTTCACCATCCAAAAACCAGTCCACTTCTTTTTGAAAAACTTCAGCAATGACCTGCAGCATATCCAGGCTCGGCACCCGTTTGCCACGTTCAATCATCGACAAATAAGACACGGACGGCGCGTACTCAGAGTTCACTCTGATACAGCGGGTCGACAAGTCTTCCATAGTTAAGTTATTGCGCTTTCTAAGGTTTCTGATCTTAGTACCAAGGAAATGCGACTTTCTGAGTAAACTTTTATTAGCTGTCATTTTGTAAAATTCACACTGTGAAGTTTTAATTGTGAAATTATTCAGAAAACTAACATAGACTAAATATCAAGCAACAGCAATGCTGCTTTACTGGCCCTACAGCCTTAGAAACTAATTAAAAGCAACACAGAACAGGACAGAAATCATGAACATGACAGCCACCCAACACTCACACCAGGACCATGATATCCGGGAAGAGATCAGCTACATAGCCGGGCTGAACCAGAGTCATGTCCGTCAGATCATGGATTATTCCAAAGCTTTTCTGGATAAAGTTTTTCCACTGGACAGAGGCTCACACAAAGATGTTTGCAGTTATGTGGTGTATTACCAGCATGTATTGGCTTTTTTTGCCGACGGCAGTAACAGCGGCTTAAAAACTCCGGCGCAGTTTGTCGCTTTTGGCGGTCATCCGGAGCAACCACAATCGCTGTTATTAAAAGATGGCGAACGCCATGTCGAATTATTGTTTTGCCATAAAGGAGCGCATGGCAGCCTGGATAAAGCCGGTATTGAAGACATTCAATTACAGCTGACAGGTGAGCAGACTGGCTGGTTCAGTATGATACGCGGCAACGCTCAGGCACAGCCTTGTATCGCCAGTACACAAAATAGTCCGTGTTTTCGTGCAAAAGATGGTGGCGATTACCGGTTAAATTAGTTATAACTAACGCAGTTGATTTTTTATACTCTTGGTTATTGAAATTACGAGTATTGATTTGCCTAACCTGATAAAAAAACAGGGGCAAAAAGAATAAAAACAACAGGGGACGATAGACGTCGACGGGGAGAAAAAGGCCAGCAAATCGCTGGCCTTTTTTATAGTTTTTGCTGAAACTTTTATGCTTTACTCCGCTCAGAGCAAAGCCGCTTGCGGATTAATACTTAACTTGATTAACTACAGCAGTTATCTGGCAAAGGACTGAGCATGAACGAAAAGACCTTATCTGTAAGCTCGGATTGGCTGAGTGAACTCAAACACCACGCCGGCGAACATAAACTAGCTGCTGTAGGTTTAGCTTTAGGTTTATTGGCGGTACTGGTCCTGCTTGGACAAAGTATTGTGCATTTATCCAACGCCCCTTCTTCTGAAAACTTACAACTGGCGCTAATAGGCGGCACAGCAGGTTTTGTCGCGACCACTTTAGGCGCTTTACCGGCTTTGTTATTTCGTAGTTTGCCTCAGGCAATGGAAGACAGTTTATTAGGCATAGCTGCAGGCATGATGCTGGCCGCCAGCGCGTTTTCTTTGTTATTACCGGGCATTGAAGCAGGCACAGAGCTATTTCAAAGCGACACTTTGGGTGCTTTGATCGTCGTCTTTGGTATGTCATTGGGCGTATTGCTGATGCTGGGTTTAGATGCTTTTACGCCACATGAGCACGACAAAACCGGCCCTTGTGGTCCAGGTTTCCAAGCCTGTGATCGCATCTGGTTATTTGTATTTGCCATAGCTTTGCATAACTTGCCTGAAGGTATGGCGGTGGGTGTTAGTTTTGCTAATGGCGATATGTCGGTCGGTTTACCACTGGCCACAGCCATAGCACTGCAGGATATGCCTGAAGGTTTAGCTGTAGCTTTATCCTTAAGAGCCGCGGGTTTTAAACCGGGTTTTGCTGTGTTTGTCGCAGCAGCCAGCGGTATTTTAGAGCCGTTAGGCGCTTTAATGGGCGTAGGTTTATCCAGTGGTTTTGCCGCCGCTTATCCTATGGGTTTAGGCTTAGCAGCTGGCGCTATGATTTTTGTCGTGTCGCATGAAGTGATCCCAGAAACCCATCGCAACGGCCACCAGACAGCAGCGACTTTGGGTTTAATGGTGGGCTTTGCGGTGATGATGGTGCTAGACACAACTTTAGGCTAACAGCGAAAGACTAAGCGCTTTCGTGCTGGCATAAGCTGACCAGCTTAGCGTTCAGGCAAGCCTGCAGAACCGCAGGCTTGAGCCCTATCTCCAGCCCTCTTTTACCAGCACTGACATAGATAGTTTCAAAAGCCGCAGCCGACTCGTCAATAAAAGTTCGTAACTGCTTTTTTTGCCCAAGCGGACTGACACCACCCAGCACATAACCACTACTGCGCTCGACATCAGCAGCTGCAGCCATAGCAGCCTTTTTGGCACCAGCAGCTTTGGCCAGCTGTTTCATATTCAGCAGCTGATGCACAGGCACTATGGCGGTGACCAGCTCTTTACCGTCCAAAGCCACCACTAAGGTTTTAAACACCTCAACCGGAGCTAAACCCAGCTTGGTCGCAGCTTCCAGACCATAAGATTCAGCCGCAGGGTCGTGTTGATACTCCAATACCTGATGCGGCACTTTAAGTTTTTTCAGCAGCAAAACAGCGGGAGTCATCACAGCATCCTTCACTTGTAACAGGGCTGCCATTGTGGAAACAAAGGTGCTGAAAAATCAACACCTTTGCTTTGCTCGATCAATAAAGAATCAGCTCAGAAAAATAAGCTGCTGCGCTCGACAGCAACACGGCCATCGGAAAACAACCAGCGGCCTTTTGCCATCACCGCCTTTAACTCTAAAGTATGTTTATCAATCAGTAACAAGTCGGCATCAGCACCCAGCTGCAACTGGCCTTTATGCGGCAGCTTTAAAATACGGGCCGGGTTTGAAGTCACCACCCGTAGCGCATCCTGCACTGGCACCCCTAAACGAATCGCATCTGTCATCTCTTCATACAAACTGGCGATACGACCTTCACCTAAACCAACAAAATTATTCTGCGCGTCAAACATCGGCAACGAGGCATTGGCATCGGATGAAAAAGTCAGATGCTGTAAATTCACACCAGCTTTGACCGCCTGCAACAAGGCATCGGCACATTTGATTTCGCCCTGAGCTAAATCCTGCGCCGTGGTGCTGGTGGTTAAGTCGATATAACCACCCTGAGCCACAAAATCAAAGCCCATCTGCAACAAGGCCTGATTGCGGTTGATATGAGTCGGATAAAACTGAGTCAGTGGAATATCAGTGCTGGCTGCCACTTGCAACAATTGTGTTATGCCCTCAGGCGAAGGCCCCACATGCACACTGACAATACCGGCTTTGCCTGCAAGCATTCCGCCAACACGGGCCTGCGAGGCCAAACGCGCCAGCTCCTGCACTGTCGGCTGCGACGAGCGGTGATCGGCTATAGCCACCTCACCCACACCAATAAACTTGTCAATCAGCACCAAATCCTGCAGCAAATCGTCCATCAGAGTATAAGCTGGCACCTGATAAGAGCCGGTATGGCAATAACAAGTTAAACCTTCTTCATCCAGCGCATGCGCCTTGGCCAACAGATTGGTTAAAGTGCGGGTGACAGCATCCGTGCCAAGTACACCCACTAAAGTGGTAACCCCTGCTTCAATCGCATCTGTAACTTTTAACTCAGAAGTGCGGCTACGAAAGCCACCTTCGCCGCCACCGCCAATAATATGCGCCAGCGAATCGACTAAACCCGGTACCACATAACAGTCAGTGGCATCGACAGTTTGCACTATATCTCCGCTCAGCTCTGCTTGCGCTCCTAAGGCCGCAATTTGACATCCTGCCACCAGCAGGTTGGTTTGGCCCAAAGGTTCAGGCGAATAACAGATCCCATTGATAATTCTGGTGATCATAAAAAATCCTTGTTGATCTGGCTGACAGCAGCACTGATTGAGAAAATTGAATACCCTGACTTCAGTACCCTATGGCCACAGCTACACACATAGTCAGCATGCTCATGCCGGTCAGCAATAACCACAGCGGCCACATAGCCCGCAGCCACTGGCTAAACTCAACCCCGGCTATGGCCAGCGTGCCCATCAAAGCCGCTGAAGTGGGATAAAACAGATGCGCCAAACCATCACCCAGCTGAAACGCCAACACTGCAGTTTGACGGCTGATGCCAACCAGATCCGACAAAGGCGCCATCAAAGGCATAGTTAAAGCGGCCTGACCTGAGCCTGAAGTGACAAAAAAATTAAAACCACTCTGAAACACCAGCATAGCCTGAGCAGCAAATAGCTCTGAATGGCCATTAATACTGCTGGCGGCAGAATGCAGCATGGTATTTAAAATAGTCGGCTGCTCAGGGTTAGTGCCGCCCAGCAGCAAAATAATGCCTTGGGCTATGCCCACCACTAAAGCCGCAGGCAACAGCTGAGCCGCACCGGTTTTAAAGGCATCGACATAGTCATTTAAGCTGGCGTTATTTAGTTTCAGTACTGTGCCCAAAGTCATACTGACAATGGCCATGACAAAAAACTGTGTGGCAATTTCCCGCAGAAAATAACCTTGAGTCACCACACCCCAAACCACCCAGACCATGCCTGCCACTAAAGTCAGCACCACCAACGAATGGCCCCAGTGAAACTGATGGGTGATCTGAAAATCGGTTTGCTGATCGGCTTTGCGTCTAAGCCGTTCAGCCCGCCAGATAAACCAGGCTATATAAATCAGCGTAAACACCAGCCACATGGCGATACGAAAACCCGAGCCGGACAAAGGCGGCAAGCCAGCAATACTCTGGGCTATAGCCACAGAAAAAGGGTTCATCCAGGAGGTGGCAAAACCTATCTGAGTGGCACCATAAGTAAGTAACACAGCAGTAATAGCGTCGTAACCCAGCATTCGTACCAAAGGCACCAGCAAAATAGCAAAGGCCATCGCCTCTTCACCCATGCCAAAAATTGCGCCGCCTAAGGAAAAAAACAGCGCCATCACAGGCAATAACAAGCGGGCTTTGTGCTGCATTTTGCTGATCAACAGCTTCAGCAATTCATCCACAGCGCCCGTGCGTAGCAGCACTCCAAAACTGCCGCCGACCAGCAGAATAAAAATAATCACACCTATGGCTGAGCCATTTCTGGAGCCCGAGGTCATACCGTCAAAAAATGCGGTCAGCACACCGGTTTTTTCACCATCGGCAAATAAAGCCACAGCCTGAGGCTCGCCGTTATGTGCCATACGGTAACTATCGGCCAGCAACAACTGTCGTCCTGTGTTGGCATCCAGAGCTGTATCAAACTGACCCTGCGGCACAAGCAAGGTCAGCAAGGCTGAACAAAGCAAGACCGCAAATACAATGAGTAAGGTATCTGGCATACGCCAGCCAGTGGCTTTAATGCCAGATGGCAACTCACTCATAAGTCACCTGCAGACTCATAGGCCACCTGTAGACTCATAGGCAAGTTCAGGTAACGCCAACGGCCATCTTCGCGCTGACACGCCTGCACCTGGCCAGGCAAGGCCTGCCAGACCCGACCATCCATAGCAGAATAAGTCTCAGGTGCTACTTTGCTGTTAGCCAACAGATCAGGCGCTGTGCATTGCAGCTTAGCCTGCTGAATACCCTGCTGGAAAAAGGCGGTATCCCCTGCGAGTAAACGGCTAAACTTCATGCCTGATGCAACCCAGCCTGTGGTTTTATCGCCTTGCTTGACAGCCTTGGCTTTCGCTGCGCTGGCATCTGCTATCCAGACCCCACCCCGGCCTTCGACCTGTAACTGCGCTGTGTCCGGGTCGATAAAATTCGCCCGCAGCACTGTGGCTTCATCCATACCAAAACCAAAGTCTGTATTGGTATCTATCAATAAACGTAATAATCGGCCTTCGCGGTTGCGCTCACGAAAGTGCGTGTCTGTCACACCTAAAGTAAAAGACTGCAGGCCACCTGCCGCTCTGTAAGTTAACCAGCTACCATCCAAATCTGAGCTGCAGCTTTGATGGTAGTGGCACAAAGGTGCATTAGGTTCGGTAGCATAAGCACCATACTGCAGCGCTTTGATGGTTTGGCCACCGCTGATCATCGGGATCTTTTTCTTGGCATAACCTGCCTGCACTGCAGTACCAGCGCTGGAACCTGCCAGTGGCACTCCGGCATCAATACGCTGATGCAATAGCTTGGCTAGTTCAGTAAATTCGCCTGGTTTTTTCTGCAGGCTGCGCATGGTCAGCGACTGATCGCCACCATTAATAAAAATGGCGTCAGCCTCCAACAGCATCTGCTGCATCAATTGTGGATTGCGGCACATCTTCTGCTGATAAGCCGCCAGCTCAGGGTAACGCTCGGATCTTTTATACTGACCATTCCAGCGAAATCTGTCCTGGTCCAAAGTGTCACAGTTACCCACCTGCACCAAAGCAGGTTCTATCGGCAACCAGACCGCATCAGCACCAGCTGCATTAAACAGTTGCAGGTAATAATCCACCCAATCCATAGGGCTATTGGAAGAAGCGCTGATCAGCACTAACTTAGGTTTTTGTGCTGTTACTTTAGCAACAGCTGCAGCACCAGAGGTTTTGGCCCGCACTAGTGCACGATTTTTGGCTGACTGAATAAAATGCTGAAACATTTGCTGCACATACAGTTCTGTGCCATCAAAATAAACTTTCACCTGAGCCGTGCTACCGTCTTTGAGTACAGGCCGCTGTTCAAATACATCATCCAGTAAATTCTGTTCGTCGTCAGATAACTCAAAAGACTCAAATTCGCTATACCAGCTGTCTTCCGGCCAGTCTTTGTTTTGCATCTGCTCTAATTTAGTCAGCAGCAGAGGTTTGACTTGCTGCGCTCTGGCCGCTTTCTCCGGCCAATGTGGCAAAGCTGTTAATTCAGCGATGCGTTTAGTATCAGGCTTGAATGTTTTCTGAGTTACGCCCTGATGTTGCTGAAAATAAGCCGCAGCTTCAGCTTGTTTATCCGGCGCACAACGTTTGAGTTCCACACTGGAACAAATAGGTTCACCGCCGCCAAAGAGCCAAAGTTCTTTGCTTGAGGTGATCTCTGCGGCCTGAACAGATGCGCTAAGGCAAAAAGCCAGAGGCAGCAAAGTGAGAGATTTTTTAGATGGATTTAGCATCAGATTTGATTCCGTTGCGCCAGTTGCTTCAAGCCTGGCTGTTAAAAAAGCAACACTTCATACCCAATCCCCAAAGTAATTGGAGTTGCAGCGCGGCGACAAACCTTCGAGACCCCGGGAACATAGATCACTATGTGACCGGGGCGAGAAGGCGCAGTCAACAAAGCTGCGGCTTCAAGTACGAAGGAGATTTAGAACGAGTAACGCGCGGTTAATCTTACTGAGCGCGGGCTCTGGTAGTTTTGATCGTTCAGGAAGTTCGGGTTTTGGCCTTCATCTTCCAGCGACAAATCGCCTTTCTCATCATATTCAGTCACACGCTGGCTGTTAAGCACGTTAAATACATAGGCTTGCAGCAGTAATCCTTTCATCCATTGTGGACGGTAGGAGAAGCCTAAATCCACAGTGTAAGTCCATGGCGTGCGACCAAACTGGCCACGTTGCGTCAGCTCCTGCTCACCATCCACGTTGCGGCAATACAAGCTGGAGGCTGCATAACGTTCAAACACTTCATACTCATCTTCATCGACGTCAAAGGGTGCATAACCAAAACAGCTAACAGGACGACCGGATTGCACCAGCAAGTTAGCCGATACTTCCATTTCTTCGTTCAGCTCGTAACCACCAAACAACTTAAAGGTATGGCGTCTGTCATTGGATAAATAACCGTCTGTACCATCAACAAATACTTTATGGTCAAAGTCGTTGGTTAAACCCGGTGACTCAGATTCCAGCCAGCTGTTGACCAAACCTTCGCTGTTACCCTGACTTTTAGCCCAGACGTAGCTGCCCTGCATATACCAGCCGTTGTCGCTGGCACGTTCAAAGTTAAACTCCAGCGCTTTGTAAGTGCGTTTGTAGTCGGCCAGTTGCAGGTAAGAGTTTGGCACTGTCACCCGTTGCAACACACCATCCCCTGCCACGTCCATATCCATTTCCAGATCTTCACCCGGGTTCAGGATGATGCAAGTAGCTAAGGTATCCGCATCAAAATCCTCAAAACCCTGATCTTCAGCAAAGTCGATAAAGGCCTGACGACCACAGTAGTCATCGACACCGTTTTTCACTTCACGGTAAATAAAGCTGACACCACCAGTCCATAAGTCGGACAACTCGCGCTGATAACCCAGAATGAGTTCGTCCTGCAGCATAGGTTCTAAATTGGCCGATGCCACAGTGGCCGGATCCGGTGAGCTATTGCGACCGCTGGTTAAGGTATCGCCCAGCTTTTCGCCTAACTGCAGCGGTGCCTGAGTGGTTGGGTCGACCACACCGTCATACAGATAATATTCAGTGGTGACATACTGCCAGTTGGATGCACGGATATTAGTGTTGGCGGCAATAGGAATATAATAACGACCCGCATTGGCATAGAGTTTAGAGCTGGCATCGCCGTCCACATCCCAAACAAAACCTAAACGTGGCGCTATCATGTCGCTGGCATCGACAAAAGACACACCATCGGCATTGAGGTTGTCAAAAGACTCGCTGCGAAGGCCAGCGTATAACATCAGATTGTCTGTGACATAAAAGCTGTCTTCTAAATAAACAGCCGAGTTTTTCACTTCATAGCGGCCTGACGGCGAAGTACGGGTACGTTTGCGCACAACATGGGCGTTGGCCGGAATATCGACCCCGTTCCAGCTGTCTTCAAAATCAACCGGGGTATAACGGCGGTAGAATACGCCACCTGAATATTCAGCACCGGCAATACGGGAGGTGAAGGTTTCGTCGTCGTAGCCAAAACGTAAGGTATGTTCACCAATACGCCATTCAGCATCTAAACGCAGCGCTTTACGCTCGTCGTTGTCAGGGCCAAACTCCAGCGAACGCACGTCGATATTGTTCCAGCAGCCCACATCTATCACATCGTCTGTATCCTGGTCGTAAATATCCACTAAAGGACAATCATCGCCCGCCAGCGGATCTGGCGTAATGTAATCTGAGTCGTTAGTTAAACGCCCAACCAAAACACCTACTGTAAAATCTTCAGTTAAATGGCCTGTATATTTACCAATCAGAATTTCGCCGCCGTTACGTTCGGTGTAACGCACCCGCTCGTTGCCATGCTTGCCGGTAAAATACTCATCATCCGGGTTCAGGTATTCGGTGTAGTCGGTTTCCTCGACATTACGAATGCCTGTCACTTCCAGAATATGGTTGTCGGTAATGTACCAGTCGAACTTAGCCAGACCATTAGGCGAGGTGTTTTCGCTAGCCGTGCTGCGGTCACTTTCATACGAATCAAAGCTGTCTTTTTTGCCTTCGAGTAAGCCGTAAAAAAACAGCTTGTCCTGCACAATAGCACCACCACCGGACAAGCTGTAAGACAACTCATCTTGCTCATCAGCAGAACGGTAAGCCGAGTAATAACTGCGCTCGCCTGCTTCACCGCTGCGGCTGACCACATCACGACCTGAGGCTGCTAAATCAGCAGGAGACCAGACAGTTGAGCCATTAAATTTCCACTCATTGGTACCACGTTTGGTGACTATATTGACCACACCACCTAAGGCGCGGCCATATTCAGCACCAAAACCACCGGTTTTTACTTCCTGCTCGCCAATGGCGTCAAAAGGCACACGGCCATAAGATAAAAAAGTACGGGCGTTGGTCACATCAAAACCATTGATGTAGTAGCCGTTTTCCGCCACAGAAGAGCCACCAAAAGACGCCAACTTGCCAAAACCACTGTCACCCCGCACTGTGCCTGGCGCGAGTAAAGCTACATCGCTGATATCACGGCCTACAGGCAAACGTTCCATCTGAGCGGCGGTAAATACAGTACTCGACTCAACAGACGAGGTATCAATAGGGCTAATGCTGGAACCCACCACAGCAATACGTTCAGTGGTTTCTTCACTGAAATTGACCGGCGTACCGGTGCCTATAGCGACATTGACTTCACGGGTCACGCCATTGGCGACCACCTGATAACGGCCACTAGGTAACTGGGAGAAATTAAAACGGCCACTGTTGTCTGAGGTCAGTTCACGTTTTAAGCCTGTTTGTAAGTTCTTCACCGAAATAGTCACACCTTTTTCGGTCTGACCAAAAATAGAACCTACGGATAAATCGGCATACGCCATATTCTGGCTAAGGGCTGCGGTAATCAGCGCAGCCAAAGCGGAACGGCGCAGGCATTTAAGCTTCTGTTGTGTCATGTTGTTAACTCCGGCTTGTTGCTACAGGTCCATGTCCGCCTGTGATTATTATTTTTATCGGGCTTACGTTGTAACAACCGGCCTCTGTGTGCCTTTGCTATTACTGCCCTGGTCTGGTTTTGATTTCTCTTTGATAATAGAGAGTAAAAGCCAAAGCTTATATATCCTGTTGGGGATAGAAGCAGGTGGTTTAAAGCAGCCAGACAGAACAAAGGCTACCTAAAAAGCAGTAGTTTATTTTTTAAACACTGCCACAGGGGTATTGATAGCCCCCCAAAGTAATTGCAGTCACAGCGAGGCGACAAGCTCGCGAGACCCTAGGAGCATAGAAACACTATGTGACTGGGGCGAGCCTTATTCTGTAATAATCATGCAGTCAACAAAGTTGTGGCTTCAAGTACGAAGGGGTTGGTGGCTTTGCTGGTAGAGCTGGAGTGGATCGGTATTCTCTTCAGGGCGGGCAAAAGGAATACAGTTGATAAATAACGAAAACAGCTCAGCTTGTGAGCCAATTTCCAGCTTGCGGTAAATATTCTTGCGGTGAATTTTCACTGTGCCATCTGAAGTATTTAGCTTCTCCCCCGTTAAAGCCGACGAATAACCACGCAGCATATAAAGCAGCACATCACGTTCTCTTTTGGTCAGCAAAGAACTGGCAAAATGACTTAAGGTACATTCCACCTGTTGGTGAGTTTTATCATCCGGATTAGCCAGCGGCAACGCAGCGGCTAGTTGATAATGTTTGGCCAAAGCTTCAGATAAAATAGGTAATACCATATTTAGCGCGGTTAAATCGGCGGCGGTAAATTCGCTGCTATGGATATTACGCTGCATAAAAAATACCAGTGCCGAGTCTTCATCGATACGCCACAACACATCAACGGAATCGGCCACGCCGGTTTTGGAATAAAAGGTTTCGTAGTATTCGCTGGAATAAAAATCATCAGGCGCTACATCACGCAGCCAATAAGCGCCGGTAGGGCAACCTGCTAAAAACAGCCGGTACTGAGGGTCAAGCGCATAAGGCCCGGTGGAATAAATATCAGCCGAGACTTTACGATCCACAGGGTTAAAACGGTGCAATAAACTCAACGGCTTACGCTGGCGGTAAAATACCAACACACCACAAGAATCGGTAGGGCAAACAGCATCCAGCACATCCATCACAGCGGTGCTGAAATCAGTATTGCCTAAACAGCGCCAAAGATTAGAAAACGCAGTGATCACCTTGTCATCAAACATCAGCCCCAAAGCAGGCCGATACACTTTACCCTTCACCGACTCCATACCCACCTCAAGCCGAACGTCCAACGCCAGCACTGAACACATTTATCTGATCTCACAGTGTTTTACTGTGAAATCAATACCTTCCCATAGCGTTGAAAGTTACATATTTTTATTAACCGCACAAGATGACAAATAGGGAATTCTGTCGCCTTTGGCACAAAGCCACAGCTTCTGCGGCGAAAGCGCTGGTTTGAGTAGAAGTTGGTTAATTTTTGCGCCGTCAAACCCAAGCAACAGAATTAGGCCAAATGCTGGCTGGACAATAACCACAAAGCCCCATAAAATGCCCACCGTTGCGCACCCGTAGCTCAGCTGGATAGAGCGCTGCCCTCCGGAGGCAGAGGTCTCAGGTTCGAATCCTGATGGGTGCGCCATATAAATCAACCACTTAGAGGCAACTCAAGTGGTTTTTTTATTTTTGGTGACCAAACGGTGACCATGACGTGACCACTAATGTTATTACTACCCTTTTCTACCTTCATAAATTGACCTTTGCTCCGAAAGGTCATAACCCATTAGAAGTCAGTTTAGATGGATGCAATTATGCCTCACATGTTGCATCTTCAGATCAATGAGCGATCCCCTAAAGTAACACTTTAACTGCTGCTTTTCACTGAAAGCGGACATATTTGCCTGTAAAAAATCACTGTTCTCGAAAATTTCGAATCTTCATCGCGTTTCAAAACTGTTCATAGCGTTAGCGCAATTCATATCTCCTTGTTCAGATGAGTGTGATGTAAACATATTAAAAAGTGACTATGTCCCAATAAACAGGCATGATGTTTGAGTTTGAATTGGTGTGAATTGTTGGTGAATTTTATGGCGAATGGAAAAATCTTACGGCAGCTCATTAAAGCCGGTGCCACTGGCGATTTTGATGCGTTTCGCCGTGCATCTGAATCCATTATTCAAGATGAACGTCTAAAGCAGCATCATTTACTAGCTAACGATTTAGAGCATATTTTATATGGCGAACACTTAAAGCCAGTTAAGCAATTATCACGGCAGGTATTGCCTTTGCCACCTGTCGACAAAGAGCGTGGTCTACCTTTACTTGATATTCGGCAACCACAACGCCCTTTAGAAGAAGTCGTTTTGCAAGAACCAGGTTCTTCCATCATTGAAGAGTTATTAGAAGAGCATCGACGTGCCGATATTCTGCGAAGTTATGGCATGAAGCCTTCTGGTAAAGTGATTTTTTTCGGTCCACCTGGTTGCGGTAAAACTTTGGCTGCCGAAGCTATCGCTTTTGAGTTAGATTTACCACTGGCTATTGTGAGACTCGATGCCTTGGTATCGTCTTTTTTAGGCGAAACAGCAGCGAACCTGAGACGAGTCTTCGAGTTTATTGCAGAACAGCCCATGGTTGTTTTGTTTGATGAATTTGATGCAATTGGAAAAGAACGTGCTGATGCTGCTGAGCATGGTGAACTGCGCCGGGTTGTTAATGCAGTCTTGCAAATGATGGATGCCTACCAAGGCAAAAGCTTAATTCTTGCTGCTACCAATCATGAACGCATTCTAGATACTGCTATTTGGCGTCGATTTGACGAAGCAATTGAATTCCCTCTTCCTGATCGCTCACAGATCAAGCAGCTACTTGCGTTGAAACTACGAGGTGTACGCAGGCAGTTTGAAATAGATGATGAATCTGTATTGGATTTATTTGCACAACGAAGCGGTGCTGACATTGAACGAACCGTCAGGCGCTCTGTGAAACGTATGATTCTGCGTAGCCAGGAATTTTTGACAATCAAAGACTTAAAACAGGCAGCCTCACGCGAAATTTAACTAAGGATAATCATGGCAGATTTCGAACATCTCAGGATTGAGAGAGAACCTTTAGCGAATGACCGCAGAACGCGTCAATTTAAGATACCCAAAGTTGCTCGTGGCAATCTGACAGAGCATGGACAGCGCCTGATTCAAGAGGCTACACGTTCGCTCAATTTAGCCCGCCTGCAACAGAATTCCATTCCAACACGATTTGTGTTCAAAATCCGCTATAGTGGCATGTTAGATATTGCTCATTTACATCGACATGGTGTTGAGTTTATCAGCCAAGAGGACAAGCAAATCTGTGTAGTGTTCGCAAATGAGGCCGGTTTGGCTATTTTTGTCGAACACCTGCAACGACTAGGCCTAGATAATGTTGAGCTATCTTACAAACAAATCCTCGAGGCTATAGACGGTATTGATAACTGGACCAGAGACGATCGTCAGAGTTGTGCGCTAAGAAAAAGTGGCTTCCCTCACACTGAATATTTTTCGCTTGATGTCGAGTTATGGCCAGTGCGAGTGACATATCATCCTGAACGAAATGAGCTTTGTACTGCCTTTGAGCAATGGTTAGCAGCAAGAAATATTCGCAGAATTGATAAGGTAAATCTGGATAGCCTGCTGATGTACAGACTTGAAGTAAATATCGTACAGGCTGAAGAACTGTTGAATCACACGGATGTTCGGCTGGTGGATTTAGTGCCGACAAGTGGCATCAGCTACTCTCAGCTCAACCGTGATATAGCCGACTTGCCTGGCTCTATTCCAAATCCACCGGTGAATGCTTCCAAAATCTGTATCTTGGATAGTGGTATTGCAGCTAATCATCCGTTGTTGGCTCCTGCAATTGCTGAAACTGTCAGTTTTTTACCGAGTGAAGACCCTGCCGACCACAATGGGCATGGTACTGCAGTATCTAGTGTTGCGCTATACGGAGATTTAGACGGCTGTGCAAGGAGTAATTACTGGCGTCCAGAATTATGGTTACTGAGCGGCAAAGTCTTAGATCAAAACGCTGAATTTGATACTCAATCTATTGAGAACACCTTGGTTGAAGCGGTCCGCTATTTTGTGGATGAGTATTCATGCAAGATATTTAACATTTCTCTCGGCAACACAAATTCGCCATATGACCACAAACATATTCGTGGAATAGCATACGTTCTAGACCAATTATCGCGTGAACTAGATGTGTTATTTATTGTTTCAGCTGGGAATTTTTCTGGATCAGTTGACCCAGAGGTTCCGCGTCAAAGCTGGAGGGAGGAGTATCCAGAATATTTACTTGCCAATGAAAGCCTGATTATTGACCCTGCTCCTGCTATGAATGTCATAACAGTTGGTAGTCTTGCCAAACATAATGCCACTTTCGATGCGCAGCGCTATCCTGAAATAGCTCAGCTTGCGCCTGCATCAGAGCATCAACCTTCACCTTTTACCCGCCATGGTCCTTCAGTGAAAGGCGCTATCAAACCAGAGCTGGTAGCTGTTGGCGGTAATTTGGCTGCATCGGTTCGCCGAGATCAATTGACCCCAGTGACTAAAGGTATGGGTGTACTAACTTGCAATAGCAGATTTGTCGGTGGAACCCTTTTTAGCGAAACCAGCGGTACCAGCTTTGCAGCGCCCTACATAACACATCTCGCTGGCCGCCTTCTGAATAATTACCCCGCTGCATCTGCGAATTTATTGCGGGCCATTTTGGTCAATAATTCTAATTTACCTAAAGAGGTAGAACGCTGTTTCCCTTCTGATATTCAATCGGTTTATAAATCAGTTAATCAACGAGATCCATCTCGAGATTTAGCTGGTTATGGGGTTGTTGATGAAAGTGAGTTATTCCGCTCGTCGCAAAACGTCGTGACCCTTACTGTTGAAGAGCAGATCGCCAATAATGAACATCATTTTTATCAACTGCCTCTGCCACCTGAGTTTTTGAGGACACAAAGAGCAACCAGGGAAATCAGAGTAACTTTGGCGTATTGCCCAGCAGTGAGGACAACTAGAATAGATTATTTAGCGACCAAAATGCATTTTCGCTTAATCAAAGATACATCACTTGAATCTGTTCAACGCTATTTCAATCATGACACTCAGGGTGAAACTGAAACCCGGAATGACGATGCCACAACAAACAGAGATATCACTGCCGATTTAAGAAGTAGAGGTACAGTTCAGTCTTCTACATGGCGAATGAAGCAACGCCGACCAGATGAAAAATGGTTTGTAGTTGTCACTCGTCAGGACAGAGACTGGGGTGAAGCAATGAGTTCGGTATTAGAAAATTACGCACTGGTAGTGACTGTTGCCGACCGAGAGAACGAGCATGCGGAGCTTTACACACAAATAGTGCAAAGAATAGAGCTTCGTGGACGCGCTAGACTTTGATTTTAGATCTATTTTGTCTTTGGGCAGTTTATAAAGGAAGCTAAAACACCGTGTGTTTACGAAAAATAGAACGTCCACAACTAAGGCAAATGAGACAGTCTATGCTCGCTATTTAGACTATCGGAACACCAAGAATTCACTAGAATAGAAAATCACTTAGAATGATGTCCTCTCACGTTGTATTTTTTCATAAAATTTATTACTTACAAATGAATAATGCACAAGGATTACCAACAGATGGATGACAGTAAGGCTTCAGCTACTTCGTGGGGACTAGTTCCGCTTACTCCGGAATATATAGAAAAGGAACATGGTGGCTATGTAAAGGCTCTGACAGAAGCTATCAGTGACGATACAGTTACGAATGTCGCTTTATCTGGAAACTATGGTGTCGGTAAAAGCAGTATTCTGCACAGATTTGCAAATCTGGAAGGGAATAATAATAAAGTCATTGAAATTTCGTTATCCACGATATCCCCTACAACAACTGAAGAGCAGTCTTCTGACCAAGCTTCAACACTTACCAACAGAATTCAGAAGGAAATAGTTAAGCAGCTTCTTTATCGAGAGCTTCCACAAAAAACACCAGGATCGCGCTTTAGAAGGATAGAGAAGTTTAATGGGAAGCGCGAAGCAGTTAATTCAGTACTGGTTAGTGTAGGTGTTATGTTGTTATTTTTGATTACTGGATGGACAGACAAACTTTCGACGGCATTGCTGCCAACGACCTATATGGGGGTCTTGGAACACTTATGTGTATTAATATTAGCTTTTGTATTTGTTTTCACCGCTAGGTCACAGTCTTACGGAAGGTTTCAAATAAAGCAGTTTGCAGCCGGTGCAGCAACGATTACGCTGGACGGTAACTCTGTGTCGTACTTCGATCAATACTTGGATGAAATTGTTTATTTCTTTGAGGTATCTCAACGCACGATTGTGGTTTTCGAGGATATTGACCGATTTGATAATTCATACATTTTTGAAACGCTTCGTTCTTTAAATAGGCTTCTAAATAATACGCCTCAAGTTGGTAAAAAAATACGCTTTATCTATGCCATTAAAGATAGCATCTTTGACTATAGTGCCCATCACACTAAAACAGAGAACAGAGCATCAGAGAATACTCAAGTCGAAAACCCAGCTAAAGCAGAGAACAAAGCATCCGAGTGCGCATTCTGATTTATGTGAACACCGATTCTGGTCAATATGAACACCCGGCATTTCCCGCATTGGGCTCAGTTCTCTTTTAACCTAGGTGTTCATTTTCAGTCAACTCTGATGTGACTTTTCGC
>Ga0247725_1000144_pt1 | contig 81100 bp, 65 predicted proteins | sample OKSTACKMCFT3sol_FD_183021 | JGI IMG/M metagenome (GOLD analysis project Ga0247725, IMG submission 183021) | Subsurface sediment microbial communities from gas well in Oklahoma, United States - OK STACK MC-FT3-sol | ecosystem: Environmental > Terrestrial > Deep subsurface > Rock core/Sediment...
GCAAAGAAGGCTATAGCAGCTTTGAGTTGCCGCTCGGTAAAGTCAGCACTAGCCAGTATCTGCGCCTACGTGGCACCAACAATAAAAATGAGTTGGAACCAGAACCTGATGCCAAAGGCGAAAACCCATGGTCCGATTTATGGTTTTACAGCAATCCGGTATTTATTAAGGTGTCCTTATGATTGGGCGCGGCTTACTGCTGGTTGTATTGACGGCGCTGATGTTGCTGAGCTCCTGCACTACAAAAACCAGAGTGCACCATATCCATCTGCTTTATCCAGCCGGTTCCCACAAAGCGATAGAACTTGCAGCCCGGGACTTACAGGCTGAGCTGGCGATGCTGCCTGATGCCACTATTACCAAAGGCCCACAGACTAATGCTGAGGCCAACCTGACCATTCTGATAGGTGTCGCTGGGCAGTTAAAAGGGCATCAATTGCTGAATGCGCAAAGTCAGGCCTTGCTGGCAGACATAAGCACACCCCGTTCAGGCCTGATGCACCAGCAAAAAGATGGCAAAGCGTTGATCCTGCTGGCCGGAGCTGATGTGCAGGGCACTCAGTACAGTGTCTACGATTTTAGTCAGCAGTATCTGAATACCGATCCTCTGCGTTACTGGACGGGCAGCCAGGCGGAAGTTGTGTCGATGCAGCAGCTGTTGCAATTACAGACGCAGCGGATTGACGCTCCGGTGGTGCCATTGCTGGTGTACTTTGAAAATGATGTGGATGAGCTGGCGAACTTTCGTGGCACTAAGCTGCAATACGACTGGGAAAGCTTTACTGCCTTGATCGATAGTCTGGTACGGATGCGTTACAACGCTATTGAGCTGTTTGATATGCTCGGGCGCGTTGAATTTTATCAGCGACCTGAGTACCAAAGCCGTTATCCGAATTACCAGCTCGACAAAGCTTATCTGGATCGGATGATTGACTATATCCACGACAAAGGCATGTTGCTGCAAGTCGATATGATGATGGGGCGGCAATTGGGCTCGTTGCCTGAAACAGAGTCCAACTGTTGGTCAGAGCATCAGCAGAGCTGGAAAGACCTGTGGCTTTATTACTTAAAAGAAACTCCTATAGGCCGCGCCGATATATTTAGCTTAAGGCCGCGGCATCAGGTCTGGGACTGGCCCTATCAAAGCGCATGCAACGAAGACAAAACGATGGTGTTTAACCAGGTCTATGCCGCATTAGGCCAGTTGCTGGATCAGCAAAAGCCCGGTGCTATTAAGGTATGCACCTGTTACCACGATGGCATGGAGCTGTTTAATGCCGGTTTTAACCCGCCAAAAGACTTTATTGTGGCCTGGTCTGATAATGGCTGGGGTGAGTTTGATTATTTACCTAAGTCCGACAAAGGCCATGCCATGGGCACTTATGTGCACGCTGGTTTTTGGCTGAATCATGATGTGGCCGACCCTTACCCGAAGCGGATTGAGCAGGTGATGAGCTTTATGTATCAGCAGCATAAAGCCGATCAGTACATGATGGTGAATGGCCAGACCTTCCGGCCTTTTTTATTGAATCTGGCCGCTTATGCAGAGTCGGCGAGGCTTGGCGGGGCCTTTAACAGCGAAACTTTTAGCACAGGCTGGTTTACCCGCTATTTTGGCGCAGCAGCCACACCAGCCGCTATTGGGGCTATGCAGCAGTTGCATCAGGCGCATGCGGATGAGGTGGGTTATGTCGAAATATTATGGCAGGTGAAGGTTCTGCAAGGCTTTTTGGCCGACACTCCGGTGCGACAACCTGGTAAACATGAATTTAGCGTGACCGCAGATCGGATCCAGCCTTGGTTCAATGCCACAGCCCCCCGTATCACCGCTTTAGAAAAAGGCTTGCAGCAGGCGAATGCCGGGCTGAATGCTACAAAAAATCCGGTTTTTTATCATGATTTTGTGATTTTACCTCTGCAACTTTATCTGGATTTACTGAACTACAACCAACTGCTGCTGCAGATGGCTCAGCTGAAACTTGATGCAGGTTCGGACTGGACAGGCGAGCAGGGTGCAGCCTTGTTGCAACAGGCAAAAACTCAGTTGCAGTTGCTGCACCAGCGCCGTTTAACAGGGGATCATGACTCACGCTGGGCCAACTGGTATCACCCCGAGAATAGAAGGCCTAACAATGGTTTTCCTGTTTTGACCGATCTGGAGGCTATCGCAAAGGCAAGATAAGACTTTGATCCGTATTCTTTCATCCTGTAGTGGGAAGCAAGTGACAGCAGGGGAACCAAGATCAGCGGATCTTTAAAAATATTTTAAAAACAGCTGTCAGGAAATGACGGGCAGCTGCTCTTTAAAATGAGAACGCTGAGTCGATGTCCTGCGTCGTGCTGCATAAAACAGCCGCTGCCGAGGACCAGTTTTCTGTGCACGACATCACCATAACCCATAACATTACGGAGAAGGATATGCATTTGAAATCAGTACTGATTGGTCTTGGCATCAGTTGTTGGGTGGCAGCACCTGCTGCAGCGCAGCAGTCCGGCAGCTTTGATACCTTAAGTTACAATGTGGCCGGTTTACTGGAGTTATTTTCCAGCGCCGAAAGCGACAGGCAAGCCGCCACAGAGCAGATCAGCTGTTATGTAAACGACTTTGATATTGTCAACGTGCAGGAAGATTTTAATTATCACGCCGCTTTATACGATACCTGCAATACCCATGCGTATCGCTCTGCAACTACAGGTGGCATGGGCATTGGCAGCGGTTTAAACAGCATGAGCCATTTACCATTCAGCAGTCTCAAACGAGTGAAATGGAACCACTGCAACGGCGTTGATTGTCTGACACCTAAAGGTTTTACATTGATGCAGGTGCGGCTGGCTGAAGGGGTTTATGTCGATATTTACAATCTACATACTCAGGCTCAGGTTGAGACGGCCGACTTAACCGCTCGTCGGAATAATATTCTGCAGTTAAAACAATACATCAGCACTCAGTCTGTCGGCAATGCGGTGATAGTGATGGGAGATACCAACACCCGTTATACCCGCACAGGTGACAATATCCGTGAGTTACTGGGCTTAGGCTTTACCGATACCTGGGTGGAATTGTATCGCTCTGGCGATATTCCTGCTTTGGGGGCTGATGCTTTGGTTTGCGATCCAAAAATCAGCGCAGCGAACTGTGAAATTGTCGATAAAGTGCTGTATCGCGACAATGGCTATCTGAACCTGCAATTGCTGGATTATCAGGTGCGTCAGGACGATGAAACTCCGGAAGGATTAAAATTGTCAGATCATCCGCCTGTGTCGGCAAACTGGAGTTACAGCACGCCAGCCAACCGGAAAATGAGTGACCAGTTTGGTGGCGATGGTGGAGTGTCCTTTAATACGGTCAGCCAGTTACCTGCTACGCCAAAAGTCAGTCAAATCAGCGTGCGTAGTGGCAGCAGAGTGGATCAGGTCGGGTTGCAGCTGACGAATGGCCAAAGCTTTAGCCATGGTGGTAACGGCGGCACATTAAACAGCTTAACCCTGAATAGCGGTGAATACCTGAAGTCGGTAACTTTGTGTCAGGGCAATCGTAATGGCGCTATGCGGATTTTTTACACCAGCCTGCAAACCAGTGCGGGTCGCAGTGTAACAGGTGGCAGTCAAACCTCGAATTGCACTAGCCATCAGGCTCCTGCCGGTTGGCAAATCAGTGGTTTTCATGGTCGTGCTGAAACTGAACTCGACAAGCTCGGCGTCATTTATAGCCCTGTCGCTTTATAATTCCAGGTCGTTATTAAAATCGTGATTAAAGAGAAAGCCCGCTTTATGCTCTTGATAAGCGCAAAGCGGGTTTTTTGTGGTCTGTAAAACCTGAGTTTTACTTCATAGTCGGCATAGAGAACTGATTACCCTGGGCCTGACCATTAGGCCAGCGGGCTGTGATGGTTTTCATGCGGGTGTAAAATCGTACACCGTCCGGACCATGCATATTTAATGGCCCAAACACACTACGTTTCCAGCCTCCAAAGCTGTGAAAGGCCATAGGCACAGGAATAGGCACGTTGACTCCGACCATACCGACTTGCACCTGGGCGGTAAATTCACGGGCCGCTTCACCACTGCCAGTGAAAATAGCAGTGCCGTTGCCAAATTCGTGCTGGTTAATCAGCGCCAGTCCTTCAGCAAAAGAAGGCACACGAACTACAGCCAGCACAGGGCCGAAAATTTCTTCACGGTAAATGCTCATAGCAGGAGTCACCTTATCAAACAGCGTAGGGCCAACAAAATAACCCTGCTGATGCTGACTGACGACAAAATTGCGGCCATCGGCCACCAGAGTTGCGCCTTCAGCTACACCTGCATTGATGTAACTTAACACTTTGTCGGCATGCTGACGGCTGATCAAAGGGCCCATATGAGGTTCTGGGCTGACGCCTGTGCCTGGTCCTACTTTTAATGTGCTGATTTCCTGTTGCAGTTGCGCTACTAACGCATCGGCCACTTCGTCACCAACACAAAGCGCGACAGAAATCGCCATACAACGTTCACCGGCTGAACCATAAGCAGCGCCCATTAAAGCGCTGGTGACTTGCTCCAGATCGGCATCCGGCATCACCAGCATATGGTTTTTCGCACCGCCCAAAGCCTGTACTCTTTTGCCATGTGCGCTGCCTGTGGCATAAACATATTCAGCTATTGGCGTAGAGCCGACAAAGCTGACGGCCTGCACGCGAGAGTCGGTCAGCAGCACATCCACTGCTTCCTTATCACCGTTCACCACGTTAAACACACCTGCTGGTAAACCCGCTTCGGTTAATAACTCCGCCAGTTTTAAAGGCACAGTCGGGTCTTTTTCCGAAGGTTTCATCACAAAGCTGTTGCCGCAGGCGAGTGCAATAGGAAACATCCACAAAGGCACCATGGCAGGGAAGTTAAAAGGCGAAATACCGGCACAGACACCCAAAGGCTGCATCAGGCTGTAGCTGTCGACACCACGGCCAACGTTCATCGAATGTTCGCCTTTGAGTAAATGTGGAATACCACAGGCAAATTCGACTACTTCAATACCACGGGTCAGTTCACCCTGAGCATCGGAAAATACTTTGCCATGCTCTTTGGTGATTAAAAGCGCCAGTTCATCTCTGTGCTGTTCCAGTAAGGCTTTAAATTTAAACATCACACGGGAGCGGTTCAACGGAGTCACCTGACTCCAGCTTTGAAAGGCAGTCGCTGCTGCGGCAATAGCGTCGCGGGTTTCGTCTGCGCTAGCCAGACTGACCTGAGTCTGGGCTTCACCTGTAGCCGGATTAAATACGCTCTGGCTGCGGCCGCTTTGGCTGGCGATATGCTGGCCGTTAATGTAGTTACCTAAAGTTTGCATACAAAAATTCCTGCTCTGTACTTTGCTATTAATAAGGTTGATTCTGTTGTTGCTGCTGATAGTCCGACAGCGCTTGGCGGACACCACTCTGCTCTGAGACTTGCGGTATAGCCACATCCCACCAGGTGCCGTTGTCTGTACTGATTTGTGGATCAGTTTTAATTTCAATCAGATAACTTTTACTGGCGGCACGGGCTCTGCCTATGGCTTGCTCCAGTTCGCTGATGTTGCCGACACTTTCACTCAGCGCGCCCAAAGCGCGGGCATGAGCGGCAAAATCAATAGCAGGCGCCTGACCTTCGCAGTCTTGCAGTAAATTGTTAAAGGCGGCATTGCCTGTACCTTTTTGCAGCCTGTTGATGCAGCCATAACCACTGTTATCCAGCAGCACCACTATAATTTTGCGGCCGAGCATCACTGACGTAGCGAGTTCAGAGTTCATCATCAGGTAGGAACCATCGCCGACTACCACAAAGACCTCGCGGGCCGGACTGGCGATTTTGACACCCAAAGCACCTGCTATTTCGTAGCCCATACAGGAGAACCCATATTCCACGTGATAAGTACCAGGGCCTTCAGCGCGCCATAATTTATGCAGCTCGCCCGGTAAACCTCCTGCGGCACAGACCACCACATCGGTTTTTTCTGACTGGCGTTTCACTGCACCTAATACCTGAGCGTCACTGGGCAAAATATCTGAGCCAGGATTGGCTGTCACAGTGTCGTAAAACTGCTGCCATTGCTGATTCAGTTGCTGCGCCTTTTTCAGCCAGCCATCTTCACTTTTCCAGCAAGGCAGAGCGTCATGCAACAGTTTCAGCAGCAGTGCCGCATCACCAATCAGCGGTTTAGCGCGGTGTTTTAACGCATCAAAAGGGGCGACGTTGATTTGCAGCAGAGTTTTACCGGCAAAAGCGGTACGGGACTGAGTGGTAAAATCCTGCAATCTGCTGCCAACGGCGATAATCAAATCGGCTTCAGCTGCGAGTTGGTTGGCCGCTGCCGTACCCGTCACGCCAATACCACCTACGGCGCAGGAATGTTGCCACGGCACGGCTCCTTTGCCCGCCTGAGTTTCTGCCACCGGAATACGATGCGCCACAGCAAAGTCAGCCAGTTGCTGACAAGCGCCGCTGTAATGCACACCACCACCTGCGATGATCAGTGGCTTACGGGCCGCCAGTATTAATTCCAGTGCATCGGCCAGTTCCTGCTCATCCGGGCCCTGACGACGAATACGGTGAATACGTTGTTCAAACATATAAGCAGGGTAATCAAAAGCTTCGGCCTGCACATCCTGCGGCAAAGCTAAAGTCACAGGGCCGCAGTTGATCGGATCCAGCAAGGTTTCCATAGCCACAGGTAGCGAGTGGATCAACTGCTCTGGTCTGGTGATACGATCAAAATAACGGCTGACTGGTATAAAGCAGTCCGTGGCTGCTGTCATCGGATTCTGGAAATTTTCCACCTGCTGCAAGACGGGGTCGGGTTTGCGGTTGGCAAACTGATCGCCAGGCAGCAGCAATAAGGGTAAGCGATTAACATGCGCCAGCGCCGCAGCTGTCACCATATTAGTTGAGCCAGGCCCAATGGATGTAGTGCAGGCCATAATACGGCGGCGGTTATTGGCTTTGGCAAAGGCGATAGCGGCATGCGCCATAGCTTGTTCATTGTGGGCGCGGTAAGTCGGCAAGCTGTCTTTCACCTGATACAAAGCTTCACCTAAAGCCGCCACATTGCCATGACCAAAAATAGCGAATACACCAGCAAAAAGGGGAGACGCTTGCCCATCTTCTTCGATGTACTGGCAGATTAAATACTTCACCAGCGCTTGTGCTGCGGTTAAACGTACTGTGCTGTTCATGCCTGCACCTCTTGCTGCTGTTTATCTGATGTTTTACGGTTCAGCCAGGCGTTGACCAAAGCACGGTAGTTGTCGCGAATTTGCTGCTGCAACAGGGCATCGGTAATTTCACCAGCCAGCCAGGCCTGACTGGGTTTGGCAAAAATAGTGCGGCCTATAGCAAAACCTTTACACAGCGGGAAAGCAGCGCTGTCGGTAAAAGCCTGCATCAGCTCTGCTGCCGGAGCATCTAAGCCCAGCAGGATCACACCACGGCAATGCGGCGCTTCGCGGTTCACCAGCTCTGAAATTGCAGCCCAGGAAGTTTTGCTTTGTGGCGGCAGTTTCCACCAGTCGGGTCTGATGCCACGCTGATAAATCAGCTGCAGTGCCCGCACCATGGTCTGGTCGTCCTGCACAGAACCAGCTGGCGGTATTACTTCAATCAGCAACTCGTGGCCTGAGACACAACAGGCGCGGTAGAGCTCTTCCAGCTGTCTTGCCTGTTGTTGCCACAGCTCTGGCTCATCATCCGGGTGCATAAACACCAGACATTTGACGATATGCTGCTTTGGCCAACTAATAAGACGGGAACCAATAGAACGACCGCCTTCCAGTTCCAGCGGCCGTGAGGCTGGTACTTCGACAGGGCGACCTATCCACCAGCCAGTGCCTGTGACATCGTTCAACGCATCCTGACCATAAGTATCATCAATCAACACACCAGCCTGCACAGGCCAGTTGGCTTCAGCCACTTCCTGCTGACAGGCGGCCAGGATCAGTTGTTTAAGTGTGGAAATCCGGTTTAAAGGCGCACCGACAGCATTGGCCATATCGACACATTGTTTACGGTGGTCAAAGGCCAGAATACAAAGCTCGTTCCAGCTTTGTGGGCTTCGGGTGGTGACTCTGTGCAGGTAATTCAGCTCCGGGTCTAGATCCGGTCTTGGGATCTTGTGCTGATTAGCAAGATAATAATCCAGCTCTTCAGGTGTCGGCACAGCAGGAGCGCAGCCATGGCGTGATACCACCAAAGCACCGCTGGCATTGGCATAAGCGCAGCAGCGCTCGTAGCTTTCATCCTTGAGCCAGCCGCGTAAAAAGCCAGACATAAAGGCATCACCTGCGCCTAAGACGTTCAGTACTTCAACTCTTACACCCTGACTGAAAAAGGCCGAATTCAGATCATCCGGAATTTGGGCTTCAAAAATGCTACAGCCATCTGCACCGCGTTTCAGCACTATCACCGCATCTGTGAGCTTTCGTATTGTACGCAGGCATTCAATAGTGTCTGTGCTGCCGCCTGCAATATGAATTTCTTCTTCAGTGCCGACAATCAAATCACATAAAGGCACAATGGATTGCAAATGGGCGGTGACGCTTTGGTTAGAGACAAATCTATTGTCGCCTTCGCCTAAAGCCGTTAAGCCCCAGAGCACAGGTCTGTAGTCGATATCCAAAATCACTTTGGTTTGATTTTTGCGGGCAAAGTTGATGGCGTGACGGGCCACTTTATCGACATGAACGGTAGAGAAATGAGTGCCTGTGATCAGTAAGGCTTTGCTGGAGGCTATATACGCTTCGTCAAAGTCGCTGCAATCAATCGCCATATCGGCGCAGTCAGTGCGGTAAAACAGCAGCGGAAACTGATCTTTGGTTTTAATAGATAAAATGGCCAAAGCCGTCAGGCGCTTGGGATCTGTCACTACATGGCTGGTATCACAACCAGCTTTTTGCAGCTCCTCACGAATAAACTGACCAAACTGCTCATCACCGACCCGGGTCAGCATGGAGGCTTTCAGGCCCAATCGGGCTGCACCAAAGGCGATATTACAGGACGAGCCACCCAAAGATTTGGCGAAAGAGCCAACATCCTGCAGCCGGTCGCCTATCTGTTGGCCGTATAAATCGACTGAAGCCCGGCCTAAACAAATCAGATCTAAAGTTTTAGTGAGGGTTTGCATTGCTGCTTTCGCTCCTTTGTTGTACTTGTACGGCGTAGGATCCCGAACTGTTGCAGGCCGGATCCTGTGCACTGGAAATACGGTTCGATCAGTAAATGACCAGTGCAGGATAGAATGTATTTTCCATTAGCACAATAGTTGGAATATTTGTTTTATTCGGATACACTCATTGAGAGCTAAAGCTTAAAGGAATTGAAAGCGCATGATATGCAGCACACAACAGCAACTGGAACAACTGATTGAGCAGCGTTTTGTCACACTGAGCAACAGGCTGCAGCAGGTTGCCCGCTATTTGCTGGATCATCCGGATACAGTAGCTTTTGGTACTACAGCCACTATTGCTGCCGGGGCAGGTGTGCATGCTTCTGCTTTGGTGCGTTTTGCAAATGCCTTTGGCTTTAGTGGTTTTTCTCAGATGCAGCAGTTGTTTAAAGACCGGCTGGTGCAAACTGGCCCTGATTACCAAAGCCGTATAGCTGCAGTAAAACAGGATGAATCAGTGCCCGGTGCTCAGGCTGGGTTGATGTATTTGCAACAAATCAATGCGGCCAATGAAAGAGCCATGCAGCAACTGACTGAAGAGCTGGATCCGCAGTTAATAACCCAAGCCTGTGAACTGTTGGCTCAGGCGCGCATTATTCATTTGCAGGGCGCACGCCGTGCTTATCCAGTGGCAAGTTATGCCAGTTATCTGCTGAGCAATACCGGCCTTGCTGTGCAGCTATTGGATGGTGTGGGTTATATGCAACAGGCGGCATTGAATTTAATCACATCAGAAGATGTGATTCTGGCTATTAGTTTTGCACCTTACGCCCCGGAAACCCAGTTAGCTATTAACAGAGCTAATGCCGCAGGGGCCAAAGTGATAGTGATCACCGACAGCAGATTAAGTCCTTTAGCAGCAGAGGCTGATGTCACTTTGCTGGTACGTGAAGCTGAAGTGCATTCATTTCGTTCATTAAATACCAGTATGAATTTAATTCAGGCGCTGGTGCTGGCGCTTATTCACGATACTGAAGCTGTTACAGCAATATAGGGAGAGACAGATGTCCTATTTACACCGTAAACCTCAGCTTGCCGACGGCTTAGGCCGTATTCAGCATATAACGCCGGAAAATGCCAACTGGCAGTATGTAGGTTTTGAAGTGGTGGTCCTCGCTGCAGGTGAGTCACATTGTTATCAGACAGAGCAACAGGAGCTTTGTGCCGTGATTTTATCCGGCCAGGCAGATTTAGTCTCCTCAACCTTAAGTTTGAAAAATATCGGTGACCGGACTTCAGTGTTCGAACAAAAAGCGCCTTATGCTTTGTACCTGCCGCCTGGTGACTGGCTGGAAATTACCGCTTTGACCAATCTGGAAGTGGCCTTGTGTAAAGCTCCGGCTCAAGGTGAGTTGCAAGCCCGGTTAATTACGCCATCCGACTGTGTTAGTGAAACCAGAGGGCAGGGCACCAATGAGCGGCAAATTTGCAATATTCTGTTTGGCAATTTACCGGCAGAACGTTTGCTTATTACTGAAGTGATTACGCCAGCCGGCCATTGGTCCAGTTATCCACCGCATAAACACGACACAGACGCTTTACCCAGCGAAAGTGCGCTGGAAGAAACTTATTACCATAAGCTAAACCCACAACAGGGTTTTGCTTTTCAGCGGGTGTACACAGACGACAGACGGATAGATGAAACTATTTGTGTGGAGCATAACAGTGTAGTGCTGGTGCCCGAAGGCTATCATCCGGTAGGTGCGCCTCATGGTTATCAGTTGTATTACTTAAATGTAATGGCAGGACCTAAGCGGCAGTGGGTGTTTCATAACGACCCACAGCACGAATGGATTATTAAAAAATGATGGCGCAGTTGCTGATACCGCGACGTGGACGATAATACACCGCGGTACAGATGGACGGGCCGGGACAAGCCGCGGCCCCTAGAATTTTATGTACGCAGGTTAGATGGTGCACAGGTGGAATCCCGCACTATTAACTCGCAATCGTAAATATTGCTTTGATCTTCAGGTGTCACAGCTTCTGGCATAGGTTTACCTTTGAGCTTATTAATCAGCATCAAGGCTGCGCGGTAGCCAATAGTGGCTATAGGTTGGCGCATAGTGGTCAGGTTAGGCCAGACTTTAGTGGTCAGTGAAATATCATCAATGCCACAAATAGACAACTCGTCCGGTACCTTAATGCCTCTGCTGTGCGCTTCATACAATACACCAGCTGCCATTTCATCGTTGGCCGCCAGAATAGCGGTAGGACGGGGGCTTTTACTGAGTAAGGTCGCTGCTGCATCTATACCGGATTGATAGGTGTAATAACCTTGCACTATCAGCGCTTCATTGACTGGCAAACCCTGATCGGAAAAAGCTTTACGAAAACCAGTTTCAACACGGCGGCTGGATTCCTGATCCGGATGGCCCAATACAAAAGCTATGTCTTTATGGCGCAGGCGCAACAGATAATGGGTCATTTCACAGGCGGCTTTTACGCCGTTAAAACCTACACTGTCGCCACAACCCTGATTTTTTGGGCCTATGCGGATATAACAAACCTTTTTACGGTCCAGCATATCCAGCAAGTCCTGCTTATCACTTAAAGGCGGTACTAAAATCAGGCCGTCAGCCAGGGTGTTATCAATAAACTCTTCAATTTCATTGACCAAGCCAGGAGAGCGATAGCGGCAATCGTATAAAAACAAGCCCATATGCTCTTCACTGCAGCACTGCAATATGCCTTTTTGCAGTTTCTGCAAATAGCCTGGGCTTGGATTGTCAGCCAGCAGGGCGATAAATAAAGAGCGATTTTTCGCCAGCGCCATGCCCAGCGGATTACGTTTAAAACCTAACTGATTAATAACAGCCATCACTTTGTCGCGGGTTTCGACCGACACATTGATCTCGTTATTGATCACCCTGGACACAGTTTTTTTCGAGACGCCAGCAAAGCGGGCTACATCGTTGATGGTGACTGAAGACATTATTCTGGGATACCCCTTAACAGGAAAATCAACAAGGTTCACAAAAAATCATACTAGCGGACGGCAGTATATCTGAACAGTGTTGCATTTGTTTTCTGGCTTATTGTTTTTGTTACTGAATTTATACCTATAATGCAAATTGACACCGGTGTCAATTTGCATTATAAATTCTGCCAACAGTCGCAGTACGTCATTTTCAGAGCCATGAATGGGGTACTGTTGATTTCCTTTTATTTATCCAAGCTCAGGGGCCTGCGGATTTATGCCTGCCAAACTTCATTTGCATCCGGATCGTTTGTTTTCAAGCCATGGTGTTGAACGTGATATAGCCAGGCGTTTGTATCAGCAGGTGGCTGATTTACCTATTGTCAGCCCACACGGTCACACAGATCCGGCCTGGTTTGCATTAAATCAGCCCTTTGAGAACCCAACCGAATTGCTCATTAAACCGGACCACTATGTATTTCGCATGCTGTATAGCCAAGGCATCAGTCTGGAGCAATTGGGCTTACGTCGTCGAGACGGCGCAGCTGTAGAGCAAGACCCGGAAAAAATCTGGCAGATTTTTGCGGAACATTTCCCGTTATTTCATGGCACACCGTCGAGCATGTGGCTGAATCACACCTTTGTGAATACCTTCGGCCTTGACGTGAAGCTGAATAAACAAACGGCCAGCCATTATTATCAAGTGATTAACGATGCACTGCATACAGCGGACTTTTTACCACGCCGCTTATTTGAGCGTTACAACATTGAAGTGATAGCCACTACTGAATGCGCCACAGACGATTTGGCCTATCATCAGCAAATCAAAGCATCAGGCTGGCAGGGCAAAGTGATCACTGCCTTCAGGCCAGATGGTGTAATCGATCCTGAACACGAACAGTTTCAAAGCAGGCTGACGAAACTGAGTCAAATCACCGACTTGGATTGCCGTAATTACGATCAATACATAGCTGCTTTACGTCAGCGCCGCGCCTTCTTTAAACAGATGGGCGCAACCTCGACTGATCATGGCCACCCAACAGCGCAGACAGCGGATTTAACAGACGCAGAGGCCCGCAGCTTATTCGACCGTATCATTAAAACCGATGTCAGCGCCGCAGATGCCGAACTATTCCGAGCTCATATGCTGGTAAAAATGGCGGAAATGTCGCTGGACGATGGCCTGGTGATGCAGCTGCACCCGGGATCATTTCGTAATCACAATGATCAGCTATTCCACATATTTGGCCGTGACAAGGGCGCTGATATTCCACTGAGTATCGAATATGTGAAAGCGCTCAAGCCTTTGCTGGATAAGTTTGGCAATAATAAAGACTTAAGCCTGATTTTATTTACGCTGGATGAAACCACCTACACGAGGGAACTTGCGCCTTTGGCTGGCCATTATCCTTGCCTTAAACTGGGCCCGGCCTGGTGGTTCCATGACAGCCCTGAAGGCATGATTCGATTCCGCCGTCAGACCACCGAAACCGCAGGTTTTTATAATACGGTTGGTTTTAATGACGACACCCGTGCCTTTTTATCTATTCCGGCTCGGCATGACGTAGCGCGGCGGATGGATGCTGTTTATCTGGCCGAGTTAGTGGCCCGGCATATGCTGGATGAAGAAGATGCAGCCGTGATTGCCAAAGATCTGGCATACGGCCTGGCAAAAAAAGCTTATCAATTGTAAGGGGTAACAGCGTGACTGAACCTGCAGTAACTTATCCACTTTTATCTGCCGCCACTTGCCCGCAGCAGGTTGCGTCTGAGCGTGACAGCACCATAGGTATAGTGCATTTGGGCATTGGCGCTTTTCACCGCGCTCATCAGGCTTTTTATACAGAGCAAGTGATGCAATTAACAGCAGAGCGCAATTGGATGATTGCCGGTGTGTCGTTGCGCTCAAACGCTGTGGCAAATCAACTTAACCCGCAACAAGGGCTTTATACGCTGGTGACGACGTCTGCATCAGGCTCTGAGCAACAGCTGATTCAGTCTGTTGCCAAAGTGCTGGTTGCGCCACAAAACCCGCAGGCGGTGATTGAACTGATGGCCTCGCCTGAAGTGGCGATATATTCCTTAACTGTGACGGAAAAAGGCTATTGCCTGAATCCGGCGACCGGCGATCTCGATTTAACTTTGGCTGATATTCAGCACGATTTAACCCAGTTAGCGACTCCGAAAACGGCTATTGGCTATCTGGTGGCGGCATTGCAGCAGCGTTTTATCCGTAAGCTAAAACCTGTGACTGTGATTAGCTGCGACAATATTTCTCAAAACGGCAAAACTCTGGCGCGGTTGGTTCAGCAGTTTGCGGCGAAGATAGACGCTGAACTGGCACAGTGGATTAAAAGCCAGATCGCTTTTCCGGATTCGATGGTCGACCGTATAGTGCCAGCCACTACAGAGCAGGATATTCTTGCTCTGGCTGCTGACACTGGCTATCTGGATCAGGCCATGGTGAAAACCGAAAGCTACAGCCAGTGGGTGCTTGAAGATCATTTTTCGTCAGAGCGGCCGGCATGGGAAAAAGCCGGAGTAATGCTGGTGAAAGAGGTTGCACCTTTTGAGCAGGCAAAACTGCGCTTACTCAATGGTGCCCATTCGGCTTTGGCTTATCTGGGCGCTGTAGCAGGTTACAGTTATGTGCATCAGGTGGTGGCCGATCCGGTATTTTTGCGTTATCTGCGCCATTTAATGCGCAACGAGCTGATGCCAACATTACAGGCGCCAGAAGGGCTGGATTTAGCCGCTTACATCGACGCCTTGTTAAAGCGGTTTGCCAACCCGGCCTTAATGCACCGCACCATGCAAATTGCGATGGATGGCTCACAAAAAATACCACCGCGTTTATTAGCAGCAGCGCAAATCAGGTTAGACAAAGGCCAAAGCGTTGATGCGATTTGCTTTGCTGTGGCAGGTTGGTTGCGTTTTAGCATGGGCTTTGATGCCAAAGGCGATACTCTGGAGGTGTCCGATCCGCTGGCTGATCTGTTGATGCAAATCCGGTTGGAGCACTGGGATCATATAGACGAGCTGGTGGGCCAATATCTGGCGGTGAGCCAGGTGTTTCCGACTGCATTAAGTTCATCTGCGCTGTTTCGCAACAGGCTGACCTATTGGTTGAGTTATATTCTCGCCAACGGCGTGCCTACCGCTTTGCAAAGTTTATTATTGGAAGTTCAGGATTATTCAGCGGCGCCGCGTCTGGCCTCAACTGCTGCTGGGAGAGCAAAATGATTAAAGTGACAGTCTGGAATGAATGCCGCCACGAAAAAGAAGATGCGGACGTGCAGGAAGTGTATCCGGAAACCATAGGCGGCTGTATCGTCAACCAGTTGAAACCTTTTGGTTTTGATTTGACGTTGGCTACATTGGACGACCCGGAGCAAGGTTGGCCAGCTGAACGTATTGCCGAAACCGAAGTCGCCATCTGGTGGGGCCACAGATACCACGACGAGCTGGACGATGCGTTAATCGACAAATTGCAGGCGAGGGTGCTGGCCGGTATGGGTCTGATAGTTCTTCACAGCGGTCATCACGCTAAACTCTTTAAACGCCTGATGGGCACCAGCTGTAATTTAAGCTGGCGTGAAGCCGAAGGTGGCGAGCGGGAGCGCGTCTGGTGTTTAAAACCAGCTCATCCTATTGCCTACAATATTCCGCCGCAAATCGAGCTGCCGCAGTCAGAAATGTACGGCGAGCCTTTTGATATCCCCGACCCGGACGAGCTGATTTTTAACTCCTGGTATCAGGGCGGTGAAGTACTGCGCAGCGGCTGTACCTTCACCCGTGGCCGTGGCCGGATTTTCTTTTTTGCACCAGGCCACGAAACCTTTCCTATCTATCGCAACGAACACATCACGCAAATTCTGGCCAATGCCATTCAATGGGCACATCAGCCGCACACCAGCGGCTGGATGATGGGCAACTGGGGACGACCAGTGCCGCTGGAAGAGGGCGCACCAAAACAAACCTACTTTAAAAAGCCCCGCAAACTGATGCTGGCAGAAAAGGCTGCAAAGAAGGATAAATAAACTGTGGGAGCATGCACAGCTCCCTTTGACTTTTCTCAGCTATCTACTGTGAATAACCACATTGAGCAATGTTTATACAGAGTGTATACTTTAAGCCTGTGTATACAATGTATAGTACGAGGTGCAGTATGTCTCAGATAGTCCATACAAAAATTCAACGTTGGGGAAACGGCCTCGGGTTGCGTGTGGCTGGTTTAATGCGTGATATTCCTCATTTCGCTGCAGATACAGCCATAGAAGTCGAAGTGTTTGAAGATGGTTTTACCGTCAGAAAAGCAAAACAGACCCGTCGTACTTTGCCATTTTCAGAACGTGAGCTGCTGGAAGGACTAACTTCAGATACTGCACATGCAGAATTGCTGGCAACACCAGCGGCAGTGGAGCTTGATTATTAATGTCGAAACCCTTTATCCCGGATCGGAGTGACATTATCTGGCTTGATTTTGAACCTGTTAAAGGCAAAGAAATCGGCAAATACAGACCTGCGTTGGTATTAAGCAGCCTGGCTTACAACCAGCAAACCGGATTACTGATCTGCAGCCCAATCAGCACCAGCATTCGTGGTGTTAAAACGGAAGTGCTATTAAATAATTTGCCTGAGCCTTCAGTAGTTGCTTCAAGTTTGATCCAAACCTTGTCCTGGAAAGACAGAAAGGCAAAATTTATCGCCAAGGCAGAAGAGGGCGTTTTGGAAGAAGTATTGCTGCGTATGCTTCCGCTTATTGGCGCGGATGTGCTGATTGAAAAGTTAATAAATGAAGATAAATCATAACGTTGAGTTCACATGCTTTAGCCCTTGTTGATTCTTTTTTAGTGGCCCTGAGAAAGTAAACTTTGGGTCAGGCACTGTGCATGACTCTGGAAGTTGCAGATCAGCTAGTGCGATGTGCAGCATAGATCCAGGCTGTTTTACCTGATTTTAATATTGCAGCGACACGCACATAGTCGTCTACTTCATAATCGTCAGCCTGGGCCAGCTCTTGGTCTGTAATTTCAAAGACAGTGCCTGCCACTTCATCCTGCAGATCACCGCTAAAACGTAAAATAGGGTGAATAGCTTTACCACTTTCACGCAGAACACGTTCGTCGGTAATTTTAATTTCGCCCACCACATAGCCTTGCAGAATATCTTTGCTTCCAGTTAACTCACGGCCAAAATTAGCAAGCTGTACTTGTTTTTGCTGCAGGGTTCCGTATGAAAATAGCAGTGGCATAGGTGCTCTCCGAGTTCGATGTATCTGCTCAGGTGCGGCGCTGCTCAGCGCCCGCGATATTTTTCGTTGGCCGCAAAAGCTTCCACCTCTAAAGGAGCGTTTTCATAGCCGTAGGTAACTAAATCTGCAAAATGCTGCGTGATCACCTGTTGCAAGTCCGAGCGTTCAATTTGCAGAACGTGCACCAGTTCATGTGCCAACTGTGGTGTGGTCAGAGGGTAGCCACGCCGCACGTAAATGGCGTAGCCAAACACCTGGGCGTTATTCACTATTCCTTCGCCAATAAAGCCAAGCGCTTCGCCAACCATTGTCAGCATTCTATTGTCATAAGGGAAAGGCACGCTCTCTACATAAACCAGCCTGACCTTTTCCGGATGTTTTATGCCTATTTCCCGGGCGAGCAGCAGTTGTTTTGTATCCAATGGCTCGCCAGTTTGCACACCGGCCTGCTCTGTTGCTTTGGCCCATTCAATATAAGGCGGCAGTACTAAAGCCGATACCAACTGCTGCTGAAAGGTAAGCAGGCCTGCCACTACAGCCAGAATAAAGCCAACAGCAACTATCCATATTCTCATCTCAATCTCTCACTTATTCAGTCTGTTTTAGTAGGGGGTTTGTAACAAAGTTAGTAAAGTGCTGATTCCGTCAAGATAATGGCCGATGCGCAGGTTTTCGTCGAAACTGTGCTGGTTATTGTCGGCGTTCACCAGCGGCAGTATGACAAAAGGCACCTGCAAGGCGCCCACCAGTTGCTGCGTTGGCAAGCTGCCGCCCATCATCCGAACGCGCACCACCTTCGCATTATTTTGTTTAAGCACCCCATACACCCAGTTGCCAAGTGGCGAATCCATCGCTGTGCGCGCTGCGTCACCGCCAGCGCCTGGGGTTAGCGAAGCAATTTTATTTTGTGTTGCACGTTCGCTGTCTGTAGGTTCACCTTTAGTTAAATACCAACCCTGAGCGCGCAGATGGCGTTCCAGTAAAGCTGTTAAATACACAGAATCTGCCTCTGGCGTGGTGCGCAGATCCAGCTCTGCTATTGCCTGATGCGGAATAATATTGGCGGCTTTGTCGCCCACAGCGGCGGATTGCATACCGCGGATATTTAACGAGGGGTACTGCAATGCTTCCTGATAATTGCTGCCAACAGCGTCAGGCTGCGCAATGCCAGTGCGCTTACGAAGTGCGGCTTCGTCATCTGGCACATCGGCCAATACCTTTAGCTCTGCAGCTGTCAGTTTCACCTTGTCGTAATAACCAGCAACTGTAACGCGGCCACTATCGTCTTTCATACTGGCGAGCAGGGCAGCCAGACGCTGGGCCGGGTTTGGCACATAGTTGCCATAATGGCCGCTGTGCAGCGGAAGTTTTGGGCCATACACAGTCAGTGTCAGACTGGTTGCACCCCTATTTCCAAACACCAGCGTGGGCTGGTTCGTTTGATGCTGCGGGCCATCCAGTATTAACAAGCCATCCGAGCTTAATAAAGCGGCATTGGCTTTGGCAATGGCATTAATAGTGGGGGAGCCTTTTTCTTCTTCACTGTCGAGCAGTACTTTGACATTAAATTCAGGCGAGAGTCCGGCCGCTTTCATCGCGTCAAATGTGGCCAGCAGCATCATGATCGGGCCTTTATCGTCGGCCGCAGCGCGGGCGAATACCCTTAGTTCCGGGTCCAGCGGCTGTTGCTGCAGTGCTTTTTGATCCACGTCAAGCCACTGACCTTTGGCATCACGTTTTTTTACCACAGCCTGCCACGGATTCGCCTGCGCCCACTGTTCTGGCAGCACTGGCTGACCGTCCAGATGCATATAAAATAAAATGGTTTTCGCATCAGGCTTTAGGCTTTTATATTCAGCAAAGAGCAATGGTTTACCATCATTGGGCAACTGCTGTGTTTTAAAGCCGCGCCGTGCAAAAGCCTGCTCCAGCCAGTCGGTATTTTTCTGAATATCAGCAGGCACCACAGCATCATTTGGCAGCGCCAGTAAGTCGAAATATTCGGAAAAACTCGCTTGCGCGGCTTTGAGTATCAAAGTGTCTGTTGCTGCTGTGCCGGACAGCGCCTGCGTATTGGTAAGTGGCTGTGCAGAGGCAAAACCGCAGAAGCCTACTAAGGTGCTGGCCAATAGAATTTTGTGAAACTGGGCTGTGAGCATAACTGTTTTCCTACTGAGCACCTTGCTTAGTGGAGCAGAGTGCTGTTACTCAGATAATAAGAGCTAACATAATGACTTATAATCATTTTCTCGTCACCGTTTATGGTGAGATAAGAGATGACTGTGGGGGGGGCTGCTGTGAATTGAGCCATTACTTATAAAACCAAGTATTTAGGGGAAAAGGGCAAGAGCCGTCACCAATTTTTACGTTGTTGGTTTAACCCGCCAAAACTGAATTTGTGGTGGAGCAAATGCAATAATAAAAAACAAGATCCCAGAGATAAATCCCATCGGTTCTCCTTCATTACCAACAAGCCCCAATTGGGGAAGCAGAACCTGAGTAAACAGACCAACAATAACACCTAAAAACAGCAGCGTTGACCAGTGGAGTTTCTGCGATTTGGATAAAAACCTACCCAAAAAATACCCTATCGTCGGAAGAAGATCTAAAAAAATAGAAAAGCTAATCAAGAATGCATACTGACCAATTGTAAATTCTTTTTCCAGTGGGATGCTCAACAGAATCAAAATGCCAACAAGAGCGTTCCCTAAAAATAAATAAATCATGTATTTCCTTATTAAAATGCTTTGAATTCTTGAGATCTTTAGACGTGGGGCCTTTGGGGGCAAGTCTTGCCCTGTGCCCCGAGAAATCAGAGTCAAACAAAACAGTACAAAAAATTGGCTTACTAAAACATCTATCACCAATCCATCTTCAACTAATGGAGTGTCTAGGCCTTAAAGTATAGGGGCAAGGTGTAAGACTTGACCCTCATTACTCCTTGGGGAGCGAATGATGCGTATTGTTAGGCATTTTTTGCATACTCATCGGCAAACGATACAAATTTAGGGACCCTACGAAAAATTTTATCGGTATCGGCCAAATCCCAAAATTGATTGTCCAGCTCTCCAAAATCCATTCGGTTTTCGGGGGAGCCAACTACTTGCTCTCTCTCTTCTTTTTCAAAAGGAAACGTATCACCTAGTTTTGACGCTGCTTTTTCTATTATTGCAGCAACTTCAGGCATTCCGATTTCCTTAAATCCTTTTATGGCCTCAGGTAAGGTAGTCGATGTTGAGTTGTAAAAGTATTGCCAAAATCCACCGTTGTAGACTTCTAAATGAAGCCAATGGACTGAAAATAAATATACCGCTTTTTCAGGAATATCGTTTATCGATTCGAGCCACTTTTCTCGCCCATTGTAGAAATCGAATTGTTCATAATACGGTGAAAAAATTGCAGGATATTTTCTTGGTTTATTGAATATCCAAAACATGACGATTCCTTAAAATGCCTAACGCCCGCAGCACGCGCGGCTTTGTAGTGAAGGCGGAGCCGCAACGAAAAAGCCGTCGCTGTGCCTGCGATTGTTAGGCATTTCTACTTCCTGCCTCTCGATATAAAGTCGGCATATTCTTCTTGAACCATTAGCTCATTCAATAACCTTTCAGATGATCCAGCGAATCTCAGTTCAATAAACTCAATCGCTTGGCCAAACGAAGCGAACGATATGACTTCATCGGCCTCCTCAAGCTCCAGATCTGGATCAAGCGGATCAAATTCATAAATATCAAGGAATGATTCATCACCCAAATCGGCTGTTTCATAAACTGACACATCTATTCCGGGTCCGGAACTGCGAACGCTTAGCCACTTTATGCCAGCACGGCCATCGCGTTCGCAGCCGCCAATAAAGCACTCAACTGCCTTTTCTCGTTTAAGCGCCGACTCTGCTTCCTGAAGATTGAGGTATCTACGACTCATTGTGTATGCCTAACAATTTAATAGAAGGGATTCTGCCCGCAAGTCGAACACTTTTCTGCCTTCTTTCCAGATTTTTACTCTTATCAAATTAGCGCTAATGTAACTCTATATCAACAACTTATTCTGTAATCAGTAAATGTATGGCCGACAAAATCTATACAGGCTGTACGCTAGTTGTTCTTGAAAAAACTCAATCGGAATGTCTGGTAATTTATCTAGTGGTTACAGGAGTTGTTGGGTGACAGAAGAGGGCTAAACATAGCTTTGAGATAATCTATGAGTCGGTATTTGAGAGTAATTAGCCATCAATTTTCTATAGATCCAAGCTGGAAGAATCAGCAAGAAACAACCAAAAGGTCAGAGCCAAAGCTCTGACCTAGAAAACTACGACTTACAACGTCACAGGCTTACCATGCTGGCTGGCGGATAACTTGATGGCGTCCCATAACTGGGCCATGCGCAGGCCTTGTTGCACGTCGGATGGGTTTTCTATTTCGCCGTTGCGGGTTTGCATAAATACATTCATCAGGTTGTTGGCTGCTTCCTGATCTTTGCGCACCACATTGCCTTGTGCATCTTCAATTTCCATCCAGCGGCCCCAGGCGCAAATACGCACTATGGCTTGTGGGAAAAAGCATTCGATACGGGATACACAGCGGATGCTGCGGCCACAGGCGTGCAGGTTAAACAGGGTGCCGTCATTTAATTCACCCGAAACGCTGGTCACCACATCCACCGGAAAGCCGTGGTTATGCATAATGGCGCTGATGCGGGAGAAGGGCTTGCTGGTAATTTTTGAGACGGTATTCATCATATGAGCGCCGGTATCAAACATAAAACCGCCGCCGGAAATTTCTGGTACTTGCTTCCAGTGGCCTTTGTATTTATCGGCCCAGTCTTCCCAAATAGCGGCATTAATACTGACTAAAGCGCCGTATTTTTGACTGGCAATGGCGTCTTTTAACTCTTGCACCAGCGGTGATAAACCACCCTGATAAGCCACCACCAAAGTTTTACCAGACTTTTGCTGTGCGGCGGCTAAAGCTTCGGCTTCGGCCACACTGGTGACCATAGGCTTTTCCAGCAGTACATCCAGGCCTAATTCCAACGCCAGCAAGGCCTGTTCGGCGTGATTGGCATGCGGAGTACAGATATAAACAGCATCCAGCTGTTGGTGCTGCTCTTTTAATAAAGTTTGCCAGCTATCAAAACAGAGTGGGGCGGTTTTACCGGCCTGTGCAGCAATGCTGCAGACGTTGTCCATGGCTTTGCCATTCGGGTCCATCACGGCAAGCAACTGAATGTCAGAGCGCACTATCCAGGTTTGAATGTATTGAGTGGCTTTGGTGCCACAGCCGATAATTGCTAATTTCAGTTCCACGTTATTCTCCGCCCACTACTGCTGATAGGAATGCTGCTGCAGGCTGCGTCAAGCGCCTTGCAACGCTAAGTTGTTCTCTAGTGTTGTTCGTTCTTGCTTGTGCAGCCCGGTATGATTTTTTGCACCATTGTGAATCGCACCGCACCATTAAATTGCATATTGACACCGGTGTCAATATGCGTATTATCAATTGCGACAGGGTAAAAAATAGCCGCATCGGCAGAACCTTCATGGGGATGTCAGATAGCAAGGCAAAGGCACTAAAGGTGCGATCAATAAGAAGAGCTGGACAAATGAGCTGGACAAAATACACGCTGGTGTCGCTGCCTATCGCAGCGGCGGCGGTCGTTGCTGCAATTTGGTGGAGCGGGGAGCTGCCATCTGATTTAGACCCACAGCAAACACGACCCACTTTAGTCATTGCAGAGCACAGGACAGCGCGCCTGCAGGCTTTGTATCAAATGCAGCCCAAGCTGGAAGCAGAGCTTGGGGTACGCTTAAAAATTGTCGAATATCCGGCACCACCACAAGATTACTTCACCAAGCTGGTGACAGAATTACGTGCCGGTAATGCACCTGATGTCTTTACTGTGCCACGGGATTTGCAGGTCGATGACTTAGCAGCAGCCGGTTATCTGGCCAATCTGACGGCTGATGTCGAAGCCTGGCCCGGTTATCAGCAACTGCCTGCTTTAGTTAAAACCTTAACCCGCGCCAGTTTTGACGAACAGGTCTATGTGGTGCCTTCCATTGTGGCAGTTGAGCAACTTTATTACCGCCATGATTTATTAACTGCAGCTGGCATCAGTACTGAACAGCCAAAAGACTGGCAGGATTTGCTCAACCGCAGCCGCCTGATTAAGCAGCAGATGGGCCAGTTCCCGCTGATGATCCCTGCTGGTCTAACCTGGGGTATGGGCTCTTATACCGAAGGTTTTCGTTATTTACTCGCTAGTTTTCAGGATTATCAGCTGTTAAGTGCTGGCAATCAGTATCAGTTGAATGATGATGCGGTGCATCAGGCTTTTGGTTTTTACCAGACGCTGGTGCAGGAACAACTGACACCGGTGAATCCACTGTTGAACCCAGAACCCTGGGTGATCCCAAAATACGAAATGTTTCCCAAAGGCAAGTTATTAATCACCACCTGTGGCAGCTGGTGCAAAGTATTCGACTGGGGCCCTGGTAGCCGTAATCCTATTGCGAATGTCGATACCTCAGTACAAACCTGGAAATTTCCAAGTGCGGATGGCGGTGAGCCTTTTGCTTTGGCTTCAGTGGTCTATGCCTGGGCTGTTAATGCTAAATCACGTCAGCAACAGCTTGCCCGTCAGTTAGTTCTGGCTTTAGGAGAAGTGGATGTCGCTTTGGCGTACGCGGTCAAGCTGGGCAATGTGCCAGCGCGGCTGGATGCGAAAGAGCATCCTGACTTTATCGCCTTAGGCAGCTTAATGCAGGACCATGCGCTTTTGACTGAAAGCCGTGCACTGCGCACCACTGTAGGTTCGAACGCCATGATGGCTGGTGTGGCTCAGGCGTCTGAAGCTGTACTGACAGGCCGTGCTAATGCGGTGCAGGCACAGCAGCAACTGCATGATTATGTAGTGAATGTGCTGGGCGCTGAGATGGTGGAGCAACAACTTGCCAAAACCCTGCCTTTGCCCGCCGCTTTACCCGCTGACGTGGAGAAGAATTGATGTTTAATATGACGTACGAAGCCAGAAGGCAGTTCGGTTATCGCATTATGATGACACCGGCTTTGTTGCTGATGGCGGCTTTTATTGTATTCCCTGCTTTTTATGCATTTTCCTTAAGCTTAACTGACGACGCCTTATTGGGCTTTGCGGCGCAGGAATCTTCTTTTGTTGGTTTACGTAATTTCAGCCGCTTGTTTAGCGATCCACTGTTCTGGAACTCGTTAAAAGTCACGCTGATTTTTGTCATTGGTTCTGCCGTGATTGGTCAGTTTGTGCTGGGTTTTGCCTCGGCTTTAATGCTGCAGCGGCCGGTGAAATACAAATCCATTTTTAACGCCATTATTTGTCTGCCAAATGCAGTGCCGGAAATGGTGGTTGGCTTTTTATGGATCTCTATGTTTGCCAGCGGTGAATATGGCACGCTAAACCGTCTGGTGGCCTGGTTTGGTGTCGAGCCACAGCAGTGGTTATACACCTTTCCGTTAATGTCGATCATTATCGTCAACACCTGGCGCGGTATAGCTTTTGCGATGATCTTACTGACTTCTGGCCTGGCTTCTATTCCGAAAGATATTTACGAAGCAGCTCGGGTGGATGGCGCTACAGATACGCAAATTTTCTGGCGTATTACTGTGCCTATGATGATGCCTACCATCTTTCTTTATATGTTTATTTCAACTGTGACCACCTTTGCTATTTTTGGTCTGGTCTACACCTTAAGCCGCGGTGGCCCGGCAAACAGCACAGAGATATTAGGTATTTATATTTACAATCAGTCGTTTACAGCATTTCAGCTGGGTTATGGTGCAGCAGTGGCTGTGATTAGTCTGGTGGTTTCTATGGTGCTGGGAATTATCTATGTCAAAGCACTGAAGGTGGAGGTCTGAGATGGTAACTTTAGTCAGACCGGCCAATGAGGAAACCATCATGACGCATCATTCTTCGCAGCGCCGCGCCTATCTCACGCTTGTGCTTATTTCTTTGTTTTGCCTGATGCCATTTTTTTGGGTAGTGCTGGCGGCTTTTGACCCCAAAGCCAGCCAGTTTTTACAAATTCCTGATGGCATTACCGTTAATCATTTCTGGAACCTGTTGGCCAATGAAAGTGGGGTACGTTGGGTATTAAACTCAGTAGGTATTGTTGGCACTGCCACTTTTCTGACCTTAATTTTGGCCGGTTTTGGCGGTTACGCTTTATCGCGCACTCAGGCCTGGTGGAAACGGCCTTTGTTGTACGCCATTATTCTGGTGCGGATAGTGCCGCCACCAGCTTTGATCGTCCCTGTATACAAAGTGATGCTGTTTTTAAACGACTGGATTAATGGTGTGATCAACAGCCTGACCTCTGATGTGGCTCAACAGCTGGTGTTAAGTCGGATCTTTTCTTTTGTCGATGGTTACCTTGGCCTTATTTTGATCCAAACCGCTATGCAGTTACCGCTGGCGATTTGGATTATGAAAACCTTTTTTGACGCTATTCCAAAAGACTATGAAGAAGCCGCAGCGCTGGATGGTGCCAGTCAGTGGCAAACCGTGCGTCATGTGTTAATACCGCTGGCCTTGCCAGGTTTTGCGGCCGCTGGTTTATTTGCTTTTATTAACGCCTGGGGTGATTTTTTAATGCCACTGATGTTCACCTCGTCACCTGAGTTACAAACCTTGCCACTGGGCATGTTCCGCGCTTTTTTGCGTGTCGACGCCATTGATTATGGTTTCTTAACGGCACTGGCTGTGATTTACACCTTGCCCGCCGTCATTGCATTTGCCTTCGCCCGAAAGTTTCTGACCCAGACTTTCTCCGGCGGCGTGAAAGGATAAGAGGATTTTGTTATGTCACAGATTGAACTGATTAATATTAAAAAGAATTACATGGGCACAGAAGTGGTGAAGGGCATAGATGTCACCATTAATGAAGGCGAGTTTGCCGTGATCGTTGGCCCTTCAGGCTGCGGCAAATCCACCTTGCTGCGCATGATTGCAGGTTTGGAAGATATCAGCAGCGGTGAGCTGAAAATTGGCGGCAAGCTGATGAATAACGTCTCGCCGGACCAGCGTGAAATTGCCATGGTGTTTCAGTCTTATGCTTTGTATCCGCATATGACGGTGGCGGAAAACATTGGTTTTGCGCTGGCACTGAAAAAAACGGACAAAGCGGAAATCAATCGTCGGGTGCAGGAAGCGGCCAAAATGCTGGAGCTGGAACATTTATTGGAGCGTAAACCTGCAGCTTTATCCGGAGGTCAGCGCCAGCGTGTGGCTATAGGACGTGCCATAGTAAAACGGCCTAAAGTGATTTTATTTGATGAGCCGTTGTCGAATCTGGACGCTAAATTACGGGTGCAGATGCGTACCGAGCTGATGCGATTACACCGTGAATTTGGTTCCACCATAGTTTATGTCACGCACGATCAGGTGGAAGCCATGACGATGGCGCAAAAAATCATAGTACTGAACAACGGCCATGTCGCTCAGATGGGCAAGCCTATGGACCTGTACCGTGACCCGGAAAATACTTTTGTCGCGCAGTTTATTGGTGTGCCAAAAATGAATTTGCTGCGCGGCAATTTACAGGCCGATGTCTTTACGCTGCAGTCGGGTCAGAAGTTACAACTTGATTGTGGTTACAGCGATGGTGTTAATTTACAGCTTGGGGTTCGGCCTGAACATCTGAAGTTGGAACTGCTGGCGCAAGGTAGCGCTAATGAGCATAGCTGGACTGTCGATGTGGTCGAGCGCCTTGGCGTAGAAAGTTTTATCCACTTGTGTAACGCAGCCCGTGATGTGCTGGTGCTGCGTCTCGAAGGTGACTGTGATTTACAGGTCGACAGCAAAGTAGCTGTGCGCTTTGATTGCAGCCATTGTTACCTGTTTAACGACGCTGGTGTGCGGCTGTTACCAAATTCTGCCGCTATGCATTTGGCGGGCTGATCTCGTTCTCTGGATGGACCTTGGCCAGATTGCTTGTTGGGCACTCTGGCCTTTTTTATTCGCCGCCATCCATGGCGCATTCCGGCCAGTGGGCAGAGCCACTGGCGCTCATCCGGGCATTGCCAAACTGTTGGCAATGCTATTTCCGGCTTCGCCCTCCAGGCCAATGCTTCGCATTGTTAAAAATCGTTCCGGACGATTTTTTATTCGCTACCATCAGTGGTGCTCACTCTTCGTGCCATCGTCGCTGCGCTCCAATGTTAAAAATTGCTCCTGGCAATTTTTTGTTTCTATAGCCTTTTACAGCGATCTTCTTATCAGCGACAACCAGCGTATAGCAGTGACTTAACGTTGTAACCAATTAATGACTTGGTCACCAATTGTCAATCCTTGGTCAGACTAGTACACTGTGCGCAATTAGCCTAGTTATTATGGATTTCACGATATATGAGTCACGAGGACAGCTACCCGGTTTCACAACGTGGCCCTGCTGATCACGATGTGCGGGATCAGATCATTCTTGCCGCAGGTGAGCACTTCCGCCAATACGGTTACATGAAAACCACAGTGTCAGATCTTGCAAAATCTATTGGTTTTTCAAAAGCATATATATATAAATTTTTTACATCCAAGCAAGCTATTGGCGAGATGATCTGCGTCAATTGTTTACGTGAAATTGAAACTGAAGTGCGCTCTGCTGTGGACGCTGCGGATAAAGCACCAGAAAAGCTGAGGCAGATGTTCAAATCTACAGTCGAAGCCAGTCTGCGATTGTTTTTCCACGACCGCAGGTTGTATGAAATCGCCGCCGCTGCTGCTTCTGAAGGTTGGCAGGCTGCAGGTGCGTATGAAGAGCGGATGCAACAATTGCTGCATGACATTATTCAGCAAGGCCGTTTATCTGGTGATTTTGAACGCAAAACACCTATGGATGAAGCCGTTACATCCATCTATCTGGTGATGCGGCCTTACCTGAACCCCTTGTTACTGCAACATAGCTTTGACAAAGCGCCTGCTGCAGCGACGCATCTATCCAGTTTGATACTGCGCAGTCTTTCTCCATAAATATTTTTCTATAAACACATAGTGACCATTGACTAATATGGTCACTTGAATAAAATGAGTCTCCTGAACTATTGGTCTAGGGGACTCTTTATGTTTCGTCGTAACCTCATTGCACTATCCGCTATAACATCACTGACGCTATTTGGATGCGGTGAAGAAACCACACCTGATCCACGTAGCGAAGTGCCACTGGTTCGTACCGAAGCTGTTCAGCAGGCTTCGATTCATTTGCGTTCTTTCACCGGAGTTGTCGCCGCCAAAGTACAAAGCGATGTCGGCTTTCGGGTTGCAGGAAAGATCAAAGAGCGTCTGGTAGACACAGGGCAAAAGGTAAAGGCAGGTCAGGTTTTATTTCGGCTTGACCCGACAGATTTGCAATTGGCTGCAGATGCGCAGCGTGAGGCTGTTGTTGCGGCAAGAGCTTTAGCAAAACAGGCCGCAGACGATGAAGTTCGTCTTCGTGGCCTTCAGGGCACAGGAGCTATATCGGCTTCCGCTTATGATCGAGCAAAAGCTGAAGCGGATTCTGCACTTGCACAATTCAAGGCCACCGAAGCTCAGGCACAAGTCGCGATCAATGCAACAAATTACACCGAACTGCTGGCGGATAGCGATGGCATCATTATGGAAACCCTTGCTGAACCGGGCCAGGTCGTCTTTGCAGGTCAGGCTGTGGCGCGCCTTGCTCATGTGGGTCCACGAGAAGCTGTTATTCATTTACCTGAAACCCTTAGACCTGCTATTGGCTCGAACGGCACTGCGGCTTTATTTGGCAATAGTACAGACACAGCACCCACCAGATTAAGGCAATTGTCTGAAACTGCTGACCCTCTGACCCGCACTTTTGAAGCCCGTTATGTACTTGAAGCTGAGTTGGCCAAAGCACCGCTAGGCTCTACTGTGATCATCCGTATTTCGGAGCATCAAAGCGTCGATGCATCAGCTTTGCAGGTGCCCATTGGTGCCCTGTATGACAGTGGCAACGGTCCTGGTGTCTGGGTGGTCCGTGGCAATCCAGCCAAGGTCAACTGGCAGGCTGTTGCAGTCCGGCAATTAGATACCGAGACTGCTTTTGTTTCAGGCCAACTCAGCCCAAATGACCGCATAGTGACCCTTGGTGCCCATTTGTTACGAGACGGAAATCCTGTGCGAGTTATGGAAAAATCAGTATCAGCTGTCTCAACGGGAGCACTGTGATGAGTGATAGCCGTTTTAACCTCTCCGCTTTGGCTGTGCGGCAGCGTTCCATCACTGTGTTTTTGATTTTTTTGATTTCACTCGCTGGTGTGGTGTCTTTTTTTAAATTAGGACGGGCTGAAGATCCTGCCTTTACCATCAAAGTAATGACTATTGTTACGGCCTGGCCAGGGGCAACAGCAGAGGAAATGCAGGACCAGGTGGCCGAAAAGATTGAAAAACGTATGCAGGAACTGCGCTGGTATGACAGGACTGAAACCTATACCAGACCGGGTTTGGCTTTTACCACTCTGACCTTGCTCGACAGCACACCGCCAGCAGAAGTCGAAGACCAGTTTTATCAGGCGCGTAAAAAAGTCAGTGATGAGAGCATCAATTTACCTGCTGGTGTTATCGGGCCTATGGTCAATGATGAGTACGCCGATGTTACCTTTGCACTCTTTGCTCTGAAAGCTCATGGCGAACCACAGCGCGCTCTGGTGCGTGAAGCTGAATCCTTGCGTCAGCGCTTATTGCATGTGACGGGAGTAAAAAAGGTCAACATCATTGGTGAGCAACCCGAACGTATTTATGTCGAATTCTCTCAGGAGAGATTGGCGACCCTGGGAATTAGTCCGCAAGCTGTATTTGCCGCACTCAATAATCAGAATGCCTTAACGCCGGCTGGCTCTGTCGAAACACAGGGTCCTACAGTATTTATCCGGCTGGATGGCGCTTTTGATGAGTTGAAAAGGATCCGCGACACTCCGGTAGTGGCAGAGGGGCGCACAGTGAAATTATCTGACATTGCCACTGTAAAACGGGGTTATGAAGAGCCTGCAACATTTATAGTGCGAAGTGGCGGAGAACCAGCGCTGCTGCTTGGCATCATTATGCGTGAGGGCTGGAACGGACTGGATTTGGGTGTAGCGCTTGATCTGGAAGTTCAGGCCATTAACGCGGCACAACCCTTGGGAATGACTTTAACCAAGGTGACCGATCAGGCTGTGAATATCAGTGCTTCGGTAGACGAATTTATGCTGAAGTTTTTCGCCGCATTGCTGGTGGTGATGTTGATCAGTTTCTTGAGTATGGGCTGGCGCGCTGGGTTGGTGGTTGCAGCTGCTGTACCACTGACCTTGGCTGTGGTGTTTTTAATCATGCTTGCAACAGGCAAAAATTTCGACCGCATAACCTTAGGTTCTTTAATCCTCGCTTTGGGCTTATTAGTGGACGACGCCATTATTGCCATTGAGATGATGGTGGTAAAAATGGAGGAAGGATTCAGTCGTGCTAAGGCAGCAGCCTACGCCTGGAGCCATACAGCTGCACCTATGTTATCCGGCACGCTGGTCACTGCAGTTGGCTTTATGCCAAACGGATTTGCCCGTTCTACGGCTGGTGAATACACCAGCAATATGTTTTGGATAGTAGGGATCGCACTGATAGCGTCCTGGGTCGTGGCTGTTGTTTTTACACCTTACCTGGGTGTGAAGCTGTTGCCTGATTTCAAAAAGGTTGAGGGCGGGCATGCAGCTATCTATAACACCAGGCACTACAACCGTCTGCGTCAGATATTGCATCGTGTTATTGAACGTAAATGGTTAACCGCTGGTGCTGTGGTAGGGCTTTTTGTTGTGGCTATACTGGGCATGGGCATAGTGAAAAAACAGTTTTTCCCCATATCCGATCGGCCTGAAGTGTTGGTAGAAGTGCAAATGCCTTATGGTACTTCCATTACTCAGACCAGCGCTGCGTCTGAAAAAGTAGAAGCATGGTTGGCTAAGCAGGAAGAAGCCAGGATTGTCACTGCTTATGTGGGGCAGGGTGCTCCTCGCTTTTTCTTCTCTGTGGGTCCCGAATTGCCAGACCCTTCATTCGCCAAAATTGTGATCCGAACCGACAATCAACAAGAACGTGATGCGTTAAAACACCGTTTGCGCAAAGCTATTGCAGAAGGGTTGGCGCCTGAAGCACAGGTTCGGGTCACACAGCTGGTATTTGGCCCTTATTCACCTTATCCGGTTGCATACAGGGTTGCAGGACCTGATCCGCGAATTCTGCGTGATATCGCTTCGCAAGTGCAAAAGGTGCTGGATGCCAGCCCTATGATGCGAACTGTGAATACCGACTGGGGAACACGTGCACCTGTGCTGCGTTTTAAGCTGCAGCAAGACAGGTTACAGGCCTTAGGATTAACCTCTACAGCAGTGGCACAGCAGCTGCAGTTTTTACTGACAGGGGCTCCTGTTACGGTAGTGCGGGAAGATATCCGTTCAGTCCAGGTGATAGCGCGTACAAACGGAGAAACCCGACTGGACCCGGCACGGATAGCGGACTTTACCCTTGCAGGCGCTGATGGCCAACGTATTCCGCTATCGCAAATTGGTGAAGTGACAGTTCAAATGGAAGAACCTATGATGCGCAGGCGTGATCGCATGCCCACTATCACGGTGCGCGGTGATATTGCCGACGGTTTGCAGCCACCTGATGTTTCGACGCTGATCACCCGGCAGTTGCAACCGATCCGGGACTCTTTACCTGCAGGTTATCGTATCGATGAAGCGGGTTCTATCGAGGAATCAGGCAAGGCTATGGTAGCGATGTTGCCTTTGTTTCCCATTATGCTGGCGATCACTTTGCTGATTATTGTGTTGCAGACGCGCTCAAATTCAGCGATGGCGATGGTGTTTATGACAGCACCCTTGGGTCTGATTGGCGTAGTACCGACTTTACTGGCGTTTCAGCAACCTTTTGGCATTAATGCTCTGGTTGGCCTGATTGCGCTATCCGGCATCTTAATGCGCAATACCTTAATTCTGCTTGGGCAAATTCAGCACAACCAGCAAGAGGGACTGGATCCCTTTAACGCCGTGATCGAAGCCACGGTGCAAAGAGCCCGGCCAGTATTGCTGACTGCGCTTGCGGCAATTCTGGCCTTTATACCATTAACGCAATCGGTGTTCTGGGGGGCGCTGGCCTATACGCTGATTGGCGGCACCTTCGCCGGCACTATTCTGACGCTGGTATTTCTGCCCGCCATGTATGCCATTTGGTTCAGGATTGTGGCTGTTAAAGCGGCCTGAAACTATTGATTAATTAACGCGTGAGGTCCATATGTCCAAGTCAAAAGTAGTAGTGATCACAGGTGTATCCTCCGGGATTGGTCGTGTAACCGCCTTATTGTTTGCCAAACAAGGCTTTCAGGTGTTTGGCACAGTACGTGATGTGGAAAGGGCTTTGCTTTTGCCCGGGGTAGAACTGATTGCTATGGATATACGTCAAGATCATTCAGTGCAACTGGGCATCCAGTCTGTCATCGACAAAGCGGGTCGTATTGATGTGCTGGTCAATAATGCAGGCACGACCTTGGTTGGCGCAATAGAGGAAACATCAATCGTCGAAGCTCAGTCGCTATTTGACACCAACCTCTTCGGAATGTTGCGCACTATACAAGCCGTATTACCCCATATGCGGGCGCAAGGACATGGACGAATCGTCAATGTCAGTTCAGTACTGGGGTTTCTGCCCGCTCCCTATATGGGGTTGTATTCAGCCTCTAAGCATGCAGTCGAGGGGCTTTCAGAAAGTCTGGATCACGAAGTCCGGCAGTTTGGTATTCGTGTTTCGCTGGTTGAGCCTTCCTTTACCAAAACCAATCTTGATTTGAATGCGCCAGTTACTGTGCATCAAATAACGGATTACCAGCACGAACGCAACCTGTCCTCAAGCGCCGTTGTAAAAAGTGTTCAGGAAGCACCAGCGCCAGATGGTGTGGCGAATACTATTGTCAAAGCAGGAACGGGGAAATGGCGCATGCGCCACACGCCGGCTGGAGAAGCAACCTTATTAAGCAGGCTACGACGGTTTATGCCATCAGGCCCGGTATCTGCCGGGATCCGCAAAACATTCGGCTTAAGCTAAGACTATTTTTCAGGAAAAAGTGATGACAACTCATTATCAGGATCTGCGGCGTATCGTCGTGACAGGCACAGGAATAGTTGGACCTTTAGGGTGCGGTACCGAAATAGTCTGGCGCCGATTATTGGCAGGACAATCCGGGATCCGTCTTTTGCCGGACGAATTAACCGAAGGCACAGGCGTTTATGTTGGGGGTGTGGTGCCAACGTTAGAAGAAGATCCCCAGGCTGGTTACGATGCTGAGCGGGTGATCGCCGCCAAAGACCGTAAAAAAATGGACAGATTCATTGAATTTGCTTTGGTCGCTGCACAAGAGGCGCTGGACCAGGCAGGTTGGAAACCATCCGATGCCAGGCAACAGCAGCGGACTGCCACCATTATTGCGTCGGGTATTGGCGGCTTTGGTGCTATTGCAGATGCAGTCCGGACTACTGACATCAGAGGACCGCGTCGTCTTTCACCATTTTCAGCGCCGTCGTTTTTAGCGAATATGGCGGCTGGGCATATATCTATTGCGCATGGATTTAAAGGACCACTAGGTGCGCCGATCACCGCCTGTGCGGCTGGGGCACAAGCGATTGGAGACGCGGCTCGGTTAATTCGCTGTGGCGAAGCAGATATTGCGATATGTGGTGGTACTGAAGCGGCTATTAACAGTGTGACACTTGGATGTTTTGCTGCTGCCAGAGCGCTATCTGGTAGCGGGAAAGAATGTCCGTCTGCTGCTTCCCGTCCTTTCGACCGTGATCGGGATGGTTTTGTGATGGCTGAAGGGGCAGGAGTTTTGGTGATCGAATCGTTGGAACATGCCTTAGCCAGGGGGGCAACACCCTTAGCCGAACTTGTGGGTTATGGCACCACTGCAGATGCTTATCACCTGACTGCCGGACCAGAAGATGGCGACGGGGCTAAGCGGGCTATGGTGCAAGCGATAGAGCAAGCAGGGATCACGCCTGATATGATTCAGCATATTAATGCTCATGCCACTTCGACTCAGGTGGGTGACAGAGGGGAATTGGCCGCCATTCAGGCCGTATTTGGCAAACACTCCGAAGTTGCTGTTGCATCAACCAAATCCAGTACAGGCCATCTACTCGGGGCAGCAGGTGGAATTGAGGCTATTTTCACTCTCCTGGCGCTTCGGGATCAAATCGTCCCTCCAACACTGAATCTGATCAATCCTGATGATGCCGCTGATGGGCTGCAACTGAGCGGCGTTGCAGCAGAGAACAGGTCGCTTACCTATGCATTATCAAATGGCTTTGGTTTTGGTGGCGTTAATGCGAGTTTACTCTTCCGCCGCTGGGAGCCTGCTTGAGCGCGGCATAAATAAAGCTGATTTGAATATGTCGCTGAGATCTGACTGTATGGGTAGAGAAGGACCTGTAACAGAGGCTGATACTAGCTTTGCTGCAGTTGCTGCAGTAGATCAGGTAACAGCCGCATATCATTAAATTCTATCACCGAAGCGGATGGGCTGGTTTCGCCATGGATGTTATAAAACAAAGTGTGCATACCAGCGGCCAGGCCTGCTAATACACCGGGCAGGCTGTCTTCTATCACTACACAATGCTCTGGTGTTGCGCCAAGGCTGGCTGCGGCGTGAAGATAGAGCGCCGGGTCTGGTTTAAAACGTTGGATATCGTAAGCACTGAAGACTTTTGATCCTGAAACCGGGTCGTTAAAAAACTCAGCGAGGCCACAAAGCTCCAGCGCCTGTTGCACTTTAAAGCGTGGTCCATTGCTGACCACTGCCATAGGCCAGCCTTGCTGCTGACAAAATTGCAGGGCTAGGTTTATACCTGCCACAGCTTTGAGTTCGGCCTGAAACAATTGCCGCACCAGAGCACGGTAACGCGGCTCGGTATCATGGCTTAAACGAACCCCATGTAGCTTTGCCAGTGTGTCGAATATATCCGACAGCTGGCCACCCCGGTAATCCCGGATCAGCTCTGGTACCGAAAGCGTGACGCCATATTCAGCAAAAATCTGCGCCAAAGCTTGATTACACAGGCCTTCGCTGTCGACTAAGGTGCCGTCGCTGTCAAACAGCAGGCAGAGCTTTACCGGGTTCATTGAGCTCATTGCGTCAGGCTTTTATTGGGTTGGTCAGACATCTGCAGCACCAGCTCACCACCTTTAATAATTTCGCTATGGTACAAAAAGCTGCGTTGAAGCACCTTGCCATTTAAGCGGATCTCCTTGATATAAGGCCGGTTTTTACCATTATTCAGTGTTTTAATCTTAAACTCTTTGCCGGGATAAAAAGCCGGGTCCAGTTGGATGCGAACTTCATCAAACAGTGGGCTACCGAGCTGATAAACAGGGTCGGCTTCTACGCCACCGGACAGCTGAAACAGGCCTATTTTCATCAACACCGACAAACTACCCATCAGGCCCTGATCTTCATCGCCGTTGTAGCCACGGTCCGGCGATAAGTCACTGTAGACAGTATCGACTATTTGTCTGGACCAATATTGTGTCAGCCAGGGCGCTCCGGCCGCACTGAAAATAAAGGCGGTTTGCATACTGGGCTGATTGCCATAGTTAATAGGGCTGCGGCGGTATTCTTCGTGAGTTTCCTGAGCATGAGCTGTGCCTGAGGTAAAACCTTGTTTTTGCGCTGTTTTAAAGTCGTTATCTAATCTTGTGATCAACCTGTCTTTACCTCCCATCAGCTCCGACAGGCCTTTGATGTCGTGAGGCACAAACCAGGTGGCCTGAGCCGGATTGGCTTCAACAAAACCATTTTCGTACTCGTGAGGGTCAAAAGGTGTCTGCCAGCTGCCATCAAGGTTGCGGGGCCGCATATAACCCGTCTGGCTATCGAACTGGTTGCGATAATTCTGCGCTCTTTTGCTGTAAAGTTTCGCATCTTCAGTAAAGCCTAAAGCCGTCGCCAGTTGTGCCAGCGCGTGATCCTGAAAGGAATATTCCAGCGTCTGGCCTGAGCCACGTCTGTGGCTGCCATAATTACTTTCAGTTTCTGGCAAAGGGTAGGGAATGTAACCCCGCTGCAGATAATACTGCATACCCCCGCCTGTGCTGCTGTAATGCTCGTACCCAGCGTGGGCCATGACGCCATCCAGGCTATGGTTGTGCTGCATTGCCTTGTAAGCGGCCTTCACATCAAAATCCTGCTGATTGTTGTACAAGCCTTTTTGATAGTTCGAGACTAAAAATGGCGTCGTAGGTGCGCCTGTCATCACCAGCGTATCCTGTCCACCGGACGGGCCACGCGGAATAAAGCCACCATCTTTGGCATACTGCAACAGGCTGTTGCCCATGTCGGCTGCAATTTGTGGATAAGCCAGAGGCCATAAAGTGGCGATAGTCCACTGTGCGCCCCAGAATGAATCTGAATTGTGATGGTTAAATTTGGGTTTGCCGCTGGCATCCAGCGGTAACTGCCGGATTACAGCTTCAGTGCCAGATAAGTCGGAGTATTCTCCATTGACGTCAGAGATGGCTCTCCGGCCTTGCAGTGAATGCCACAAATCTGTATAGAAACGGCGCTGTTGCTGCTCTGTACCGCCGCTGATGTTGATGCGACTTAAAGCGTTATTCCATTCTTGCTTTGCTTCTTGCCGAACTTTGGCAAAATCCCAGTGTGGCAGTTCGGTGTCGGCATTCAGTTTGGCGTTGTCGACCGACACATAAGAAATACCCACTTTCAGCAATGTAGGGTTGCTGCTGCCTACCAGAGTGACCACTAAACCAGCATCATCGCCATCAATACCAGTGACATTATGAAACAGCATGTTGCCACGCCAGGCATCCAGCTGTTGTACCTTCTGGTTAAAGCGGGCATAAAAATACACTTTTACCGGCTTGGTGCGCCGCTCTGTGCCTTGATTGGTGATATAGCCTGCCACTGCATCTTGGCCTTGCAACTGCGCTTGAGCATGGCCAAGGCGGGATGGCCCCATCAAACCACCTAACTGAAACAGCACCTGTTGTGGCTGATTGGCTGCATAGGTATATTGATGAAAACCAACTCTGGAGGTGGAGGTTAAGGCTACTTCTATTTGGTAACGGTCCAGCTTTAACTGATGAAAGCCAGGTTGAACTACTTCACCATTATGGGAAAAATCCGAATAGTAATCGGTTTTTAACTGCTCCAGCTTTTGGTTGGAAGACAGCGGCATGACTGATAAACCCGCCAGCTGCCACTCATGAATATGGTTAAAGCCTTTGATTTGTTTGGAGTGATAACGGTAGCCGCTGCCCCATTCGCCTTCAAGATCGGTATCCGGAAACAGGCTAACCATACCAAAAGGGCGGGCGGCTGAACTGAAGAAAAACCAGCGGCTATTGGCACTATCAAGGTACGGATACACCAAATCAACAGGCTCTCTGCTTGCTGCTTCAGTCATTGGCGCAACACCACAACACAAAACCAGAGCCAGCAGTGCAGAGCGAAACTTTGTGGGTTTGCTGTGTGCCTTCGTTGTGAAAAAAAACTTAGGTAGAAGGGCCGGAGGCTGGTGAGAAAAGAGGGCTGTCATCAGATGCCTTACTAAAAGTCGCTGCAAGATGCCCTATGTATAACAAATTGGACAGGCCAATTGCAACACTGGCTTGTCCACAGATCGTGCTATCTAGTCCGCAATCAACAAAATATAAGCTTCAGTGACTTGGGCTATATGCTCCTGCATCGCGGCTCTGGCGCCTGCTGCGTCGCGGCGGCTTAAGCATTGATAAATTTTTTCATGCGCCTGAATATTAGGGCCTGCCACCTGACGGCGGATTTTTTCGGCAAATAACCGGCTGATTTCCGATGACTCACGCAAAGTCCATAACCATTCCACCATAGATTGCAAAGCGCTGTTGCGGGTGGCGCTGGCAATTAATTGATGAAATTTGCCATCAAAAGCTTCTGCTTCCGAGGTTTTTTGTGCGGCAACTAAAGCCGTCATCTGGTTTAAATAAGCTTTGAGTTTTAACAACTCTTCATTACTGATGCGCTCTGCAGCTAAAGCCGCTGCATCACCTTCTATCAATAATCGGGCTTCCATGATCTCCAGTGGGCCTGGGGCGTCATCAGCTAAAATGGAGCTTTTTAATGCGGCTGATTTCAGTACATAAACCCCTGATCCCGGTTTAATTTCCACCAGTCCCGATACTTCCAGCGCTATTAATGCTTCACGTACCGTCTGGCGGCTGACGTCGTAGTGCTGCGCTAAATCGCGTTCTGCCGGCAGCCGATCGCCTGGATTGAGGTCGCCTTTGGCTATGTTTTGCGCCAGCTTGTCGGCGATCAATAAATACAGCCGTGGGCTATTGGCCTGACTGCGTTCTGTACTGAGCTTCAGTGGAGAGTCTGTTGTTTGTGTCATCTTGGCTTCAAATTTATTTTGGTCTGGCCAAATATTTGATATTGCAAATTGGACAGGCCAAATGTTAGTGTTAATCAATAGGCCTGACCAATTTAATCTGTCGACCGGCACAATTCAAGCGTAGTAGACAAACCTGTTGTTGAGTTTGTTGTTTTGGATAGCTGCAGCTGGCAGTCACTCAGAGGAAAAATATAAAAGTTATGAAAATTATTGATGCAAAAGTTATTGTGACCTGCCCGGGCAGAAACTTTGTCACTATTAAAATCACCACAGATCAGGGCCTGTATGGCATAGGTGATGCGACTCTTAATGGCCGTGAACTGGCAGTTGCCAGTTATTTGCAGGATCACCTGATCCCTTGCCTGATTGGCCGTGATGCCAGTCGTATAGAAGATATCTGGCAGTTTTTCTATCGTGGTGCTTACTGGCGCCGTGGCCCTGTAGGTATGACAGCTATTGCCGCCATAGATGTGGCATTGTGGGACATTAAAGCCAAAGCCGCCAATATGCCGTTGTATCAGTTGTTGGGTGGTCGTAGCCGCGATGGTGTGATGGTCTATGGTCATGCCAATGGTCGTGATATTGCAGAAACAGTGGCTGAAGTAGGTCGTTATATCGATATGGGCTACAAAGCGATCCGGGCTCAAACCGGTGTGCCTGGCCTTGCCAGTACTTATGGTGTATCCGGCGATAAAATGTATTACGAACCAGCGGATGGCAACCTGCCGACTGAAAACCTTTGGTCGACCAGCAAGTATTTAAACTCTGTGCCTAAACTGTTTGAAACTCTGCGTGATACCTATGGTTTTGATCATCATTTATTACACGACACCCATCATCGCTTAACACCTATTGAAGCTGCGCAACTGGGTAAGTCGTTAGAGCCCTACAAATTATTCTGGCTGGAAGATGCCGTACCTGCTGAACTGCAGGAGGGTTTCCGTTTGTTCCGCCAGCATACGACCACTCCTATTGCTGTTGGCGAAGTGTTTTCTTCTATTCATGACTGCCAGCAACTGATCAGCGAACAGCTGATTGACTATATCCGCACCACCATAGTCCACGGTGGCGGTATTACGCATTTACGTCGTATTGCTCATCTGGCTGAGCTGTATCATGTTCGCACAGGTTTCCATGGCGCGACCGATTTAAGCCCTGTGACTATGGGCGCTGCGCTGCACTTTGACACCTGGGTGCCCAACTTTGGTATTCAGGAATATATGCGTCATACACCGGAAACCGATGCTGTGTTCCCGCATGACTATCACTTTGATAATGGCTATCTGAAAATTGGTGAAACACCAGGTCATGGTGTGGATATTGATGAAGCTTTGGCCGCCAAATACCCTTATCAACGTGCTTATCTGCCGGTAAACCGGTTAGAAGACGGCACCATGTTTAACTGGTAATCAGCGTGGGCTGTTCAACCTTATTCCAGCCACAGCGGTGCTGTTTATGATTGCTGTACTGGGCGAAGTAATGATTGAACTGGCTCCAGCCGGAGCCGGTTTATTGAAAACCGGTGTGGCCGGAGATACCTACAACACAGCAGTGATGCTCAGCCATTTGGGTGCGCAAGTCTGTTATGCCACGGCTTTGGGGGATGACAACTTCAGCGCTGACATCCGCAGCGCTATGCAGCAGCACGGCTTAACAATCAGTGCTGTACTGACCTTAAAGGCGCAGCAACCGGGGCTTTATTGCATTAGCAATAGTGCCGATGGCGAGCGTAGTTTCAGTTATTGGCGTCAGCAATCCGCGGCGCGACAAGCTTTTCAATCCGGACTGTTATTTGAGCAGTTACTGCAGGCCATCAGCCATTGCACAGATATCTACTGGAGCGGTATTACGCTGTCGTTAATGAGCGATGGGGTGTTGTCGCGTTGGCTGCTGTTTCTACAGCAACTGCGAAACCGTGGTGGCCGGGTTTATTTTGATACTAATTTTCGTGCTGCTTTATGGCAGGACCGAACCTGCAAGCTAACAAGCTATCAGGCAGCTTTGCTGCACTGTGATTATTTCCTGCCAAGTCTGGAGGATTGTCAGAGTATCTGGGAGTGCGACAGCCTGACTCAGGCGCTCGAGCTATTACAAAGCGAACTCCCTGTGGCCGGACCTGCACCTGTGGTTTGCCTGACAGCGCAGCAGCAGGTGTTTTGGCTTGAAGCCGGCACTATAAAACAGTTCAGCCTGAAGTTCAGCGAACAGATGCTGGATGCCACGGGAGCTGGTGATGCCTTCAGCGGAGCCTTGATTGCAGCGCTGCAGCAGGGCTTAACTGCAGAGTCAGCAGTACAAATAGCTCATAGCGCAGCAAGTTTAGTGGTGCAGCATCAGGGTGCTATTTTGCCGGACTCTGTCTGGCCACAACTAAAACTGCGGCTGCTGCAACTGGGTTTACGGCCACAGCAAACATAGAGTGGGAGTTCGGTATGAACAAAGTGATTTGTTTTGGTGAAGCGCTGATCGACTTTATCAGTGGCCAGAGCCTGTTTTCTGATGGTTTACAGTTGCCCCAGTTCGGCCAGTATCCAGGTGGCGCTCCGGCCAATGCGGCAGTAGCTGTCGCCAAATTAGGTGGCAACGCCAGTTTTGTTGGTCAGGTTGGCCGGGACCTGTTTGGCGATTTCCTTAAAACTGCGTTACAGCATTATGGCGTCGACACCAGTGCTTTGGCGCAGCATGCCACAGCCAAAACCGCTTTGGCTTTTGTCGCACATGATGACAAGGGCGAGCGTAGTTTTTCCTTTTATCGTGATGCCTCGGCCGATTTGTTGTTCAGTAAGGCGCAAATAACCCCTGCGCTATTTGAGGGTGGCAAAGTGCTGCATTTTTGCAGCAACACGCTGGTAGAACCTGCCATAGCTGAAGTAACAGCTGAATTGATGCGTCAGGCTAAAAGTCGGGGGCTTTGGTTAAGCTTTGATGTCAATTTACGCCATAACTTATGGTTTGAAGGCCATGCCAATACCGGATTGGTGCGCCGTTTTGTCGCACAAGTCGATATTCTGAAGTTCTCTTTGGACGAGATCCTTTATTTATTAAACGACACCAGCATGGACATTCCGGCTTATGTGCAGCAACTGCTGAGCGATAAAGCGCAGTTGGTGGTGATTACCCATGACGATAAACCACTGCAGTACTTCAGCCGTTATGTACAGGGAGTATTGCCTGTACCCCAAGTACAGGTGGTGGATACCACTTGTGGCGGTGACGCTTTTAGTGGCGGTTTGTTATATCAGCTTTGTCAGCTCAATGATTTGGACAGTTTTTGTCAGTCCGATCCTGCACTCCAACACACATTAAATTTTGCCGCCCGGTGTGGTGCTCATGCAGTCACAAGGCCTGGCGCTTTTCCGGCTCTGCCTGTGCTGGCCGATGTGGCGTCAGCAAGGGTTACAGAAGAATAAGGATTTAACGATGCAACAACAGGTTATTCCGGCTTTAACAAAGCCCTACAGCAGAGATTTTCTGCTATCGCATTGTCGAGCCATTCTGGCGTTTTACGATGCACGAGTAATAGACCCGACCGGCGGGTTTTTCCATAACTATCTGGATAACGGCGCGCTGTTTAATCCGGGTTTTCGCCAATTGGTCAGCAGCACCCGGCTGATTGTCAACTACGCCCGCGCCAGCCAGGTACTGAAAGAACCAGGCTATATGGACTATGCATTACATGGCCTGAAGTATCTCGAAAACGTGCACTGGCAGGCTCAAACCCGTTGTTACGCCTGGACTTTACAGGATCATCAGCCGCTGGATATGACGCAGCAAGCTTATGGTTATGCCTTTGTGTTGTTGGCTTATGCCGCTGTGCATAAAGCCGGCGTGGCGGACAGAGCTGCAAAAATGAGTGAAACCTATGAGCTGCTGCAGCAGCGTTTCTGGCAAGAAGAGTTTGGGCTTTATGCCGATGAAATCAGCGCTGCTGGCGTAATGAGTTCGTATCGGGGCCAGAACGCCAATATGCATTTATGCGAAGCCATGATTGCTGCTTATGACGCCACAGGCGAGCAGTGTTATTTGGAGAAAGCCAAGCAGATTGCCTACAACATTACAGTACGGCAGGCCGGTTTGACCGACGGTCTGGTATGGGAACATTACGACGTTCAGTTCCAGCCAGACTGGGATTACAACAAAGCCGATCCTAAAAACTTGTATCGCCCCTGGGGTTTTCAACCTGGTCATCAGACCGAGTGGAGCAAATTACTGCTGCTTATTCACCGTTTTTCGCCTGATGCAGCTTTGGTCGAAAAAGCCAGTAGCCTGTTTGACCGTGCTTTTGCCACGGCATGGGACTCAGAGCATGGCGGTCTGATTTATGGCTACGACCCGCAAGGCAATTGGTGTGATGACGACAAGTATTTCTGGGTGCAGGCCGAAAGTTTTGCCGCTGCCGCTTTGCTCTATCAGCAAAAAGAAGAACCTAAGTATCTGCAAGCCTATGAGCAGTTATGGAGCTACAGCTGGCAGCATTTTGTTGACCATCAATACGGCGCCTGGTTTCGCGTGCTGACGCGGGATAACCGCAAGTACTCCAATGAAAAAAGCAGTGCCGGAGCCAAGTGTGATTACCACACGCTGTGCGCTTGTTTTGATGTACTGGCGTCAATGCCATAACAGAGGTTATTTATGCAAATTCATACATCAGCTGCAGTCACAGGCGAGGCGTCGGGCCAATTTAATGCGCGTTTTGCCTTTTGGGCTATGACGTCGCTGTTTTTTATCTGGGGTTTTATTACGGCGCTGAACGATATTTTATTGCCTTATCTGAAAGGGGCTTTTTCATTAAGTTACCTGCAGGCGGCTTTAGTACAGTTTTGCTTTTTTGGCGCTTATTTTATTGTGTCGCCGCTGGCAGGCAGGCTGCTGGAAAAAGTGGGCTACAGAAACGGTATTCTGACCGGTTTACTCACTATTGCCGTCGGTTGTTGTCTATTTTACCCAGCGGCAGAACTGGGTTTATACAGCGTCTTTTTGCTGGCGTTATTTGTACTGGCGTCCGGCATTACAGTATTGCAGGTATCGGCGAATCCTTATGTGGCGGTACTGGGTGATGAGCAGCATGCGGCCAGTCGCTTGAGTCTGGCGCAGGCGGTCAATTCAGTGGGCCATACAGCCGGGCCTTTATTTGGTGCTGTGCTTATTCTGGCGGCAACAGGGGAGGCTGGTTCTGCCAAATCTGTGCAACTGCCTTATCTGTTACTGGCCAGCGTTTTAGTCGTTACGGCCCTGGTGTTTTACCGGCTGCATTTGCCTGATATCCAACAATCTGCTGCAGAACAACAGACAGAGGCCTTTCGCATAGGGCGTTTTCCACAGCTGAAATTTGGTGTGCTGGCGATCTTTTTATATGTAGGCGCTGAAGTGGCAGTCGGTAGCTACCTGGTCAATCTGTTTATGCAGCTTGGGATCAGCGGTATGACCGAAGTGACGGCGGGCGCTATGGTGTCTTATTACTGGGGCGCAGCTATGGTTGGGCGTTTTGTCGGGGCTGGCCTGATGCGTTTTATTAAACCGACCAGTTTATTAGCGCTTAATTCTGTGTTGGCAGTGGCCATGATCCTGCTGGCGGTCAATAGCAGTGGTGATCTTGCCATGTGGACCATTCTGGCCGTCGGCTTTTTTAACTCCATTATGTTTCCAACCATTTTTACTTTGGCTATCCGCGGTCTTGCTCAGCATACAGGCCGGGCTTCGGGTTATTTGTGTCAGGGCATAGTGGGTGGTGCTGTATTGCCATTGTTGCAGGGCGTTGCGGCGGATTTAACCTCAGTGCAGTGGAGCTTTCTGGTGCCCGCTTGTTGTTATGTCTACATAGCCTGGTATGCGTTGGTGGGGTCGAAACCAGGTTAACTCTGTACATTTGGCGATACAGTTTGGATTTCTTGACGAAAAGCTATATATCAAGCTGTTGATACCGGTGTCATTGTTTTGTTGTAAGCAGATATTTCAATTTTAAAAAGTTGGTTGCAGGTTCTGATCTAAACACTGTTTTTATGAAGTAAAAAATTTTTAGTGCATTGAATTATATGAATTAAAGCCATTTGTTGTGCAGTTGTGAAGCAATGGTCACAACAGAGTTGTTCCTGAGTTATATATTTTTAGTTTTGCTGTTTTTAGAAAGTTAGGAGAAAAATTGCTCAACATATTGACACCGGTGTCAGTAATTGACTAAGTTAAGTTGCTAGAAAAAAAAATAACAGGGGTAGACATGAAAAATTATAAAAAAACAGCACTGTCATTGGCTGTACTCAGCACACTGACAGCGGGTTTCCAAAGCACTGCAATAGCGCAGGAAAAGGAAGCTGATACAGAAGTGATCGAAGTTCGTGGCTTTCGTAACTCAGTAATTAAAGCCAAAGATTTAAAACGTGAGGCGATGATTGCTCAGGACTCTATTGTTGCTGAGGACATTGCTGATTTTCCGGATTTAAACCTGGCAGATTCGTTGCAACGTGTGCCTGGTGTAGCGATCACCCGTGAAGGTGGTGAAGGCCGCCAAATCTCGTTACGCGGCTTAGGCCCGGATTTTACCCGAGTACAGGTCAATGGTATGGAGGCGTTGGGGACGTCGTCATCACCTATGGACAGCCGCGGTGCTGTAGGCCGGTCTCGTGCTTTTGACTTTAATATTTTTGCGTCTGAATTATTTAACCAAATCGACGTGAAAAAATCCTATTCTTCCGACCAGGAAGAAGGTGGTATTGGCGGTACCGTGAATTTACGTACAGCCAAACCTTTTGACTATGACGGTTTTCAGGGCGCGGTAGCAGGTAGTTTAGGTACTAACACCAATGCCGAGGAAACCAACCCACGTATCGCCGGTATGATTTCTAATACCTGGGGTGATTTTGGTGCTTTGGCTTCAGTAGCTTACAGTCAGAAAAACTCCAGTGAATACGGTTCTAACACCTACCGTTGGCGCCAGGTTCGTGCCACCAATGGCATTAGCGATTCAGTAGACGCTGATACTGCAGCCAAAGCCGCAGCGGGTGAGCTATGGTTTGCCCGTGGTAACCGCTATTCAGTCTGGAACAATGATCAGGAGCGTTTGGGTGTCACCACAGCGCTGCAATATCGTCCAAGCAATGACTTGAAATTTGCCTTGGAACTGATGCATGGCCGGCTGGAAAACACGCTGGACGAACACCATATTTCCACCGGTGGCTCAAGCAGCACGGCTTTAGGCCGCATTGAAGCTCTGGACTACATTGACAATAACGGCGATTTGGAAGTTGTCAAAGCAACTTTCAGTAATTCAACTATCCGCACTGAAAACCGCGCTGATTACAACGAATCAGTCTTTAATCAAATTACTTTTAATACGGACTGGCAAATCAACGACAAACTGGGCATGAAGTTCCAGTTAGGTACCAGCTCTTCAGATTATGATCAGCCAAAAGTCGATAAGGTGAACCTGACTCGCCGGGGTGGTATTACTACAGACTACACAGTAGACCGTTTTTATGGTCAGCACAGTTATGACTTTGACCCAGCTGATATGGCAGGTTGGACTGTAAAAGACATTTACTTCCGCGAAGATTACATCGCCACTGATTTCGATAACGGCAAACTGGATTTTGACTACTCATTAGATGACGCAGGAATCATCAGCTTTGGTGCAAACTATAAAAAGTTCAGCAACAGTGGCAATAACCGAGAAGACGCAGGTTATGTCGAAACCAAAGCAACTCCGCTGAATAATGGCGTAAAAACCATTTCTGATGCAGTGTCTAATGTGTACTCCGGCCACCCTTACATTTCCTGGGTGCAGGCTGATGTGGATGAGCTGCAGAAGTTTTATGGTATTCACAATTTAGCACTGGGCGAAGATAAGATCATTCAGACCAACTCTTACACTGTGGAAGAAGAAACCAGTAGTTTTTACAGCCAGTACAGCTGGGACTCTATGATTGCTGGTAAAACTCTGCGTGGTAGCGTCGGAGCACGTTATTACAAGACATCTTTAACTTCTAAAGGTGTGTCACAAGGTCAGAATGTCACCATAGAGCGAGATTATTCTGATGTATTACCAACGTTGAATCTGGTCTATGAGCTGGATGATGAGTTGTTATTACGTTTTGGTGCCAGTAAAAACCTGACCCGTCCTTCGCTGAATGCGATTTCAGTATCAGCAAACGTGGCGCAGATGACGGGCTCGCCGGGTGAAGTGGGTAAAATTACTATTGGTAACCCGGATCTGAAACCTTTTGAGTCCACCAACTTTGATTTGGCGTTGGAACAGTACTTTGAAGGCGTAGGTTCTTTATCTGCCGCTGTATTCTGGAAAGATATTGAAAACTTTATAGTGACAGAAGTAGAAACTAAAAAGTTCAGCGAAATGGGCTTGCCGGAAAGTCTGTTGCCTAACGGCGCGACTGTGGATTCGTTGTTTGATATCACGTCTCCACAAAACTCAGATTCATCCACCATCAAAGGTGCAGAACTGGCGTTCCAGCGTGATTTCGACTTTTTACCAGCACCATTTAATCAAATGGGGATGATTGCTAACTATACCTGGGTTGATGGCACCACTTTGTATCGTAACGTGCAGGGTACTGGTCTGGATCAGGTGAAAAGCTTCCCTGGCTTATCCAAACAAAGCTATAACCTGACGTTCTACTACGAGACTGATACCTGGGGTGGTCGTGTAGCCGGTGCTCATCGCAGCGATTACATCAACTCAGTTGAAGGTGGCCTGCGTGACCATGATGAAAGTGGTTTCCATGCAACAACCTACATAGACTTCTCTGCGTTCTACAAAGTAAGTGAAGCCTTAAAGCTGAGTATTGAAGCTATCAACCTGACCAACCAGCGCGAAGAGCAATACAGCGATTCGAATGACCGTTTGTACAACACCACCACTAGTGGTCGTACTTACATGATTGGTATGGCGTATAAGTTTTGAAGTGCCGGGGTCAGAGCTTTTTGCTCTGACCCCTTTATTTTTTATTTGATTATTATCGGCAGAATAGAACCATCTTTTGCATACTGCAGTTCAGTAAAACGTATTGTTCTTTTATGATCGCTTCCGCCTGACGCAGAACCATCATGATAAAAGAAATAGCTTTTGCCATCTTTTTCTATAATGGCCTGATGATTGGTTGATATAGGCAAGTAATCAAATACAACACCACGATACGTAAAGGGACCCATAGGGTTGTTGCCGGTAGCGTAAACAATTTGTCCTGGCCAGCCTGTAGAGAAAGTAAAATAATACGTACCATTGTGTTCATGTAAATAGGGTGCTTCACCATATTTCTTTTTCTTATCATCTTCAGGAAAACCCTGAATGATAATGTCCTGAATATCGCCATCCAGTTGTTGCATGTTTTCTTTTAATTTCACAACTTTAGGAATTCGGGTGCCAAAATATAAATAGGTCTGGCCATCTTTATCAATATAAACCATAGGATCTATAGGTTCTGCGCCTGCATTGGCGTCACGCGGCGTTTCAATTAAAGCTTTACCGAGCGGGTCTTTAAAACCTGTAAAAGGCTTATCACTGACGGCAACCCCAATTTGTTTGCCGCCGACAGGTGCAAAAAAGTAAAACTTGCCATTGCGTTCAATAGCTCCCGGCGCCCAGGCTTTGGCTGTTTTTTCTGCCCATGCAAAGACGGATATATCTAAAAACGAGCCCTCATCCTGCCAGCTTTTTAAGTCGGCTGAAGAAAATAACCGCCAGTCGGTAGAGTCCCAATAAGTGCCACTGTTGTCTTGATCGTTGGTGGCGTATAAATAATATTTTCCAGCAAAAAAATGAATAGAAGGGTCGGCACTGAAACGTTCTGATATTAATGTTTCGGCACTGGCAGGCATAAAAGCCAGCATGATAGAAAGTGCCAGACAACAGGATCGTTTTTTCATTAACATTCACCTCGGTTAATTGAAATAAAATTCGATGGAGCAGTTATATCTAATTTCAACTCTAAAGTGAATGCTGTTGTTGGTTTTTGATTCAGTTGATTTAACGTTTTTATTATTCAATCTTGTTCATCTTGTGTTTTGGTGGTTAGTATTTTTTTAATTGTTTTTTTGTTGGCTGACTTAGTGTGGACCATTTGTCTTTTTCTATTGGATTTATACGATGTGAACCACATTTTATATATGAAGGATGTGAGTGTAATTGTTCCTGATTTTGCCGGTAAGTAACTGTCCGTGTCTGTCATTTTATCTGCATAGGGGCAGGACAGAACAGATGAAGCAGGATTACCCTTTACTAAAACGGGATGACCCGTTAAATGAATGCACCTTTGGCATGAGAGCATATGAAAATGACTCGCCTAATGTCGAGAAAAATGCTTTGACCAGGGATCCTGGGGAACAGAGATGGTGTTGAGCTATTTTTGCTATTTTGTTCTGCGGTGGGTTACAGCCGGTTTTTATCCCTGCTGTAACCTAATAAATGAGGGTTATTGACCCCACTTCATTTCGCCCATCATAACTTTAGCGCTTAAGTCTAAAATGCTATCACCACCAATGGATGGGTAGTTCTTTTTCATGGTGGCCACTAATTCGGCAGAATTGGCTGAAGTGGCGGCTGCTGCTTCAAAATCCTGTATGTAGTGATGAGTAAAGTTCACCGCCTGCAAAGTCATAGGCTTGTTACCCAACAAATGAGCTGGGATCACAGTCTCTGGCTTTAATTTTTTAATCACCTCCAGAGTTTTGTACCAGCTCTGACGTGATTCCGGGGTTTGAGTATCAGCTAAAAACACATGCATATTGCCAAACACCACAACGCCGCCCAGTACAGTTTTACTGGACGGAACCCAGACAAAGCTATGCTTAGGATCATGGCCATCAAGACCAATAATTTTCACTTGTTCCCCATCAACCAATAAGGTGTCATTTGGCAGTACATCAGGCACGACCAGTTTTTGTGGCGCATTGTCTTTCAGTATCGGTCCCCAGTAAGCTTTTTTGCCATCCATAGATTTTTTGATGTAGCTTTGCGTTTGTGCTGAGGCCAGCACTTTGGCATCCGGATAAGCTTCGGTGATCACATCCAGACCAAAGTAAAAATCCGGATCGCCATGGCTGATGTAAATGGTTGTCAGTTTTTTGCCTGATTGTTTAATCATCTCGACCACAGACAAGGCATCATTGCGCTGAAACTGGGCGTCTACCAAAATGGCTTCAGTTTTGCCGGTAATTAACACTGAACTGACTGGAAAGGTACTTTTGTCCTGTGGATTAAATACCGTTGTTTCTAAGCTTGCACCCAGGGCATTGGCTGATAGTGCCACCATGCCTGATAAAGCACTTGCCTGAACTAATTTGGTTAAAAATTTCATAATCACCTCTATGGTTACGGATGGAATGGCTGGTTAGCGACTGACAACGGATTGTTGTAGCTTTGCCCAATTCAAAACCTGACTCAAAGTGTATGTTGCAAATACCTTGCAATAAACCATAAAAATGGCAATAGTTAGTTGCATAAATCGAACATATAGTTGAAGGGCATGGACAGGATTAAAGCGGCTGAAGTTTTTGTAACTATTGTGGAGCAGGGCAGTTTAGTCGGAGCTGCTCAGGCTTTGGATATGTCACGTTCTATGGTGACCCGTTATCTGGCGGAAATGGAACACTGGGCCAGTGCTCAACTGGTGCACCGCTCCACCCGGAAACTAACCCTAACAGCTGCGGGGGAAAAAGCCTTCAGCCATTGCCGTTCTTTATTAGAGTTAGCCAAAGAGGTCGCAACGCCTTTGGCGCAAAATCTGGTGGCTGTGCCTGAAGGTACTATCCGTATTTCCTGTTCGCAATTTGTCGCTGAAAAATTATTGCCCCAGGTGGTGGATGCCTATTTAGATGATTACCCCAAGGTACGTATTGATGTGCATGTCAGTAATCAGGTGACTCATCTGGTAGAAGACAGAATAGATTTAGCTATCCGTATTACCAACGAACTGGACCCAAATCTGATAGCGCGTCCGCTCGGTGTTTGCCGCTCTGTATTGTGCGCAACTGAACGTTATTTAAAGCGTCGCGGTTATCCGGTCTATCCCGATGATTTGGCCTCCCATAACTGTTTAATGTATTCTAATTTTGGTAAAAGCTTGTGGCATTTCATCAAAGACGAACAGCCTGTGGTGGCCACCGTATCAGGCAATTACAGCGCAAATGAATCGTCGTTGTTACTGAATTCTGTATTAAAAAACCGTGGTATTTCTTTGCAGCCCCGGTATGCGGTGCAGGCATTGATTAACGAGAAAAAATTGGTGCAGGTATTACCGAATTACGAAGCCGTTTCGCTGGGTATTTTTGCGGTTTATCGCTCCAGAAAACACCAATCTTTGGCGCTTCGAACCTTTATCGATCGGCTGGTTCCTTACTTTGAACAGGTAGAAACCTGAGTGCGACCTGCCTGTTTCAACCGCTCTCAAAGTGTTTATATGTTTTGGCGCTTTGGTTACACATCACCTGATCAAAATCTGCTCGCACTCTACGCTGTCGCCATCATGCTGATAATGCCGAAGGCAAGGCTCCCACTATGAATTAAAAATGGCCGTAATAAAAAGATATTTGGACAGCTTTCGGGTGAAGGTATAAAGTTCCTCTGCCTGGGGCTGCTTATTTTATCAGCCAGTTCCGTAACTTATGATGATTCAGTGAAGTCTGTACTGCAGATTGGAAATCTATGGCGGTTAAAAAACCTACGATCAAAGATGTGGCTCGCCTGGCGGGAGTTTCATTTAAAAGTGTGTCCAGGGTGGTGAATAACGAAGCCTGGGTCAGTGATGAAGTCAAAGCCAAAGTGCAGGCTGTGATTGAACAGTTAAATTACCAACCGAATCGCACGGCCCGGCTGATGCGCACGGCGCCTTTTTCGCTGGCTTTTGTCTATGACAACCCAAACAGCCACTATGTGATTGAAATGCAAAACGGTATTTTGTCACAATGTCGAAAAAAGGGCTTTGAGCTGGTGATCCATCCAACAGATTCAGGTTCTGAGCAGGTCAGGCATGAACTCACCAGTATGATTGGCACCAATCAGATTGGGGGGGTGATCCTGACTCCACCATTGTCTGAAAGCACTGAACTGGTCAGGCAGTTACTGGAGCAGCAAGCTAAAGTAGTTCGCATTGTGTCAGGTGCACAACCACCGGATGAGCTTTGCCCGACCATTTTCGTGGACGATGAGCAGGCGGGGCAGGCGATAACTGAACATCTGCTGGCTCAGGGCCATAAACGCATAGCCTTTTTGGGCTATCACAAAGATCACAAATCTTCATTGGGGCGCTATCGAGGTTATTGCGCCGCGCTTAAAAATGCGGGTCTTGAGGTTCAGGACGAGCTGGTCATATCAGGTAATTTTACCTTTGATTCCGGCGTACAAATGACAGAACAGTTATTACAACTGCACAGCAAAGCCACAGCGCTTTTTGGTTGCAACGATGAAATTGCAGCTGGGGCTTTGTTTGTTGCCCGCAAGCGAGATCTGAGGGTACCGCAGGATTTATCCATCGTAGGTTTTGAAAATAGTCCATTTTCCCGTCAGACCTGGCCAGGTTTGACGACTGTGCATCAACCTAATGCAGAAATAGCCGCTAAAGCCGCATCTATGCTGATCGCACTGATGCTGGAACCTGAGCAAGCACCGCTGGATTGCGGTTTCAAATTGCAACTCGTGTTAAGAGACTCTGTCGCCCCCATTTAATAAAATCATTAAAAATCAACCTGTTAAAATCATTGTCAACGTTGTCAGATTTTCTATTGACAACGTTGACAGGTGGGTGCTAATTTAAATTCAGAGTGATGAATAAATCACCGATCAGAAAGCTCCGGATAATGGAACAGACGATCAAACACAATGATTGGCAACAAGAGAGCACAGGCATGAACAGGTTGAATCAGCACACCTTTGGAAAAAAGACAGTACTCGCTTCTATTTTGGCGACTTTATTTGTACCAGCCGTCACGCATGCGCAGGACAAAGCGGCTGAAGAAGAAAATGTGGAAGTGATCCAGGTCAGTTTCCGCGGCAGTCTGGCCGCAGCAGCAGATATCAAACGTCAGGACACTAAAATTACTGACGCTATTACCACCGAAGATATAGGTAAATTTCCAAGCGAAAACATTGCTGAAGCTATTCAGCGTATTCCGGGTGTACAAATTTCAAACGTTAACGGCCGTGGCTCAACAATCAGCGTCCGTGGTTTAGGTTCTCAATATGCCCGCACCACTTTAAATGGCCAGACCATGGCCAGTGCTGATTTCACCAGCGGCTTTCGTTTTGACATTATTCAAACCGAACTGGCATCTACCATTGAAGTGATCAAATCACCAACAGCCAATATGGATGCAGGTGGTTTATCCGGCACCATCAACATTGATACCGCGTCGCCTTTATCTTTTAGCGAGCGCAAAATTTTACTGTCAGGCAAAGGTCAGTACTCAGAGTTTTCGCCGACAGACGACATTACCCCTAAAGCTAACGCCACTTACATCGATCAGTTTGCCAGTGGCACTGTAGGTGTATTGCTGAACTTTGGTTACCAGGAACTGGATGACAGAGTAGATAACTTCTGGATGGATCGCTGGTTTGTTGACTCAGCGACGGATGAAGTGACACCACGTCGTCCTCGTTACCGCCGAATCGACAGGGAAACAGAACGTGAGCTCTTTAATGGTACTGTGCAGTGGAAACCAAGCAGTGCTTTTGAAGCCAAGCTGACCACTGTGTATGCAGGGGACGATACCAAACAGGATTTAAATCAACAGGTGTTTTTGTTTAATGCCAACCAGATCACCCGTTTAGGTGATGCGGTGAATGGGGTGTACAACAGCATTCAGATTGATAACTTCACCACTGAAAATAACCGTCAGTTGGAAGATAAAGACGCCACTTCAGAAGCTTACACCCTAGAGCTGGATTACGACTGGCAAGACTGGAACTTTAGCAGCGTGATCCACCACACAGCGGGTGAAGCAGTGCACAATGAAGAAGCTGCTATTCTGGCCACAGTGATTTCACGTGCCACTTTGGATATTACAGACCCATCCAATGTCAGTTTTAACATTGCCGACAATCTGGCTGATCCGGCTTTGTATCCGGCCGTGATGCCACGTAATGAATATCCGAATGGTGCCAGCCGTTTGATGGAGTCGGATGAAACCGCTGTGCAATTTGATGCAGAGCGGGGGCTTGAACTGGGCTGGCTCACCAGCGTATCTGCCGGTGTTAAATATCGTAAAGAAAGCATGGACAGAGCAGTCTACCGTACCGACAGAGCTGCTATAGGTGATGCGGATCCAGCCGATTTACCTTCAATGGCTGACTATGGCTATATAGTTTCAGACTTCCTTGATAACAAAATGGATATTCAGCACAGCTGGATAGCGCCTAATATCATGGCCTACCGTGACGCCTTAACTGCTGAAGGTGTAACAGTTCCTACCTTATTTGCGGCTCAGTCCAGCTACTCTGTTGATCAAAGTATTTCTTCGGCCTATCTGATGACTGACTTTGAAACCGAAGTAGGCGGTATGCCACTGCGAGGCAATATAGGGGGCCGGTATGAGCGCACAGAGCGTGATATCAATACCTACATTACAGGTGACACCCACCCGGACAACGAAGAAATTAAGCTGGCGATAGGTGAAACCACCCAGGGCTTTAATTACGACAACTTCCTGCCAAGTGCCAACCTGGTGCTGGAATTAAACGACGATATGCAAGTACGTTTGGCCGCAGCCAAAGTACTGGTACGTCCTATGTTGACGTCCAACACTCAGTTGGCTGCCTCTGAAACTTCAGCGGCTAACTCTTTTGGTACCCGCACTTATACAGTGAATCTGGGCCAACCTGAACTGGCCGCATTGACCGCCAATCAGCTGGACTTAGGCTGGGAGTGGTATTACAGCGAAGGCGATTCCTTTACCGTGAACCTGTTCCAGAAAGACATCAAAAACGGCACTGTCAGCGAACTGATTTGTCCTGATCAATACGATGGCACCACGCTGAGTATGTCAGGTTCTGATTGTGTCGACAGCGTTGGTAATATCTATGACATCACCGCTATTTACAACGACAGCTCAGAACTGACAGTCAAAGGGTATGAAATAGGCTGGAACCAGGGGCTGGATAACTGGTTACCTGTACCAGGTTTTGGTTTAAGTTCAAACTACACCCGTATACTGGTGGATGAAAGCGAAGGCTTTACACTGACCAACTCGTCAGAGCAAACCTGGAACATTACCGGCTACTGGGAAAACGATGACTACAGTGCCCGGGTATCACTGAACCACCGTAGTCCTTATGTACAGGACAGCACTGATGCGTTTTTCGCCCGTGAAGGCCGCACTGTTGAAGGTCGTAATCAGATCGATGTACTGTTAGGCTGGAATATCAGCGAGCAGTGGTCAGTGCGTTTTGGGGCGCTGAATCTCAATGGCAAAGACGAAGAAGCTTATCGTGATGAGCAGACCCGTGCCTGGCAAACCACCAGCGTGATTGGCCGTAGTTACTATCTGGGTGTGAATTTCAGCCTGTAAGAACTGCAGCAGGAGCCGGCAAACACTGTCGGCTCTTGACTGCTCAACTCTGTTGGGATCACAGGATAACAAGAAGGAAAAATCCGATGAATTCGTTTCGTCTTAGTGTGGCTGCCTGTTGCGTGGTAACAGGGCTTTTGAGTGGCTGTTCTCCGGCACAATCGCCGCAGCAAACATCGCCGCAACAAACTCCAACTGCGATTACAGTCGTCACTCAGGCAGACAGCACAGCGGTTAAACCGGTACGGGATTTATTTGAGCGTGTCGCGGGCAAGGCGGTACCTAATGTGCATTTTAGGTTGCTGAAGGATGACCAGACGGATTGGTACCAAATTGAAGCCCGCGATGGCCAGCTCTATGTCAGTGCCAATGCGCTGACCGCTTTAAGTTACGGTACTTACGAATATTTGCGTCAAATTGGTGTGATGTCGGTCAGCTGGGAGGGTAATCGTATCGCGTTACCAGAAACTTTTGCCGATCATCAGCCAGAACGGGTCAGTTCTTTATTTAAACAACGTGCTTATCTGAACGTCTGTGCTTATGGTTATTCCACACCCTGGTGGGGCTGGACCCGATGGGAGCAGGAACTGGATTGGATGGCGCTGCATGGTGTGAATAACCCAGTGGCGATGGAAGGTCAGGAATTTGTCTGGCAACAACTCTGGCGAGAGTTTGGGGTGAAAGATTCAGACTTGGCGAGTTATTTCTCAGGCCCGGCTTTTACACCCTGGCAGCGTATGGGCAATATTGAAGGCCACGAAGGCCCTTTACCCGAGGCTTATATAGAGAAAAAACGGCAACTGCAAAAACAGATTATGGCGCGTATGGCCGACTACGGCATGAAACCAGTAGTGCCGGCATTCTCAGGTTACGTGCCGAAGCAATTTAAAACCTTATTCCCGCACGCGAAAATTTCCGCTATGCCCACATGGTCAGGTTTTGCTAATGAAACTTATTGGCTGGACCCGGCCGATCCACTTTTTGCCAAAGTCGCCAAACGTTTTATTGAGCTTTATAACGCCGAATATGGTGAGCAGCAGTATTACCTGCTGGATGCTTTTAATGAAATGTTGCCACCTGTGTCCAAAGATAAACGTTATCAGGATTTAGCAGGGTACGGCGAAGCCTTGTACCAGTCGCTGGCGCAATCTGTGCCCAATGCCACCTGGGTGATGCAGGGCTGGATGTTTGGTTCGGATCAACATTTTTGGGATTTGAAGTCTATCGAAGCCTTTTTAAGCAAAGTGCCTGACAACAAGCTGATGATCCACGATATAGGCAACGACAGATTCGATGTCTGGCAAAAAGCTAAAGGTTTTTACAACAAAGACTGGGTCTTTGGCTTTATCCATAATTATGGCGGCAGTAACCCTGTGTATGCCGACTTTGATTACTACAAAGAAAAAGTGGATACCGCGTTGCATCATGCCGACAAAGGCAATCTGACAGGTTACGGTGTGTTCCCAGAAGGTATTCACAGCACTTCTGTGGCGTATGAATATATGTTTGATGTGGCCTGGCAAGGTCAGGCGACAGCGACCAGTGATTGGTTAGAGCATTACCTCAAAGCCCGTTATGGCGCTGTCAGTCCTGCTTTATTGTCGGCCTGGAATAAGCTCTACAAAGCAGTATTTAGCACTAAGTACTGGGAACCGCGGTGGTGGGAAGGTTCTGCCGGAGCTTATCTGCTCTTTAAACGGCCTTCGCTGGATTATCTGCGGTACACCGGAGCTCCCGGTAATCTGGTGTTGCTGGATCAGGCATTGCGTGAACTGGTGGCTTTACCTGAAAGCGAGCGCAGTGAATTACTCAAGTACGACCTGATTGACCTAAGCCGCCATGCCGTGACTCAGCATATAGATATGCTGTTGCAACACAGCATGCTGGCTTATCAGCAGGGCGACATCAAGCAGGGGGATGACTGGCGCCAGCAGGCCAAAGCCTTGATCCTGGGGGTTGACGCGCTGATCGGTGGTCAGCAGGAAAGCTTACATAGCTGGGTGAAAGAGGCCCGTGACTATGCGGATACTCCAGAGCTTGCTGCACTATATGAGCGTAACGCCAGACGTCAGGTCAGCAGTTGGGGTGGCTTGAAGCTGAAAGATTACGCGTCCAAAGCCTGGCAGGGCATGTATGCCGATTTTTATCTGCCACGTTGGGAACTGATGTTTGATGCGCAGCGCAAAGCAGCCCAACAGGGCAAAGCTTTGGACAAAGCCGCTGTAGAGCAACAACTGGTCGATTGGGAAGCTGCCTGGCTGGACAAGCCGATAAAAGCACCTACTGAGCAACCTGCCGACGCTTTTGCAGCAGTAGCCGCTTTGCAGGCGTTGGTGACAGCCAGTAAAGCTCCACCTTCAAATCTATAACTTTTTAACTTGCGCTGTGCGCTCTTGCTAAGGGAGCCGCACAGCAGGAATTTTTTATGCAAGCACAACGTTTACTGGCGTTAGATTTATTCCGGGGCCTGACCATAATTCTGATGATTATGGTCAACAGCCCCAATACCTATGGCGAATTTTCCCATGCTTATTGGGATGGCGTGACTTTCGCCGATTTTATTTTCCCGTTTTTCCTGATCATTGTTGGTGTGGCTATCGCCATAGGCATGCGACCAGTTGAGCGCAGCGCTGAAGAATTATCAGCACTGCGCCTTAAAGTACTGCGCCGCACATTGATCATGTTTGGCTTAGGCATAGTGGTCAATCTGATGTATCTGAAGTTTGCCGATATCCGCATTCTCGGGGTGCTGCAACGTATCGCTGTGGTTTATCTGGTGTGCTCCTTTTTGGCTATGCAATGCAGTAGCAAACGACTGGTGCAAATTATGGGCTTTATTCTGGTCAGCTACTGGTTGTTGATCTTACTGGTACCAGCCCCTGGTTTAGCCGCAGGTCAACTGGAGCGGGGGGCCAACCTGATTAACTGGTTCGACGGCGCCTTTTTACCTGGCATGTTATGGCGTGGCACCTGGGATCCTGAAGGTATTCTGAGTACCTATCCTGCTATTGCCAGTGGTTTATTTGGTGTGCTGATGGGGCGGCTGGTGCTGGCGTATAAACAACAATTGCCGCAACTGGTGATGTCGTTGTTTGTGTTGGGCTTTTGCAGCTTTTTACTCGGCTGTCTGTGGAGTTTGTTTTTCCCGTTTATTAAGCAAATCTGGAGCAGCTCTTTTGTGCTGGTCACCAGTGGGATGGCGAGTATGGTATTGGCCTTGTTGATTTGGTTCTCTGATGTCAAAGGTTACCAACAGTTGACCCGCATTCCGCTGATCTTTGGCGCCAATGCCATAGTGGCTTATGTGCTGCATGTGGCAATGGAAAAACTGCTGGAAGTGCCGGTGGCTGGTCAGTCAGTGCATGGGGCTTATCAACACTGGGTTGCGGCTTTAGGCTGGAACCAGTTTTTCAGTGTTGGTGTGTGGATCGCGGCTTTTCTGGTGCTTTGTTATCTACCGGTCTGGTGGCTGTATCAGCGCAAAATTTTCGTAAAAATTTAACAGATCCAGGTTCTGCACACCAGCTCGCTTTACCAGCTGGTATGCCCTTGGTTTGCCCAAAAACTGACCTGAAAGGGGATACGGGTGATACAACAGATGCAAAAACCAGTGACGCAACACGAACCACTTTTTATTGGTGTGGATGGCGGCGGCACTAAATGTAAAGCCAGACTGGAAAGCAGCAGCGGTGCCTTATTGGCCGAAGCCGTGACAGGGCCTGCTAATCCAGCGACGGATTTTGCCGTGGCGGTGGATTCTATACTGCTGGCTTGTCAGCAGGTGGTGCAACAGGCCGGTTATACCAACGCAGCTTTGGCTTATTGTCATGTGGTGATGGGGTTAGCTGGAGTGAATGTGCCTCGTGTGCAAAGCCAGATGCAACATTGGTCTCACCCTTTTGCCAGTTTGACAGTGACCACAGATTTACATATTGCCTGTCTGGGTGCTCACGCCGGGCGGGATGGCGCTATTTTAATCACAGGCACAGGCACAGCGGCTTTTTCGACGGTAAGCAATCAGCAGTTTTTATTTAGTGCTCAGGGTTTTCCACTTGGTGACAGAAGCAGTGGGGCCTGGTTTGGCTGGCAGGCGGTGTGCGCCACTCTGGATAGCCTGGACGGCTTAACAGATGAAACAGAGCTGACTAAAACCATTTGCCGGACTTTAGGTGTGCGTAGCAATACAGATCTAATCAGCTGCTGCATAGGCTACAAAGCAACGGACTATGCCCAGTTAGCGCCGCTGGTCTTAAGGTATCAGCAACTGGCTGATCCGCATGCGCTGGATATTACCAGGCGAGGTCTGGATTATATTCAGGCGTTATTAAAACGATTGCTTAATACCGCAGCGCCCCGAGTCGCCATGATTGGCGGTCTGGCTCCATTTTTAGCCGACTTATTACCTACAGACTTACAACAACAGCTCAGCCCAGTGCTGGGCCCTCCTGAGGTTGGCGCAGTGGCGCTGGCCCGACAGCTTTTTGCGGAGAAAGCAGCATGACCTTAATGCGGGAAGAAGCCAGTTCAAGCTGGCAAAAAATTCAACAACAGAATCAAAGTAACAATGCCTTATATCAGCAACTGGCTGAGAAGATCCGAGACTTCGATCCTGCTTTTGTATATATGGTCGGCCGTGGCACTTCAGACCACGCCGGTGTGTTTGCCCGTTACCTGATTGAAGTGGAATTAGGTGTGGTTGTGGCTGCTGCTGCGCCTTCAGTGGCCAGTTTATTCTCAAGGCAGTTAAAGCTGAATAAGGCATTGGTGCTGCTGATTTCCCAGTCGGGCCGTAGTGAAGATTTATTGGCACAGGGCCGGGCGGCCAAACAAAGTGGCGCTTTAGTAGTGGCGCTGGTGAATGACATCAGCTCGCCACTGGCCGCTTTAGCAGACTATGCCATTCCGTTATTGGCAGGGCCTGAAAAAGCAGTAGCAGCTACCAAAAGTTACCTTTGTACCTTGTCTGCTTTGCTACAACTGGTCGCGCACTGGAAGCAGGACCAAGAGCTGCTGGATGCTTTAGACAGTTTGCCTGAAGCTTTACAACAGGTGCTAGCGCAGCCAGCCCAATTGCATGCTGAACAAATCAGCACGCTACGTCATTGTGTGGTGTTAGGGCGGGCTTTTGGTTACGCCATATCCAGGGAAATTGCGTTAAAAATTAAAGAAGTCTGTGGTATTCAGGCGGAAGCCTTCAGCAGCGCTGAGTTTTTACATGGCCCTATTTCATTACTGAATCAGCCTTTGACGCTATTAAATGTGCAGCTGAATGATGAAAGCAGCGAAGCACATCAGGCTCAGATCACTGAAGTGAAAAAACGCGGTGGTGTGGTGTTAACCTTAGCCTTAAATACGGCACAGCAAGCTATCCACCCACGATTACAGCCTTTGTTGCTGATGCAGCGCTTTTATCTGGATATTGAGGCTGTGGCTGTGGCGCTTGGCCAGAACCCGGATGCGCCTGTGGGCCTGAACAAAGTGACCAGTACCCTATGAACAGCATTTATGTTTCGCATTGTTTTGATGGCAAAGAGTTGCTGCAGGATGTGCGGCTGGACTGGCAACAGGGCCGTATTGTTGCGCTGCAATCCGGCGTAAAACCAGAGCTTCAGCCCCAGTTACAAGGTCTGCTTTGTGCTGGTTTTATTGATATTCAGGTCAACGGCGGCGGCGGGGTGTTATTTAACCAGTTACCTGATATCACAGCGCTCAAAACCATCAGCAAAGCTCATCTTGGCTTTGGCACTACTGGCATGTTGCCGACAGTGATCACCGACAGTTTGCAGGTGATGCAACGCGCTGCTGATGCTGTGGCTGAACTCTTGCCAGAGCCCTTGCATACAGTGCTGGGTATTCATTTTGAAGGCCCGCATTTATCAGTTGCTCGCCGGGGTATTCATCCTGCAGAGCAAATACGGCCTTTGTCGGATAAAGAAATGCAGCTGATCTGTCGTAAAGACATAGGCAAAGTGATGGTGACAGTTGCGCCCGAAACTGTGCCTGTGGAGCAAATTCGCGAGCTTGTGGCTCAAGGCGTTCTGGTGAGTCTGGGGCATTCGGCTGCCACTGCAGAACAAGCGCTGGCCGCTATAGAGGCAGGAGCCCGCTGTTTTACCCATTTGTTTAATGCGATGTCACCACTGACCAGCCGTGAACCCGGTATGGTAGGGGCTGCGTTGGCCAGCCCGCAGGTGTATTGTGGTTTGATTTTGGATCATTTACATGTGCATCCACTGTCGGCTCGTATTGCGGCTTTGTGCAAAGGCGAAGACAAACTGATCCTGGTAACAGATGCGATGGCCCATACCGGCAGTGAGCTGCAGGTATTGCCTTATTTGCAGACAGAAATCCGGCGGGATGGCCTGAAACTGACTTTACCTGAAGGTACTTTGGCAGGCTCAGCCCTTGATATGAATACAGCCTTGCGGCATTTTTGTCAGGACTTAGCCTTGCCGCTGAGCGCTGGTTTAAAGGCTTTAAGTGCCAACCCGGCGCGCTTAGTTGGGCTGGATGATATGGGGCAGTTACAAGCTGGCGCTGTAGCCAATATGTTGCTGTTAGACAATAACCTGAACATGCAACGCTGCTGGCTGCACGGCGTGGAACAACAGAATAATAAAAAGGAAACTCTATGAGTAAAGTAACTCAAAACCTATCAGACCATTCGTCAGACAACTCATCAAGTCTGCAGCCGATCATCATTATCGGCGTACTGTTTTTTATGTTTGGGTTTATTACCTGGCTTAATGGCGCTTTAATTCCGTTTTTACAGCTGGTCTGCCAGTTGGGCGAGTTTCAGGCGCTGTTAATCGCCTTTAGCTTTTATATCGCCTATGTCGTCATGGCGTTGCCTATGGCGCGTGTGTTGGCCTGGTCGGGCTATAAAAACGCCATGTCTATTGGTCTGGGGTTGATTGCTTTGGGCTGCGCTTTATTTATTCCGGCTGCTTATAGCCAGCAATTTATGGTGTTTTTACTGGCGCAGTTTGTGGTGGGTTCGGGTTTAACTTTGCTGCAAACCGCTTCAAATCCTTATTTAGTGCGGGTAGGGCCAGAACACTCTGCTGCAGCCCGTATTTCGTTAATGGGTATTTTGAATAAAAGCGCAGGTGTATTAGCACCTTTGGTATTTACCTGGCTGGTATTACAGGACTTAGGCCATATCACGGCGGATAGTCTGGCGCTGTTAAGTGAAGCAGACCGTGAGCAGCAATTAACGCTGTTAGCCTCACAGCTGATGGCTCCTTATGCAGGTATTGCTGCGGCTATTTTACTCTTGGCTGTGGGACTGCGTTTTTCGGCTTTACCGGATTTACCGGCAGAAGAAGCGCCAGTCAGCAGCGATGGCAGCGAAACATCCATCTGGCAACATCGTCATCTGGTGTTAGGTGTTGTGACTTTGTTTTGTTATGTCGGGGTAGAAGTGATAGCAGGGGATACCATAGGTTTATTAGGTTCTGCACTCAATGTTCAGGGCGCTACTACTTTAGCTTCTTATACTATGGCTTTTATGGTGTTGGGCTATAGTCTGGGTTTGTTGCTGGTCCCTAAGGTGTTGTCGCAGCGCCAGGCATTGGCAATATCTGCTACTTTAGGTTTGGTGTTATCAGTGAGTATTCTGGTCTCGGAACCCGGCAGCACAGGCATTTCTGCACTGTTATGGGGTTGGGCTGGTATTCCGCTATTACCGGATCCGATCAGTCTGGTGGCTTTGTTAGGCCTGGCCAATGCGTTGGTATGGCCTGCTGTCTGGCCTTTGGCACTGGCGGGTTTAGGTTCACTGACACCCAAAGCTTCAGCCCTGCTGATTATGGGCATAGCAGGTGGTGCTTTACTACCCCTGTTGTACGGTGCTTTATCCCAACACTTGGGTGCCATAGCAGGCTATGTGGTGCTGTTGCCTTGTTATGCAATGATTTTGTATTACGCCCTGCATGGTTGTCAGGTGAAATCCACCAGGTAAGAAACAAAAGCCTCTGAGTTTTTCAGAGGCTTTTTTATGGGGTTGCTATAACGTTTTGTTAATGCAAATGACGGTGACCTTGTTTGGTTTTGCCACCACCTTGGCCTTTGTCTGTATCAAAGTCGCGGATTTTTACCTGGTCTTTCACGAAAGGTTCTACACCCAGTTTTTGGTATAAATCGGCTGGCACCATAGCTTTGCCCTGAGTGATCACCAACGCCAGTTTGCGGATATCCGCTATGTTTTTAGTTGGATCGCCATCCACCAGCAACAAATCGGCATCAAAACCTACTTTGATCTGGCCTTTATGCTGTTCTACCTTGCTATAACGGGCGCCGTTTAAGGTGGCAACCTGCAAAGCTTCAGCAGCCGTCAGACCTGCTTTCACCAATAACTCCAGTTCCCCTTGCAAAGTAAAACCTGCCAGCTCGTCTGTACCTGCAACCACAGGTATACCAGCTTTGTACATCATGCCGACAAACTCCACCATCTTGGCGTAGGATTTGGCATAACGTTGTGCTGTGGCTTCATCCGGAATATCCAGTTCAGCCCTGGCATAAGAGCGTTGAATATCAGGCGGCAGGTGTTTGACTATTGCGCGCCATGGTTCACCCACTGTGCCATCGGTCTTTTTCAGGAAATCAAAAGTCGCCAACGTTGGGTCGACAGTTAGATTGTTGGTTTTTAGCAGACGGATAAAGTCCTGTACTGCTTTGCCGTTTAAATCCAGATCTGCCACTTGTTTAGCTGGCAGATAAAACCTGTCTAAGGTGCGGGTATCAGTGTCAGGCTTGACCAGGAAATTCAGCATTAACTGATTAATATGCTGAATTTCATCAAAACCTGCAGCGATTGCATCTTCAGCTTTCAAAAATGCCGGCACATGACCGCTGACTCTTAAACCACGGCTATGAGCATAAGCCACTGTGTCTTTGAGTATTTCTTTCGGGAAAGAGTTGTAGATTTTCAGCTGCGGATAACCATGAGCTGCATACCAGTCGATGGCGTTTTTTGCTTCAGCGAGATCTTTGATGACAAAACCATTGCGGGCGGAAAAGGCGCTTTCACCTTCCAGAAAACCTGTAGGCACTATGGTCGGGGCCAGTAGTTTGTCAGTGTCGATTTCATCGATCATTTGTTGCAAAGTAGCGTTGTCATTGCCCATATCACGCAAGGTGGTGACACCAGCCGCTAAATGCAGCGGGCCTTCCCAACGTGAAAGGTGACCATGCATATCAAACAGACCTGGCAATACAATACGGTTGGCTGCATCAATTTCATGTTCAACCGGGCTTTGTAGCGAACCTGTTGGCACTATGCTGGTGATTTTGCCGCGTAGCAGATAGATGTCACTTGGGGCACTTAGTTTCAGCGTTTGGCTGTCAAAGATACGGGCATTGCGCACTATCGTCAGGCCGCTGAGTTTTTTCGGCAATAGCGCCAGCTTTTCCAGTAAAAGCGTTTCAGCTTTTTGCTGGATTTCAAGCATAGCTTTGGCATTCTGCTGCCAGCCTTCTTCAATCAGAGTAAGGTAACCTGGGATCAAATAAGCAAACATCCGCGGATTTTCACCTTGGGTAGCCCAGACAAAATTTGGCTCAAAACCTACGCCTGTTTGCACCAACAACTGCACTTGCTGCTTTTCACCACCGTTATCGACTATAAGTTCGCTGACCACTTCCTGAGTTAAAGTGCCGCTTGGTAATAAAGGTAAAGAGTTTTTACCACTTTTGGCCATAGCAGCTATCGCAATAGACGACAGGTAAGGTGAGCCGTCTACCGGCAGGTACAAGGCGTTTTGCTGATACCTGGCTTTGCTTTGTTCTTTGCCTGTGCTCCAGCTGGCGTCATTGCCTGTCACTTTAAAGTTTTCGTTAATGACAGAGCCAAAGGTGGTATTGCCTTTGGCCTGATAATCCTTAATAAATCCCTCTTTGTTTAAACTGATTTTTTCATCGAGTTCAGGGCCACGGCCGTTGTCTTTAAAGATATAGCGGACGCTGATTTCACCCTCGTCATTCACATGAACAATCTGCTCTCCGGCTTTGACACCATTGTCGACCAGAATAGTGTAAGAATACTGCTCATCCGCCCACACCGGGCCTGAGCAAGCTAACAAAGTCAGCAGACTTAATGCTTTGATTTTCATTATAAGTTCCATGGTTTTTGTTCTGACAGCCACAGCTTAAAACAAATTGAACTCGGAGTGTAAAAATTGCGGGAAGGGGGGTGTATTGCTGGAGTAATAAGCCACCTGATGGCCAGACTCTTTGCTGCTGGCGATCAGGTGGCTTTCAGATCTATATTTCAGAACTTTACTGCTTTGCGTAACTCGCTGAAGCGGCGCCTGCTTTGGTGACTTTGTAGCCTACCTTGGCTTCCATTTTGTCACAAATGTCAGCACTTTCGCCTTGGTTAACAAAACCCTTGTTACCCACGTCTTCGCATGACCAGCGTTTGACTTCCTGCCAGGTCATCGCTTTCAGCTGTGGGGTTGTATCAATTTTGTGTTTCATTTTACTAATAGCTTCATCACATTGCTTTTTGTACGATGCATCTTTGGTTCTGGCTTCGTACAACAGGCCTACTTTGTTTGGCGTCTCCACAGCGATAAAACCGCACAGGCGTGAGCCAGACTGAGCATGGGCCTGGCCAGCTGTGAATAAAAGTACTGCTGTTGCAGCTAAAGTTAAGGTCAGATTCTTTTTCAGGTTAGTCATTATGTAACTCCGGTTGTTGTTGGCAGGATGAGCACAGGCTTCAGTGAAGATGTGGCTTTATCCAGTTAAAAAACTCAAAAATGATTACGTCAAGTTGTGCTGATTTAAGGATTCGTCACCTCGTGCAGGATATTTTTCATTCGTGGCAAGGCAGACCAGTCATCCAGTTGGATATCTTTTGTTCTGGCGTTAAAAGCGCGAACTTTGCGGGACATAGGCTGAATATGCGCGGCCAGTTGCGGCCATTTTTGATGAAGCTCTTGGTGAGCAAACTGGCGTAGCTGGCGGATGGTTTCCGGCGGTTCTTCGGCCTTGATTTGCTCTGCTTCAGCACCTTGCAGAGTTCTGTCATAACTCGGCACTCGTCTGGGAGTGATCAGGATCAGGACTGACTTTTTGTAGGACTGCCTGGTGCTTTTCGAAAACAGGTTTTTAATACCAGGAATGTCTTTAATCAGTGGTACGCCAGAGCTGCCTGAAATCACCTCACTTTCCACCAAACCAGACAATATCAGCGTTTCATTCACCCGAACGCTGGTCGCGGCAGACACAGTATTTCGGGAGGTCTGAATGGATTGTGAAAAGGTGGATGAACCTGTGATAGGTTCAAAAAAGGTGCGCGCTGCTTTGACGTTTAACAGCATATGTTCGTCGTCAATAAAGGTAGGAGTGACAGACAAACTGACACCAACATTAATCTGATTCAATGAGCTTGAACCACCATCGCTGCCCGCTAACCCTACTGCGATGTTCGAACCTGAGAAAAACTGAGCGGACTGTCGGTCCAGCACCAACAGACTGGGGCGGGCTACCACTTCAGTGGTTTGCTCTGTCACATTGGCGATATTCAGTGAATAGGCAATAGCGCCGCCAGCGGAAGTGCCCAATCCTATATCTCTGGTTAAGGTGGTATTGGTCACGCTGGGTTCACCTGAGGTGGTGGTAGTTACTTTGTTAGTGCTGTTTTGAATAGTGACCGCCAAATTGTCCAGTAAATTTAAACCTGTACTTGATGTATTCAGCTCATTGTTGCGCAGGATCACGACATCAATAACAGCCATCTGCGGCAGTGGCCGGCCAAGGCAAGGCGAGGGCAGACTGGGCAATACTTTGGTTTCATCTACAGCTACACCTTGAGCGGAGGAATCATCAGAACTGGATCCGTCTGCAGTATCAGGGGCTGGTATCTGGCTTTGCACACAATCGGACCAGGCATAGACCAAAGGCCCTGACGTGGCATCAGCAACAGCTGCTGTAACGGGGAGAGATAAAGGGGGGGCTGAGTCTGTCAGCTGTGGCGTCACCACAGTATCACCTGACTGGTAAGAGGTTTGCCACTGAGTAAGGCGTTGACTCAGTTTCTGCCGCTCTGTTTCTGTAAAACTCTGCGCTGCGCTTTGATAGAGGTTCGCCGCTTCAGCGGTTAATCCTGCCGAGCTGTATATAATTGGGCTGATGCGGCTTGTTGTCGCATCCATTGGCGCTATGTCGCGAACCCTCTGTACCGCCCACAATGCCAGTTCTGTGTCTCCCAAATAGTAAGAGGCGCTGGTCAGTAACTGTAAAGATTCCAGGTTATTTGCATCCAGCTTCAGCGCATAGGCTGCGGCAAGCTGAGCTTGTTTGTATTGTTTATTTTCAAGATACAAATGGGCAAGTTGCAGAATAGCGTTTTGTGAATCGTGTTGTTGCTCCAGCGCAATCAGAAAGCCGGTTTCAGCCAGTTCAAACAGGTCGCGTTCGCCATTGCGGGTTCGTACCTGATAAGCCAGAGCGTTTGCTGTATGCAAAGCTGCATTGTGCATATCCAGAGATATAGCGGTATTGAAGGCCTGATTCGCCATCTTAGCGTCGCCTTTGCTTAACGCGGCGACACCGATGTTCAGATTTTGTTGTGCTGGGCCTCTGGGCTTGTCTAAGTATCGTTCGCTGGCAACACCAAACGAATTGTGATCGCCTGCCTCAAAGGAGCCTGTACTAGTGTTGGCTGTGCAGGAGACTAAGCTACAAACCGCCAGTGAAACTGCGAAGGGATAAAGCTGTTTCGCCGGAAATGGCGCCCCTTTAAACATTGGTACAGCTCCTGTAGCCTGATAAAAACTCTGTAACTTTGCCAGTACAGGTTTTGTTATCTTGTGAAGTGCACTCATCATAGGCGCACTAAGCTCAGCGGGTCTGTCACTAGAACTAGTGACAAACCGAAGGCTAAACAGCGGTTTAGTTAGGCTATACTCGACTGGCTACTTGCGTGTAACTCAAGAGCCGCTGGTCTATAACAAGGCTGATTATCAAACTATGTTGTTTCTCCTTTGCTGCTATGAAGTGAAGAACAATGTTCGGCTAAACCTTTTTTGGGGTAGTTTTCGAATATGCCGCAGCAAATTAATCCGTCCATTGTGCGAATTGCCCTGGTGGACGACGATACTGGTTTTCAAACTGCGGTAGCAGAGGCGCTCAAGCTGGCATCTGACATGATGTTAGTATCGGTCAGCGGTACCCTGGCAGCAGGTTTGAAATTACTCAAATCGCCACCTGTCGATATTTTGATTGTAGATTTAGGCTTACCTGACGGCTCAGGGATCACATTAGTGCAACAGGCTTATCAACAATGGCCAACCTGCAATATTATGGTCAGTACCACCTTCGCCGATGAATCGAACGTGATGAAATCACTGGAGGCAGGTGCGACCGGCTATTTATTAAAAGACAGCAGCCAACAAAATTTAATCAATGAACTACGCAGTCTGCATACTGGTGGTAGTCCGATCAGTCCGTTGATTGCGCGTAAAATCCTGATGAGGTTCCGGCCAGAGCCAAAGCTGGTTAAAGCAGCGCCATCGGCAGAGGAAAGCTGTGTTACGCTTTCAGCCCGCGAACAGGAAGTGCTGGAACTTATTACGAAAGGTTTTACTTCCAATGAAATTGCTGCATTACTTTCAGTCTCGCACCATACAGTGCTTACCTTTGTCAGGCGTATTTACGCCAAACTGAAAGTGAACTCTAAAACCGAAGCTATATACGAAGCGCGTCTGCAGGGGCTGCTGGACAACTAGCTACAATTCACTTAGGGGAATACTCTGTATTTATTTGAGCTACACCATGCATAACCCGTTTCGCTTTGCTGAAAAACCAATACTTCAGCAGCAACTGACACTGGTGATGGGGCATTTTCGCAGCACGCTGGTGATTATTCCCATTTGTTTTTTGATTTGGTGGAACCTGTCTAATGAGGTGAACACGCCTTATCTGCACTGGTGGGCTGTGGCTGCAGTGTCGTCTAATCTGTTACTGCAACTTTATAGTTGGTACTACCTCAAGCATGAGCCTCTTAGCTCAGACACCCGCCGTATTGCTCTGATCTATACCTTGTTGCATCTGCTTGACGGCACTATGTGGGGGTTGGTGACCTGGTTGGTGCTGGGCAATGTCAGTGATGTTGAAGGCATTTTGCTGATGGCCGTTTTTGCTGGCATGTTGGGGGGCAGCCTGGCAACATTATCGCCTGTTCCTTTGTTTTATCTGGCATTTTCTTTGCCTCAGGTGATGGGCATGACCTCTAAGCTTTGGAGTATGGAGGATGTCAGCTACCGCACGTTGTGCATCGCGGTGTTGCTGTATTTTGTGGCATTGCTGGGGCAGTTGTTTAATAGCACCAAAACAACGTTGTCTGCCATTAACATGAAGTTTGAACTGGCCAGCAGCAATGCAAAATTACGTGCTATTGAGAAATCTCAAACTCTGGAGCAGGAACGACAGCGTTTGATGCAGGAAATGCATGATGGTTTGGGTTCGTCTCTGGTCAGTGCTTTGCGGGTGGTTGAAAACGGAAAAATGCAGTCAGGCGAATTAGCCGGTGTGCTGAAAGATTGTATTGATGATCTGAAGCTGGCTATTGATTCGATCGAGCCTGTGGATGATGACTTGTTGCTACTGCTGGCCACATTGAGATTTCGCCTGGGTGCCCGGCTTGAAAATACCGGCATTCGTCTGCACTGGAAAGTGTCAAAAATTCCGCCATTAGACTGGCTTGATCCCAGAAGCTCATTGCACGTGCTGCGCATTTTACAAGAAGCCTTCACTAATATTATTAAGCATACCAAGGCAACAGAAGTGACTCTGATGACCAGTCAGGTTGAAGATTTTGTGTTGGTAAAAATTACGGACAATGGCAGCGGCTTTGAATTGAATGAAGCGCTGCACAATGGAGGCCGTGGTCTGGCCAGTCAGCTGCACAGAGCTCAGGCTATTGGCGCGGAAGTCAGTTGGTTATCAGATCCCACTCAGACTTCAGTGATGCTCAAGTTACCGATCAAACAAAAGGCTTTTCCCGGATAAATTAAAACTCGGGACAAAGAGGTGTTAAATCCTGAGCTTTGTGTTGATTTTCTGCCTTAAAGTTTCTTTGTTTTCCGCTGTTTATCTTTTGTATGCCAGCTATGCTAATAACGTGTTGGCATTATTCTGTTCAAGGTGCTTTTAATCTGTTTGCATACTGTTGCTAATTTTTAGTTTTTATCGTATTTTTCATTTTTAAGCGGTGATTCATGATTGTAGTCAAAACTGTTCTGAAGCTTTGTGTGTATAATAATCAGGAATTAGTAAAAAATATTTAAGTAAATCCTATATTTAGTCGGTTAACCAAGCCAGACATCCAGTGGTGTTACTAAAAGCCTGCACGGGCGACATAATTTAAGTTGAAGAGGTGTACCCTATGACCAGTTTGATGAATTCAGTTGACCAACGCACCAATATTGTCGGTCAAAATCGCCTCGAACTTTTAATGTTTCGTCTGCATGGGCCTCAGCCTTATGGCATCAACGTGTTCAAAGTGCGTGAAGTGATACGTTGCCCTGAACTCAGTGAACTACCTGGAGCTAATCCTCATGTGCGCGGTATAGCACATTTACGGGGCGTTCCGGTCACCGTCATCGACTTAAGTCAGGCGACTGGCGGCAAACCTATCTCCGATTTATCCAATGCTTTTATTCTGGTGACTGAATACAATCGTAATACTCAGGGCTTTTTAGTTGGAGGCGTTGACCGCATTGTCAACGTCAATTGGGAGCAAATTTTACCTCCGCCTCATGGGGCAGGTCGTACGCATTATTTAACTGCTGTAACTGAAGTTGATAAAAAACTGGTGCAAATTATTGATGTAGAGAAAGTATTCTCTGAAATTTCTCCAGTTGATGAAACGGTCAGTGAGTCGGTGAAAGAAAAAGCCAAAAATGCAGACTTCAAAGATTTAACCGTATTAGTGGCAGATGATTCAGCAGTAGCCCGTAATCAGGTGAAACGAGCCTTATCTACCATAGGTATCAATGTTGAAACTGTGAATGATGGCCGTCTGGCACTGAACTGGCTCGAAGCCAAAGCTCAGGAGTTGGGTGGTGATATCTCTGGCAAAGTACCACTGATTATTTCTGATATCGAAATGCCGGAAATGGATGGATATACCCTAACGGCTGAAGTGAAAGCCAATGAACATCTGCGCCATGTGCATATCATTCTTCACTCTTCGTTAAGTGGTGTCTTTAACGAAGCCATGGTGAAAAAAGTTGGTGCCGATCAGTTTATTGCCAAGTTCCACCCTGATGAGTTGGTTTCTGCTGTTCAGCAGTGGATGAACAGCTAGTCACTACAGAACCTTTCTGCTTTACCAATTTCAGATGTTTGTCTATTATAGCAGTCATTAATCACTTAATGACTGCTATATGATGCATAATTCCGTTGATTTACTTCTAAAACAATGGGGTACTTTAATTCAGAGTTGCCGTGCTGAACGCGAAAGCCAAAGTCAGTTTGCCAAACGTTTAGGCGTGGGACGTTCTACTGTATCTGCACTGGAAAATGGCAGTGCCCAGGTGGCTGTGGGTACTTATCTGCAGGCGATGCTGGTGCTGGGATTAGCTGGCTCTTTTGGCGACTGGCTGAGCCAGCAAGAGCAGGATCAGCAACGACAGCGTTTTCGTGTTTCAGCGCAGAGGCTGGATAATGATTTCTGATCCACTTAAACCCCGTTGTTATGTGTTTGTTGAAGGCCTGCAGGCTGATGCTGTGATCTGTGCTGTATTTGAGCTCGATCTGGCTTCAGGCACAGGCTACTTTCGTTACGGTAAATCCTGGCTAGAACGCCCTGACGCTTTTCCTCTGGACCCTTTGCATTTACCTTTGTCTGAGCAAGAATTTATCTGTCGTTTGCCAAAAGCCGTGTTTGGCGTCTTGTCTGATGCAGCTCCTGATAGCTGGGGTCGTAAACTGATGTTGTCGCTGCATAGCACTAAACCTCAACATGAAGTCGATTTTTTACTGGCAGGCAGTGGTGAAGGCGTAGGTGCCTTAGCTTTTAGCTTGTCGCGGCATCAAGCGAAAAAGAAAATTGCTAAAAACCAGTTTGCTGATCTACAGAGCCTGACCCAAAGTAAAAATGATCTGTTGGCCCACAACAGTTTAAGTGCCGAAGCGAAAAAAGCGCTGGAGTATGGCATCAGCATGGGAGGCGCCCGGCCTAAATCTTCAGTGCAGGACGGCGATAGGTTGTATCTGGTTAAATTTAACAAAGCCGATGATTTGGTGAATATGGCCAGAGTTGAACACGCCACTTTAACACTGGCACAGCAGTTTGGGATTCGGGTGGCGCACAGCAAAGTAGTGCAAACTGGCTTTGAGGATGTTCTGCTGATCGAGCGTTTTGATCGCAGTGCCAGTCAGATCCACTCTCATTTTATCAGCGCTGAATCCTTGTTTTCTGAACAAAAAGTGTCGGAGCTGAGTTTAAAAATCAGCTATGGTTATCCGGCTTTGGCTGAAATTTTACGTCAGTACAGTAGCGAACCTTCAGACAGTGAAGAACTGTTTCGGCGCATGCTGTTTAATCTGCTGATAGGCAATACAGACGATCATGGCCGCAACCATGCATTACTGTTGGATTTGACCGGCAAAGACTGGCGCTTGTCGCCAGCTTACGACATGGTGCCTGTGAATAATTCGCGCCAGCATGCAATGGGCTTAGGAGACTTTGGCCGTGCCGGTACAGTGGAAAACGCCTTAAGTCAATGCAGCCGTTTTGCTTTAAAGCTAAACAAAGCCAGGCAGATAGTGGCAGAAGCTGAACTGCTTATTCGAAGCTGGCCGCAGCATTTTAGCAAGGCTGGTGTTTCAGCCGCTGACATTGAAGTGTTAAAAGCTCTGATCCCACACTGATTGAGCTGCTGCAGTAGCACAATTTTCTGTTAGAATCGCCGTACTTTAGCGTCTGGCTTGATCTGCTAAAAGCTGCGCTTATGTTTTTAACTCAATGGACTTTGAATGATTAATTATTTTCGCATTTTGGGCGTAAAAGCCAGCGCCAATGAAGACGAGATTAAAAAAGCCTACAAGAGGTTATCCAATAAATATCATCCGGATAAGCTGCTTAATTTAACTGATGATGAAAAAGAGCAGGCTGGCGCCCAATTACAACGGGTAAAAGAAGCCTATGATGTATTGTCAGACGCTAAAAAACGCGCGGCTTTTATTAAAGATTTTAATAATGTGATAGTGCCGGACCCGACCGCAGCGATGAAAGAGCTGTGGGATAGTTATTACCCGTCCGTAAAAGGTTAAAACTGATGAGCAAAACATTCGACAAAAACCGTTTAGAAGCGTTAAAAACTGACGCTTACGAGAATATTGAATCTTACAACGATCCGGACACGCCAAAAGCGCTGGAAAAATTTACCGCCCAAATCAAAAGCATTTTGCAGGCGGACCCAAAGATGTTGCATTCGGTGCCTGAATATCTGCCTGTAGCTTTGTATGGCCGGGTAAAGTTCACCCCTGAAGCCAATCTGAAATGGGCAGCCTGGCTGGCCAAAAACACCATGCCGGTGTGGGATGAGTTTAAAACCTCTGTGGCTTTTAATAATGCCGATTTACCACTTGTAAAAACCATTCGTGAATTTAACGAAGAGTTACTGATCGAAAGCTGTGCTGTGCTTTTTATGCTGAACAAGCACGTCGCTGCAGCGCCTGGTCCACGCGATCCGCGTGATGAAGACGACGAAGATACGGATGACTCTTCTTTTGGTCACAATGCGGATGATGATTACGAAGGTCAGGACGATGAAGAAGAAGGCTACGATGACCAATACGATGAAATCACCTTTAACAGGGAAGGCCGCTAATGAATAACCTGATTGAAATTGCCGTTGCGGAAATTAAAGAACTCGCCATTGTTGAGCCAAAACAAGCCAGCAAAAAGTTTGAGCTGATGGCCAACACCATGTCGGATGCGCAACTGGTTGAAGTGATTGAAAACATCGATATTGTGACCCTGACTCAAATTAACAGTCAGCACGATATTTCCTTCCCATCCATTATTTCTGAGCTGATGACACCGGAAAAAATCCGCGACATCGTCTGCCAGCAGCCGTTGTATTGGGAAGAGAAAATCAAAAACAATGCAGAAGATTTAAAACAGCATACCTTTGATTTTTTAACCTACCTTATCCGTACTCAGGACAGCGAAACCAAGCAGGCTGAAATTCTTGAAGCCATAGCTGAAGATCCGGCTGGCCTGTTTTATTTGTCTATTCCTTTTATCGAGCTGTACCGCGGCGAAGTGATTGAAGATGAAGACGAAGTGCATGATTTATTGCACGAGGAAGAAGAAGATTTAGAAGAAGCTATCAGCTACACCGAACGGCATCTGAATGAAGAAGTGCATGGTTTAGGTTATGACGATCCGCGCAGCTTATTGGCCCTTATTCGCCAGCTTACTCCTGCAGTAGAGCAGGCGATTAAAAACCTGGTGCGGAACGAAAACTCAGGCTGGGAACATATTATCAATAAGTTTGCTGCTGAGCTGGTGATGCAAGCCAAAGAGAAAAACCAGTCCACAGACGAATACGCCGAAGTGGACGATATGTTTAGTTTTCTCGATTAAGGCAAAGGATACGTTATGCAGTTAGTGGTGCGGGATGCCAATCAGGGACCTTTTTTAACCAAGGTGCTGAATTACGCCAAAGCAGAGCAAAAACTTTCAGAAACACAGCTGGAGCAAGTGAAAAGCAAAGCTGTGCTGATGAGCCTGAAGTTTGCCGACAAGTTTTACAACAAATACAAAATGCACCTGTTAGAACAAGCGGCCCACGACATTATTGGTGTGGCAAGTTTGGGTCTGGCAGAACTGTCAGATCATGATTTAGATAAAGCCTTGGCTTTGTTGATCAGCCCTGAAGGTATAGTCAAACCTTTTCAAAAAGGCTGGAGCATGTTGTCGCAGGTCAGTCAGCAAGTGCCCAATCGAAAATCGCTGTATGGCGAAGTAGAAGAGCAGTTGCTGCAGGACATCGCTAGTCCACCGGACATCGAAGAGTGGCACGGTGTGGCTGTGTATCAGCAGGCGCTGCGCGAATCACGTCGTCGTCAGGCCATCAGTGTGGTGAAACAAACCTATTTCTACCATACCCAGTTGGACCCGTTCGAGCACTTCAACCTGGAAGATATGTTGGCTGAAGTGGTGCTGTATCGCCTTTGTACCAAAGGTGGCAAGGTGAAACAGGATTTAAAGCAACGGTTACGCGATATCGATTTAGCCGATGAATGGTTTGACGTAACCTTTATCAAAGCTCATACCGATCAGGTACTTAGCTTATTACCTGCTGGTTTTTCAGAAGCTGTGACTGTCGAGCTGGGAGAAAATTTCCATGCCGCTCTAGTGCGTACTTTGCAGTTTGCCAAAGGCTATAAAAAGCTGTTGGCAGAAAATGCATCACCAGAGCGTCGTGATGCGTATGAGCATAAGCAGGGCATGCTAAACCCTCTGTTAGGCTGGCCTCAATATATCGAAATGTAATCCCCGTTGTACTTGAGGCTGCAGTAACGGGCGGGTACCGTAGGGGCCGCGGCTCGTCCCGGCCCGTCCATCTGTACCGTGGTGTTTTGCGATACAACACCGCGGTATCGTCAAGACGGGTGGGGGCAAGCCCCACCCCTACGTCCCGGCCCTACGATTTAGGGCAATGCTGCTGTACTGCTTTCCACCAGATCACATGGCGTTTTAACTCTGCTTTTAATGCTGTATTCGGCACTTTGAAGCGCTGCTCAATAGGTTGCGCCAAAGCTGTGCCTTTATACAGCTGCTCTAGCAACGGATACAGCTGCTGATAAGTGCCATCCACCTGCGCCAGATACAGCTGCACTTTGCCGATAAAATACTGCAGTAAAATGGTATTCAAAATCTCTGCTTTGTCTGAACTTTTACCGGCTGGGCATTGGGCTTTTAGATCAAGCTGTTCTAACTGTTGATTTAAACTTTGCAGCCAGTTTTGGCTGAAGCCTAAGCTTTGTTGCAACTGGCTTAGCGTATTGGCTTTGTATAAAGCTTCTAACGCTTGTTCGGGATTGATGCTACTTGCCTGCTGCCAGTTTTGCTGAGCAATACTTTGTTGCAGCGCAAGCAAGGAATGTAAGGCTTGCATAGTTTCAGCCACGCCAGCGACTGAGTCTGGTTCTGACAAACTACGGTAGGGGTGCAGTTGTTGACGTAAAGTCTCATCTTGCTGCAAAAAATTCTGCCAGTGTTTATTGATTTGCGCTGCTTTGTCAGAGGCAATAGCAGATAGTTTTTGCTGTAAATCGGGTGCTATATCAGGGTTAGTTAAACAAGGTTGCACTTGCTTTAGAAACGCCAGTTCGTACTTTAAACGCTGACTTGGCGGCATGACCTTACCCAGACTGCTATTACGCTCGCCCAGCAATAAATCCAGACCACAAGAGCGGGTTGCTACTAACTCAACCAGACTAATGCTGGTTTCTGCTATTTCGGCTCTGGTTGCTGTGATGGAAGGAAGTGGCTTTAAATCAAGCGGCGCTGGGTCTTGTAACTCTAGAGCCAAAGTACGACCAAGCCGTTTGGCATAGTCGTCCATCAGGGATTGAGCCGGATCACTGCAGCCAGTTACCACAAAAACAACAGCAATCAAGCTCAGTAGTTTAGTGAGATGATGCAGCCTGTTGCTGCTGTAAAATTTTGCCATCTTCTAATCGCCTGATTTGGTTTTTCAGAATAAACGCCAACATCACAGCAGCGCAGGACAAACCGACAATAATGCCAATCCAGAAGCCATGAGCGCCCATTTTGGGGGTGATCCAGTCAGTTAAACCTAATACAGTGCCTAAACCAAAACCGATCGGCCAATAGGCAACAAAGGTGATAAAAAAGATAGGTTTGGTGTGTTTTAAGCCACGTAAGGCACAGGCTGACACCACCTGTATCGCATCAGAGATCTGGTAAAAGCAGGCCAAGACTAAAATAGAGGTCGCCACAGCTAATACCGCAGGATCGGTAGAGTAGAGTGATGCCACTAAAAAACGACCAAAATAAGTCACCAGTGCTATGCCAACCGCCATCATCATCGCCAGTTGTACTGCGGTTGATACGGCTTTTTTCAGCTCCTGTACATCGTTACTGCCAACCAGATGACCGACCCGTATCGTCGTTGCCATACCCATGCTCATAGGCAACATAAAGACCAGAGCGCTGTAGTTATTCGCAATTTGATGACCGGCCACCACTATAGGGCCTAAGTGCACAATCATCAGCGGGATAGAAGAGAACAACGTCACTTCAAAAAACAGCGAAAAGGCGATGGGCGTGCCTATAGCGATGATATGCCATAAATCTTTGCTGTTGGGTTTCAGGTTGTCTGGCTTCTTCATATAAAGCGCTGTGCTACGGCTTCTGAAGGCATAAATAGTGATAGCTATAAACATCGCCAGAAACACCAAAGAAGTCGCTACACCACAACCTGCGCCGCCTAAAGCAGGCATCCCCAACTTGCCGTAAATAAACACATAGTTGGCCGGAATATTCACCAGAATACCGACAAAAGCTATCCACATGGTGGCTTTGGTATTGCCTATGCCTTCAAACAGATTACGGAAGATCATATAACCAGCGGCCGGATAAACGCCGTAACTGACATACACCAGATAATCGACTGCTTTGGCACGCAGGTTGTCTTCCATCGACAAATACTGCAGCGGCAGATGAATATACTGCATAGCTATCACTATGACAGTCGCCAGTACCATCGCCAGATAAAAACCCTGTAGCGCATTATGCGGAATAGCCTTATGGTTTTTCGCGCCATAGAGCTGAGAAATAATAGGAGTCAGTGCCAGTAATAGCCCCTGTAAGGTCAGAATAATAGGCAGCCAAATGGCGGAAGCCACAGCAATAGCGGCCATATCCAGTGCACTAACGCGACCTGCCATAATAGTATCGATGACAAACATCATGGTTTGGGTCAGCTGAGCCAGCATAATAGGGCCGGATAACTTCAGAATGGTTTTTGCTTCAAAGCGGGAAAAAGGTAACATAACAACTCTTGTCAGACAGGCGAAAAAACGCCGTAAAGATAGCACAGCAGAGGTTTTATGTTTACAGGAATAGTGCAGGCAAAAGTTAAAGTCAGTGAAATCGGCGACCAGGAGCAGTTTCGTCGCCTAACTCTTGCAGTACCTGTGCAGTTATTACAAAACCTGGAGCGGGGCGCCAGCATCTCTATTAACGGCACTTGTTTAACGGCCACCGATTTCAGTCTGATTGAGCCTTTAGGCTGGGTTAGTTTTGATGTGATTGACGAAACCTTAGCTAAAACCAACCTAGGCGCTTTAAGCACTGGCTCATTAGTCAACTTCGAACGCTCATTAACTTTTGGCCGTGAAATTGGGGGGCATTTGGTGTCAGGCCATGTGCACGGTACAGCCACTATTTTAGCTGTCAGCCAAACAGGTGCGAATTGGCGGGTGGATATAGAGCTAAAGCCAGAGTTTAAAAACTATGTGCTCAGCAAGGGTTTTATCAGCATTGACGGTATCAGCCTGACCGTAGGCGAAGTGACAGCAGAGAGTTTTAGCCTGCATTTAATACCAGAAACGCTCACCGTGACTACTTTAGGACAACGCAAAGTGGGTGACAGAGTGAATATCGAACTGGATCAGCAAACAGTCACCATAGTGGATACGGTAGAACGGGTGCTTGCTGCCAGAAATGCCTGATATGGCTAATAATACTGCTCGTCTTCAGCATCGATAAACACTTGCACTTTATTATGCAGCTCGTCTTTATGAGTCTGCACATGAATGGGGTTGCAGCAGTTGCTGCAATCTTCAATGTCGTCCTGATCTTCACCACTGATATCCAGGGTGATATGAGTGGGGTGACCACAGAAAGGGCAAAGAATAGTTTTATGCAGTATGTCCATAGATCCTCCGTTTACCAACGCCTGTTGCAGCAAGCGCTGGCGACTGAATATCTGCGGGTCCTTCCCTTTAAAGCTCCTGATAAGTTGTAGTGTAGGCCTTAATACTGTATCAGGCGAAAAAATTGCCTGCTTTATACAGCTATTGGCTTGGTTGTTGCCGATAAAGCGCCGTATCGGTTATGATGCAGCCGCTTTTTGTTAAAAACAGTCACAACTACGTGTTGTACTGCTTTGTTCTACCGCTCGTAAGGTTGAACCGCAAAAAACATACCCTTAATTTAAATTGAATCAACATGTGACCCTTGGTACGGGCCACCACTGTGAGGACTTATCATGCCAGTTATTACTTTACCTGACGGCAGTCAGCGTTCATTTGACGCCCCTTTATCTGTATTAGACGTTGCCAAAGACATAGGCCCGGGTCTGGCGAAAGCCACCATAGCAGGCAAAATCAATGGTCAATTGGTAGACGCTTGTGAGCTGATCACTGAAGACGCTTCATTAAGCATTGTCACCGCCAAAGATCAGGAAGGCCTGGAAATTATCCGCCACTCCTGTGCTCACTTATTAGGTCATGCTATTAAGCAGTTGTGGCCAAATACCAAAATGGCGATTGGCCCTGTCATCGACAACGGCTTTTATTACGACGTAGATTTAGACCGTCCAATCAGCAGCGATGATTTAGCGCAACTTGAAGAGCGTATGCTGCAACTGGCCAAAACCGAATATGACGTAGTGAAGAAAAAAGTAAGCTGGCAACAAGCTTATGACACCTTCGGTGCGCGTGGCGAAAGCTACAAAATGGAAATCCTGGATCAGAACATCGCCAAAGATGACCAGCCAGCTTTATACCACCACGAAGAATACATCGACATGTGTCGTGGCCCACACGTGCCAAATATGCGGTTCTGCCAGCACTTTAAAGTGATGAAAGTGGCGGGTGCTTACTGGCGTGGTGATGCAAAAAATAAAATGCTGCAACGTATTTACGGCACAGCCTGGGCAGATAAAAAGCAACTAGCGGCGTATTTACTGCAACTGGAAGAAGCGGAAAAACGCGATCACCGTAAAATTGGTAAAGCCTTAGGTTTATTCCACTGGCAGGAAGAAGCACCTGGCATGGTGTTCTGGCACAACGACGGCTGGACTATCTTCCGCGAGCTGGAAACTTTTGTCCGTGAAAAGCTGAGCCAGTACGATTATCAGGAAGTCAAAGGTCCATTTATGATGGACAAAGTGCTGTGGGAGAAATCCGGTCACTGGGAAAAATATTCAGACAATATGTTTGTCACCAGTTCTGAAAACCGTGATTACGCCATCAAGCCAATGAACTGTCCTGGCCATGTGCAGATTTTTAACCAGGGCTTAAAGTCGTACCGCGATTTACCACTGCGGATGGCTGAGTTTGGTTGCTGTCACCGTAACGAGCCATCAGGTGGTTTACACGGCCTGATGCGGGTGCGCGGTTTTACTCAGGATGACGCTCATATCTTCTGTACTGAAGATCAGGTGCAGGCTGAAGTATCAGCTTGTATAAAAATGGTCTTCGACGTCTACAGTACTTTTGGTTTTAAAGATGTGCAGGTGAAATTATCCACTCGCCCGGAAAAACGCATTGGTACCGACGAAATGTGGCACCGTGCTGAGCAAGGTTTAGCAGAAGCTTTGGATGCCAATGGCATAGCCTACGACCTGCAACCTGGTGAAGGTGCGTTTTATGGCCCTAAAATTGAATTTACTTTACACGATTGCTTAGGCCGCGCCTGGCAATGTGGTACAGTGCAACTCGATTTCGCTTTACCGGGTCGTTTAGGTGCAAGTTTTGTTGCTGAAGGCAACGACAGACAAGTACCAGTGATGATCCACCGTGCGATTTTG
>Ga0247725_1000145_pt1 | contig 80911 bp, 92 predicted proteins | sample OKSTACKMCFT3sol_FD_183021 | JGI IMG/M metagenome (GOLD analysis project Ga0247725, IMG submission 183021) | Subsurface sediment microbial communities from gas well in Oklahoma, United States - OK STACK MC-FT3-sol | ecosystem: Environmental > Terrestrial > Deep subsurface > Rock core/Sediment...
GAACCCTTATACAAGGTAGAAACTGACGGATTGCAAACCGTGTGTATCTATACCTCAACCCACCGTACCGACAAAACCCTTGTTTTACCGGGGTCTGCAACAACAGACAAACACCCACCAGAACCAAGTCACTGCAACCTCTAATACGCAACAAGATGCATATTAGGAACATTGGGCTTTGTAAATAAATCTAACTGACCCTAAACAATTAAACTTAAGCTAATTACTAACGCGCTTCGCTTGTTAAGGTCTCGATTCAAGAGAGCGTTCCGCTCTCCCTCATCGACACCTCCCAATATAAGAACTACCCACTCGCATTTCAAGTATATTTTCAAAATAAATCAGGAATTAAAACCGAACGATCACTTATTGCCCAATTCGTTTAGTTCGCAACCTCAAATCCGCACTTTATTGTTTCATAGCGTGGCCTCCGAGCAATGGATTCATTAAACTCCCTCTCGGTTCCTATTACAATGCACAGCTTCTTTGTACGTGTAATCGCTGTATAAAGTGCGCTACGTTCCATTGTGTTGCTCAAGCAAACAATACAAGAGTCATATTCACTTCCTTGAGACTTGTGGATTGTTAAAGCATATGCCAAGTCCAATCCTACCTCCCAACACTGAGACTTGGTCAACCTAATAGAGGCATCCCTATCATCAAATTTAATTTCACAGCCTACCTCACCTGACACATTCAATCCTAAGGCTGTTACTGTTCCCGTCATACCATTGTAAATTTCTAAAGGGTATACATTAGTCGTAGCTATAACAGGATCATTCAGCAGTATCCTGACCTCACCTAAATCCATTATTTTATCGTCATTTCTATTTAATCGCTTTTGGAGAAGTTGGTTTATAGCCTTCGTCGATGACTTGTATCGTTCACTAGCATATGAGGTAAGTGTCACTGCATCTATTTTACTCCGTAAAGATGCCAATCTAACCAGCAGATCATCGTTATCTTCAAGAAGGTAGATTCCTTTCTCCTGCCCTTCATACCTTGGCAAGGAATGTGGCTCGCCAGCCCTTATTTTCATGGCGCTATGGTGCAGAGGACTGTCAGAAACTACACGGTGAACGATATTTAAATGGGTCTTGGAAAGACTGGAGCCAACTAACACATGCCAAAACAGTCCAAAACCAATAGGTGGAAGCTGTGCTGTATCTCCAACGAGTAAAAGCCTAAATGGTTGACCATTAAATGCAGAAAACAATGAGTTCGCAAGTGATATGTCAACCATTGAAGCCTCATCTATGACAATCAATGGGTCACTATATGCATCAACTCTTCCTTTATCACGTTTAAGCTCAGTAATTAGCTTGTGGATGGTAAAGGTTTCACGGTTAATAGACTGCCTAGCTCTGTCTGCTGCTTTACCGGCCAAGGCACACACATGCACAGGGATTCCATTTTCTTCTGATAACTCAACAATTGCCTTAAGCACCGTTGTTTTTCCTGTGCCACCAAAACCAGACAACAGTGCCACTCTATTAGTCAAAGCCATCTCAATGCCCGAGCACTGTTGCTCAGTTAACCGATAGTGATAATGAAGCTCAAGCTCATCATTATATAACTTAATTCGCTCTCTGAGAGCATACCCAGTAAGTTCATACATGTTTGCTTGTAACGGCGAATTAATTAAGTTGGCTATCACCTTTTCAACGGAGTGCTCAATAAATGCTGCACCAATAGGCTGGAGATAAATATGACCATCTTTTTCATAGGCACAGACCGCTTTTGAACTCATTGCAGCAGAAATTATTCTTTCAGGGCTAAGGGTAGACCTGATTTCTTTTGTAAGCTTCTCGATCCTAGCTTTGAGTTCACTAATGAGCACCATGGTATGCCCACGTTGCAACTGCTCATACAAAGCAAACTCCACAATGCCGATACTGGCCCGGTCATCATCTCCTGATACACCAAGCTTTCTAGCAACATCAGCTATAAGCTTCAATGTAGATAGTTTAGTTTTGCTAATACTAATAAGCGCATATGGGTTTCGCTTTAACCGCTCCATCACATTGTATCTGCATAGGCGGGTTATTTTTGCCGCCAATGAGCTATCTAGATTGTGTTCTGCCAAGAACGTTGCAAGTTCAGTTTCTTCTTTCAGTGATTCCCATGCATCACATACCCGCTTGCAAATATCTATGTTTACGCCTGCCTCGGAGATGGCAACATAGTTTCCTTTATTAAGTAAGTCAACGAGCGCAAAGTCACCTATAGCCTCAAGCAACTTATTCACTTTAGCTCGACCAAAGCTTATTCCACGAAATGCGTCATGCTTGGACAAAAGATTACCAACATAACGGGAAGAAGGTAAGTTTGCGAGTACAGCAGATTCAACGATAATGACAAGGCCATAATCTTTGGTTAGCATTTCAGCACCGTGAATACGCCAAAATTCGCCTACCTTAGGTATTCTTACAATTACTTTATAGCTGGCCCGAAAAGAAATTGCGTTTCTCTCACCAAGTCTAATGCCTTTAAAAATAGCACCACCCAATGGTGATGGGAAAACAGAAGTAATTTCAACCAGCCCATCTAAATTCATAAGGTAAACCTTCTTCCTGTGGCTAACATATGATCAAGTGAAGCAGCCGCTTCCTCATTATTATTCTTGAGCCGTTTATTCTCAAGCTCCAACTGCATGATTTGTTGCTGTAATGCAGAGACCTTCTCTTCAGCAACAGCTAAATCTCGCATTAACTTATTTACCTGCTCGGAACTTGCCTTTGCTTTCTTAGCTAAAGCATCATCCGGTTTCTCGCCTTCAGTTAATTCAGTGCCAATGCGTTTGACATCATCATCCAATTGCTGCTTCATGGTTTTATTTCTGAAGAAAACCTGTCTATTGAAGCCGCAGGCTTCGGCAACCTCAGTTAGGTTAACATCACCGAACTGGTTAAGGGGAAATTTCTTCCCCTCACTTTCAAGATCTTTAACATAATCAGCGTACCTCTGCTTATTGATTAAACCTTTTTCAACCGCGCTTATTTTGCTCATCTCTAATCCTATTCAGCTCTTCCATTTCATCCCACGTTGCTACCAAGCCCATTGGCCCATACCAGCCCGAGACAGGATTATGACTTGATACTTCTTGCTCTCTTACCAAACGGAAAGCACCACCAACTTGCGAGTGCATTTCATCAACAAGGCGTATAAGTAAATCAATTTGTTTATTTTTGTGATCGAGCTCCGCAGATAAATCTTGGTCAGACTCTATCGCCATTACGCCTTGTGCATCCATATTCTTAATTTTTCTAACCAGATTTTCTTTCTGAGATTCAAGATTAGCACAGCGTATTCTAAGTTGCTCCAACTCACCAAATGATGGTTCGGCTACCATTTCCTTTCCTTCCATATTAGCGAGAGCAACCTCGATAATATTGCAATAGTCTTTATTCCTAAGAAGTGTAACATGACTTAAAGGCTTTGGTTTTGGGCTTTCATTTCTCTTATCCTCAGGCAATGTTTCATACGCCTGAACCTTAAATTCAGTAACAATCTTAGCAACATCTGTTGCTAGTCTTGTCTTATTCTCATACTTACTATTTGAAAGAAGCTTAAGTGCATCTCTAATCAACTTGGTTGTATCAGAAACCTTTTCCTTTTGATACTGTTTAAATGGATTCTTGCTCATTTCTTCATCTCAATTCTGTTAGTGATAGTTTTCTCTGGCGCTGCCAATTGCACTGGCTGATTAACAACATGTGATACTTTAAACAGCTCTTGCATATCAAGGCTTCCTGAAGAAACCATACTGGCCACCTGTGCTGTTAATTGACTAGCTGGTGTGCCGCCACCTATTTTTAAAATATCTTCATAGCGCCCCTCCTGTATAAGCATAGTCGCCCTCATTAATGCAAACTTACTATCTAGCTCAGGACTAGTGAGTTCAGGGAAGTTTTGCACATCCACCAACCTTTTCAATAAGTGTTCGCCTTCAGTAAGGGGAATCTTAGCTAAATGCTGGCGTAACCCTTCATCATCTTGCAAAAAGAAACTATGACGGTGTTCACTTTGCCCCATATGGAAAAGTTGTTGCTCGATAGCTTCAAGTGCATATGTCTCACGAGCAAATTTGTCATATTCATCGTTAAGCGTTTCCAAGTCCTGCTTTCTACGTGATTTTGGATTCAACTTTTTATATTCATTAATCTGCTTCAAAACACCAGACATCATTTCTTTAGCCTTGTCCTTTTGGGCGTTGATGGCGGGTAAATGGTCAACACCTCGAATGGCGAATGGACAGAGAACGCAGGGCTTTCCAATGCCAAGCTTTTCGACCACCTCTTTGGGGCAGGTGTTGTTGAAAGGGCAGATGTGGCCTGCGTTGTAGGCCAGTTCCGTGTACTGCTTGGCCCTCAGAGTGTCTAGGCCGTTCCTGCCTTCCTGCACCCCCGTGAGGCTCATCAGGCCATGGGTTTGAATGGCTTTCTCAGGGTCTTCTTGAATATCCTGCATCAACCTAGCATTCATTTTTAATACCGCCTCAGCTAGCTCAGGAGCTTGCCCATTAGCAACCTTATCCATATTTTGATCAAGGAAGTTGGCAAGCAATTGTTGATGTGAGGGCATATCCTCTGGGTCGAACAAATGATAATACATTACCAATTGCTCTGTTTGACCAGTCATAAATTGGCCAATAATTGAAGGTGGTAAGAAACGGATAGCTTCCGATACAAAGCCAGCTCTTAATCCGTGAGGAGTCATTTCACTTGAAATCTTTTTTTTGCTATAACCAAGCCCACTATCGGTGTAATCGTCAATAAACTCGGTAGTGTTTTTATCGATTTTTATAAAAACAAGATCATCCCCAACTTGGTCACCAAGCTGCTCTTTAATAATGTATTGAAGCGTAAGTAACAGCAAAGGAAACGCTTCGTAATTTTTCCACGAATCATACTTCCTTTTTCTTCCTGTCATGCTTTCAGCATCAGGCATTCTGAATAATGGCCGAAACTTTCCAAATTTGGAATCAGGTGTGAAACCGTACCAGTCAAGGCGCTTATACTCCGGCAAGGAAATGGATTCATTCCACTCACGCTGCCTATCTAGAATAGAAAAAATGTGCCGTGATACAATCGCAGTCCATTCCCCATGCGATTTATCGGTGCTTATAAATAGGGGAGCTAATACTCCTTGATAATATCGATCTATCGCAATGTCATACTTATCCTGATCCAGCCACACCAAGTGCTGCTGTCTAATTCCAGTTTCCGACATGAGAATGGTAATTCGTATTTCATTGGGTGAAATTCTCTGACATTTATTTCCAGCTATTTCATAATTGGAAATCTTGTAGAAACGAGGGCAGAACAGTAATGGTTTAACCTTACCTTCGTGATAATATATTGGCGTATAGTTGAGTAAAGAAAGATCTAACACTTTATTGTCATTATTTCCCTGCTTCCCCCAAATACTACTCCAAACATGATGCTCTCTAAGCTCTAATTCAGTTGTCTGGTATAGTTTTCCATTTAATATGCCACTCTGTACACCTGTAGCCATTTGATTAATGTGTTCAACCATGTATTCCAGTGTATAAAGCACACTAAGAAACGTTGCATAATATTTTCTTGGCACCGTTTTCTTGATCGTACCGTAACGCTTTTGCAGCCTTGGATAACACATAGGACTAAATGTGTTCTCGACCTTGTCAGCATTAGGCAAGTAATGCTTGTTGCTAGCCAAATATTCAAAATAATTCTCAACAATGAGTATTCGAGAGTATATCGTTTCCGAAGTCCAGTCATTCACTTCACGATACATATCAATGAAGGACAAAAATGTCAGAGGAGGCGTCTTTTCAAGGGCTAGAACATCATCACTGAAGGTTACGTTTCTTGTAAAAAACAGAGCGCATGGAAAGTCATTTAGCGTTTTAGGGTAATCTGAAAGGTCACCGTCTCTTTTTCGGTAAAAGCTGGGCAAATACACAGACACATACGCCAACAACAAACAGAGTGAGAATGTATCATTATTATCACGCTGAAGTTTTTTTGATCTAATAAAGCTATTAAACGTGCTAAAAATGATCTGACTAAAGGAAACTACCTTGTCGTCAATACCCTTATAGAAGCCGTTTTCACCAAAACCCTCTTCAGGCATGAAAATCTTTTTTAGCCGTATTGGCGTAATTACATCAGAAACAAGTTCTTCTAAAGGTGCATTATCTTCTCCATTTGACACTGATACAGCCTTAGCTTCCATGGTCTCAGTAATGTTAGTTTTATTAGCATTACTATAAGGTCTGTTTGCATCTCGTTCTTTTTTTCTAACCCTAGCTCCTTCCTTATCAGCCTCTTTCTCAGCATTTCTCTCGTCAACCAATGCTTCTACAATACTTATGGCTTCCTTGTTTTCATTTGCCAATGTAAGCATGAAGTCTATTACATAGTAACGTAGTAACAGTTTATCTTTTGCTCCCTTACCAATACCGTTTTCAAACAATACACGACAGTCTTCTATATTGAGGTCTTCATGTGAATAAAATGTTGTGCTAAGCAATAGCCTTGCCCAATGATTGGCTTTTCTATTTCGGTCTTCCAGCGACATTCTACCGTGATATTCAATGCCAGATTTGTCATTGACTCGCCTTACATTTATAAGAGTTTCGATCCCTGACTTAATACAAATCTCATCAAAAACAAGATCGGCTTTATTTGCACAAGTCATATTCAACGGTGCCAAGAACTTCTTATCAACCCACAACTGAACAAAAGTCAACTTAATGAAGTTGCCGAAAGGAGCACTGAGACTGTCTTTATTTATCAAAAAGAACCTGCCGCTTTCAATATCTGAAAACTTCGCCTTTGCATTGCGGAAGTTGGCTTTTACAAGAATACCTACCTCATCCTTGCTTAATAAAAGAATGTCTTCTAATGGACAGTCACAAAGGAGAGAGCTAAGTCTCTTAAAAGATGTATTCCGCTTTTGGGGTTCATCCACATCCCTAAGCATTTTATATATCTTTTTGGCTGCCTTATAAATCTCTGTGGCTATTTTATCTTCTGGGACAAGCCAAATAGATTCATTTTCGCTCATATTAATCATTGAGTCTGATCTCTGTTGCCCTGTAAAATAATCTGTTTATTTTTCAGCTTTTCAAGTTGCTGCTCAAGGTGTGTAATTTGAACGTTATTAACACTGAAAAATGGATTTTCCATTCTCAGCATATTCGCTGTAGCCATGGTGACTTCCAGCATTTTGTAATCAAGCCGAGCGTATCGCTTTGTAGATTTTGGATCTTTGTGCCCCATATAAGACTGAACTATACTTTCTTCTAATCCGAATGGTTTATCTGAGCGTGGATTTGGATTTGGACAGTAATTCATTAAGTAATAACCGTACATGTGCCGCAAAGAGTGAAATCCGTATACTTCTTTAGTCGCTTTCATCGCTGCGGCTTGAAACCGTTCAAGCAGTGACTGATAGGAGTTAACCATGGGGTTACCATTAGTCAGGTTTCGAATAATGAACGGATGTATAACAGGCTTTCTTCCTCTCTTCTCTAGTTCGCGTTGCTCCTGTATATATTGATCAAGATAATTCCAAAGCATCGAAGCAAAAGGTTCAATCAAAAAAGTCTCTGGTGAAGCTCTACCCTTGTGAGGCAATCTGTTGATTTGACCTTCCGTGAGATACTTTTTAAGTTCGTCACGCCTAGTATCGGGATCAATAACCAACAATTTCTTTTCCCCAAAATTATGAGCAGCAACATCACCAATAAACATCGTTGTAGCTTCGGAAAACCGAATTCCCGAAGCTGCCATCATGCACCATAAAACTTTATCCCTTAAGCAATCGGTTGCATCGATAAGCTCACGAAACTTGTCAATCGGGAATGCTTTTTCATCACCGCCGTATTCATCGGTATGTGCGAGCATAGAAGGTTTTGCTTTAGCCTTGAGGCCAGCTCTCTTTATTTTCTTGTACCCACCCGATATGCAGCCAGCGAGCCAGCTATTGGCTTTAATAGCTGCCTTAACGCTTGCTGTAGTAGCTTCATATCTTGAGATGGTTAATGGCAAAGAGGATGTGACGGTATTATTTATGTATCCTGCACCCTCAAGCTGCATTAGACCTTTTCTTAATTCCTCGCTTGCATCGATAAAACGGTTTACAGCAGCAACATGGGTTTCAATTGATGACCCACTTAAATTTTTTGACCCAAGAGCCTTTGCTGCATTAGAAGCCATCTCTGATTCACTATCAACCCCAAATGCCAAGTAGCTCTCGAATGAGTCAATAGCATCCATTAAAAGAAGTGTTGTCAGATCACCGTTTTGCTCTACCACTTCATATATGTAATTAAGAAATGTGCAAACCTGATAACAGTAAGTGCGAACAGTTCTGTACTTTTGTTTTTTAGCTAATTTATATGCCCAGCTATCGAAAAACTCAGCCATCAACTTGTCATCACATAGGAGACGAAATGTGGGGATTCCGTTCCGGGTAGTTTCAATTAACTCTACGTGTTTTTTTTGGTTTACACCCTTCATCTCATCTCCCAGATAAGGCTCATAATATGCAACAGCATTTAGTGCAGTCTAGGGAGTGATTCAGGTGATGTCAATAATACGCAACATAGATAGTTGCACATTACTAAGATAAGGCTTTACAGTGTGGGATAAGAGCTATTGGAGGTTCTGGAACGACAAAAAAAGGGCTTAGGATTTCTCCTAAGCCCTTGAAAAACCTATAGTTTTTCTTTCGATGGCGGAAGGTTAGGGATTTGAACCCTAGATGGGCTATTAACCCATGCCGGTTTTCAAGACCGGTGCAATCGACCACTCTGCCAACCTTCCTAAAACTGTGCGGGGAGGATATCAGCCCTTATCTAAACATGCAACTCCGCATTACCTTAGATAAGAACCCTCGGGCGGGTTTCCCCGCCGCTGGTTTTCAAGACCAGTGCATTCAGCCGCTCTGCCAAACCACCAAGCGAAATGTTAGATGTTGATCAATCATTTCGCTTGATGCCTTTTTATGAGGGTTTCTATCTGCCCTCATGTAGGTCTGAAATCAATATTACCATTACGAAGAGCAAAGACAAGCTAAAAATAAAGATAGTGGGATTTTAGTATTAATAAGCGGAGGGCTAATTTATTAATAATCCCAATGCTTGTTTTTTTATGCCATTTATTTTTTAAAACCAGAAAGGTTAATTTATTATAAATGGGAGGGGCAGGGGGGGGTGAGGAAAGGGCTACCGAGGCAGCCCGGAGAGTGGTGATACTGTAGCTTCTACTAGCAAGCAACTGCGGCCATACAGAGCTTCTTAAAGCTGTTACCTGTGTATTTTCTTCTCAGGCTTTTGCGCAATGCGATCTCAGTGGTGGAGAATGCATCGGTATGGTTCGGTTCGTGGAGATGTGTCACTTCATGAACAGCAATGTCAACCAGATCCTCGAAAGTATAGTCATCATCGAGCTTATTCGGATTTAAATAAATGGTTGCTGTGGTGTCATTTAAGCTGCACAAGCCAGCCAGTTCATCGCAGAAAACGAACCCTGTCAGTATCTCGCGACCATAAATGTAGTATTCGAAATGACCATGTTCCGAACAGCCGCGCTGGCAAGCCCACTCTGTGCTCATGATATGACGGACGATGGAGTCCCAAAGCCAAGCCAGCTTTTGGCTACGGCGAAGATTCAGCATTTTCGTAATCTTACTGATCTCAGCCTTGCTGCCATGTTTATCATCTCCCTCGTTGGGGGTCATGCGAATGGAGAATTGCGATGGATAGGCATTGCATTTGATCTTCGCCATCCGGTCAGTGATGTTGCCCAACATAAGCCTGCGTTGCTCTTTCAAGCTAGCGAAAGGGTCGGTGGTATCGGTGCCATCATCGTCGGTGTTGCTATCCCCCTTTGCCAAAAAGGAGTGCTCCCCTGCGAGTGCTAGGGAGTCATAGCCTCCGACCCCAACCCCCTCATCAAAACCCATGCCATTCTGGTAACTGTTACCATAAATCGGATGCTCTTTGGGATTCAGAACGAAATTAAGGAGGTTGCCTAGCTTAAGCGCTGACCGGTCACTCGCTAGCTTGGTCGTCAGATTATTTAGGATGCGACTGTATTTGTGGATCAGGCCATCTCGATTACTGGTCAGGATTTCAGTAGATGCCATATTCAAGTCGAGCACACCAGAAAATGCGACGCGACTGCTGGAGAACACATCATGGAAGAACATTGCCAACCCATTCACCCGAACGACCAAGCGACTGGTGTCACAATTAGCAGATGCCCCGTAAACCCTCGCCGCCAATCGGGCGGGGATATAAGGGGCGGTAACTCAATGTTTTCTATTGAGTGGTAATATTTTTTACTGTATATAATTACAGTATCTCGACATTTAAGGTTTGCCGGTGAAAAGAGCCACAAAAGTACGGATTTACCCCACTGACGAACAGGCGGCATTTTTGAATGCTCAGTTCGGCGCGGTGCGGTTCGCGTATAACAAGGCTCTTCAAATTCAACGGCACATGTTCAAGCGTCACGGGGTCTCACTGAAACCGAAACGCGACCTGAAGCCCTTGCTAGCAGTGGCAAAAAAGTCGCGCAAATACGGCTGGCTGAAAGAGTACGATTCACTCGCCTTGCAGCAGGCGGTAATCAATCTGGATAAGGCATTTTCCAATTTCTTCAACCCCAAGCTCAAGGCGCGGATGCCGACTTTCAAGAGCAAACGGGGCAGGCAATCCAGCTATCACCCCAATGGCAAAGTGCTGGCCGACGCTATCCAGTTACCGAAGATGACGCCCATCAGGGCGGTCATTCACCGAGACATAATCGGCGTGGTCTCCAGTATCACAGTCAGCCGTGGCCCGACAGGGAAATACTATGCGTCCATCCTTTGCGATGATGGCTGCGAGGCTCCCGCCAAGCCCACCTTCATCACGGACGTGACCGGCTGTGATATGGGGCTATCCCACTATCTCATCCAGTCCAACGGAAAGAAAACGGATAACCCGCGCCACCTTATCAACGCCAGTCGCAATCTGCGGCGCAAGCAAAAGGCACTGTCTCGCAAGAAAAAGGGCAGCGCCAACCGTGGCAAGGCAAGGCGGCAACTGGCAGCCCTGCACGAACGGGTAGCCAATGCCCGCGCCGATTTTCAGCACAAACTCTCCCGCACGATGGTTGACGATAGTCAAGCGATCATCGTGGAGACATTGAAATCAGCGAACATGATGAAAAACCACAAACTGGCCCGCGCCATAGGCGATGCTGGCTGGCATGGTTTCATCATGAAGCTGGAGTACAAGGCTCAAGCGGCGGGTCGCCACCTAATCAAACTCGATCAGTGGTTTGCCAGCTCGAAACTGTGTAGCGATTGCGGCCACAAGATGCCGGACATGCCGTTGCACCAGCGGCAGTGGGCATGTCCGGCGTGTGGTGCAGATAGTGACCGCGACATCAACGCAGCCATGAATATTCAGCAGCAAGGCATATTGGAATTAAAGGCGGCGGGACTCGTCGTTTCTACCCATGGAGGCCAGCGTCAATCTGCCAATTCGGCAGTAGCGGCCTAAGAAGTGGGAAGCCTCGCCCTAACGGCGGGGAGCAGTCACGATTGTCACTGAAGTGCATTTTCCCGATTTCGGTATCTGTGATGTATTCATGCTTGGTTGAAGCGGGAGTATGCTTTTTGTCATTCAAAATGACGCTAAGGCCGCCAATATTGGAGTTATCAAGCAGCCTTTGAGCTTCCATCAAAACCAAGGACGAGTTCTGCTTGCCAAGATTTACGGTGATGACGGTTCCCCGGATGGGGGAGTCGGATTTGGTAAGTGAGTAATTCCCACCGACGCCTCTCACAATGTTGTCATTGGAATGAATGGTGTAAGATTTGTGAGCAAATAAAATGATTACCTTGGCATACCCGAAGCCACCTGTGGAATCAGCACCTTTGTTCGTCCCTCCGAGGGACAGAAATACATTCCTGAGTATGGTTTCGTCCATCCCGACACCATCATCCTTACAGGTTACAATGACATCACCACACTCAAGAACCTCTATGGAAAGGTGGATGTTCTTCGCCCCACCATCAGCAGAGTTCTGGAAAACCTCACGCCACCAACAAAAGATCCAGTTTGTATACTCCCGTTTTGCCTTCTCGAAATAGTCGTCGGGGAGTCGTACTTGGCTATCGAATTGAGTGGCGAACATCACTTATCTCCGCTGTAAGTTTGTGATTTATTATAGCAGGAAAAAGCAATACGTGAAAAGCTTTATGTGAATTAAATCTCTCAACTTGCGGGGTTTCTATGAGTGCAAAAGGCGGCGATCTCTAAAGGGATGAAAGCTTTATTTTCGTCCCACATGTGGAATGTGGGCTCTGGGCTCGTCCTGAAGGGCCATGAAAGAATACCAGACAGAAATCCCAACACTAAAAAAAACGAGGGTGTTAACCTGATCTGGTCGAGACGAAAGGCGTCTCGAAATGCCAGATGTTAAGGGATGGTTCATGAAGAAGACTGCTCACGTTGCGCTCGCCGTTGTTGCCCTGATGGGCGTGTCTGTCTCCGGCTGTTCTGGCCTTCAGAGTGATGAGCAGGCTAGCAGTGCGGTGGCAGCAGGAAAGATAGAGCAGGACATCGACCGCATCTCTGCGGCTCTGAGTATGGCTGAAATGACGGCCAACGATACAGCCAGCAATAGCAGTGAAATTGCCCGTGAGCTGGTAGGTAATGGCATTCTGATGAGCTACCCGAGCTACAACGGATCGCAGTACCTGATGAGCACAACCCGTTCTGATGATCGGGGTCAGAAAATCACCATGGGTGATGTGGCCTTCGTCAGTCTGGACAAGGGGATCAGCAAGGCGGTCTGTGAACAGATCAATGCGCGGGCAGGGGTGATGGGCATTCAGCGCTTGAGCAGTCCTGAGACAATGACGCCTGTTGAGCGTTACGGTGAGGCAACAGGTAAGAAAGAGCAGGTTTTGGGAAAGGCTGTGTGCTTTGAGTCTTCCAAGGCCATCTTGGGTGGTCTCGGTAATTTCACTGTGTCGAACTATACCATCACATCCATGGTGTGAGCGGTGCTCGCTCCCGGCGAGATTGAGAATTAAAAAAGGGCCTTCGGCCCTTTTTGTTGTGATGGTGTTGCTACTTGGTCATCCGCTCATCCATCAGGATGGCACCCAAAGCAGTAAACTCAACCTCGCCACCTTCAGGGTCGCAGGTGAGAATTCCTTTCTTTACCAGTCCGGTGATGGCTCGTTTTTCAGAGGGCTCGGTGCTGACGCGCAACCCGGCAGTGACCTTTCCGTCGATTTCATCGAGCACACTTCGAAGGAAGGCGTTTTCGCCGGGGGGGATCGTGATCTTGCGAGCCTCCAGTCTTAGCAGGATTTCTTCACATTCAGACTTGCTGAGACACGTCTTTGCCCAAGTGGCAAAAGATGTCAGGTGACACCAGGAAGTAGTCCCGATGACCGACACCATTTTACCCTGCTGATGATCCCACTCCTGTGCTGATTTTGCAGAGATGATGCGGAACTCTACAATGTCGGAGCCAGCATCGTTTTGCTGGATGGATAGCACCTCGCGAATACCGACTTTCAGATCGTGGTAAAGCCCACCGACAAGGATTTCTTTCGTCTTCATTGAGACCTCTTTGATGGTGTGTCTAAGGTTAGATACCAACCGTGACCGCTGGGGTCAAATTTGGCATTGAGGAACTGTGGTGTCTCAAGCGGAAGAATGACCGTTCTTCCTGAAGAGGCATTTACGCCATGGGAAACAACCTCTTCAATCAAGCCTGTCTTGGGGTTCTTTTCCCAACATGTGACAAGCTCAACAATCAGTTCCAGTGGCTGATTGGGGATCATCTTATGCTTGTATTTTGATTCATTTGCTTTGAGGTAGCAGGATACCTTTGAGAGGTAGGAAAGCACTTCGTCTTCGGTAGAATCACTGATTGGCCCCTCGCCTTTTATCTCGCTGTTGTAGCGTGAAAAGGGGAGGGGGTTTGTCAGGAGCATTTTTTTAATATCCGGGCGACTATTCAGCGCTTGGCGTAACCCGGAAAAAAGGGAAGAGGGGGCACATTGGCGTTCACACTCAACAATCAGCCTGTCCAGTTGCTGCCCGAGAGCGGTCTTACTGGACTGACTGATATTAATATGAGTGATCCCTTCCATATCGGGATGGATTACCATCTTCCGCGACCTCAAAATTTATAAAACTGCCGTCAGGCCGCTCGCACAGCATTCTCATCATAGGGCTGCTGGGGAAGCTCTTCGAATGTCAACGTGCTGTTCTTTACGTCAACGACCAGTACCCGGATGTTGCTTCCCTTTACTGTAATGTCACGACCAACGAGATCCTGTGGGTCTTCGCTGATGAAGGCCGGATAGATCGAAGAGAGGGGGATTTTGCGAATACCCTTGAGGGCCATCATCGCATTATAAGCTGATTCGATTTCAGTCTCCGTCATGTAGTCGGAAATCGTGTCGAAAGCGGCCTTCAGATGACGATTGGTATCGTCGCGATCACTTTCGATATAAGCCATTGCATCGGAAAGTAATTCGTTGAAGAAATTATGATGTTCTTTTTTCATGTTGCCTCGCACACCTGATTGCGAACCTGTTTTTGATACGCAAACTGTATCGAAACAACAACGCAAAGGCAAGCGATTGTGAAAAAATAATATGTGAAACTAGGTATGGTGTGGAAATGAGGTATTAAAAAGGCCCGCTCAACCGAGCGGGCCATTCAGGGCGCTCAATTATTGCAAACCACATAATATTTCGATGGTTTTCCCGGTCTGGTCTGAGCGGGAATGTCTTCTTTGGTGTCTCGAATGATACCTTTTTGCAGTAGTAACTTCAGCTCATTGTTCACCGTTGCCATGGGATGATTGAGATTGACATCTTCCGGCAAGTTCTTGGTCAGGTCTGTGGTATTGAAGGGGGAGTTACCAAACAGATGAACAAGAGAATCCTTCGTCAAGAAGGAACGAAGATTCAGTGTGCCGGGAGATGTGCGGCGGCCACGAGTGCGATTGCTAGTGCTAGACATGATTTATCCTTTATTGGTGCATTTTTAAACATTAAGCTTGCATAAACCTATGCGGTCACAAACAAAACTACCAAAGCCAGCTTCTGTCCGTGTCGTTAATTAAAATTGACACTCTTAGGTGTCTTTTTTGTCGCCAAAATGAGGTTTAACGCTCCCTCTTCTGGTCGTATTGAAGTGGTGGAACCATGCTGTCTGTTGTTCAAAAAACAAGGCAGGTAAAGCTCGCACCCATTGCTACTCTCTCTTCAATGAGAACCACGTTACCATTTCCTAAAAAATGAGTGTTGGTTTTTCTTTTTAATTATAGAAATTCATTTTTTAACAAAAACATAGAGGCTCTATCGAGCCCCATCCAGCCCCTGTAATCATAGTGACAATAATGTTATTAAGGGGTGGATTTGTCGTCATTATATCGACCAAATAGTGAAAGTGCATTAACTATTAAATGCATCTTTCTCGTAAAAAGGAGGGAATGTTGATCTAACGCATAAGATAGGGTGGGTGTAATTTTGAATAAAACGACCGATAAACAAAGCATTAACGCTTGATCAAACTTTGAGCAGTTTGGTGACAAGTACACCAATCGGCTGCACGGATAGATAGGTCGATTTTGTATCGGAAATATTGATGGATGCTGTGTGGTGCCACCTCTGCGGTTTTTGATACCGGGCAACAAGCATCAACCTATTTTAAAAAACCAGAATGGCTATTATTTTTGCGACTATTTAATATTAATTTAAGGGGAGGGGCTTAAATGTCACAAGACAATAGTTTGATAGGGTATACTATCAAAATCCTAAATTGCTTAAGAGACTGTTATGAGACACGCAAAATTTGCTGAGACTATTCGCGATTTGGCGTATACCGAAAAAAACGTGGACGTCATCAGGGCAGAGTTGAAGCGTATCAAGTTGGCGGCATCTGACCCGCAGGAGTACCTGATGGCTGTAGGGTATGCCATCCACTACGCTGACAATGAAAACACCCAAGTTGCCATCTCCAGAATCATGCGGGCATTGCCGGAAGCTGGGGAGATTGACCTCAGCAAGGAGGCGGAGGCGGTCTTCAAAAATTCGGCCCAGAGCAACATGGGGATCCTGAAGCCACTTGTCGCCGATATGGTGAAGTCGGCTAACGGTAATGTAGACGCGCTCGCCAGCGCTATCGCCAAAGCGGTCTACTACTCCAATGGCTCTAACCCGCAGTCGGCAGTTTTGCAGAGTGTGATGAGCTGCACCAAACACCTGTCGTCAGAGCACAATCCCTCTCCTTGAATGCTCGACTGATTGCTACAATTAAGCCCCTTGTTTGGGGCTTTTTTGTGGGAGAGAGTGAGCATGAAGTCAGAGATATCAGAGATATCTGGTGTTCTTGTTGTGGATGGAAGGCTGATTGAAGAGCTGGATAGGACGCAGCGACTGGCACTGATCGGTTCCATTCAGACGGTTTTCAATGTGGCGCAGCGTGAGCTGGGGGGGGTGCTAAAAATCTTCGCGGATGACCTGCCGGGGGGGTATGAGGAAATCAGTCAGAACGGTTTTTATAATCTACCGGAAGGCGTCCCTAGCGATGACTATGACGTGAATACGCTCATCAGTCACAATTTTAAAAAAGTCACCGACATCAAAGCTTTGTTAATAAAAAACCAAGACGGTGTTCTTGTTCGCGGTCAGGATGCTAGTGATGACGATATCGACGTGGCTGTCCGTGACGCTCTAAAAACGTACCTTGTGTTCAAGTCAGTCATGGGCAAGGTGATGCGCGGGATTGATGTTATAAACGCGGTTGATGCAGAGATGGGTCAAAAGGCGATGGATGGCAGATCGGCAACACTCGTGTTTCTTTGAGGCATTATCCCCTGTCTCCGGGGGCATGTGAGATGTCTGCCGATAAAGAAAGCCCGGTTTACCGGGCTTTCTTTATTTGAGTTCAGCCAGTAGCCATTGTGTCCAGTCATGCCCCTCGTCCTCAATAAAGGCATTTTCTCTGTGGACTGGGGGGAATGGTAGCTGGGGAGGTGAATTTTCATCGTCGAAGTTGAACAGAGTGTACAGACGATGAATCTTCCCTTTTTAAGATTTCCCATATTATGCTCCCCATGCATTCAGGCCAGAAAAACAATAGCAAAATACTTATTTAACCAAGACAGTGTATCTCATAGGCACAGAATAATCACACTGAGTCGCACCAAGTCATAGTTGGTACAGTCGGAACCATGATTATTCATGTGGAGCGAACTCTTACCCCCCCAAGCTTACGGCGCATCATGAAGGGTTTGCGGCCCTGATTTTTAGCCAGATAATGACGACGGCGCACCATCTCCTTGGCCTCCTGATTCGCCAGAAAATCGGAAATGTTGCTCGGGAAGGGGGCACGATCAGGAAGCCCCATGTCGATGGGCATGTGCCAATCATCAGACACAATGTCGCACAAGGCCCCACCTCTTTGAATGATCCCTCTCATCCCCAGCGATGACATCTCACAACCCAAGATCACGATGCAAAGTTTATTCACGGTACGCTCCAAGCGTCGTTGATGAAAGCCCTTTTGAACCAATGGGCGGCGACTCGATAGATTGATTATAGCGCCAGATAGTGAAAAAGCAATACGTGAAATGTGAATTATGGTTTTTTATATTAAAAAAAAACCCCACTGGTAGGTGGGGTTATAAAATCACGGGATAAAATGCTTACATGTCTGAAAAGGTTGTTGGAGTAATCTACATTAAAGCCACGTTGTAGTCAATCTATTGTAGACGCATTTACGTAAAAATTCGACTTACTGACCTTTTATTACCCAGACAAGGTGTTTTTCTGTGCTCTGCCGTTTAATTAAAAAATGGCCCATGGCGGGCCATCCTATTTTGTGTGGGAGTTGACTACATTGACACTTTCAAGAAATTCTTGATTGGGGGCCGAGTAAACCTTGTTTTCTGGCCGCCATGCAGTTAAAGGGCTCATCTTGCCTGTCAGGACATTGTAGCCCAAAAAAACCATCTCCTTCCCTGCGCTATCGTCAGCGCTGGTAGAAGGGGAGATGTCGCCATTAAATAAGCCGGATTGAATGCTCTCGACAAGGGCTGCGAGTGGGGAGGCGTTATCGCGGAGTTGATCGACATTGATATCTGCGACCCACTCAAGGCCAGCGCGATAGACGCCATCTTTTTCAGCAAAGTCTTGGTACATAGTTAAGGAGCTGAAGTCCAACTGGATGAAATCCTTCAGGTAGCCATCATCGCCACGCAGAAACAGGGATTGATCAATGACACCGCCTTCAATATCGCGAATGAAATAAAGTTGGTCATCCGCGAACAGCTCTTGGGTATGAAAACCGTCTCGGATCAGCTTGTCATGCTTGTTACTGTCGATGTAGGTTACGTACTTAATCATAATCCCCCCAGTGCCTCATCCACCTTAGTGGAGCACGATCTTGCCTTCAGAGGTAACAGATTTAATATCTACGAGGGGGATATCCAGCTCTTCATCGGTGTTGATATCGGTGACGCGAATATACAGCTCGCTACTCTCGTCTTCTGGATCAATCGTCCACATGAAGTTAGGCACAACGTTCAGGACTTGATCTTCGATATCATTGTCAGGCAAGCCGACTACCAGTCGATTTTGCTTCCAAAAGAACAGGCTGAAGCCATTGTGATTCAGGGACATGTTGGGTTCGAATTGGATAACGTGCATTGTGGCCTCTGGCTTTAATTATATGCTGTTAAATGGTTCTTGTTATGTGAACTCATTAGATGTAGCCATGATACAACGAAATCTCGTAAAAGCAAAATGTGAAATGCTTCGTTGGGAAAAATAGTATTAAAATAACGAGCAACTACAGCTCAGTTAGATCCCCCTACCTCATATTATCCATCACTATCTGAAACATCGAGAAGCGTTTACTTCGACAGCAGCAAAACGCACACTTCAGAGGCCACGCGGTGCTTGCCCGGTGTCGAATATTTTAGATGATTGCAGAATTTTTTATCAACGATTCAACAATATCGCTGCGTGTTTTTCCCTCGGCAGCAGCTCGCTTATCCAGCTCGGAAATTGCAGCGTTGGTCAGGGAGAGGGTAACTGCTCGTTTCCTGATTTTCGTGAGGCTGACTGTTTCATTGTTTATATCAGATGCATCGTGTTTTTCGATAGCCGCTTTCATATGGGAGATATCTTTCTTTGTTAAGTTCCCCGTGTCTGTAAGCTGATATGAGTGGGTGCTTTTGCTGTACTTGATAGTAACATTGTAGGTTTCGCGCAGATCTCGAAGGCTGCGGGTTAGCGTCGCCTCTGAACATCCAAGATCTTCAATGATTTTTGTTGCAGAAACATGTTTTTCTGAAAAAAGCGATATCGCTAAAGTGAATGCCCGTTTCTGTTTTGCGCTTAACATCATGCGTAAATTACCGTTATTTAAAATAGTTTAAGGATCACCGTGTTGTGATGATTGATTGAAAAATAAATGTTGCTGTCATTTTCCGGTTTGGGCTGAATGCATTTATTGCCTCTATCGGATCTATCGAGTCCAGTGCAGAGAAATTAATATTTAAAAAACGAGCCCGGTCTGCCATGCATTCGATAATGTAGTCATCGACCAAGTAACCGGTGGCTTTGCTGATCCGCTGAGTAAATCCACAGATGCTGACGTTCTCGAAAGGTAGTGCGTACAGGGTCGCTCCAATCAGCCGAAGCAAAATGCCATGCACATGGCGGGCATAAGCCTCCCTGATTGCCTTCTGAGTCATTTCCTTCTCGACAATCTGAGTACCTTGGCGATTCAGAGCAAAGGTCGCTTGCGGCAGATCTTCAATCTCCGGCAGGTCAACATCGATCCGGGTCAGGGACTCTTCTGGAATTACTTCGAAAGAGATGACGGTCTCCCGAGGCCAATCCATCTGCTTCAATACTTCATCCAAAATCGCCTCAAAAAAGGCTGTGTCACTGGCGAAGCGAATAGCTGCCTGCGCTACGGATGCACTCATCGTTTCTTGGTGACGGGTTGATTCACTCTGCCAAAGTGCATACTGCTCGGCCCATGCAGCGCGTTGGCTTTGATAGCGCTGCTCTGTCAGCTTTTTCTCTCTTTCCCAGTCCTGTACAGCTCGCTCCCAGTTTGCGAGAGCAAGCGTCTGCCTCTCTTGTCTATCCGCATCGGACTCGAAAAGCTTTTTAAAAAAACCAGCTCCCTCTTCGCCTGTCGGTTGAACAGGGGGAGGGGGGATCTCCGGCTTTGCTGGCCGGATAGGAGCCTCGACGGAGTATGGCTGACTGGCTGCTTTTAAATAATGTTCGCGCAGCTCGTCCATGCTATGCCCAAGTGTCGGATCCGGGGTCATGGTATGGACATTGATCACCTGCTCAATCACGGTATTCATCTGCTCGGCAGAGGCCAGCAGCGAACTACGTAACTGTTCTTTCGTTTCGGCACTAGCTCTTGCCGCGTTGTTTGATGAGGCAGCAGCTTTATCAAGTCTGGTTCGATAACTCAGACCCGTGCCAGCTAGCCCTATGTTTGCGTAGGTGCCGCGACTACCAAAGGAGATGGACGCTCCCCTCGGGCCGACACTTAAGCTAGGGCTACCATTACTGAGGTTCAGTCGAACGCCCGGAATAATGGTAATGCTGCGACGAAATCGAAAGCCCATTGATGTTACCCGTGTTGAGCCTGCATCGAGGGTGAAGCTGTGGCAGGTGAAGGTGCTTGAGCCACACCGAAGTAGTGGACGCGATCCAAAATGCTTTGTGCCCAGCGGCGATGTGTCGCCGGTTCACACATGGCCCCACCAGCTTTGAAGACGGCCTTGGAGGAATTATTAATACGTAAAGCGTCCTCGTGGTCAAGGGAGCTGACCATCAGGGCTTTTTGAATAATCCCGATCTGATTCGGATGAATAGCTGTCTTCCCGACCAATCCGTGGGCGACATCAAGGGCCAGCTCTTTCTCCAAGAGACGGTGGTCATCGATGTGCTCGCAAACAGGAGCGGTCAGGGCAAACCCTTTGGAGCCAAATACCGCGACGAGCATTTTGATGACATACCCCATGGGGCCGTCATAGAGGGTGAACTCGCGAGACCGACGCAGCGATACACAGTTCATCAGGTCGTTGCCGCCGATACGCAATGCGATGATCTTGTCACGGCATTCATGGGTTTCCAGTGCAGCCACCAGCTCTTGCATGGCATTGACATCAAAAACATCTTCAGTTTCCAGTGTCGGCATCCAGTGAAGGTGAGTATTCGCCAGCACGGCTGACCAGTCTGCCAAGCTAGCAAGGGTGAACTTGGGCAGCACAAAGCCATCTACAGCGCTCAGATCGTATTCATCGACCAACTGCTGACCGATTTTCTCGTTACGAGGCCGGATGAAGATCAGCGGCCAACCGATCAGGCTGTGGCACTGCTTTTCCTTCGACAGGGCCACCAGCATCCCCTTGAGGTTTTCCATGGCAGCAGCTAAGTCCTGCTCGGTCACAGCATCCTCAAGACAGAAAACCAGTGAACGCAGTCCGACAATTTTACCGGTCACGATGGTATCAACGATGTCATGGCGGGTCGCGGGCATGTACAGCGTCGCCCCAAGACCATAAGCAGAGATTCCTTTTTTCATTCAGATCACCTTTTTAATAATGGTCACGGCGCGATACTGACCAATCAGATCACCGACTTCTGTGATTTCAATGCCTTTCTCTTTGGCGAGATAGACCAACAGAGAGACATCGGGGTCATTGATGGAACGCACGAGCACATGGTCTGGTACTCGGCGAAGGACAGCACGGGTCGCTTCGGCGATCCCCGGCTTGATGCGGTTGATGCTGGAAATTTCGAATCGGTCGGCCAGCATGGCAATGACGGCCTTGCTCTGCTCCCAAAGTTGAGCCTTCACCGGGGCCAGTGCAGCGACATCGATAGGGGAGGCGAGCATCTTGTCAGAGCGGCAGCATTCCTCAACCGCATCAGCCAGCGCCAGACCGCATTCATACTCGGCCAGATGGCTGCACACCATGCACTGATGGAATCCTTCTTCGCTGTAGAGAGAGCGGGAGATCATGCCAGATACGGGCGCCCCCATGATGCCGAACGGGATCAGCCAATCGTCTTCAGTGGCAGACATCCACGCGCAGCCACACGGATCGGCCAGTACCACAAGCCGGGGTTGAGCTGGATAGCCAGCGCGGCCAGACAGGGCCTTGGTCAGCTCTTTGGTGATGGCGCCTTTCCCTGTCCAGCCATCGACCCAGACGATGCCTTCAGTGCCATGGCGCTGCTCGATAACAGAGAGGGCCGCTTCGTCAATCCCGCGATCACGGATGATGCTGATGCCGTAGTGATAAGACTCCTTGCCCAGCATGGTCAGAGCGCGTTGCAGCATGACCCCGAGCGGCACACCGGCTCGCACCAGACTTGCCAGTACAATCGGGGTGTTACCGTACTCTTTGATTAGCGAAACAGCCAGCATCATCACTTCGGTCGCCAGACGCTTGGCCCCGATGGTGGTCGCCTTGCTGAACAGATCGAGGTGGTAGGCGGTCGGGGCAGGCTCTTGACTCAGCATGTCTGAGTAGTGCTTCTTGCCGGACTGGATCAGGGCCTCTTTTTCCTCAACGGAGGTCAGTTCGATGGTGACAGGAGTCAACAGGAATTCGACATCACCTTCACGGTAAGAGCCGGTAAATACGGGTTTAGTGGTCACAGGTTACTCTCCAAAAACGTTGGTCTTGATGGCATCAACAAACTGGCTTTGCTTCGGCATACCAAACCAAGAACAGAGGCGAAGGAAACTGAAATCGGTCAGGCTGTCGCCAAGGCCGATGGTGGGGAAGGTGCCGCGCTCTGCCCGCAACTTGGTCAACAGGTGTTGAGCTGCGAGTCCTTTTTCAATGCAAGTCGGTAGCCACGCGATGTTGTTGCTATTGCGGTGGACATAGAAACCATCTGTCCCGAGAATTTCTTCAACCTCATCGCCAATGGCGTTGAGTTCATGCAGCTTTGTACTGTCGGTATGCTTCATTACCAGATAGATGGGCATATCGTCGTATTCATAATTGATACGTGCCCATGCTGCGATGCCGCGCTCAGCCATCAATTCCGTAATGGCCTCCTGCATGTCCAGCAGGCGCTGACGATAGGGTTGTAGAGCGGTTGTGATGTGCTCTTGCCACTCTGGATCGCACTTGCCCTCCGGGGTCAGGATGACCGCGCCGTGGGTGGTGATCGCCCAAGAGGTAAAGGGGATCTGCACACGCGAAAATTCCTCAGTACCACGGGCAGTGACGGGGATAACTTCGGCATTTGCCAGCAGCCAATCGACCAGCATGGCTTGCTCTTCGTTCATGTAGCTGCGCGGGCTCAAGCTGCGATCCAGTGCCCCGACACGGAAGGGTTCTTGTGCCAGCTCATTGACCATTTTGCGTTTGGTCTGAAACAGTGTGTCGTCCAGATCGGGAAGAACAACAGGTCGAACGATGGTATTGGTCATGGCTGGGTTACTCATAGGTAATGATCTCAACGTGGTTTGCGATAGCCTTCAGTTCTGTCAGCAGCAGCGGATCGAGGCTGTCGGCAGGTGTCTCGCAACACAGATAAATTCGGTCAAATCGCTGGTGGGCGATGTTGTAGGCAAAATTCGGGATCCCCAGACCGTAGTTATCGGTGAAGGTGATTGCAGATTTGATGGCGTGACCAATCGCAATAGGGGAACGCGAGGTTGAGCTGAAATAGACGTCAGCACCCTGTTTTTCCAGCTTTTCAGCCAGCAAGAAGGGCTGCCAGACAAATTCGCTGGTGCCAAGCACCAACACCTTGTCAGTCGGGGAGGCTTCGATATGCAAACCAATCCGGCAGAAGGTCTCATCCATTCCCAAACGGCCCCAACACTGAGGGCCGACGATATCAACCGCTCCCTTGGCTGTTACATTCACGCTCGGCATGACAGGACTGCTGGCTTGCGGATCTGCTTCCCACGACCATTTGCCTTGAGCGAGAGAGATGGAAGTGAGTGCAGGTACATCGACTTTATCCATCAGGGCATCCTGACTCCAGTCGGTCAGGGTGACGGCTACCAGATGTTCAATGCCATCCAGTCCCGCATCCACCAGCGCTGCATAGAGGTTGGCAAAGGTGTTGCCGGTCGTAGCCTCGTCGTCGATCAGTACCAACGTTTTCGCTTCTTCTACACGCTCAGCCAGTGTCGGGTCTTCCGGCCAGTAGATAAGGTGGTCGGTCGCATGAGAGTGATTTTCTTTAAACTCGCACAGCAGATCACCGTCAACCGGATGGCGGGTTGATGTCAGAAACACAGATTCAGACAGGGAAGCGCTGGCTTCCTGATATACCCCGGCAGCAAGGCCGACAGCGGTTTCGGCCATCCCGATAAACAGGACAGGCTCAGGCAGATCATCAGGCATTTGAGACGCGAGCGTCTTGTAGCTGTCTCGCATCACGTTTGGCTTGATGGGGATATGGCGACCCAGCAATTTGCTGACAAACAGAAACGCCCGCTTCGGATTACGACGCTCGGCAATTTCAAATAAATCGTCCAGCGGCGCAGATTGCTGACTGACAACGGTCACTGTGCCAGTTGACAGTTTGCGCTGGAAAACTTGCTCGTGATTACTCATGCCTGAGTGCCTTCGATTTCTTTAATTTCGGAACCCTGTTGCACAGGGAGCGCCAAAACGCTGCTCACAGAGCGCACGACCGTAGGAGTAAAGCCGTCTTTGCCCATGGCAATCGCAGTCTCTTGGTCAATCAGCCCCAGTTTGCGCAGGGCAAAGATGCCGGGCAGGTTGATTCCGCAGGAGCGGGAATAGCAGATCCCGCCAGATGGGCGCATGTTGATTTCAAGCAGCAAGGGCTTGCCCTCGCTGTTGTTGCGAGTTTGGACGTTGACCAGCCCATCAGCTCGCATCAGTTCGGCACAGGCTTTAGCTAACTCGAAAGCTTCGCCGGATTGCTCAATGTATTGCAGGGGGCCTTCTTTACGACGACTTACCGCCGCAATGACTTTGCCCTGCTCGACCAACATATCGACCGAGCGCTCCGGACCGACCAGATAGGGCATCATCACCATGGACTCGGGCAGCTTGTTCGGGGTTTCACTGCGCATCGCCGAGACATAGGTGTGAGGATGAACACGACGATTGTCAGGGTTGCTGAAAGCGGCCATCGGGCCAACCGAAGGGTCAAGGATCCAGAAACCAATCCCGTAAATGCCGACGACCGGCTTGATACAGGACAGCTCCCCCTCAACGAGCTTCGAGCTGATTTGGCTTTCCAGCTCGGAGACGTCATTGATCTGCACGGATGGCACGACAGGCAGCTTATATTGCTCCATGAAATGGGCGTAACGTACTTTGTCGTCGGCCAGTGAAATCATATCGAGATCCATCGAGCCAGTGGTGAGAGAAACCCCCAGAGATTCGATCTCCTGACGGCGCTCTTCAAACCAATGGCAATTACGGCCAGTATGAATTGCAGCGACGTTAAACTTCGCCACTACATTTTTAATAAACTCCAGACGCTCTGAATCCTGTTTTGGCTCAGTCAAAGAAACATCGGCTACCGAGGTGATTTCGGGACGATTGCCTCGATGTGAAGCGATCACCTTAAATGCATGACCGAGTTTTTCACGCATATCCGTTACAGCAAGGACAATATCTCGCTGGGAGGACAAGCCCTCCATGAACCAAATAGACTTGAGCATTGTGTTGACCTTTAAAAAGCAGAAAGTAAGAAAGTTCTTTTCGTGGGGTTACTGTATGCTCGCTGTTGATTAAAGTCAATCATATTTTGATTGACTTCATTTTGGAGACATGACGACTATATAAAGCAGAGGAAGGGCAGATGGTAGGGCGTTAGGTTTTAATGTTGACGATGGTGCAACATGCCTTACTTCCTAAAGAAGATGTCCAGCCATTTATTAGTGAAAGATTAAGTAAACTTGCCGTTCGCTTGATATATCAGCTTGAGTAACGCATTTTTTTTAAAAATTCATCAAGTTGTAAAATTAAAAAAAATATGAATTCAAAACGTGAAAAATTGCAAAAACTCGGTCAGATTATGATTGACTTCAATCTGTGGGATGGCTAACAATAGACGCATTCGGTTCATACCCATCCGAGACAAGAGTTGCTGCAAGTGTTAAAAAGTATTGCTCGAAGCTCGGTATGTCGTCTCGTTAACGCTGACGATATTTTTTAAATCAGAAAAGGGAAGTGTAATAGATGACTTCAGTATCTCTTGCAAAACACCAAACCATCTCGCTGGCAAAGCAGTCTGGCGCGGCGCTCACCAAGCTCGAATTCGGTCTGGGCTGGGATCCGGCCAAGGCAAAGAGCGGCTTCTTCGGAAAGATGTTCGGTGGCGGTAGCAGCGATTCCATCGATCTGGATGCCAGCGTCGTGCTGCTGGATGCGCGTGGCAACAAAATCGATACCGTTTGGTTCCGTCAAACCAAGTCCAAGTGCGGCTCTATCAAGCACAGCGGTGACAACCTGACAGGTGAGGGTGATGGCGACGATGAAACCATCTACGTTGACCTGACCAAGCTGCCGAGCAATGTGGAACACCTCGCGTTCACCGTGAACAGCTTCCGTGGTCAAACCTTTAACGAGGTTGAAAATGCCTACTGCCGCGTCGTTGACCAGAATGGCAAAGAGCTGGCGAAGTTCAAGTTGACCGAACAAGGTAGCCACACTGGGGTTCTGATCGCCTCGCTCGAACGCAAGGGCGGCGAGTGGGCCTTTACCGCTCAAGGTATGGCCTGTACTGGCCGCACCATCGATGACATGTACACCCAGATCCTCGCGCAACTGGTGCAGTAATGGAACTCATCCAAGGGGGCAACGCCCCCGTTCCAACCCAACCGCTGATCGTGCGGGTGCTCTCGGGCGCTGACGTGGATGTCTCGGCTTTCCGCCTCTATGCCAATGGCAAGGTGCAGGATGGCGTGGACATGATCTTCTACGGTCAACCTCGGAGTGATGATGGGGCCATTGTGTTGGCTGGTGGGGCGCAAAATACCTCATTCAACATCAACCTCGGCGCTATTCAACCGTCAGTGCAGAAGATCGCTTTTACCGCCACGGTAGATGCCGGGATGGTGATTGCCAGTCTGCGCACCCTGAAGATTCAGGTTGAGCAAGGGGGTAACGTGTTGCTCTCCGGCGATGTGCCGATGGTCGGTCGTAATGAAGCGGCCCTGATCTTGGGTGAGCTGTACCGCCGAAACAACGAGTGGAAGTTCCGCTTCGTTTCGCAAGGGTTCAATGGTGGCCTCAAGCCGCTGGCTGAGCACTTTGGCGTAGTGGTATCGGATGAACAAGCGCCGCCTCCTGCTCCAAAACCGCAGCCTACTCCGGCTCCGGCTCCGGCTCCGGCTCCGGCTCCGGCCCCGGCCCCAACCATCAGCCTGCAAAAGGTCACGTTGAGCAAAGACAAGCCAACCGTGAGCTTGACCAAGCAGGGGGATAAATTCGGCAATATCCGCATCAACTTGAACTGGCATCGCGGCACCAAAAAGAGTGGGTTCGGCTTGGGGATGTTCGGCAGAAGCAATCAGATCGATCTTGATCTGGGCGCGTTTGTTGAAACCAAAGACGGCAATCGCCATGTGGTACAAGCTCTTGGTGATTCATTTGGCAGCCTGAATCGCTCTCCGTTTGTTGAACTGCAAGCAGATGATCGGACGGGTGACAGCGCTGATGGCGAATGGATGTTCGTCAATGGGGCACAATGGGACAACATCAAGGAAGTCCTGATCTACGCCTTTATTTATGAGGGTGTACCAAGCTGGGAGAATACCGATGGCGTGGTAACTCTGCATATTCAAGGTCAGCCGCCTATCGAAACACACCTGACAGAGGGTGATTCAGGGCGCGGAATGTGTGCCATTGCAAGGCTGGTAAATGATCGCGGGACTATTAAAGTTGAGCGGATCAACCGTTACTTCAATGGTCACAAGAATATGGATGATGCCTTTGGCTGGCGATTTCGCTGGACTGCCGGAAGCAAATAATCCACCAATCCTTAATGGGGGTCGTATGTCGTTTTTTGATAAGGTTCGCAAGACCTTTTCCGAAGGTCGCGCCGAATTGGTCGCACAAGTAGGGCGTTTTAAAAATAAGAAGTTTATGGAGGGCACTGTCGCCGTCTGTGCTTACATCGCCACGGCATCTAAAGGCGCTGATAGCGGTGAAAAGCAGAAGATGATGGGGTTCATCAAGAATTCTGATGAGCTGAAAGTCTTTGATACCAGCGAAGTGATCGCGTTTTTCAAAAAACTGGAAGACGGTCATCAATTCGACGCCGATATCGGCAAGGGCGAGATGATGAAATATATCCTCGCGCTGAAGGGTGATGAAGGCGCTGCGCAATTGGCGCTCCGGGTAGGTGTTGCTGTTGCCAAAAGTGATGGTGACTTCGACAGCGCAGAAAAGCAGGCTGTCAAAGAAATTTGCATGGCCCTCGGGTTTGACCCGAACGACTATCAACAGTAATTAAGGAAAAGAAAACATGGGTTCTACGCATATTGGCTTCCCGCTTGAAACAGTTGCAGTGTTCGTGCTGCTATCTGTTGGGGCAATCCTCATCGACCTGTTCATGCACCGGGATGACAAACCCATCCCGTTGAAGAGTGCCGTACTGTGGTCACTTTTCTGGGTAGCCATCGCGTTTGCGTTCGCAGGCTTCCTGTACGTGCATCACGGCGCGGAAGTGGCAAGTTTGTTCGTCACCGGTTATGCCCTCGAAAAAGTGCTTTCCGTTGATAACCTGTTTGTCATGATGGCGATCTTCTCTTGGTTCTCTGTGCCGGACGGTTATCGTCACCGGGTACTGTACTGGGGGGTGATTGGTGCAATCGTGTTCCGTGGCATCTTTGTTGCCATCGGTACTGGCCTGCTGGCGCTCGGCCCTTGGGTGGAACTGGTCTTTGCTGCCATCGTAGGCTGGACGGCTGTCATGATGCTGCGCAGTGGCGATGACGAGGACGAGATCGAGGACTATTCCCAGCATCTGGCATATCGGATGGTGAAGCGCTTCTTCCCCATCTGGCCGAAACTCAGTGGTCACGCTTTCCTGCTGAAGCAGTCTGAAGTTGATGCTGAGCTGGCTAAGCCGGAAAATGCGGGAATTCAGGTCGGTCGTGTCGGTAAGGCAGCATTTTACGCAACCCCCCTGATGCTCTGCTTGGCTGTGGTGGAACTGTCGGACGTCATGTTTGCCTTCGACTCCGTACCTGCCGTCATTGCAGTAAGCCGTGAGCCTCTGATCGTCTACAGCGCCATGATGTTCGCCATCCTCGGCCTGAGAACCCTGTACTTTGTGCTGGAAGCGCTCAAGCAATACTTGGTGCATTTGGAGAAAGCGGTAATCGTGCTTCTGTTCTTCATTGCCATCAAACTTGGCCTGAATGCGACAGCACATATCTTCCACCACGACTACACGATCTCTGCTATGGCAAGCTTGGGTGTTGTTCTGGTAGTGCTTTTCTGTGGTGTGTTTGCGAGTTTCATCTTCCCCGAAAAGAAAGATGAGGCGGAAGAAGTAAAACAGCAAAACTGATTTTTTTAAAACATCAAAAGAGGGTAATTTCGATGACTACTGTTGTTTCTCTTTCAAAAGGCGCCAACGTATCTCTGACCAAAACTGACCCGTCCATCAAACGAGTGCTGGTCGGGCTGGGCTGGGACGCTCGTTCCACTGATGGTCAGGATTTCGACCTTGACGCTTCGGCTTTCATGCTGAATGCATCAGGTAAAACCCGTGTTACAACTGACTTCATCTTCTACCGGAACTTGGCCAGTCCTGAAGGTGCGGTGAAACACACTGGTGACAACCGTACTGGTGCGGGGGATGGCGACGATGAAAGCCTGAAGATCAACTTGGATCTGGTGCCCGCCGATGTCGCCAAGATCGTGTTTGTCGTCACCATCCATGATGCTGCTGCTCGTGGTCAGAACTTCGGTCAGGTCAGCGGTGCTTTCATTCGTCTGGTCAACGAAGATTCCCAGCAAGAGATCACTCGCTTTGACCTCTCTGAAGACGCTTCCACCGAAACCGCCATGTTGTTCGCTGAGCTGTATCGTCACAATGGCGAATGGAAGTTCAAAGCAATTGGTCAAGGCTACAAAGGCGGTCTGGCTTCAGTTTGTGCCCAGTATGGCATCGACGCAGCTTGATAAGATAGTTCGCTAAAGAACGTCTCAAAAGCAATAAATAGAAGGGGGGGGCTCCCCCCTTTAAATCAGGGGACTTTCCCCAAATCAAATCGGGAGTTTTAAAATGGGTGTATCTCTGCAAAAAGGCGGTAACGTTTCTCTGACCAAAGCTGACGCCGGTCTGAAAGTGGTAATGACTGGTCTGGGTTGGGATCAACGTGTGACTGATGGCTCTGCGTTCGACTTGGACGCCTCCGTCTTCATGGTTGGCGAAAATGGCAAAGTCCTGTCCGATGAAAACTTCATCTTCTACGGCAAAAAAACCAGCCCCTGTGGCTCTGTCGAACACCAAGGTGACAACCGTACTGGCGAAGGCGCTGGCGACGATGAGCAAGTCAAGATCGACCTCTCCAAGGTGCCTGCCGACGTCAAGAAGCTGGTCTTCGCCGTCACCATCCATGAAGCTGAACAGCGCAAGCAAAACTTCGGCATGGTCTCCAATGCCTACATCCGCATGTCCAACAACGAAAGCCAAGTAGAACTGGCCCGCTTCGATCTGTCCGAAGATGCGTCCGTGGAAACCGCCATGATCTTCGGCGAGCTGTACCTGAACAACGGCGAATGGAAGTTCAAGGCCGTTGGTCAAGGTTTTGCTGGTGGCCTGCCTGCTCTGGCGACTGCCCATGGCGTAAATCTGGCTTAATAGGCCAAAAAAGAATTATTCAGGGGCAACCATATGTTGCCCTTTTTTATATTTAATTTCAGGGGAAACTTATGGCAAGGAATAATCGAGCTAATGAAGAGATGATGAAATATGCATTCATAGCTCTTGGAGTGATTTTATTTCTCCCGTTCATGTTGTTTTCATATCTTCACTATAGCAGCATTAAAAAACGCCACATAAAGGGCTCCTGCACCCAGCGGGTGTATGATGTTGGTTTGCTGTGGAGAAGTATCATATTCAGCTCAGGCATTATCACCACTGGCCTTATTGTCATGTTTTACACCAATAGCCATTTGCTTTCGGCTATCCCTCCTGAATATGCGAAGGTGCTTTTTGGCGTTGACATATTGGTTGTGATTGCCTCTTTGTATCCAATTAAAAAGATGGCAGAGCGAGTGGCAGTACGATATTTCGGGGTTATCTTCGACGACAATGACAAGAAGATGGTAATCCCGGCTGATCTTGAAAATTCAAGTTTTGGCGAAAATCTTCGTTTGAACTTCATCAGGAAGATGGGGGATTATGAAGAGATTTATATTAAAGATATTTCTAGCGTCACGAGAGAGAAAGGCGTGAACTTTTATATTCATGGGCACTTTGGTTCGAGAAAAATTAACTTCAGCAATAAACAGAAGCGCGATGAATGTCTATCTGCCTTGCAGGCCAGAACTTCTGTAAGGTTTGGGCGAGATCTCGGGTATTGATTTATTAATAGCTATGTGGGGTGTGATATGGAATTGATTTCTGGTCAGAACGTGCAGTTGTCGGGTCATGAGCTTGTTATCGAGGTGACTCATCAGCAAGGTGGTCAGTTCAGTGGCGACATTGATACATCGGCATTTTTATTAACAAATGCTGATAAGGTGCGTAGCGACAGCGACTTTATCTTCTACAATCAGCCCGAGTCACCGGATGGCGCAGTCAGCTACGCGAAGACTGCCACCGGGGGCCGCTATACGGTGAACACCTCAAAGGTAGATGAGGCAATTCAGAAGATCGCTCTGACGATGGTAATTGACGGCAGTAGTACCGTCTCCGATCTTTCCTCTCTGGGGCTGAGCATTGCCGGTCAGGTTACTTATCAAGTGCCGCTGGTGGATCGCAGCGAGAAGGCTCTGATCGTGGGCCAGATTTACCGTCACAACGGTGCATGGAAGTTCAAGGCCCTTGGGATGGGATTTAACGGCGGTCTGGCCGCTCTGGCAACCAACTATGGCGTGGTGGTTGATGATGAGCCGACAACCCCGGCACCAGCCCCTATCCCTGCACCAGCCCCTATCCCTGCACCCAGCAAACCCCCTGTAGGCGTGAGCCTTGAGAAGAAGCTGGCTGAGCAAGCCCCTTACCTTGTCAGTCTGGCAAAGCCTGTTGGTGTGAGTCTGGCGAAGCACAAGCTTGAGCAAGTGAAAGCCAAAGTCGCCTTTGTGCTCGACGCTTCTGGCTCTATGTCGGGCCAGTTCCGAGACGGCAATGTTCAAGCGGTTTTGGAAAGGATCGCCGTGCTGGCAGCCCAGTTTGACGATGACGGGCAAATGGATGTTTGGGGATTTGCTGAACGACACAAAAAATACCCCGATGTCTCTCTCAGTAATCTGAAGGGGTATATTTCAAGCATTCAAACCTCTGGCAAGAGAGGCATGTTTGAACTACTCCCAACATTGGGTGGAACGAACAATGAGCCACCAGTAATGAATGAAATTGTGGATACCTTCAAAGGTAGCAAGGAGCCTGTCTACATTGTCTTTATCACTGATGGTGGTATCAGTAAAACAAGGGCAATAAAAGATGCCATCCGTGAATCCGCCAACTATCCCATATTCTGGAAGTTTGTCGGGTTAGGCGGGCGTAATTACGGTATTCTGGAAAACCTCGATGACTTTAACGACCGGGCGATTGACAATACTGACTTTTTCCCGATAGACGACTTCAAGCGCATCTCGGATGATGTCTTGTATGACAAGCTGCTCACTGAGTTCCCCAGTTGGCTGAGCGAGGCAAAGCGTAAGTTCATTATTAATTGATAGATGTTGAAAAGCGCCCAATTGGGCGCTTTTCAATTATTAAATGACCGCTCAAGAAAGCCCGTGTTTCGCCCCATTTTTGAGATTGTCGGTGATCTGGCGAAGAATGGGGGTCAAGGCGCTGTCGTTGTCAGCAATGGCCTTCTGAATGCATTCGCTGACCTTTCCGCAAAGGGAGTCAGAAGGGGTGTTGTCCTTCATTATGACTGTGATCTTGTTGGTATCTAATGTGAATTTTGACAACAGGTGGACATGGTGGGCAGAATCGCCAAAGGGTTGTGAAAGCGTCATCGTCAGATAGTAGCAATCCTGATGCTTGCAGGCATCTTTGAAGATACTCATGCTTACTGTGACGATCTCTGCATCACCCTGTTCGAGTGAATCATTGTCCATTTTTTCAAATTCAGGAGCGAGGATGAGGGTGACGTCATCACTCTTCTGATATTTGTAATTAAAAATCTCCGTGATGCGCCCGATAAAAAGGCTATGCAAGCAAGTTCTTCCATTCTGGAAGATGGGGAGGGGGCCGCTGACTGACTTACTGGTCGCCACGTTTGCCGCTGCTGAGCTTACTGCCGCATGACAAGAGTTATTATAACCTACATCGCGCATTGTGTTTTATTCCCGATATTTATTTTTAAACCAGAATGACATGGTGGCGCATTCTAGTGTCAAATCAGTGAAAAGCAATACAATGATAAAACAAAAGTTTTAAATAATGTTGGTTTTTGTTTTTAATAAATTCTGGAGGGGTTGCCCCCTCCAACATGGGGTTCTACATGCCAGCATCAAATCCGTTCGAGACAGGTTTCTTGCTGGTAGGAGCAGGGGGCTCGTGATCACCCAATGCTTTATTAAAAATCACCGAAAGGTCGTCAACCTTCAGTTCTTTCTCAAACATGTCTGTCAGAGTGTATGGTGTCGCGGTCTCAATCTCTTTTTCATACTGAGCCATGGATATCACCAAATTAAAAATATTCTCTATTTCTTTTGAACTGCCACCTTGGATCTGTCCGTTGGCATCTCGGCAATAGCTCTTCATGCACCCATCATGCACAAGGTGGTTCTGGCTATCCGGGGGACAGTTCTGATTTAGCTGGGTCATGTGCTTCATCGCATTGTCGAAGAAGCTATCGGCAAGTTGAGTCGCTATCAGGGTCGATGCGATAGCCGCTCTGGACACGGCCTTGATTTTCTCAGGGTTCCCGTTTTCGTCGAGAACAACGATGGCGCCTTGCTCCAGCAGATGGTTTGCAGCTTTGATGATCGCGGGTGGCGCCATCTCATTGAGGCAGTGAGCGGCATTTTCTTTGTTGACCATATCAACCGCGACGATCCGGCGCTGCGCCTCATAGAGCGGCGCAGGAAGCTCAAGGCTCGCCTTCAAAAAACTATCTTTGGCATCTCGGATTGCGCCAGATATGAAGGAGTGGATGTTCACGCTACCGGGAGAGTCTGATTCGTGAGAGAAGATCATCCCGTCATTCTGCTTGATGGCATTCTTCAGCGCAGCATGGAGAGGCCAGAGCATGGACTTTTTGGCCGCAACTATTGAGGTTTCAGAGTATTCAGAAAGGATCTCATCAACATTGTACTCGCTGAAAAACTTCATTGAACTGCTGTCGAATCTGTTGTCGTCAAATGCATCGTTCAGCGTAAAAGTTTGGAATGTAACCTTGTTCATGGCTGCCTCAATTATAACAATAGGTTGTTGTCAATCTTAACGCACTGAGACAAGACGGGGGATGTGACCCCGACTGAATCATCCTTTGCAGCCATGGTAACAGTTTTTGGATGAGTAAGGGGGGGAAATTGTTTTGTCGCAACTCAACATCCATCACTTTGTGGGAATGTAGGCTTTTGATGAGGAAATATTATTTAAAAATAAATTCGCAAAAGGTTGCGAATTTTATAGATATTGTTTTGTGAGGCTGATATAATTTAAATAAACAAAAAATTTATATTCCGTGTCTATTTTTAAAAGGGGTTGTGTATGAGTTATTATGATGGTCAGCGGGTTATAGTAGTGGATCCAGACTCTCCGTTTGCGCGAGGGGCGTCGTTTCTTATTGTCTGCGGCATTCTCTATCTCTTGGGGTATTTCTTCTGGATGTTCTTGTCGCAGTGGGGGACGTATCAGTTCCCGCTTAATTACAGCGTTGGATTTTACTACTTCATGGTGTCCGGTTTCGTTGGGTTGTTCACAACTCCTTATGACTGGGGTCGGGAGATCTACAGGGAACTCGAATATTTTCAAATCACCCCTTATGAGAACCTGAACACCGTTCTCATCTTGTCGGTGGAAGCTGTCTACACTGTCATCGCGGCTTTTGTAGTCTATAAGATACTGAGTTTGATCGCTTATCTGATTTACACGTTCAGGTTTGTCAGGTGGGTGATTTATCTTCCGGCTATCATCGGCTCGGTATCATTTTTCATCTTGTGGCTCTTTGAAAAGCCGTTGTGAATTAGCTTTCTGCCTGCGATAAAAATGAAGGCCGCCTGATGGGCGGCCTTCTTCGTTCACGGAGAACTGATGGATTACAGAGAGGGGCCGTCGAAATTCATGGCTTTGTTAGGCTCGGTTTTCTTAAGGGCCTGCTCTGCGAGCTTGTCGTAGTCGATTTTGAAGTCGAATGTTCCGTCCTCGATAGACCGGATGACAGCCTCTGTCTTTTTCAGATATGGCTCAAGCTTGATGCCATGATCGGCAATCACATCATAGCCATCATTGCCATAGATAAGATTTGCGGTCGAAAACAGGACGGAGTTCTTTTCCGGCATGACGGCTTTGTGTGTGGTGAAGCTGTTCTTCAGCTCTTCACATACTCCGTCGAGGTCGCTTTCGCGCACATAGAGGTAGATGCGGTCTTCGTCTGTGGAGCGGGTCATAGACATGGCCGTTTGTGCATTTCTTGTGGCCGGGCCAGCCCATTCTCCATCTTCAAGGGCGTCACGAACGCGAATGGTAAAACCGTGCTCGACCATCTCGTTGAAAAAGGCTTCCATCACGGCCTCTTCCTTCATTTTTGTGGTGACACCAGCCCCCTCAGCAATAGCTTCAGCAAGGGCCTCTGTCTTTTCGATGTACTTTTCGATCTTCATGCCGTAGTCAGCGATAACATCGTGACCGTCATTGCCATAGATCAGTTGAATTGAGCTGAACTGGAAGGATTTTTTATCGGGGTGCTCGGCTTTTTTCGCGGTGAAGAAGTCTTTCAGTTCTTGATCGTTACCCTCAAGAACATTTTCTTGAACGAAAACAAAGAGCGTGTCTTCATCGGTCGAAAAGGCCGTATCAAAGGCGGTGTCTGGGTTACGGGTGATTTTACCGGCCCAGTCCTCGCCATCATGGACAATCATGGCAAGACCATGGTCGGCCAGCTCATTCATCAGACACTTCACGATGGCTTTCTCGACGTTGATGCGGTTGGATACGAATTGGTCTGACATGAAGATCACCTTTTTCATTGAAGGGCAGTGGGGAGAGAATACCACCCTGTTATTTATAGGTGGTGAGAATTCATGCTTTTGTTATATTGAAATATTAATAAATCACCAGTCGTCTATTTTTTTAATAGTTTCAGGGTCAACGGTGCCAATATGAAGGATGAGTGGAGAGCTGTTGTCATCTGCCTCTCCAAAATTAAACAACAATCGTGCGCTGGACAGATTGTCATCGACCTCAGCCGCAATGCCGTTCCCGGCGTAGACATGCAAAACATCACACCAGACGAAAACCATCCCTCGCTGAAGGCTGCGAGCTTCTACAGTCGTGGGGTTCTCTAGACCGCTGAATGTCGTGTTCTCTGAGCTGTAGCCCATCGACATATAGACGCGGGAGACCAGCTCTTGCTGGGCGTGGCGGTTGAGGCGCCGGTCGGCGAGGATCAGGTTGAAGAGGGCGATAGCGCTTTTGCTCGCAAGGAATGCGTCGTGGTTTTTCTGGAGAAGGTTGCTCCAGACGGTTCTCAGCCCCATGTCTTTTTTGGTGGCTGGATTGTCATCGAAGGATAAGTCCTGGGTCATGTTGACGTACTTGTTGTAAATCGCGTCAATCGTCATGGTTTTGTTCGGCATGGTAGGGTACTTCGTGTCTCTGCTGTGGTGCGGGTGTCATCCGCTAATCATCTCAGTATATGTAGAAACCGATGTGCTGGCGATATGAAAATGGATGAGCATCGCACCAGAGCAATCAAGTTAAGGCGGAGAATGTCATGGCAGAGTGCGAGTTTACTGGTATCCGAAATTATTAATAAATAAGAATGGCTGTAAAAAAAGCGGCCCAGTGGGCCGCTTTGTGATTTATTAATTTATCACATGCCCATACCCATGTCATGAGCGTGTGAAGATGTTTTGTTTTTCTCAACAACTAGCTTGTCGTTGTCCCATTTGGCCGTTTTGAAGTCGATTCCATCGTTCGCCATGATGTCGCTGATCATGTTCGAGACTCGTGCGCCAATTTTTGCCTCATGGTTTGACGAGAGGCGATTGTAGGCATTCTTGTCAAAATTCTGATATGCGCCCTTCAGATCGCCATCAGCAATCTTACCAAGCCGCATCAGCGATTCTTCCAACATCGGCGCGATTTCACGAGCACGCTTCGGTGCAACTTCATCGAAGTCGATACTCTGGATGGCGTGGATCGCCTGTATCGCATCAGCCTTGATGCGTAAAAGCCGCATGTCGCCAAACTGAGAATGCTCGGGCCACTTGATGCGGAGATCTTCTCCATGAATGAGGTTTTGAGCGTAGGGATAGCTGTTTTGCTGACGGATAAGTGGCAGCCGCAATCCTTCGTGTAATTTTTCGCCAAAAACCTTGCGAAGCTCATCAGTTGAGCCCATGACCTTTTCGTATTTCTCCTTACCGGAGTAAACAACATGATACATGGCATCCATGATCGTGTCTTCACGGAGGTCTCGGAACGTATTGTAGGCGCGTGAATAGAACTGCCGTGCAAAGAATGAAGCTTTTTCGCTGATGGCTGAAAGCATGTCAATGGGAAGCTTGTTGTAAAGCTCGTTCTCGGCGCGGATGGAGTTATGGTCTTTGTCCCACTTCAGTCCATCGACAACCTTCCAGAACATGTCATCGGTGAGCGTCACCGATGGCGTATTCTGGGGCGAGGGGGAAGGGTAGTCCGGCGTGACCTCATAAAGGCGAGACAGGTCTTTCATGCTGACGACTGCCTTCTCGTTGAGGATGACAAACCCCATGTCTTCTTTTGACACGTTCGCGGCAAAAATTGCCGGGGAGGAAATCCCGGTCTCTTTGTTCACGACGTGGAAGGGTTGCTGGTACAGCTCATTGATGAAGAACTCGCCGAATGAGCACTCTTTCATGCTGTAATAAGGGGGGGGGTAGTTGGCCCTTGTCAGGGGGTAACTTTCGTCACGAATATTGAATGGGAGGTAGTGCTCGATATTTATCTCGCTTGAAAAGCGAAGTTCACCATCTTTGTTGGTGATCTTGACGGGAGGGAGTTTGTGATTGTTCTTGTCATGATATAGCGCGGAGCCTGCGAGCTTTGCATATTCAATGGCTGTTTTCATTTCATGATATGAATAGGGATGATGAGAGGTGGTGCTCATGATGTTCTCCTGCGTTATCAGTGTGAGTTAAGGTATCACAACGGAATCAGGGGAGGGTGGGATTTAAAAGGCAGCGGTAAACTATTAAAAAAATAGTGACCGAAGATGAGTCGGGGGAGGGTCGGAAAGCAAAACACCCCCTTCACTTGCAGTAAAGGGGGTGTTTGCCTCAGTCACTGTGGGGACAGCGACTGAATTTTGGGATCTAGCAATCAGGTTTTCCAGTAATCTCGCGAGGTAAGGGCATCTGGGATACCCGCTGATTTTCTGCTGCCAGCCAGCAAGCGGTTATTGTCGTCGAGCCGCTAATTACGTCTGCCTATCAGATATTGTCGCCATCACTGCACGACAACCTTTTCCTGTCAGCCTTGGCGTTCAGCTTCACAGGAGGGTCTTGTGAGACGTTGCTCATCTATCGACAGGCGAGATCATACCATGGCGATAGCTGGTGTCAACAGAGCACCATATCACTTTTTGTGGAAGGTGTGTTGGTCTTGTTGATAATAAGGGCACTGCGTGTGAAATACGGTAACTGTTACCCAAAAGATAGCTGTGTGGTAGGGGCGTTCAACACGGGTGGTAGTGATGCATCGGAATATTAAAAATGGCAGGATTTCTTTCTCGATGGATTATTTAATACAATATTCTTTATTAAAATAATTTCACCTCTCTTGGGGTAGTCAAAAAAAACTGGTTGGTATATCGTGTTTCATATGAGCATAAGTCATGTGCTTTATGGATAGTTAATAGTTCCAAAACCAACAAATAAGGTGGTGAATAAATGGCGAAGCCTGTTGCTGATCTCTTTCTGACTCTGCCAGCATTCAATGCTGGTCTCAAGTTTGCGGTAGTGAGCACGTCTGGTGCGGCAAGATCCGTTGACGTGAAGCTGAAAGACAACCGGCTTTGCCTTACCACTGTTATCGATGGTTCCTCGCGGGAGTTGGTCGCAAAGAACCTTATCGACGCAAAGCGCCTTCTCGATAAATCGGTGAGCAAGATGTTCTCTGATGGTGAAGTGCTGGAGTATCAGGTATCCAAAGGGCACAAGAACATCATCAAGATGGCACCGCACCCCAAGTGCGGGTATGAGGTGCTTTGCATCAAGAGTGGCGAGCATGTGGATCGTGCAGAGCGCGGCAGCCAGAATGGCGCCCTGCTCTTCATGATCGATTCCATCTCTCGGGTCTTCGTTGACGACCACAACAAGGCGCAGAAGGCTGGCGAGGTACTTTTCGACCTGACAAAGGTCAGCAAGGACAAGTGCCATGTGAACAAGCCTATGCCGGAAAAGGTAGTGGCCTAGTCCCGGCCTAGTCATAAAGCCACAAGACCACCAACAACCATGGTGGTCTTGATTTTTTTTCAGATCATCCCGCCACAAAATGAAGATAGGTGAGATGTCTTTATTAAAAAAGGCCGTCATAGATGATGGCCTTTTTATTAAGAAATAACCGCAAGGATTCGGGTTTTTAAAGGTCTGCTGAGTGCGTTATACCTAATTTGGTTCAGGCTTACCGAAATGGAGTTGACACCTCTTTTTTCATACCACTTCACGTAATCACTCTCATCAACCCCTTCGTTGATCAGCTTAGTGTCGGCTTGAAAGCCATACTCTGGATTGCTGGCGATGAAGACATCCAGAACAGCGCAGGCATTTCTGATCGGCGAGTTCAGTTGCAGGTCAATGACAAGAGGTTGATCGTCATCGTCTGGGGCTCGGCGAACAACTCCTTTTATATCATACAGATAGCTTTTCAATGGGGTGCCATTTTATTCAAAAATGATTATCTTCCCATTTTGGCAGCATTGTGGAATGACGGCAATAGCCGGGAGGGGGGAGAGGGGGCGATGCCCCTCACCAAAAAACAAGGGGTTAACAAGCGTGAAGAGCCAGCTCACAGGGGACTTCATCGTCGTTATGAAGGTTCCTGATCTCAAGGTCAGCTTCACAGCAAGAGGCGACATCAACTAGGCTGTACTCTCTCCGAATGACAACATCATCCTTGTTGCGCACGAGGGTGTTGTCTTCAACGATGACCAGCACCTCGCAGTCCTGACCGTGTTGAGAGCAGCAGTAGGACTGGTTGTCCCCCAGCGGGGGCACCCTGTAATGCCCCAAGCACATCCCCTCTTCTGGGGGCATGATCAGCGACAAGCTGCAAGGCAGTGTTTCTCGCGTGTTGGAATCCCAGATTGTCATCCCTCCGTGGCAGCAGGAGGCAGCATCAACCTTCCGATAGACCGTCGTGTCATGATCATGCTTTCTGACGACAGTAGTGATCGTATCGCATGGCTCCCCGCACTTGGCGCAGGTGTAGTGCTGATGCGGAAGTAGGGGAGGGGCCTGATAGTGGCCCATGAAAAGACCGTTTTTAGATGCCTGATTGGTGTGGCACTGCGGGGTTTCATCGGCTAATTGCGTCATCTTGTTGCTCCGGTGGGGGATGGCTCGTGTCTATGGTTTTAAAGAAATCAGAGGATCGAGGTTAATAGCATCAGCATGTCTTCTTCGGGGGCGCCCAACACTTCCGCCACCTCAATTCCGCGCCCTTGATAACTGAATGACTTCTCGGGGGTGTGGAAGGTAGTAAAGAAAAGATCGCTGGCGCAGCCTCCGAGATGCTGTTTTTGATAGCAAGTACGTTCGCCGATATATACCAGCTTTTTCATATCCCCATTCTTTGTATTAAAAAATTGAATGGCGGCTTTGAGTGCGTCATGGTTTGCTTCAGGCCAAGACATCAGCAAAACATCGGCCTCTTCGCCGTATTTTAAGATCGCCTCTTTCGCTGTCATCTCTTCAACTTGAGAATGCATCTCAAATTCTGACATGTCATAGCTTTTGAAAATTGACGTTGGGCGAACACTGACCCCAGCCTCAAGAAGTTTCTTGGCTAGATATCCATTACCTGCAAAGACTTCCAGCACGTTTTTACCTTGAAGATAAGCTGAAAGTTCGCTAATAAAAAGAGGGTCTTCCTTCCAGAATGTAAATGCCATTTATATTTGTTCTCTTGGATGTCATGGTTATGCGGTAAATGTTGCAAACGCATTCTTTTGAATTGTCATTTCGACATCCCCAAGCTTCTCAATGCTGGATTCGTTAATGACATTTAAATAAAAACCGATGGTGCGAAGTATTCTGTTCTTTATTACGATAGCCATAATGATGGCGATAGCAGAGGATAGCATCAGAATAAAAGGAATCGTATTGAATATAAACATGTTCGCCGCACCTGCCACACCTCCTGAACTTATCATGGAATAAAAAAGCTTCATCATGAATAAGACTGTTAATGTGAGCTGGGTGTAGCAGAATATTCTCCAAAAGATAAACATCGTCAAGAAAGCCTCAATAAATGGGTTTTCAGCGCGAGTGTTAATTTTGAATTCTCGTGGATTGAACATCTTCATGTTGTCGCAGAACGTACTGGTTGGGATGAAGTAGTCACGCCCAATGCCATCGTGTTCAAAGGAAATCCCTGACATGCTAAAGAGACAGGAGTTTATATCTTTGCTGGAGGTTAGTGTGATGCGTTTGCTTGTTGCAGAGTTAGCCGTAGCAATCCGCCTATTCAGTGTCGCATACTCGATGTAAATTTTAGGGAGCTGCTTGACGATGTGTTTAGCCTGAAGGATTAAATCATGGATGCTCATAGGATAACTCACATAAAGATAATGTATGGATTCTGCAAAAAAACACAATTTAGTCAATGTGGCTATGGGTTTAAACAGGGCTCCCCTTGAAAGCAATGTTAAATAATGCGGCTGTTGTTTATTAAAAAAGGCCACATTGAGTGGCCTTGTGACTGCGAGTCCGTGAATTCCCTACTTGTTTCAGTGACTGAGTGGGAAGGCGGGAAGTTAACGTGCAGTGATAAATTCAGAGAGCTTCACTGACATACTGGGGGCACTGAATAGGGGGTGAAGCCACTCGGCGCAATGCTCAAAAAACTGACTAAGACTGATAGCTTCCTGACCGGGGTAGCTCACCTTGGCAAAAAGGGAGCGCCCTTCATAGTCATGCATCTCGGCGCTGCTGAACCCACCTTCACTGTGGCGGAATCTGGCTACAGTGACGGGATCGTGAATATTGTCGCAGTTATGGATCCATATACGGTAATCGTTTGGAGTCGAGTTATCGGAGATCTGAATCTCAAACGACGCAGCCCCTGATGATACGATATTGGAACCAAACGGCAGGTCGTGATCGATATCGGAATCCCAGCGAATGAATGCAGGGTGCTTTTCAATAATGGATTTGCGGCCTACCCTGATCTCGAAAGTTGCGTTCGGAGTCCCTTTGTAGATCATCGCACATAAGCGATGATTGCCTCCTGCAATGGAAAGGGTCGCGTCAGGTTCGTTCAAGGGGGAAAACCCGAGGCTTGGCAGGTCGGAACTAGCATGGTCGTAGTTCTGAACGAACCATGCTATTCGCTGGATGTGCTGGTCGCGAGTGCAATCGTCGATATTGCAAAGCTGGTCATCTTCAGGATGGTCTACAAACGTGCCGGGCGGGATCAGTTTGTTTTCTTTTATGGCCTGCTCAATTTCTTCCATGGTGATGGGCTGTACTTGCCCCTGTAGTTCTGACCATGTGTAGTTGGTGAATGCAGAGCACCCAATCAATGCCGATGGGGAAAGCACAGCTTTATGCAATTCAAAGAATGATTCTTTCTCAGTAGCCTGCATTATTACACCAGTTGAAATTTTTTGGTAAGTATTCCAATTATACATTCTCGCGAGCATAACTTCATCTACTTTTATTTTTTTGCGGCGCACGAAAGAAGGTTTTTTAATTAATATCTGGTTCGGAATTGTTAAAAATTCTAAATAATTAAAAATCTTCATCGATTTTAATAACTCATATGAAATGGCACTTCCCAGAATGTTGAAAGCTCTTGTCTGAAAAAAAATGGATGGTAATATTCGTAGCATCTTGAACAGTTGTAGAGGCTTATCATGGATTATTCAGTTGCTGTCGGCAGGAGACCGTCTGAGTTATGAAGAACACGTCTAGGTTGGTTGCTGCGATGATGCTGCTTTGCCTGTCTAACGGTGCGACAGCATTACCTCTGGATCTTCACTGGGGGCAGAAGTTTGCTGAAATAGACAAAAACTGGCCTTTGAAAGAGGTGAATGTCGAAGGCGGGTATGTCATCGACAAGACCAAGATTGACCAGAAAACCCCCATGGCGTTTGGTAAGTATTATCTTCAGGTGCTGCCGGAGAACGGTCTGTGCTCGATGATGGTATCCAAGAAAGTTACCACGAGCTATTCAGCCAAGGGGCTTATCGAATCATACGACTCCTTAAGGCAGATCTTGCGCAAGGAATTTGGTCGCTCTGTGTCGTTGGGAATGAAGGATGAAGAGATTGCCCAGATGAGCGATGAACTGCTGCTCTCCATCAGGGCTGGCAAGGTGAAGATCAAGGAAGGCTGGAGCCGGGCTGTTCGCTCTCGAATGAGTGGGGGTATTCGGGCGGTTTACCTATCGATAGATGATGTCGATCCGTTTAAGTCTGAGGCTGTATTTAGTATCGGCTTTGATGGAAACACGCCGGGGTGTTTGGAAGAAGCGAAGATCCTCAAAGAGCAGGCTGAACACGCGAGTACCAAACTCATCTTTGCCCCCTAAAGACGGCTTTGTTCAAGAAAAAAGAAAAAGCGCCCAACTTCGGGCGCTTTTTCTATTGGTTACATGCTGAGGTCGCTGTCATTGTCTCTGCCCTTACCGATGTTGAGCAGGCGCTGACTCTCAGGGGGGAGATCTTCCAGTGAACGTTTGACCCTCGGAGCCTCTGGATCCGACAGGGCGCTTACGCATACACCCATCTGGAAAATAAGCTTGTTCATCACATCCCGGTAGGTGCTCATATTTTCGTCTCGGTCTTTCATCCGGGGGCAGTCATAACCACGGTATTTGAGCAGGTTCTTTTCAGCCCGGAGTAACCATGCTTTTTTCTCTTGATGGTTGGCGCAAGAATGGTAATCCCTCGTCATATCCCCCATGTGAGACTTGGCGTCTTTGAATTCCTCGACTTTGACGTTCACCACCTCAGCGGCGGATAACATCTTCAGGCGGAAGTCACCGTAGAACTGTGTGGCGAAGGCCGCCATTTCCTTATCTGGATTCTGTGCAGGTTGTTGGACTGACATTCCAGTCACATTTATCCACGCAGGGTTGCCGCCAGCAACCGTAGTAAGAAGCTGATGAGACAGTCCGTATTGGCGGTGCAGAGCCATGCGCTGAGCAACCCCTCTGATCGGAACATCGATATCTTGGGAACGTTGGTTGATGGGAGGGGCGGTGACATACTTGGGCACCTTCGCCTGAACGAGATGAGCGGCATCATCCTCGGTCAGATCTGGTGTGAACTGGGGGAGGTTATCGACTACCACCATCGGCAGTGGGATCTTCAGCTCGGGATCAGGGTAGACAGTCTCGCCTGTTTGCAACTGGTCAAGAGTGACACGCTGGTGAACCCCATCGCGGATGACTGTGGATTGGGCCAGCAGTCGATCTGCGGAGAGGGCATAGGTCGGCATCTCAATGCAGATGTTGGTGTGTTGTTCTTGCTGCTTGGCTGCGTCAGCCTGTGCTTTTTTGGTGGCTTCAGCCTGCGCCTGTTTGGCCTTCCACTCCAGTTCCTTGGTGTCAGCGATGAAGCCAATCTCCATTGCCCACGGGCGCTGAAGTTGGCTTATCTGAAGAGCAGTCTCTTCCAGTAGTTGGCGCTTGGTGAAGACCTTCAGGGAGTTAATGAACTCCTTCTTTGCGTTTTCAGGATGGCCCACATATTTTTGTACCCAAGGGCGATTCTTCTCTTCTTCCCATGCCTCATCTCGGGATGAGAACTTGCTAAAGTCATTGATGCGCCCGTTCAAAAACTGAACCATAACGACATCTGGGCATTTATCAGTAAAAACCAATTTGCTCATTTAACACCTGCCAAATCAATCATGGTTTAAGGCTGAGTTGAGAAATTAATAAATATTGTAATCTCCAACTCTGACATTACTTAATATTATTTTAATGTTGACTATACCTATTGTTTGTCAACCGTGGTATTAATGTACCATGGCTGAGAAAATGATTGGTGATAAAAATGGCGAAGTTGAGTGATGTCGTTTTGAGTGAAGACCAGCAAGCGCAACTGGATGCGCTGCTTGCTGCCGCACCTGCGGCCTTTGGTATCAAGGAAGGGGAGCCTCATCTGAAGCGAATCCGAAAGAAGATCGTCAAAGCCTATCTGCTGAAGGTTAAAAATGAGCTTCAATCCCAAGAACAGGGTGCAGTCGAGAAGGACTTTAATTGGACTGCATCAGTGAAGGGAACTCCGCGAAGAATTGCCGCATAAGCTAAAAAAGCCCCTTGGGGCTTTTTTAGCTTTTAGAGGGGGGGGGATAGGACACTGAACTCGTCGATATCTAGCCATCGCTTCTCATGGAAGCTTCTTACTGAGCGGTCGCTATCTATCACCCGCATCAGGTTCAGCAAGATCCGACCTTCTCGTAGCCGATAGCAAAGCACCACCCCTTCATAGGTCTCCCCAGACCCTTTAATCAGGATCAGCTTTCTCCCTATAGATTGTCGGATCTCTTGCTCTGATATCATTGCTTGAAGCGCCAAGTAATTATAATAAATGTAAATCATTAACTCTATTAATAAAATATGACACTACCACGGGTGTGTAAAGGGTATTTAAAAAAATAAGTTTACCCCTTTCAAATATCCTATCTGGTAAAATTAGGCATTTTCATAGAGAGGTGTGACCATGCCAACGCTCTATCACGGTACAGGCAAGATGTTTGACCGTTTTTCAGCAGATTTTTTAAAAACAGGGGAGGGGGTCAATAAGTACCTCCCAGCGTTCTATCTGACAAGCTCCATGGATCTGGCCTCTGGCTATGCTGTGGCAGGCGAACAGCAGTACGCCTTCAACGACGAAGGCATTGTTTATAACGAAGACAGGGGGGCTGGTGCCCAAAATCTGCGCTGTTATCGTGGCGTAGTCATGGAGGTGATGGTTAGCAGTGGCGACTACACAGTGGATGGTGATGAAGAGATCTCCTATGAGAATGTGAGTGCCAAGCTGTTTGCCTATCTCAATAGACATGGGGAGCTTGAGAAGGTTGACCAGCTCATCGAATCGCTGCTCGACGACGAGATGTTCTCTGCATACATAGAAGACCCAAGCGAGTTCACGGACTTTTTTGAAAAAGTGGTGCTGTGCAATCAGGCTAGTCTGGGTAGTGGTTTGGAGAAGGAGTTTTTGTCGCAGCAATGCCAGAAAATCGCTGACTATGCTGAGGAAGACGAGGTTGAGTTTGATCAGGCACTGTTCGTCAGTAAATTCACCGCAATAACTGATGCCTGTCGCGAACTGAAGCGCCAATGCTTCACGATGGAAGACCTTGACGACAATCCAAGCGATACGTGGATGAAAGTCATCAGCACGTTCTTCCATAAGGAGCTAAACGCCGGGCCAGATGCCTTTATGAAAGCCATGAAAAGCATCCACATTGATGCTGTCTACCTGAGTGACATTTCACCTCTAACAACTGTCAACGTGCGCGGCGACTGCTACATGTACTTCAATCCTGAAGCACTGACAGTCAAAGGGGTGCTTGAGCCATCATTCGGGAAAGTGCCAGCCACAAAAAAACATATCAGTATGGACAGCGGCCCTTCGTTTTAAATAAATACCCGCCAAGTCACCATTGGCGGGTATTTTGAAAACTGCCATTTTATTAATTTCTGGGGGCCACTCGAATGTCACTACTGGACACCAGCACGTTGACCAGATCCCCTTTGTTGATCGGGGCGTCATCCACCTGAGTCACTGCAATCATTTTGTTGTTGCCAAGCAAGACCACGATCTCGACCCCGTTGTATTCGCTCATTTTTCCTTCCGCAGTTGCCCCAATAACTGCCCCGGCAAGGCCAAATAGTACCTGTGAAACTAGGCGGCCAGTACCACCACCAACCAGAGAGCCAGCAGTGGCAGCGAGAGCGGCGCCTCCGACCAGCCCCATCCCGGTATTGAGGCCGTTGATCTTAACTTTGCGCGTCGATACCACCTTGCCGACGTAGGCGCTCATCCCCTGCATAACCTGACCTGCTCGATATTCGCTACCAGAGTAGTGATTGGTGGAGCAACCAGAGGTGAGGATAGCGGATGCGGCAATGACAGCAGCGAGAGAGATTTTTTTGAACATGTTGTAGCGACGCCTCTTGGTTTGTACATCTGATGATGTGTATTGGAAAATGATTACATAGGCAAGTCTTGCAGTAAATACCGAGTGAAATTTATATTATTAAATAATGGCGAGATTGGTTTGGCTGAGGTTGAGTCAAAAATAAACACAGGTACACTATCTAAAATTTTTTTTTGATGCAGAATCCAATAAGTTTTCAGAAAAACCAACCCTTAAGAAGTCAACAATGGCAAGATGTTATGAATCGTGTTGTTTTAGAGAGTGATAGTCATGAGTAAGGTAAGTAACATTTATTTGGAGCTTTGCAGCATTGCTATTCGAGAGAGTCAGAACAGCTCTGTTGAAGGTGTAAGCTTTTTTAGCCTCCATCAAAGCGACCTGTTTGATAATGACAGGGAAATCCTCGAAAACTTCACCAAGGCTGGAAGCCATATCGTCTGGATCTTGAAGGCTGGGGGCGCTGGGACTGCCACTCTGTTTACTGGCACTGAATACTCAGCGTCAGCGATGAAGATCCAGTCAGAGCAATCGCTGTTCTATCTGATTAGTTGCGATGGCAGAAATTCAGGGATGGTAACTCGCCTGAGCAGTCGCGAAGAAGCCATCAGGGCGGTCAAGGAAAAGCCATTCGTCTATTTCGATCCCAAAAACAAAGCCCCTGACATTTATCGAGAACTGCTCAAGCTCGATGAGTCCATCAGCCTACCTTATGAGTTGCGCAAGCTGAACCTGAACGAAGGCGACAAGTCTATAGTAAAGATGCAGCTTTTTGGGGCCAAAGACCTGAAGCTGAGCATTTTAAAAAATCGCCGTGATAGGCAAATGGATAGCAAAGGCGGAGACTGGCACCAGCCCGAAGAGCACACCTTTAAATGCCATCAAGAGCTGATACTGGAGCTGCTTCGCACGGGTAGAACCACATCGTACTTTCTCATTGAGACGGGGGGTGGTGGGGTCTGCACCTACAAGAAGATCACAGATCGAGAGTTTGATAAGGCGGCCAATGTCGCCTCCATAATGACCAAGGGCTCGGTACTGAGCAGTAGCGAACTTCTGCTATAGGATATGGCGGTCAAAGAAAGGGGGGGGCATGTGCTCCCCCTTTTTCTTGTATTAACAAATGGGAATTTTCATAACTTAAGATGGTTTATAAATGCTGTTCACAACCTCTGCTCTAGCTTGGTTGTTTGCAATATGCGAAAAGCATGGTGTGTATAGACTTTTTAAAAAATATTTCTTAAATAATCGTAAATTCATTTGAAATTATTATCAAATAATTTAGGATTAAGCAGTCAAGATAAAAAACGGCATTTGTCGAGGTATAGAGATGACTGATAAAAAAGGAATGGAGGGCGCAGATAAGCAGCTCAATACGGGCGCTGCTCCCGAGAATGACAATGTAGTGGTTCAGGTAGCGGCGTCCACTGAACATGGCGCTCCTTCTGTTCAGGAAATTCCTGCTGAACCAGAGCAACCCGTTACATCGGATGCCCCCACCTCTCACGAGGGGGAGGGCGATGAGCCGGGCGCCTCTGCTGAGGGCGATGATGGGAAGCCAAAGCTCAAGCGTAACTATGAAGGTCGCAATCCGAGAGATCGGGATGAGCGTGAGAAGCGAATGCTTTCCATCATGAAGGTTGTCATCAAACGTGACGACTCCTTCACCAGCATGGATTTGAGGCAAATCCTGACCGCTGTCTATCGAAACTGGGCAAAGGCAGGAAAGGTGACTGCGATCATGTCAGACATCGGCTCTGCCGTAAAAACCATGGGGTTCGTAGTAACCGGTGAAGCGACGCTCAAGCGACCGGGGCGCTCCCCCCTTATCTATCAACTCATACCTCAAGAACTGACAGCCAAGGGCAAAATGATCTACCTGAACGCCATGAGTGAATTGGGCTTGGAGCCTGAGACTTTTGACGAAGAGGTCATGGCGAAGATCAATCGAATGCTCAAAAATCGTGCTGATGCCAAGAAGCAGAAGGACAAGGCAAGCGCTGAGAAGAAAGCTGCTGACAAGGCCGCCGAGCAAGAGCAGGCCGCCAAGCTGGCCGCTGAGCAAGAGCAGGCCGCCAAGCTGGCCGCTGAGCAAGAGCAGGCCGCCAAACAAGCCACTAAGGCTGCAAGCAGTAACTCCAGCAAGAAAGATGTCAAGAAACCAGCATCCAAGAAGAAGGGGAAGGGGAGCGTGAAGATTCAGTTGGGCAAAAAGGTAAAGTGGACAAGTCAGTCTGCCGGGTATCAAAAGGAGAAGGTTGGGGTAGTGGTCTTTGTGGCGACCCCGGACGCAGATCGTCGCAGTCCAATTGAAGTTGCCGCAGAGAACTTCCCCGGTCACATCCGCATGTTTGATGGCACTATCTGGCAGAAGGGCGGGGTGCTTGTTGAAGTTCGGGATGGTGTCACTGATGCAGCCAAGCCGAAACTGTACATGCCCAGAGTCTCTGCCTTGTCGATCACCAAGTAACAGAGGCGTTTGCTGATGTTGTGCGAATAAAAATGCCACCTCTGGTGGCATTTTTATTGTGGTTATAGGGATGACATGAAGAGGGTATTTTAATTAACCACTCCGTATTAGCATTCACTACCATTAAAAAAGGCCACTCTTTTAAAAGAGTGGCCTTTATGTTGGCAAACTAGAATGGTTTTGATTACTTATTTTCTTGACTTCCCTTTTCTTTGAAACGCCTGACGGCGCTCATCATATCCCTGTGTGTCTGGCGAACAAGGATAGTGATTGGGGCAAGGTTTGCAACGATAATGATAACCAAGCCAATGGTTTTAAAAATCTCAAGATTATATAGCTCGTCTGGCGTAGTTGCGTACCCTTTGTAGACCAGCCAATTTACAGCTACCGATAGGAGGAACGTGCCGAGCAGGCACAGTAGGTAGGTGATAGCGCCGTTACGATAAATCCGGCCATAAACTGGCACGGCCCGTTTTCGCACAGACATAAAGGAAAAAAATACAAGCATGATGATATTTATAGAAAACATTTTGCCCCCGCTGGGTATTTTTTTTGCATGTTGCACAATCCTGACATCTTATATCAGTGGCTGAGTCTTGGCAATCATCGCCAATGGCTTGCTATATCGAGAGAATGGCGTTATTAAAAACAAAAAGACCGACTATGTAGCGGTCTTTTTTATACTATGCTGCTTTTTTAGTGAGGATTACTTTGCATTGAATCATAGAGAGACTTCTCTTCCTGTGTGAGTAACGAGCTATCGCGCCTGATTTTAATAAAACGTATCGCTACATAGCAATGAGTGACAATACCAGCGCACAAGGCGTAGAAGTATACGCTTTCACTTCCAAGTTGTACCACCAAGAGAAGGAGGGCGAGGATCACGACTGAAATATAGCCGTAAATGATACAGTCTACCTTTGCTCGAATCGACTCTCTTGATGTCAACACGGCCTTGGCCTCATCCTTATTGAGTTGGCGACGAAGGGGCACCGGGTACATTGGGTTAAAACCAGACCCTTTAGCGTCGCGGATCTTCTGGTGAACCGCCAGAACGCTTTCCAGCAAACTGTTGAACTCGGCCTTGGAGAGGCGCATCTGGAAGGTTGAACCGTCATAGCAGATGAGGGTGAAGGGCTTGCGACCATTAATTTCCGGGGATGCGCACTTCTCATACTCGAAGTAGCAGTGCATGTCGATGAAGTCCTGCCGCTTTGTTACAACATCTTGTTCGCCAACTAGCCCCCATAGAATCCCGTGGATGCGGTCTGGGTGAGCATCCATCTCATGGTTCATCAGCATTGCAATGCTGTCGAAGGGCCAATAATCGATGCAGTCGGTAATATCGAAGTGCATGAGGTTTTTTGGCAGGGGGGACAGCGTGATGTTTTTTTTGTCAGTGTCAATGACGTATCCAAACTGATCAGTTTGGTTGCTATGATTACTGGTCATTGCTTGTCCTTAATAAATAGTTTCGATTCACAAAGAGTAACCTCCTTACCCCTTGTTTTCAATAAATTATCAAATTAACATAGTGAAAAGTGGGTAGCTCTTCTTTAGGGACTAAGGGCCAGCCACAACAACCTCTAGCAGGATTTTTTAAAAATGAGCGAAGACAGCGTTAATATCCATGGCTGCGATGAGATCACCGAGCAGAAGTTCCAAGAATTAAAAAATGACTTCGGCTTTGAGGTTGTCAGTATGACCGATGAAGATAGCCAAGTCATACAGGTTGAAAAGGTCATTTTTAAAAAAGATGACATAGTGTGTCTGGCCTTCAAGATAAAGGAACAGTGTCTGCTGGTGCGTTCGAATATGGATGTCAGCGACTATTTTTTTAGCCGACTTGCACTCGACGCCTTCGAGTGCAAGGAATTAGAAAATGTGGCAAAAATCTACGTGCTCGGTCAGATCGATTTGACTCACGAGTTCCCGGTTAAAACGGGGAAGGTGAATGTGATCGGCTTCATGGCGAAAACCACAGACACCCAACAAGAAGCCATCTTCTTCAAAAAACAAGATCGTCTGATCACGCTAGACAGAAGGGCCAAGGAGGCTGAGCCTTGTGACCCCATCATCTTTGACATGGCGCCAACCTACCATGGGGCAATGCTCACCTCACTGACGCCAAGCCAGTATGCTGACATCAAGAAGAAAATGGCGCTCTACGATAAGACCATCCCCGGCCTGAACTGTCATTACGACTCCCCCTTCTGGTCATGATAAGAGGGGGCATCGCGCCCCCTCTTTCTGAATCACCCCTGAAGTCTATCCAGTCGTTCGTAAACATCATGCAACCGTCCATCTCGGATCATGTCGTGCAACTCAGGGGAAAGCAGCTCAAACACTCTCATGACATAGGTCGATAGGGTGGGGGACTCAACCCTTGTGTCCAAGGCATAAGCATCACACAGTGCGACAATCGCCTGCCCAACCTGATTGGATACCTGACATTTAATTAAATGTGCCGGGACGAACAACTGGCCGCCAACGGTGACATGCGCAGCAGTGTCAGGCTCCGCTTGCTTTTGGGTGTCAGGAGAAGGTGGCTCTGGTTGAACCATTGCCTTGATTGTGTCGTACCGCTCGTCAGACAGCATCTCGATGAGATCTGGGCATAGCCACTTCATCGACTCCGAAATAGGGCCGTTTTTGCGGTGCCAGTGAGAAAAGTAGATTAAATAATAAAGTGAGTGGAGTGAATTGGTGATGTCTTGCTGAGATGGGAGAATTAAAAAAGACTTTTCTGGCAGCGTCTCATGTGATGGGACATAAACAACGTCGTTTATCATCACTTTATGATGAGTCAGCATAAAAAACACCCTGCACAGTTGCCTTTCAATTATAGTTATCATACCCTGTTGAAAGTTTATAAGCAATTAGCGGAGGGGTGTATGATTCATCCCATTATTACAGCGCGGCGTATTATGGCAAGTCGATGGGACATGATCCTACCTGTCGATGTGTCGTCTATTGCCGCACAACTTGGCATTTCAGTCTGTTTCGTTTCAATGGATGATGACCGGGTGTCGGCTATTGCTCGGGTGAAAAACAGGAAGCGGGAGATATTGATCAACCACGATATTGAAATGCATCGTGTCTGCTTCAGCATTGCTCATGCCATGTATCACCTGCTGAACAGTGGCGACCGGGATTCTGAATTCGTGGATTACGCGGAAAACTACAGCGCCGTCATTACGGATCCCGACGAGAAGGCAGCAAACACCTTTGCATCCCGTATTATTGCGCCGGAACATGCCATGAAGATTTTGGTGCAGCGACGTGGGGTCACGAGCGTCAATGAGCTTGCCATCGCGTTCAACTGCGCTCCGGTTCTGGTCAATAACGTTATTGAAGGTATGCGCTGGGGGTAATCCTTAAATCGCGACTCAGTATTAAAAAACCGCCTAATGGCGGTTTTTTAATACTTCTGATAAAGCCGAGACTTACGTCTCGATTTACCTGAATTGCGGAACACACATGTGCCGGGGTAACAAAAGAGCCATCAAAGATGGCTCAATCAGTGCTCACAGGATAGCGATCTGGCGCTGCTCTTGCTCGATGATACCTGCCCTGATGTCTCGGGGCTTCTTGGAAATAAGGTAACAGTTACCGTTATTGTTTTTTTCCTTGGGGCCGCTCTTGCTGTCGCGCATCATGGCCTTGTATTCAGCGCGGTTGAGCTGCCGGAAGGATGTGAACTTGTCCTTGCCGTTCAGCGAGCCCTTGGCGAAGTTCAGGCGGTGGAGGAACAGGTTCTTGCGGTTGGTGCTGCGCTGGGCCTTTTTCTGGCGATGGCCCATGGTTTCGATATGGTTGAGGTATTCTTCGTCGGCGAAGATGGATTGATCGAGCCCGCCCTTGTTCAGGTAGGCGTCAGCGGATGAGAAAAACGGAGTGGAATTACCTGCTTTCATATCGACCTCATTCATTGTTTTTTATTGTAAAAAGAAGGCTACCTTCGTGAAATAGATTCACATGGTAGCCATCGGTGGTCAATAATTATGTTTTTAACAACAAATAAAGTATTAACAAATGCTATTCTTGAAGTTCGTATGCTAGTGAGGTTAGCTGTCTGGTGTTAAGGTTCTTGCTCCTGATACGATCAAAACCATCATTTTGACGATGGCGGTTTCGATTTGCCTTCTCCTTTTCCTTACGCGGTGTTTCAAAACTATTGCGGTTATATTCCTTGAGCGTAAAGGCATATGAATATGGGATTGTCAGTTTTTTGCTCGGATCGCTGAGCAGATACACCGACATCATCAGAATGTTGTCTTTGCTGACAAAGTAGTGCCTGAAAACGCAAATTTGGTTGCTGAGGTTGCAATTTTTTACACGGACAATGAGCCGATCATTTTTATCAAAAATCTGAAGCCCCTTGGCCTTCTCCTTTGCTATATGCGTTTCCACGCTGTCACGAGCAGGGGACTGCGGTTCGGGCATCAGGATCTCATCACTAGGCTCATTTTGCGCCAAGCTGGCATGAGCCGTGGCTTCAGGTGTCTGTGTAACCGGGGAAGCGGATGGCGAAGCGCTTGAGATAGTTGGAGCGGCATTCTGAACGAGTTTCTGTTCCGGCCCGCCTAGATCCTTGTCCTTGCTCCTTTCTTGTACCTGTAGTGAAGCGAAGGCGTTGTTGAGGCCAACGGAAATCGCCATTTTGAAGAACTCTTCTTTCGCCTTCCGAGAGATGACCGTGCAATTGGCAATGGTGACAGGCGCCTCGCCATCTCTGACAAGAACCAGCGCATCACTCGGGCAGAGTGAGTATCCGCGCAACTGGCACTTGGCGTTGGAGATGAGCTTGGAAAACTCGCTGAAAGATAGATCGAAATTGTTGTGCCGATGCTCTTCATAGAAGGCAAGGTACTGCTGAGCTATGGCTACGTCATTGGACACTGATGGCGGCAGATCGTCTGCAACGATACCCCGGCTGACATTGTGATCGATAGACAGGGAGTGCTTGATCTCGAACTTGGGCGGTCGATAGTCACCTTCAGAGCAGTAGTTGATGATGTAGTCACGCTGTTTCTCTCTGCGCTCCACATCGTTGAAATTCCTTTCTATTCTTTTGGCAATATCCCACATGCGAGCGGTTATTTGATCGCGTCTGGTGTGGCGCTTGTCGAAGATCGCATCTTTGATAACGTTGCTCTCGCGTGTTACCAGAACGATGTTGTCGATCCGGTATGGGTGACGATCACTCAGGCGTTCAAGTGAATAGCCGGAAGGGCTGTGAAGCTTAGTGCTTAAGGTTACGCCTGTGTAAAAGCACTTCGTTGTCCCAGATTGAGCAAGCTCTGCCAGCTTGATGTATTCATAAAGACTCAGTTCAAAGCGAACGTCCCTTTTGGCGACGTTAATTTTCATCTTTTCATAATTGGCCTCAAGACGACGAAAAGCGCCCTGTGAAAGCCCACACTTCTTTCTTATGTCCATGAATGCCTCGTTGCTTGAAACCTATTTCTATGAGTTTGCATTACCAAAGTTACAGTAGCGATTTTGCCATTGCAAGAAGTGATTTTATTAATTAATGGGAAGGTTTTAAAAATGAGATGCTTATTTAATAATAATTTTAAAAATGTGGAGTGGTGCTATTTTTGTGTAGTTACTGTGCAGGGCCTGTCATGACTTGCTTCCTGCAAGCCAGCCTGACTTGAGGTATAATCTTTGGCTAGCCCCGATAGAGGGGCACCATTCGGGGAACAGGAGAGTCTACATCGATGGTTTTTTTTATTAACAATGGGCTGTGTGCGGCCAATGAGCAGATCATCGGGATGAATTGGACGGACAAGGTTCAGTTTCTGGTCATGGAGTATGAGCAGCAGTTGGATGTCGGGCGGTTTTTCATTGAGTTTGAGTCTCTTGAAGAATTCTACGCAGTGATAGACCAGCCAGATTACTTGAGTTCAATTGGCCTTGGGAAAGAGTATGAGCTGGCTTTTAGAGCCATGAAAATGGAGGTTTTTCTGTTGATGCGGATGTAGTTTTTTTGAGTTATTGGGGATATTATAAAGAGATATGGTTATTTGCTTTAATTAAGAGTGGATCGCATGTTCCTTGGATTTGTTAAGAAAAATGCCGTCATTTTGTCGCTGATAGCTCCCTCTGTCTGCATAGCTGATTTTGATGATTCTGATATTTTGACATCTCTAGGGGAGTATCAGAAAGAGGTTAGGGAGTATGTTGATGGAGGTATGTCGATATATCAGTGCCTAGTGAAAAGCGACAACTTAATCGAGGATTGTGGCGCAAAGCAAATTGATGTCAGCACCATGAATGAAGCAAATCGATTCGATGTTGCTATATACAACAAAGATCCGATGAGCAAACTGGCCTCAATTGAGGTCAAGTCAGTTAATCCATTGAAATTCAGTGATTATGAAAGCAAGACGCATAAGGTGTGCGTATCAAATGTGGCTTGTGAGTACCTTGATCCGGCCACTAAGAAGTACGTGAGAAGGACTTATGACCTTATGTTTGTGTTGAGTGGCGGGCTTGACGTTACTCGGCATACTATTTCCGTGGGATATCGACCCGCCGCTGAAAATTAAAGAACGCTGGCCTCATAATTGGCATGGTAGCTATCGTTCTCCCTTATCGCCTTTTGTGCCATCGGTGACGAATAGGTGATTTTTATTGATGTTTTTGGGGCGGTTTCAATACCTAGTGAGATATAGGGAATCCCATTATTTAACCAAGAGTAAGTAGAGAATTTTTCGCCGGGTTTATATGCCGACGCCTTTCCGTATTTGGATTCAATAATCTTGACATAGCGAATGTAACTTTGGACGTTGAGAATTGCTCTGGCTACATAGGATGGATCAGATCCGTCATTTGTGGACTTGCTGCTAATAGTGGTGTAGTGCTCGAAAGAGACTTCAAACAGTAGGCCGTTTTTATCAAAAAGGAGTGTGTATTCACCTTCGGTAAGCAGTTGCTTTGGAGCGTAGCTACTTACGCATTTGGTGATTATGGAGCCGACAGGCTTCAGGCACACTAGGCCATCACCATCCAGCTTTTTTGCCCAAGGCATAATTTTTCGAACATCTTCTATGCCTTGCCCCCACTGGAAGCCAAATGGTGCATGACCCATTTTGGCGTGGTGTGTTGTTGCCGGGATGCTGTTGTCTGATTCTGGCTGTGCGGCGAAGAGTTGAAAGGGAGCTGCCAGTTGGGCAATGAGCAGGATAGAGCGAAGCGTCTTCATATTGCAGCCTCATATGTGAAATTATTTTCTAGAAACAAAAAATGAATATTCTGATGGTGATCGTATTCAATAAATGATCAGAAGACAAGTCACATGCTGGGGCCTGAACAGTCGAGATCTAGTCTGATGTTATGAATGCATTCTTTGTTGTAGACCACCACTTCTGATGAAAACATAGCTCCGTCATATCCAAGTTCGGCGATTATCTCGTGGCAGTAGTTCTGGCAAAGGTTCATCAGCATTTCGTTGTTGATGTCGTGCAAATTTTCCGCATCTCTCCAAGAGATGACAAACATCCCTCTTTCCTCGCTTACCATGGCCTTAGATCTGTCGTGCCACCGCCCCTTAGTGTCCTCTTTTTTTTGAGCATAAAAGCGCCTTGCCTCCTGTGTTCCTCTGTCACTTTTTTCGAAGTATTTTTTCTTCAGTGAAGAGTAACCAGCCAGAACATCGTCACTGACGTTGTTTTTTAAAACAGAGAAGACGTAATCCCTGAAGCCTTCAGGTGGGTTTCCCCAGTCAAAGATGTTGCCTGTCACCTTGTACTTTTTGATGATGGATCCGTACTCAGATGCCTTCTTCATGCTGGGGGTGAAGTAGTGCCCCAATCCCATGGATGTCAGCCTCTTCCCGACAAACTGAAAGTCGCTAAAGTCCTCATTTGAGCCATGGTAGACGACCATGGAGGATTTTTTTATTGGGAAAGCTGTCATAACGAACACCTAAAAAAACCAGAGACATTTTAATAAATGTCTCTGGTTGAGGTTTATAAAACAGAGCAGATCAGAGAGACATATCGAAATCGTAAGTCCTTTGCGGGGCATTCACAATCTGATTTAGTCTGGTCACTGTTTCTGGCTTCATGTCAGACTGAGGCATGGTGAAGCTATAACCATCCATGTCGAAAAATTCGATGCCGTGGGCCAAGAACTTGTGCTCTTTCGCACCCTCAGTGAAGGCGAACTCTGGATCCTTGTCAGCCTTTGCATACTCGCAAATGGCCCGCTCGACGATCTCGACCACACCCTTGATCTTTTCGTCGTGATACTCGGTTGCCTCAAAATACACACCCTTGTACACGTCGCCTGAAGAGAAGGGGTCATCCAGTGCCGCGTTATCAGAGAAGGCGACGCCATAGAAACGACCAGTGCCCTCTCCAGCAACAACCAGCAGGCGTTCATCATTATCGGGGAACACCGGGATCTTGACGATGCCATAGAGCCCGTGGTCATCACCGGCCTCCAGCTCGAAGCCGATATGGATTTCATCCAGACGTTGGCGAGTGAAGTTAGTGAGAATATCTGAGCGCTGAAGCTGAATGCTGACTGCATTGGGAATATTGCTGAGAAGGCAATCATCGATATTTGTGGCACTAACATCCAGCAGATGCAATTTGGTCAGCAGAGTGCTGTTTTTAATACTGGGAAGTTGGTTCATATTGTCCACCAATGGAATTGATTGCCCGATTTCCATTGATGCTAGCATGGTGATTTTTTTTACTGTTGGGAAATTTTTGAGAGAAAGGAGGTTTTTTAATTAAAAAAAATTGAGAGAAAAAAATCGATAAAAAATGAAAATATCCCAACACAAAATAAAACACGCTTAGTATTATTGCTGGTTTACCTTCAGTTGTGAGGCTCTGACGATGGCTTTGGTGACGCGGGTTAGTACCAAGGGTGCCTCTGCAATGGGGCGCAGGGGCCGGGGTATGATGAAGGGGGTAGCAGGATCACCCCACACGAGTTTTTAAAAAATGGGAGGGTGATCCCTTACGCTACACAGGGGATTGATGTTGAAAGTGCAGTGGGTTGCAGGAGAGAGAGGGAGGGGAGAGAGGGGCGCCGCATCCTAACCAATGGAAGGCCCAAAGGTCAGGCTACAGTGGCACCCATCATCATAACCCCTCTTTTCTGCAAGGGCTCTTTGTTTGCCATCTCGATTGAGAGCTGACTTATGATATCGCCAGCCTTCACATCAGAGAGCTGTGAGATGCACTGGGAAAGTCGCACAAGCAGCTCACGTTTCGGATCTGACTGAGGCATGGCGAACTCGACGATAGAGTGGGTCATCATGATTGCCATCTCCACATCGTCATCTGAAAAGAACTTCCGCAGGATAGAACGGATGTCTTCAGCGGTAGTGCCAGTGACACTTCTCTTGCCTTTTTCAATGGCGGAGAGGTAACTAGCGGAAATACCTAGTTCTTCAGCCATTATTCTCTGGTTGATACCCAGTTCCACTCTTGCCTTTCTCAGCAGATAACCGAGTCTCGAAACTTGAGTTTTCTGCATAAAAATATCTCCTATTCTTGGTGGGTGTACGTTACCAATTTTTATAATTGTACCTAGCCAGCAAATGCTTTTCAACCGACATATCTTTTTTTTCAACAAGTTCGATACTGAAAAGCATTGCTTTATTAATGGTTTAAGGGGACATCTCTGTGTCACTATGACTTAATGTTAAGATTCTTAACCTGCTTTGCAATTTGTTAATTGAGTCGGATATTGAATTGCAAAAATCAGGCTTGTTATCAGTGTTGATCTTGTTCCACAAGTCATCCTCACTCTTTAAGTCGCCCCAGATTTCTGAGGGGACATAGAAGTATTCATCGAGAGATGAGCCATCCCATATGACGGAATCGGCTGAAACTGTTTTCTGGGAGATCGTCAGGATCTCATCCTTGTTCTTTACGCTTTCGTTGTAGGCGCGAGCATGACCCATGGCATATCCGCGAGATAGTGTTACCCAGTCTCCGGCTTCAATACGAGTGTTCTTCGGGGATGCTCGATAAACGGTGATGGACTCCCGACGCTTCCCGACCGTGGAAACGTCTTTCTTGTTGTCCGGCAGGCCAAGCATAGCTCGTCCAAGACGGGTTCTGTTGCGGTCGCTCAAGTCCACCGAGTCAGCCCCTAGCGTCAGGCTAAAGAACTCTTCCCGTGACTCTGCATAGTCATAGATGTGCTTGATGGCCTCATCAAAGTTAGCGGGGCAAGGAGGGGCGTTTTTCAGCCTATCCTGCTTTCGCTTGAACTCAGCATCTTCGAGCTGTGCAATTTCAGAAAGGATGGTCTGCACGGGATCTCGTTTTTTTAAATCATTCAGATATTCAGAGAAAATGCGCATTACACCACCCGATGAATGGCCGGTGTATTCCATCTCAAAAACCTTGTCCCCATCATTTCCCTTTTGGATGGCGTGGCAAATCCCAGAAGAAAGGAAGTAAACTGTTGAGTCTTCAACTTTTGCATTTTGGTAAACGAAGCCTCGTTTTCCCTTGCTGGCATGGATGTCGGCAATAAGGACAACTTCGTCTTTCTTTATGCCGAGGTCTTCAATCTCACAGGTGTACTCGTATTGGGCATCACTACCAGTGTAGATTTTAAAAAAATCATCCCTGAGTAGGTTTTTCTTTAGGTAGGTAAGGGTCTCAGTCAATTTCCCAGCATTTTGGGCCAGTACCATTAGTCGCAACAGTTCCCACATGTTGGGATAGTTACTTTCCAAGTGTTCTTTTACATCCCACTTTACATCGGTTGTCATTTGATGGTGCCCATATTTGTTAATATTATTTGTCATCAACACGCTTAAAGCTGGTGATGACATTAATCTCATTGTGTTAGTGTGACATAAGACAAATGATAAGTGGTGATGTGATGTCGCGAAAATTCCAAAAAAAGTCGAGAGGAAAATCTCGCAATGTGATGACCAACAAAGAGAAAGATGCCGTTGTGCTGCCTCTATCCATGGATATGGAAAAAATCACCACAATGGCAAGCGTCTATTCGTTTATTGCGAAGAACAGGATCCCGTATCTGTTCATGAACCGGGTAATGAAGTCTCTCCGTGGTCTGACGGGAAAAGAATCAGAGCGGGTGTCGGCACTCATCGCGATCCACTCAGATAGTGGCGTTGTTGAGAGCGGGATTCTCACAGCCTATGGGGATGGGGTCAACTATGATGTTTACCTTCGTCTTGAGGCTGAGGATGGTACTGTCATCTATGGGGCAGATAAGGACTTTCGGGATGAGCATGTCCTGATCGAAAGCCTCAAGGAGCGGTGGGAGATCCATTTTGAAGACGGGCATGGCCTGCACCTGCTTGCCTTCGAGAGCTTGCCTGAGATGGATAAAGCACTTGGTATCACCACAACAGTAGAGGTGCAGAAGGAGCTTATCCGAGAGATCAGCATCTTCGATGACCTGATGACAGAAGCCAAGCCAGAGCTAGTAGATGCCATCGAGTACCGTACCACCAGCCAGATTGCCCGTGAGATAGGCTGTGCCATCATAAAATTAAAAAAATCAAACCGGGTTTTTGAGAGCCGGGATGTGATGACTGCGTAGATCGCTCTCTGCTCTTTGTGTCGTGCCACCTGACTTTATTTAATAAAATCTGCATATTTAAAAAATAAAAGCAACACCATTTATTTTCGTCATGTTAGCCTTATTTAATTCAGCGTTGTTACGAGCTATAGAGGCCAAAGGATCTGTGTGATGAAAGACGCCAAAGTATTGGCCGACATGGCTCGGCAGATCAAGTCTATGAAACAAGAACTGTTGCGAATGGTAAAGCAAAAGGCATCTTCTGATCTCGCAAACACACAAACGCAGGCATTAAAAGGGATTGAAGACCTCTTCAATGAAATTAAAAAAACAAAAGAGCGATACGATAGTCTAGGAGGGGCTTACTCTTTAGGGTTCTTCAGGTTCCCGCCAGAGGCGCTTAAGGCAGACCGGATGATCAAGCCGACAATGATCGCTATGCGCAACAATGGCAAAGTGGCTGTAGAGCATGAGGATGATGGTCTCAAGGTCTACGTACTGAACAATGGTAATGCTGAAGAGATCATGGATAAGATAGTGCTCATCACTGCCATAGATGCGCAAGCTTTCAATAAGCACGAGCTGGCTGTGTCAGACTTGCTGCAAAACAATAACAACTTAGCTTTTTCTCTCTGATAATTTTACGTGACCAAGAATCTGCTGCATCCTGATGTCGGCAGATTCATTTTATTGATGTTCGATTGAGGAATAGTGATGAATCATGACTATATTGCCTTCGCTTTGATTTCTGGCCTGATCGGCTGGGTGGTCAATGAATACTTTAACTCACGCCAACGCAAGCGGGCAGACAAGGAACTCCAGTGGGCGATAACCTCGCTTCGTAAAAAAGGCTTCGACGTTACCATGGATCGCCTAGCTGGGTTCGATGCAGAGACGCAGCGAGAGATGGATATGGTTCGTTCTGCTGGGTACACAATAGCTCAGGTAGAGAGCGAGAATAATACCCGGAGTCTCCCGCTACCTGAATGCGAGCCGCGAGAAGGACATGACTCTGCAATCGACAAAGATCGCAACGGGTAGCTCTTTTGATTTCAAAATAAAGCATGAAGTGCGCCGCTCATTGAGCGGTTTTTTTGTGCATGATATCAATCTGATATCAAACTGATATCATCGTGATATCAGGTTGATATCACGATGTGGGGCGGGTTGGGGGATGAAGAAAAGCCCCGAGAACATCGGTCTTTGGGGCTTTTCTGTCGCGTGTCGGTGATCAGTGCTGCTTGTCTTTATTCGGAATATCGTCGTGGGAGAAAACACCACAGACCAGTACGTGGTAGTCAGTGATAACGCTTAGGTCAGGGTATATTTTCTTGATGTAGTCAAAATATACCGTCAGGTCTCCCAGAATCTCGTGCTCAGTGGGGTATGGAGGGGTGGAGTGCCCGTTGTTGATGTTTGCGAGTCGGCAGAGTATTAAAGATACCCCGGATAGAAAGTCGATGCGATCTTTAGCCTCTTCACTGATCATGCCATTTGGCAGGACGGGGATATGTTCACTGGCTACGTGCGATTCGATAGCTTTCTCGATGCTTGGGTCAGGCTGATCGACTTCTTTTTTACAAAGGAATGCGCCAATGTAATCGCCTTGCTCATCTGGGGTGTTGTTCAATTGATTTCCTTAGCTCTCTTTTGGGAGAGTAATTATAATATTTATTTTTGTGTGAAAATCGCAACTGCGCCGTCTGGATCAAGTCCTGAAAATTGAACCAGCATTTTTAATAACTCAGTCGTTGATATGACTGTTCCAGAGAAATCTTCATTTCTTATTTGAAATGACCCAAGACTGCAATTGGGTTCTGTGGTTTTAAAAACGAATGGAAGATGCGTGTTTGATTCTGTCAAAACATCTCTTTTGAATGCTATGCTGTCTTCTTGGTGGAAGGCGCAATAAAGCTCATAGAGGATCCGTTTCAATGTCGCAGAAACATCCTTGTCGGGCAGGGATTTTTTGTATCCATGTTGAAACATAAGGCGAACGTCAACAGGGTCTACAGTATACCCCGGATGCCAAGACTCAAGATTGCGGTATCTCAAAAGCAGGTCGATGACGCTAGATGGGATAGGTGGAGTCACCCCTCCCTCAAAGATCTTCTTTATCTCTCTATTTGTAAACGCGAGGGGAGGGATGATGATTGTTTGCTTACTATCCATGATAATCGGATAGATGAAGACATTCCCGCTGAAAACGTCAAAAGACTCGTTTGGGGTCACTCCCCATCCCGCTGCACGGTAGTGCGCTTGACAGATGATCTTGTCAACGTCGCCTTCAACATCATCATGAACAGCCATTAATAAAAATCCTTTCAGTTAGATTAATCAGATCTTATCGCTGTTGATTCAACAAGTAAAGGAGGCAAGAATTAAAATGGAATCCATGCTCCAATCTATGGTTTTTGTTTTAAAAAACCCCTACCGACCATTTAAAGAAGTAGATGAGCATTTTTTGTTTTTTAAAATTTGGTGGACATGTTGAGGAACAGGAACTCACCATTAAAACTTACTTCGATCAGAACATCATCATGTTGGAAGCTGCGGTAGCAGGCTAGGTTTTTGTCTTCACCACCACAGCCATCCTGACCCTTGATAGGTGTGATACGGTATTTTTTGTAGATGTTGCTGGACAGGCCCTCATAATGGAATTTGGACATATTAGTACCGCCTTCCTTGATGGTTTTGACCATCATCATATTGAGGATCTTCTGCTGTTCAGGGTGGGCGGGGTCTTTCCCAAAAGTTGCCTGCGGTGTGATCCAGTTGTAGCCAAGAGCGTTCAGCTTGTCGATGATGATTGAGCCATCCGTTGGAGAAGTCGTGTCTGCTCCAAGAATTTTGTAATCTCGGTCGTCAATATCCATTTTGGTCAGGAAGGAGTCAATCATGCTGCGATATTTAGCACGATAATCAACCACGTCTTTGATAAGTGAATCAAGAGCTGGTTGTTGCTGATTGTTGCTGACTGGTGCTGCGTCTTTAGCGTGAATAGAGCCAGTCAGGAGGGCAATTGCCATCATCGCGATCTGAGTTTTTTTCATTAGTGCTTACCTTATATGTCAGTTGACTTGAAATCTATCAAATATAAGAAATAAAGACAATATTTGATTGGTGTAAATCGAGGTGGTGAATGGTGAATATATTAAATAGTAAAGCAGAGATGGTTGGTTGATATTAAATAAAGCGAAGGGGGATGGTAGCCCTATGTTTTTTATTAAAAATGAGACTAGGGGGTTGCATGATGGCACGGAGAGTCATCGTTACTACATCTCTACCTAGCGTCAATGATAATCAATATCAACTAAGGCTTCATAGAATTATTCAACAATAAAATATATACATGTGTTAAGATCTGTATAAATTACTTTTTGTTTTTTAATTCATCTGAGCGCAATGGAAGTCCAACTATGAGCAAGCTAAGTCATATCGCTTTGGCTGCAATAATCCTGCCGTCAATAGCTGCCGCGACCACCATCTCTTCCCGAGAGACCTCAAATCAGATCGTGATGAAGAGCGACAAGACAAGTGTCAAAGCCAATCTGGTTTACACCGGGCAGTCCTCGGAACTATCTGTTGGCCTCGGCAGCAAGCCCATCACCGACTTCCGGGGTGGGGCGGCCAAGAGCCGCCTTTCCGGGTGTGGTGTCACGGCGAGCAGTGTCTACACCTCGGAAACGGCGGCCAAAGCGGCGGTGAAGGCTTGCTTCAGTGAATCGATCTACAACCAGATCGAAGCTGACATGGCCTACCTGATGAAGAACCAGAATGCCCAGACGGCCATCTACACCTTCACCCAGCCTGTCACGATGCGCTACAAAGTGCGTAACGCCGCTGGCACCACCACGGTGAACGAGAACGCTTTCGTGTCCACGACCATGCTGATGCGAGCCGGGGATGCCATCGGTGGCTCAACCCGGATGGGCTTTTTGATGTCGGCCCGTGCCACCACCCAGTATCTCTATGTGACCTACGAGCAGGGCAAGAATTTCGACATGTTCGACGCCAGCATGAAGATGCCTGACGCCGGGAAGGCCCTTGTCTACACCATCACCGACCCCAACAACGTCAACACCAACCGACTCTATTACGCTCAGCTCGGGACGCTCAATGAGTACGACGAGCCCATGGAGCCGACCGATGCACGGGTCGAAGACCCCAACGGCTATGACCAAGATCAGGGTCTAAAAACTCTGCTGGCCGACCTGAAGCCTGTGATGGAAGAGACCGGCTCGGCAGCGGCCATCATCGACTACGGTCGCCGGGTTGAGCCGAAATACAATCAGGACAGCAGTGGCAACCTCACTCCCGATCTGTTCGAGATCCGGGTGAAAGACCGCTCCTACTACCGCAACGAATGCACAGCAGCAGGGGTTCACCTTTCCCAAGTTGCCCAGATGAACATCAAGACCGACTACCGCCGCGACCGGATCATCGTGAGCAACATCAACCAGCTCGCCTCCCCGATCAGGATGGGGAACTTGGCGGTGCAGGAGAACATCAGCACCGTGGGCGATGCCAATGCCGCCAAGTTCATTGGCAAGACCATCACGGTCAACCAGTCCGAGACGTTCACCGGGTATCCCTACTCAAACCCGTTCCTCACCTACAAGAACAAGGTGATGGATCCGATAGGTAATAACAGCTCGGCACCGAACAACCTGTTCACGGAGTGGACGGACGACATTTTTAATAAATTGCCTGCCTCGGTTTACAAAGAGATCGCGCCGATGCGGGACGATTCGGTCTGCAAGCTGGAGTATCTGGAGACCTACGAGGTGGCAGCCGGGTACTGGAAGCAGGAGCCCCAGTACGGCACGATCACCAACTGTACCCCGCTGCCGACCGGGGGCCAGAAGTGCAACACCTACTCGGGGATCGTGGGCTACCAGAGCGTGTGGGAGCCTGCCATCTACGGCAAGCGGCTGGCCTCGGCCTGTGTGATCAACAGCCAAGTCGATAACTTCTGCCAAGGCAGAGAGTGTGTCACGACTTGCGGCACGACGGCCAAGGGCGGCCAGTATTACTGGCTGATGGGTGCATGGGGCGGTTGCAGCAATGGCTGTGGCACCGGGACGCAGACCCGCACCGTCGTTTGCAAGAACAAGACTGGCACCACCGTGAGCGACACCTACTGTTCCAGCGCGGGCAGCAAGCCCCCCACCTCCCAACCCTGTCAGGGGGTCAGCTCGTGCGGGTATGCATGGAATGTTGGTGGCTGGTCGGCTTGCTCGGATAACTGCAAGGGGGGCTACCAGACGCGGGACATCTACTGCCGTCGTTCGGATGGTTCGGTCGTGCCGGACGCCTACTGTGGCGGCAAGCCTGCGGCGATACAGCAGTGCTCAAATCCGTCTGCCCCAGAGTGTGTTAAATATGGTAGTTGGTATTTGGGTGAAAGGGTTTTAAAAGACTCTACTTATTCAATGAATGTTGGTTATGGATTGGATTGTAGTGGGAAATACAAACCAAACAAAAATTATCCATCAATAAACTATTATGACATGGGAAACGAAAACCCACGAATAGCGCCAGCTCCATCAAACTTAGGTTCATCTTGTGTTGTAGGGCAGGTTGCTTATCAAGGAAGATACTCATACACAATATCAATAATGGGTAACGGCACTCCACCATCAACAACAGGTAATTGCATTGTTAGTGTTTATCAATATGATTGCAGGTGATGCTTAGACAGTAAAAAAGCGGCTAAAAAGCCGCTTTTTTATTAAGTTTATTTATCAAATATCACAAAAAACCAAAGAGTCACAACCAAAAACCAGTGAAATAGGTGTTTCAGGCCATTCTTCAAATATTGCTTCGAAGTTACCTTCATTCCAGCAATCATACCAAGACATCCCCTCATCAGTTTCTCTCATGAACTGCATGGTTTCACAAAGAATAGCTGAATGATCTATTTGTGAAAAAATCTCAAGCTGGGCTAAAATCCATTCATCATAAAGATCATAGCAGTAGGCTTTATTTCTTTCGATGCTGGAGTTTTCACTTGGGCACAATTTGTTTTTTGTTGTATCAACAAAAAACTGATGTCCATTTGATGAAACTACAAAATGAGAGTCGTTTTTAAGAAGAAATGTGACAGCCTCTTTTATTGCGTGGTAAAGAGATTTTTTTCCTTCCTTTTCAATTTTAACCTCAAGATCGGAAAAACGATCCTTGATAACCAAATAACCAAAATCCTCAAGCATTTTGTAACAAAGAAAAGAAGATAATCTTGTTTTTATAAAATTACTCATATATGACCCCTTATTATGTCAAGCGTTTTATTTTGAACTGCCTACCTGTATTTCTTCTAAACAAATATTCTTTGCTTTTGAAAAAATTCTTTTTTAAATGATTTCTCTCAAAATCATTTCTTGAATTAGTATCATCAAGTTCCTATCGAAGCACAGGGACTAACCCCCGTTGTGACCAAACATACTCAAAGGGCTCTTATTCGCCGGAGAATACTTATTGTGATGGTGGGGATGGGAAACGTGGGTATAACTGTGTTCCAAACGTGCCAAATAAATGCGTAGTAGGAGAACTATTTTATGCATATGAAAGAAACTGCGTAGAAGGGTCTGGTGCAGGGGATCACTCGAATCCAATGATTACGTATCATACGTGGTATCGCTACACCTGTAACTAATATCTTTTTTCATCTACAAATTAATAGTCGTAAATGAGGAAAAATTGAGGCGCACCAATATGGTGCGCCTTTTTAGCATAAAGTGGCAAGGTTTTAATAAGTGTTGCTGTTATTATGGCAACACGGGTAATGTATTTTGTGGTAGCATCAGTTTAAATGATTGGTTCAGGGGGTGGTAATGGCGATACTTAAGTACAACAGAGAGAATGATGTGATTTCGGCCATCAACTTCTTTCAATTGAATAATAAAAAGGTAGATATCAATACACTAAAGTCTTGCTATCGAGCCTTGTCGAAGGTTCATCATCCAGACCTTGGCGGAACTCATGAGAACATGGTTTTGCTCAACAAATATTATGAGCTTCTTGTCTCCAAGATAAAGAATGGGGCTGGGTTTAGCATTGACTCCGTGAGCAGTAGAGAAGAGCGCGATGCGGCATCCGCTCTTAAGAAAGAGATGGTGAAGCGATTTGCTTACGAAACCTTTGAGAGTGAGTTTGATGTCGAGAAGTATCTAGCTCATTTCGAAAAATTCTTCGGAGAGCGTTTTGAATATGGAATTAGTGTTTCGAGCATTGGCGCTGGGCGAGTATTCGTGAACATAAAGTTCAATGATCCTATGGTGGAAAACGTTTTTCGTATTAATACATCCTTCACTGTTGAAGAGGATAACACCATCAAGATTGGCGGAGATCCTGTTAATCCAGCTAGCTATGAGCAGTTCAGAGGGGTTGGGGATATAATGATGGGAACAAGTGTCTTGCTTGGCGGAAAAACAGTCAAGATGACTCGCGACCGATATCAGCACATTGATGCTCAGGAGGTTTTTAGTAATCCAGAGCTGACATTCCCTGCCAAAAAAATTAAAGCGGGACTTGGTAAGATTTACGTAGATAAATATGCTAAGGCAGACTATTTAAATACTCTGTCCAGCAAGTTTGGGATGTCAGATCTTGGTAACGGTAACATAAAGCTGAGTCTCGGGAACGTTGATATTTTGATGAATCGCCTGACGATGACGTTTGGTCGTCAAAGATTCAAGGCTTACATGATTTTGGATTCGACACTATCCGCCATAAATGAAAATGGAAAAAAGGTGATTGTCGATAAGAAAAAGCTCTCTGGAACCCTCAATGAGTCAGAGAATAGAAATGAATTTAAAATAATGATGAGCGGCCTTGAAAATATTAACAAATCGTTGAGTGACGTGAATTTTAAATTTGAAAATATTCAGAAGCACATTGATTTGATGATTAAAATGCAGGAGATCGCTGCATTTGTGTCCAAATCCATCCCTTGTAACGAGCAGGCTAGCCCGGAAAATATCGATTTTTTAAAGCACTTCGACCTGAACGCTATCGCAGAAAAAGATGTTGTCCGTACCAAATCACGAGAAAAGATGATCCACATTAAGATCAGCACTTTCCTCAGTCTTGCCAAGCACATAAACGAGCCAAAAGGGCCTTCTTACTATGTCGCTGAAGAAGATATAAAAGTAACCCAGTTGATGGGCAGCATTATGAATGGAGAGAAGCTTATATCAATCCCATCCCTAATCATCAATACCTCAGAAAGTGTTGCTGTGGTCGTGGGGCACGAAGGGCGACACCGGGCGATGCTCCTAGCTGCGCTTGGATGTGAGCACATGCCAGTAATGATTCAAACATCAGACATTCGCTTCTCAGAACAGGCAGATCCGAACAGCTTTGACTATAGGAAGGAATGGCCTGATATGCTCGCATCAGAAGATGATGATTATGTCATTGATTTTCCCGTAGAGAGAGATATGTGCGAGGTTACGATGATGGAGTCATTCTCCAGAGTATTGTCTTCTTTAAACAAAGGTGCAGAGCTTGATAGCAACGCGATAGTTAAGCTTAACAAAGAGCCAATAAAAGCACGTAATGAAGATAAGGAAAAAACAATAGAGCTTGGTATGTAATTTATGATGTGACCTAGAGGGGTGTAGAACCACCCCCTGATTTTAGTTTTTAAAAAACAAAATAAGTCATTGAATAAAAAAAACCGGAAGCAGCAATGCTCCCGGTTTTTTTATGGATGCTGTCGGTGACTACTCGGTGACTACTCTTCGTCCTTGTCTTCATCCTCACCCTTGCCATCGCCATCGCCATCGCCATCGCCATCGCCGGACTCAGACTGGGGATTGCCACCATTGGTTTCGGGGTTCTGCTCACCAGAACCGGCGCCTTCATTTTCACCGGGCTCGTTTTCACCGTCTTTCTTTTTGCCTTCGCGGAAGGACTTCAGCAGATCGCCGACTTCTTGCTTCTTCTCGATGATGTGCTGAGCGATGCTGATCAGGTTCGCGTCGGAGATACCATGATCTTCCGGCAGGCCGCCCTTGATGATGTCGAGGACAGATTCAGAAGCTGCGACGATTTTTTCAGCTTTGCGGGCTTCTTTGATATCAGTCGTTTTCAGAACGACCTTGCCATCCAGACCAAGAACTTCGTAAGTAGATTTGATAGCCATATTATTTGCACCCCGTAGATTGATTAGATTTTCTTGAAGATCGCAATGGTTTCCTTGCGACTGTTCACGATTGTTTCTGCGACGGCTTCCGCCTGCGCTTCACTGAGCTTCACCCCACTATCGGCTAGCGATTCGAGCAGATAGTCGGATAAGAGATAAACCCGCTCCATTCTCTTCTCTTCAAGCCTTGCCTTTTTTGGATCCATTTACAAATAATCTCCCAAGTTAACACAGCAAAAACATATGATTTTATGCATCACTGCATCTCATTTTTGACTTTGCCAACTTCTATGATTTGGGAATATACACAACCTTCAAAATATTGGCAACATTATTTTGCAAAAGCAGGCCAAGCTAGAATTAAAAAAGATGTCAAACTCATACTCTATTGTCAGGCTGGCTATTCGCGATTCAGCGGCAAGCTTTGGCCTGATGGCCTAGCAGGTTTTTACGATATGGCATTATGACTTATGGTGCAATAAAAAATGCTTACCTGTTGATGATTTTGTTTTAATAAATACGCGCGTAAGATTTCTTCTCCCTTGTTAAGCAGGCGCGGGAGCGCGGCTGCTATCGATTGTTTCTTTGGGCAGAGTGATAGGAGCCTTCGAATTAAAAACAAAATCAGTGATGAAGGAGTCAAGGGTATAGAATCCTTGATTGGCTCCATGTATGTTAGAACTAAAGATGGAAAGTGAACCGGACTAATTTTTAATAATTGGTGGAAGAGTGAGAGAGAAGATAGGGCTTATTGCCATAGCTGGCAGCCTGATGCTTGCATCAGGAACATTGTGGGCAGGGGACGAACATGTATCAGCAGAAGGGCAGGGTACTGAACTCAGGCGCTATAGTGAGTGCTATCTTGAGTCGTTCTATGCTGGCAACATATTGCAAATGCGATATCACAATATGAGTCGTTTTGAGGTGGCCGACATAATCAGTGAGAAAAACACAAATCTCGAAGATAATGTCAGCGCAAACCAAATTAATAAAGATGTAGCTGGCAGTCTGGAAGTGTACATAGATGAAGTCTACTCAATGGCCCCTGAGACAGATGAGAGCAAGATAACTGCCATGTCCAGAGACTACATGAAGAGGGTTCTTGACGATTGCTTGGTGAGAAAAAAAGTCAATACCGGGCGGTAGAGTTATCCACAGTAAATGTTGGTAGATCTGTTGATAACATGGCAGAGCCTGTGATGGCTCTGCCTTTTTTTATTTAAAATCAATCGGATATGGTGGGCAAAAAAAAATACGGACTATTTTTTGATTGATTGCGATGGCCCGGAGATATTTGCACTGGCCGCTGCCGAAATAGACTCTTTGACAGCAATGTCATGCTCACTGAGTGCATGGGGGATGAAATTGGTGTTGATATCGAGAGCATCCAGTTTGGGTTGAAGGGCAGTTAGAACCAATCCCTTTACCTCTCTGGAAGGGGTGTTTTCCTTGTCGCTTGAGAGGCTGTTTATAGGGTGTACGAAACGATAAAACATCTTGTCAACAAACTCGATCTTGTCTTTCAACGCGAGACCTGAAAAGGAATCCCTGCTTCGGTCTATAGCGCTGGCGAGGATTGTCGAGATCCGTTCTGCTGTGTGTTGGTGGTTTGGGGAATTCAAGATCGCGCCAATGGCCGCATACCCGTAACATATAGACGAAGAAGGGGACGGCTCCCCTTTGTTTGCTCCGAGCAGAGCTTTTGATATGTGCATGGCCTGACGACTCATGCTGCCGTATGGAGCATCATGGGAAGCGTTATATGAAAGGGATTTCTCTTCTATGAGGCTAGATGCAAGCTTCTCAGTCTCAATAGAACTGCTCTCATTCAGATCAAACAGAACAGATTCGAGGTGCGTTTTTATTTTATTCATATTCATAGTGTGCAGCTCGCAGTCAGTAGTAATGTGCTTGGATGATAACACGACAGCGCCGATAGGGATAAAAAAAGACCACCCCAAAGGTGGCCTCTTTATTAAAAAAATAAGAGGGGGATTTGTTTTTTAATTTCCCTCCTTTGCCTTTTGCTCCGCAAGAACTGTCGCGTTTTTAAGCGCATAGAGAGCTTGAACCTGCTTTTCAAACTTCGCCTTCACCAGATAGTCCTTGCTGTTTTCTTTATTGACGCGATACGCGGTAGTTGGACGTCCTTTCTTGTGACGGATCTCGGAAATTGCCCCCATCACATCAACGCCATACTCAAGGACGATGAGGCGGATTTCCCGTGTAACTTTCTGACTGGTGTCGAGACCATACAGCTCACCCCATTGGGAAATGCTCTCAGAAAGATCACGTCGGATCCTGTTTACTGTGAAGAGAGCTTTCGGCTTCCGATTAAGAAACTTTTCATCGAGATATTTAAATATCATATCTCTGCGCTCTTGCCGTGGTTCTGGCTTAGCGGTGTCTTTTTTTGTCATGGGTTAACCCACTTATGTTTTTTTAAATTTAGGTACTCATGGCGCTTAAGGCTAAACCACGAGACGAATGGATTCATGAGGATTGTCTTTGAGAAATAGAATCCTGTACTGATAAGGAGATAGCAGGACAAGTTGGCAGAGACGATTGCAAGTGCCAACATGAGCACATAAACCCCGTAGGGATCTGCCAAAATAAAAAGTGAGAGTGCTGATACGAGTAGCAAAGCCGCATTAGCTTTGGCAATTGGCTTGCGGTTGCCGTATAGACGCTCACGAACGCATCTTGAGAGAGTCAGCTTGCAGCTCTCTTGGGTTGAGACGAGAGGGGAATGGTCGCCGACAACTTTAGCCTCGGAGGACTCGTTGTTGGATTTAATATTTTCGATAGCATCCAGTTCCTCCAAAGAAAGGTCAAAGAAGAAGATGTTCCGAACCTTCCCGTCCTCAAAAAACTGAAGTTCAACGAAGCCCAAAGCTTCATAGATAGCGGGTATAGTGAATGCGTAGATCACATTTGGGTTGACTCGAAGGTCACTGTTCATAACCTTCCCGTCTCGCAGATAATTAAGAATGCTGTCGCGCAACTTCTCGTTGATTTCGTCCATGGTCAAGCCTGCTATTTGCAGTACGACTTCATATGGCATGACAAAGCGGTAATCGACCAGCTTTTTGGCATTCAAGATCATTATCGAAGGCTTAAGACATCCACTGGTGATGGTCTCTTCAATCAACTGATCTCCCTCTATCCTGAAGCTGTTCGAGATGGTGATCTCTTTGTTGATCACTTCAACTAAGCGCATGTAAAGCCTCGTTTCTTGAAATTATTAAATTAATTTTGCACACGCAATTCGTCCATTCAGGTAGCCTGTTCCTCAGTAGTCAGGCCCTGATGAAAGAGGGCAGGTAAGACGCGGTTTGTGCGATATTTAATTCTAGCCGCTCGTTTTACATATGTCAATTGCGGCTTGACTCTGTAAAAATGTTCCGATATGGTTTCACGCCTCAACCACGGCGTATGATTGCGCGAGCAATAGATCATAAAATCAAGAGATAACAAATGCTTACAAGTGAACAGTTGGTTAAATTATCGACATTGGCGTCTGACGAATTCCGTAAAATCGTGCTGCATGATTGGGATGTCAAGAACCCACTTTACCTCTGTGAAGTAACAACCATACGCCCATCACGAGATGAGCCCCCCAAACGATGGATCGTTCTCCAGTACGATCATAACGAAAGGCTTTATCATGCAGCGATGCCTAGCAACATGGCGCAGCGTCGAGTCTTCACCGATATGACAGTTAATGGCGTGGTGAATGAGGCTCGGATTCGTATGATGCGCAAGATGGAAGCCGTCAGCTTCTTCAATGAGATGAAGCGTCACCTCACGTTGCTGCGATAGTTTGCTTCGCAACTAATTAAAAAAGCACCTTCCGAGTCACCAAAAAAATACCAACATTTACAAAAATGACTTTGGTATGATGACGTTTCATCAAAGTGTTACTCAAAGGTCGCATGTTGAAGATTTCGGAGAGAGAAAAGGCACTGGAGTTCTCACTGGGGAGTGGTGTGGCTAAATATTATCCACTGACTGGTGCCTACAGGATTACTTTTGAGAACCACGGTGTTTTTAATTTAGAGATGCTGTGTCTGGATGGTGTCTATTTTTTAAGATGCACAGACCGTCTTATCGAAGATCTGCTGATCCATATTTTTGGGATCAAGAATGTGGTGTCGGTGATGGTGGTAAAGGGGATGAGTGTTGTTGATTTCAATGCTTTTTGCCTTTGCATAAAACAGAAAATAAGCAAGATTTAAAGAATTAAAAAACATGCGGTAGAAATGGGTCAGCCAATCGTTAGTTTGGTTGACTTTTTTTTGTAAATGTCGTAGCTTTTTATTTATATTATGTGTTGAAGGTAATAGCGATGGCTAAGTACGACGAATACAGCCAAATAGATCATAGTGATGATTTCGGCTCTGGATGGGACGAAGATTTCTCCCAGTTGCAGGAAGATTATGACGCCAGCTCCCCTGCTGACGGTGACTATGTTGTCGTCAAAGATGAGTTCTCCCAAGTTGCCGACAGGCGCCGTTCCAATCAGCAAACAAGCCCTAAAGAAGAGCTTGCAAGAGTCCTGAAGGAAATAGCTAAAGGCGAGCCATCTACACGTCAAAAGAGTAATTCTTCAGCACATGTATCTAAAGAAACTCCTAAGCTCGTCGTTGGCAAGGAGGCTTTATCTAGTGAAGTTAATAAATCCCCCGTTGTAAAGGAGGATCAACTTTCGCTACAGCTTCAAAGTGAACCAAAACCGTCGTCTTTGGATGATGACCCGTTCGGCCTTGCTGAAATCGGCCTTATCGATGTCTCCAAGTTACGTGCTGTAGATCATGAATCACTGGGCAATGAGCGCTCTGAAGAATCTGTTGGCGCAGTCAAAGCCGATGCTGCCCCGGTGGCTCAAGAGCCCGCCGCCGACGCCGCAGGTGTAGGTACTGCCGATGCTACCCCGGTGGCTCAAGAGCCCGCCGCCGACGCCGCAGGTGTAGGTACTGCCGATGTTGCCCCGGTGGCTCAAGAGCCCGTTGCTGACGCCGCAGGTGTAGGTACTGCCGATGTTGCCCCGGTGGCTCAAGAGCCCATTGCTGACGCCGCAGGTGTAGGTACTGCCGATGCTACCCCGGTGGCTCAAGAGCCCGCCGCCGACGCCGCAGGTGTAGGTACTGCCGATGTTGCCCCGGTGGCTCAAGAGCCCATTGCTGACGCCGCAGGTGTAGGTACTGTTGATGCTGCCCCGGTGGAGCAAGATTCCGCTGCCGATGTGGCAGGTGAGGGGGCTTCTGAACCTCCCGTGACCCAACCCATCAAGAGAAAGCGGAAGGTTCGGAAGCAGCCAAACAACGAAAAGCGCCGCTATGATCGAGATGCAAGACGGCTCCGGCTCGACAAGATCAAGGACTGCGTTTTGACGCACTTTGCCGAGAAACAGTTCTGTCTTCAGGACATCAAGGACATCCTCAAGAGCGATATTGAACAATGGGAGAAGAATGGTGTGCTTGGGTTCGACACAGAGCTGTCTGTCTGCGTGAAAGGTATGGGGGTCGAAGTCATAGGTCAGGTTCAGCGCATGAATGGTAAGCGAGGTCGCCCATCAAACATCATGGTTCTGACCGGTAAGGCTGAATAATTGGACTTATTGGTGCCAAAGTAATTTGGTCGAACATTATAAACTAAGCCAGCGGGAAACTGTTGGCTTTTTTGTTTTTTTGTTTTTAATACTTTTTACGGTTCTTAAAAATATTTCCCCACACTCTTTTTTTTCCCTGTGATAGCATCTTTTTAAAGTCAATTGGAGGGATTTAATATGTCAGGCGTTAAGCGTTACGAAGAGTGCGAACATTACATGATGCTGCAATTCCTGAATGTGCAGCAAGATGGTTCCGAACCTGAAGTGGTTGAGCCAGAATGCAGTAATGCCTGTCGCGCCATTAAAGTAATGGCGGTGCAGGAAAATCAGGCAGACCCGTCAAAGGGAATGTTTGTTCGCGGTTATGAATTTATCTCTCTGGATGGGAGTCGAACCAAATTCGTTAACGAGCCGACAAGCTTGATGGGTGAAAAGCCTAAGCCGGAAGAGTATTACACACTGACCAACGGCGATGTTTCTGTCGTTGATGCTCGCTATATCAAAGCGGCTTTCAAAGACAATGAAACAATCATGTCGATGCTGGAGCAGATAGAAGAGCGCCACCAAGTGAAGATCGGCAACGACATCAGGCTGAATGGCGATAAGCTTCCCGACAGACCAGCGAGAGCGAGTCACTACAGCTTTGCGCTGGAAATGTAATTTCCGATTTTTAAAAAAAACGACTGCAAGAGCGGTCGTTTTTTTTTGCTCGTTTTAAGGTGAAAGTGTTGGCTGGTAGTCTGGCTGTCGGTGAATGATGATCATCTTCTGTTCTTGCAATATGTTAAAGCATATAATCGAATTTAAATATAGTTAGTTTCCAAGATTAAATTAACGGGCTTGTAGTCAGGGGGCGGTAGTGCTGCCAGAAATCAACGTTGCAATGGAGTGGCGGAAAGAGCGTGGCTATAAGGGCCGTGGTGGCGTTGTTGTCGTTTACCAAGGCGAGGTGCAGGGGTGGATGAACGAACTCAGAGATCCTGCTCATTGGGTCGCAGGCTGTGTGGCAGTTGATGAGACGGGTCAGCGCTGGCAAACCATCGCAGGTGATGATGCCAATGGTGCCCTAATGTGGTTGTGGTTAGGCGATCCCGATGAGTAGGCTGAGAAGCTGAATATACAGGGGTGGGTTAGTGACTTGATGGATGGTCTCTATGAAACAATCTGGTTTGTTAATAAAAGCGATTGAAGAAAAGTGTGAGGCTCTTGAGTTTGATATAACAAGATCGGTGGATGGCGAAGAACGGGATGTGGCCCACCGGAAGCTAACGGTTGCAAAGGCCGCGCTGTCAGTCGCCAAAGAGCCTAGCGAGAAGACGGTAAAAAGGCTCTCGGCGTCTTTTGAAGACCATCTCGATGACCCTGATTTCCAGTATTTTAAAAAAGCATTTGGCAGCTTGGCCGTCATTGTGCGGGTCAAGGCCGAGATCAGACACCTAAGTGAAAAGCTAGACCGGATGGAAAATGGTCTGCTAGCCACGGCCACAAGAATTATTAACAAAGCACTGATTGTGCTCTTGCTTGCCATGATGCCAGCGATAAGTCTGGCTGATTCGTACATGTCTGGGTGGGTGCCGTACCTTTTTACCGGGGCGCAGATCATGTCGATGATGCTGCTCAGTGGTATCTCGTGTCATCTGCTGCTCGACTGGGGACGTCGGAAAAATGGCTTCGTCTCCATGATGAGAAATCGCCTGCTCGACAGGGAGAGTCAGGAGGAGGGGAAGGGGGTTGCATTCGGCATTGGCTTAACCCTGCTGTTGCTAATAGTTTGCTCGATTGGGCTTTATTTGACCGCAGTCGTTCGGGGGGGAGGGGAACCCTACGCTCTGACATTCCCGGTTTTGTTCTCCGTCCTGTCTTTGGCGAATGCCTATAGCGCCAAAACGCGAGAGCCGCTAGAGGAAGACCTCATGGATCTTCGTCGGAGATATGAAGCATCGAGGCGATTGTTGGAAGGGAAATGATAGAGGGTGAATAAAAAAGGGCCTGTCGTCAGGCCCTTTTTATTTGCGCGGTAATCATCGATTACGACTGGTGAGCGAGGGTTACAGCGTGATCTGGAAATCGACATTATCTTTGTAAAAAATAGCCAAGATGTCGTTGATGTTATCGTTCGGGATGACTAGGAATTCACCCGGCTTGAACTCTACCCCGTTGTTGTAATGCTCTTGCATCAGCGCAACATGGCGCTCCAGTAGCATGGAGCCGACGAGATCAATATGCTTAAACTCCTTGGCCGCCGCCTTCAGGTGGTCAATTCGGGCATTCAGCCAGAGCATGTGAGCATCCAGAGCTGTTTCGCATGTCCCGATGTACTTGTTCGAGAAGCGGGCTGAGAAGTTGTTGCTCTTATCTTTACGCAGACCGATAGGGAGATCATCGTCGCGCCCTCTCAGTCTCAGGAAGGTGAGCTTGTTGATCTTTTTGTCCACAAAAACGCAGGTCTTCGGCCCGAACACAGAAGAGCACGGGATGATCAGGTTCTTGTCGAGACACTTGCCAGAGATGGAGCTTACCTCGTCATCGAAACCACGGATGGTGTTGAGCCACGCATAGAAGTCGCTCAGCTTGTGCCATTCAGGGGCAACGGTGTCGCCGCTGTAGGTTTTTTTCTTCTCTTCTTTGACGTTATCGTAGTAGCACCGGGCCAACATGTTTGACCAAATCCGATAGTGGACGGTATTTGTTGCTCGAAACATGTCTTTAACGCCAACGCCATGCACGAGTTTCAGCTCAACTTCAGACATGGAAGCCTCTCTCTTGTTATATAGAAATGCAATATGTGAAAAGGTAGCATTTCATTTCACATATGTCAAGCGGTTATGGATAAGTGAATGCGTTTGTCTATTTAACGCACTCTATGTAATATGGATGAGTATTCTAAAGCGGGGGTGTCAGGTGGCATTTTGTGACAGAAGAAGAATTAATAAACACTTGCGGGCCGGGGCTGTTGATTCGGCCAATCTTCTCGCTAGGGTTAATAATAATGACCTAATCTCCTTCTTGAATGAGGTGAGGGCTGGAGCTGGTGACTTGATTAGATCGCGAGCTAACTCAAAGTTGATTCGTTTGGAGACTCTTAAGGGGATTATTCACATAGAGTCCAGCGGCGAGGATTCTGTCACTGAGCAGGTATTTCTTTCAAGGGTGTTGGTTGCGGAGAGGTTGATTAGGGAAATCCGTCAGATGAACCGGGGGTTGGCTGTGATCATGAAAGAGGTGGCAAGAGGGTGATTAGCTCACCCCTTGTACTTAATCTTGTACTGGTTTTCTTCCTCTTTCTTCTCTAGCTCTTCGAACTCTCTAGTCTGTCGCTTGCTGATTATCTTGTGAAACACCAACAGCGACAAGCATGTGCCAAGGTAAATGGAAAATATCGTGATGCTGTTAAAGAAGCCTCTTCCCAGTGCCATGCACATCGTCAGGATGATGAACGAGGCTGCAACCCACAGTTTTATCCTTACTGTACTCTTTTGTGAGATGTGGAGGAAAGCAAAAAGTGCAGATGACACTAAAAAGGACAGGAAAATGGTAAGTGGGTACATGATGTCATCCAGTGAGCAGAGGTTTTCGTGGGTAATGTAGATTGGATGTAGGTGAAAGTCAATTAATAAGCTGTTCTGGTAATTGTAAGAAGCGAGTAGCAAGGAAAGGAATGTGTAATGTTTTTTAAGCTTGTAACAGCCCTTATTGCACTGACAATCACGATGGTAGTTGGCGTTTCATTTTTTAAAATAGGTAGCGACCTAGTGATTGGCGGGGCGGATTACACGTATTTTAAAAAAATTGAGCGTGATATTCTTCTCATGGATGCATCTGTCGATGAGTTGATAAGAAAAAACCTGTCTGTCAATATTGAAAATATAATGAAAGTTGGGTACTTCAGTAAGGAGCCAAGTATCCTTGGTAGCAAGGCATACAAGGTTTCTAGTGACGGCGGTCTGATATCTGCGTCAATTGACCGTAAGTCAAAAATAATAAATGACAGCGTATGCCATCTCATTAACGGGAAAGAGACCATTAGGATAATCAGGTTTGAGGTTGGGATGACCAGCTCACAATCCAAACAGGTATTTGTGTCCAATATGGCTGAGATCTACCCTAAGAAGACATCGTGCAGTATCATCGTGTACTTTACGCCTAGCGGCGGCCCTAAGATGGACGTAAACACGGAGTACCTAATAGCAAGATTCAAGACGTCGGAAAAAATGCGGGAATATATTTTAAAAAGTTCAGGATAGCGCTCTCTTTTTTAACAAATGCCCCGTAAGTCATCGCCCAATCGGGCGGTGATATAAGGGGCGGTAACTTGTTTGTTTCTTTGGCTTGAAAGCGACCAAACAATACTGTATTTTTATACAGCATAATTATTTTGA